>Ga0116152_10000052_pt1 | contig 83620 bp, 81 predicted proteins | sample AD_UKC119_MetaG_FD_89894 | JGI IMG/M metagenome (GOLD analysis project Ga0116152, IMG submission 89894) | Active sludge microbial communities of municipal wastewater-treating anaerobic digesters from Hong Kong - AD_UKC119_MetaG | ecosystem: Engineered > Bioreactor > Anaerobic > Digestate...
GGGCGTTGATCAGGTTCTTTGTCTCCGCCGCGGCCGCCACATGCAGCGACAGGACGTCGCACTGTTCGGCGACCTCTCCGACGCTCCCGGCAAATCTCGCACCGAGCTCCTCCGCCATGGCGGGCGTCAGCGATCGGCTCCAGGCGACGACGTCCATTTCGAACGCCAGCGCCCGCGCGATGACGGCCTTGCCGATTTCGCCGACACCGACGACGCCGAGGGTCCGTCCCTTCAGCCCCGGCGCCTTCGAATACTCCTTCTTGTTCCACGACCCCGCGCGGAGATCGGCCGTGTTGTCGGCGATGCGCCGATCGAGCGCCAGCATCAGGCCCATCGCCAGCTCGGCGACGGCGACGGCGTTCTTTCCGGGACAGTTGGCGACGGCGACACCTCGGGCCGACGCCGCCTCGACGTCGATCGTGTTGTAGCCGGCGCCGGCGCGGAGAATCATGGCCAGACCGTCGCAGGCCTTGATCATGTCGGAAGTGACTTTCGTGCTGCGAACGACAAGCACGGACGGATCGTGCTCCTTCAGCGCCGCCGTCAGGGCGTCATCCTTCAGATCCGGCTCGAAAATGACGTTGCAGCCGGCGGCCCTGAGACCTTCCAGACCCGATTTTTCAAACTTGTCGGCGATGAGAACCTTCATGACGTTACCCTCGCAAAAAAATCGCCGCGAAACCCGTTTCGCCCGCAGCCATCCTCGCGCCGTTCGCGCGCCCAGTCAACGCCGTCCGACGCTTTCCGGGTGTGATTCCCTTTGACGTCGGCGGCGGCGTCCGCAGAATGGTCCGATCCGCCGCCGACGCATGGCTCGGCCGCCTTCGCCGCTCATCTGGGAGACGTCAGAACATGTCCCGCAAAGCCGACAAACCGCTGGATCCGCGAAACGACATTCGCGCATTTCTCGTTCTGGACGGCGCCGTTCGACTCCTGTTGTGGATCGCGGCCATGGCGGGAGCGCTATCGACAGTCGCTGCGCTCGACGGCTGGCCGAAATACCCGCTGCTGACGGCGAACTTCCCGCAGGCCTGGGGCTGGGCCGACAAGTTCATGTGGATCATCGTGTTCTTCAACGTCTATTACGTCGCGGCGTTGCTTCTGCTGCGGGCCCCGATTCCCCGCCCCGCCGAGGGAACCTACACGCTCAAACCCGGCAAGATCCCCGATCGCAATCTCATTTACTCCATGCTCATCGCCACACTCATCAAGGCCCGTTATGAGCCGCCATTTCCCGGCTTCCTCGTCCACGCCGTGGCGAACCTGCCGCCGTTGTGCTGGCTGACGGGACCCGTCTTCGGACCGCGATCACGCTCCGTGGGTGTCACGGATCCGCTCATCATGGATCCGCACTGGGTCGAGATCGGTCGCAACGTCGTCATTGGCTACGGCGCGATCATCTCCGGCCACACGCAGGGACGGGACGACATCACCATCAGGAAGACGATCATCGGCGATGACGTCCTCGTCGGCGGAAACGCCGTGATTTACCACGGATGCAGGATCGGAAACGGCGCCGTTATCATGGGCAGCGCCCTGGTGCGGCCGAACACGATCGTCGGCGAAAACGAAGTCTGGGGCGGGATTCCGGCAAAGAAGATCAAGACGCTGCCGCCCTACGGCGCCGACGCGCGCCCGGATCCCGACGCCGGGGCGGAATAAGAACTAACATCCTTCGGGGCGCCGCGTCTGATGTCTGCGGAGCCCCAACCATGACGCTGTTCGCAACGCCACTCGCCCTGCTGCTGGTCTTCGCGCAGACACCGCGACCCGCGGAACCGTCGCCTGACGACGAGAGGTATGTCGTCGTCGAAGGGACGCGGTACGAACTCTATCCGCCCGGTGTCCTGGAACGTCGCGGAATCGACGAGCCGGCGATACCTCGCGAGGAGAACGCCGCCTACGTCTATTTCGACGCGATCAATCTGACGCCGCCGATCGACGACGACGTTAACGAGGCCCTTGTCGCGGCGGCCGGCGGCGACTGGCCGGAGGGCGCCGCCGCTGACGCGCTGACGGCCTACATCGCGCAGAGCCAGGCGGCGCTCGATCTGGCGCGAAAGGCCGCGGGGATGGAGCACTACGCGGCGCCACTGTTTCGCGGTGAAACCGACATGCTGACGTCGGCGATGCTGCCGTCGCTCAACGGTCATCGCCGCATCGCGCGACTCCTCGTTGCGGACGCGATGCGCCGGGCGAAGGCGGGAGACTTCCAGGGCGCCATCGACAATCTGCTCAGCGCGCAGCAGATGGGCCGCCAGATGAGTCGCGGCGTGACGACAATTGAGGGCCTCGTCGGCATGCACGTCGGATCGCTGGCCACGAAACGACTCGCGACACTCGCGGAGGCGTACGACATCGATCCGGCGCTGCTGAGGCGGACTGTCCGGATCCTCGACGAACGATCGGCGTCCATCCCCGATTTCGAGACGTTTCTCCACAAGGAGGAGATCTTCAGTCGGAATATCCTCGACGACTTCTTCGACACGCCGGGGGACGTCCTTGCCCTCACGGACCTTTCGCCGATCGATTTCTCATCTCACGAACGCCCCATCGACAATGGCTGGCGGCGCCTTCGAATCGCGCTGCGTCGCGTCTATCTGCCGGATCGCGCCATGCGGCGTCATCTGGATGATTTCTACGGCGCCGTTCGCCGCAGCGTGACGCCGCTCGACGACGGAACGCCCGGGACAGTCATCGATTTTGAATCCGTGATTCGACAGGTCCCCGCGTGGGACGTGATCAACGCGAGCGTCCTGCCGGGATTCGACCGGATTTACGAGCTCACGCTCCGATTGCACAGCGAAGATCAGCGATCGAAGCTGCGTGTCGCGATCGCGGCGTATCGCGCGGAGAATCATCGTCCGCCGGCGACACTGGACGCGCTCACGCCGCGATACCTCGAACGGATTTCCGCCGACCCGATGACGGGCTCGGATTTCGACTACAACGGTCGGACTGCCGAATCCGGCGCGCCGCTCGGGCTCGAGGACATCTCGTCGCCGATGATGGAGACGCTGCGACAACAGCGCCTGGCGCCGGCGACGCGGAAGCAGCGATCATCGAAATGGCGACGCTATGTCGCGCGATTCAACGATCGCTACCAGTTGACCGATTCGCAGCGCAACAGCGCCGAGTCGATTCTCCGTGACATTGAGCGCCAGGCGGGCGAGTTCGAATCCAGACACGCGGAACAAATCCGGCGCCTGATCGAGAACGGGGAGGATGATGCGGCCAGGCGGGCGGCGGCGCCGCTGGAATCACTGTTCGAGGATCTTCGGCACAGATTGCAGCGTCTGCCGACCGCCAGACAGCGGGCGGCCGGATCGACGCTCGCCAACACGGACACCGCTCGAAAAAACTGAAGCGGGCGCTAACAGCGAAACGCCTCCCGCGTTTCTATTCGCGGAGGCCCCCCCCGATGACGGAATTCCTTTGCCTGTGCCTGTTCATGATCTCGCTCGCGCCCGCACCAGCCGGTGACGACACGAATGTCGCCGATGAAAGCCACGTGCTGATCAAGGGCGAGCTCTACCACGTGTATCCGATTGACCTGCTCGAAGCGCGTGGCGTCCCGGTTCGGCGCATTCCGAACGAAGACAACGCCGCCTATCGCTACTTCGACGCCATCAATCTGATGCCGCCGGCGGACCCGGAGATCGCGGACGCCATCCGCAAAGCCACCAACGGCGAATGGCCCGAGGGCGATCTCGCCGAGCGGCTGGACGCCTACATCGATCAGTGCGGGCCTTCGCTGGATATCGTGCGCGAAGCCGCCCGGATGCCGGATTACTTCCTGCCGCTGTTCGGCAATGCGTCGGACTCAGTCTACGAACTGCTGCTGCCGTCACTCGGCGATCAGCGACAGCTCGCGCGCATTCTCGTGGTCGACGCCCATCGTCAGGCGCTGCGGGGCGCGCACGACACCGCCCTGGAGAATCTCATGACGACGCAGCGCATGGGGGCTCAGCTGGGGCACGGTTCAACGCTCATCGAGGGGCTCGTCGGAACCGCCATCGGCGCGATGGCCTCGGAACAACTCGTGCAGATCGCCGAGAAGAATGACATCGATTCCGACGCGCTTCGGCGAACCGTCGATGAAATGGACGCCCTCGCGGCCGATATGCCGACCTTCGAGGAAATGCTCGCCGTCGAGGAGGCCATCTCGCAGAGCGCCGTGGAGGACCTCATCACTGATCCAGCGAAGTTCGCGGCCGTCACCAACTCGTCGCCCGTCGGCTCGTTCGCGATCGAACAGGCCGGCTCGGGATGGAACGAACTTCTTGCGGCGCTGCGCCGCGTGTATCTGCCCGATCGCGCCGTGAAGCGCCACACGCGCGAGTACTACAAGCGGGTCCGCAAGGGCGTCCGCCCCACGAAGGACGGCACACCTGGCACGATTCTCGAAGAAGACAGGCTCTTCGAATCCGTGCCCTCCTGGGACATCATCAACCAGATGCTGATGCCGTCGCTCTCGAACGCCTACGAAGTCAGCCTGCGATCGCGAAGCAACTTCGAACGCGCCAAGCTCCGTGTCGCCGCGACGGCCTACCAGCGGGACCACGGTTCGCCGCCCCCTTCCCTTGAGGCGCTGGTTCCCGGCTATCTCCCCCGCGTCAACGCCGATCCGATGACCGGCTACGACTTCGACTATCGCCCGCAGACGGCGGAGTCCGGCGGCTTCGTCGGTCTGGAGACCGTCACGCGCGACAACGCCGAAGAGCTTCGCAGAAAGCGCCGAACACCGGCGATTCTGTCGCCGCGCGCCAGCAAGTGGCGACGCTACGTCATGGGATTCAGCGAACGTTACGACTTCAGCGAGAGCCAGCGCAACAGCGCCGAGGCGATCCTCCGCGATATCGAAGCGCGGGCGGCGGCGTTCGAACGAACGCAGGGGGCCAGGATCAGGCAACTGCTCGACGCGGGCGACATGCAGACCGCCAGGGGCAGGATGAAGCCGCTCGACAGGCTCTTCGACGAAATGACAAAACGACTCGAACGACTGCCGACCGCCGCCCAGCGCGCCGCCGTCGCCGACAGCAACCTCCGAGAGGACTGATCGCCATGCAAGCCATGATCCTGACGTTGATGATTTCGACGCTGCTTCCGTTGCAGCCGGACGGCGTAACCTCGCGACCGGCGGACGATCAGCGCGCCGGCGGGCGAGGCGTGTCGACCGGCGACCTGCTGGACGCCATTCCCGAGGACGCGTCCTTCGCCGTCGTCGCCAACCTTCGCGGCGACAGTCTCCTCGAGGACATGCTCACGTCGATTGCCCGCGTCCAGGCGAACACGCCCGAGGCGGGCGACCTGACAGTCGCCCTGTTCGAATCGATTCCCGGCGCAATCGCCATCGGCGTTCTGCCTGATCCGCGCGGAAAGGAAGCACAGGACGTCGTCATCGTGATGGACATCGCCAAACCGGGCTTTGACTTCCGCGACTGGCTCGACAACCGCCTGCTGCCCGTGATCCGCTCGGAAGGCCGCCGCAATCGCCTGGCCGGCCTCCGCGTGGAAGGCGATGGCGGCGCCCTGCGGATCGTCGATCCGAAACAGGACAACAAGACAGTCCTCTATATCTCCGTTCGCGGCGGCCGAGCCGTGTTCGGGACGCGGGCCAGTTCGACGCTCGCGTCGGCGAAGCGCCGCGAAGGCGACAAATCGTTCGCCGACGCCCCGGGAGTCCGAAAGATTCTCCGCGACCTGCCCGCCGACGCGCCGTTCCGTTTCCTGTTCAACCCGGCGCCGATTCTCAAGGCGCAGCGGCCGCCGGAGCCCCGATCGACGGAAGCGCTCCTCCGGCAGATTCTTCAGCCCGAGGATCTTGTCGCCGCCGGCGGCTTTCTTCGCTGGCGCGGTCGCGTGATCGAGATCGGCGCCACGGCGCTGCTTGCCGAGGAGACGAAGGGCGTTGCCCGATGGCTGGATCGATCGAATTCGGAATCCAGACTGATGCGGCGGCTCGCGGGTGAATTCCCGCTCATCGCGCGCGTCGGCGTCACTTCGCTGACGGCCGTACCGGACGGCGTTTACAGCATCACGGATGAATTCGATGAGACGATCTCCACGGAATACCGGGAAGACCTCGCGAACTTCAACAAGACGACTGGGATCGATTTCAACGCGTCGATCCTCGGCCAGATTCAGGACGAGTTGGTCATCGGCGTGCGCCCCGATTTTTCCCAGCAACCGCCCGTCGCCTGGACGGCGATCGCGCGGCTCGGCGATCCGGCTCTCTTCGAGTCGGCCTGCGGCAAACTCGCCAATCACTTTGGTCTGCAGTTCGACACGCGCACGAGCGAGGGCGTCGCCATTCACAGCGCCCCCCAGCCCGTTTCACTCGCCTGGTGCGTCGCCGGGAACACACTCGTCCTGGCGGACGGATTCACGACGGCCCGCGACACAATCCGTCGCCTGTCGTCCGAAGGATCGAAGAACGACTCAGCAACGATGGAGAAAGGAATGCGGGACCTCGGGGCCGCGAACCAGATGATGCTCCTGACGGATGTCGGCCTTCTCAGCCGGCAGGCCCCGATGCTCCCCGCCCTCGTTGGACCGAAGTTCGGTCCGCTGCTCTCCGGTGGCTACGTCGGCGCATCGCTGGCGCGCGACGATCGGAAGGTTCAGCTCCGACTGCGATGGGAGCTTGGCGGTCCGGCGCGAAACAAAGACGCCACGGACGGCGCGCCGGACGAGCTGCTTTCCACACTGACGAATCAACTCGTGGCGTCATTGAAATCCGCCAGGCGACAGGCGCAACGCGTCATCGGCATGTCGAATATGCGAACGATCGTGCAGGGCATGTTCGTCTATGCCCAGAGCCATGAGAATCGATTCCCGGAGTCCCTCGAAGCGTTCGCGGCGACGAGTCCGGACATGATGCCGCTGTCACTACTCAACAATCCGTACACGGATGACGGGCCCGAAGCGCCGAGTGAGATCGCGGAATACAGCCACGTGATCTATCGCCCGGGGCTCACGACGCAGACCGGTCCCGACGAGGTCGTGCTGGCGGAGCGGTCCGTCCAGACCTGCGCTGATTCGACGGGGGCGAACTTCGCCTTTGCCGACGGCCACTGCGAATTCGTGGTCGAACCGACCGCCGGCCGGCTGATCGAAATGATCCAGGCGGGCGAGCCAAGCGTCACGATTGCGGCGGCTGAGGCCCGGTTGGCCGAAGAGAACGCCCCATAAGCTGAGCGTTCCGCTCCGGGGCGCGATCGTTAAATTGACCCTGTTTTCGGCCCTGTATACACTCATTGAGTCGTCGGGCGCAGGTCAACACGAGAAACGACGCCAGGATCCCGACGACAGAGGGGATCGCCGATATGTCCAGACTGCTCGCAACAAGTCTCGCGCTGTGCCTTTCATTCGTCCTGACGGGCTGCAAGGCCCCAACGGAATCCGAAGAGGCCACGACAGCCATCGTCAAGATGATGCCTGTTGGCGGCGCCACGCCGGAAATCCTCTACGCCGTGGACCAGGCGGAAGTGAAGGTCCTGCCCGAGCGCGAGATTTCCAGGGACGGTCTCTCCGTCTTCCGCGAGAAGCTCGAAGAGAAGCGGGCCGCCGAAGCCGCCAGTATGGCGAAGAACATGCCGGCGAGTGGCACTACGATGGGCGACACCAAATCGGGCGACGCCGGCAGTAAATCCATCTGGGGTGGCATTCGATCGCTCCTGGGCGGCAAAGCGCCGCCAGACAAAGGCGCCGCCAGTGCGGATCAGCCTGCATCCGACAGCAAGGAAGACGCCGCCACGGCGGACGATTCCGACGCCACGGACAACGCCGATGATTCAGGTGACGACGACGGTTGGTGATCACACCGTCGCGCCATCGCGACTGACATTCCCGGCGCGATCCAGCTACACTAATCGTCGATGTCGACGGACCGTCATGTCATCGAGGCCCACAGCGTCGCCGAAGCGTACCTCTATCTGAAGGTGACGCCCTGCCCGCGCTGTCTTCGCGGTCTGCTGCAGCCGACAATCGATCTGACACGCGACGCGGATGGCTGGCGGCTGTCCTGCGAGTGCCGTCACTGCCAGTCGCCCGTCACACTCCAGTTCCGGATCGATCCACCGCCGACACGGGCGTCCGCCCAGTCGAAGGAAATCAACGCCACGCCGGCGCCGTCTCGGGCCATTGACCTCGTCGGCTGGCTCAACCTGTTCCAGCAGATCGTGACCATTGCGGCCAGAACCGAGGATCGCGTCGAGGGGCGAGATCTTGCGCTGGAGGCCGGGGCCTGTCTGGACGAGGCCCTGAAGTTCTACGAAGACGGCAACGACATGCCGCCGGCGGGCGCCTTTTTCACGGAGACGAGCCAGGCGGCGTTCCGTAATCACCCGCAGCGGTTTCTACGCTCAACCTGGCTGCAACGCCGCATGAACCTGCCAAAGGCCGCCGCGACAAGTCGGCGGGATCCGGCGCCGACGAAGCCGAAACGTCGCCGATGGTGGCCCTTCGGCGCCAGGGACGGCGACGCATAGCGAATCTGAGCCCGCGTGGCCGCGGGAACGCCGTCCAATACCGGACGTGACGCCTTCCCAATGGCGCGAACAATGCCCGGGACGCCATTTCGCCGATTTATAATGAGCGAGGTAACTGCGCCGGGCGCCGACAAGGGCCGGATCGCGCGCGGAATTACCGCCGGGAGTCATTTGCCATGCTGGATATCAAGCGGATCGGCGTCTTTCTCAAGAACACACACATCGATGATGCGGTTCTCGCCTTTGCGGCCCATATCGGCCGCGATCCGGCCCGGCGACTCTTCATCGCCCACGTCAGCAATCCGGACGATCCGGAAACGCCGCCGACACCGACGGCGGAGGCGTTCGATCAGACAACCCGGGCGCGACTCCCCGACATTGCGGCGACGTCACTGGAGACGGCCGTCCTCAAGGGAAACCAGATCGAACAGATTCTCCGGGCCGCCCGCGACCAGGACCTTGACCTGATGGTCCTCGGCCGCCGGCTCCCCTCCAGTCAGATCGGCCTCGGCGCGAAGATCGCGCGCATCGTCCGCAAGAGCCCGTGCAGCGTGCTGATCGTTCCCGATCTGTGCCAGCCACATTTCGACCGGATCCTTGCCGGTGTCGACTGCTCCGATCATTCCCGCGACGCGCTGGAGGCCGCCGTGCAGATTGCGCGCACGGCCCCGGGGCAGCGACAGGTGACGGCCGTCAATGTACGCAATATCCCCCATGGCTATGACGTCGCCGGCATCACGTTCGTCGAGGCCGCGGAACGACAGCGTCAGCGCGGTATGGAGAACCTCCGACAGTTCATCGACAAGACGGACACGGATGGCGTCAGCGTTGAACCGCTGGTGCTGCTCTCCGAGGATCCGGCCCTCGCGATGACTCACGCCGCCATGGCCAAGAAGATGGACATCGTGATCGTCGGAAGCCGCGGATCCAGCGGAACGGCCGCGGCGCTGATGGGCACGACCTCCGAGCGGCTTCTGATGACCTGCGCGACACCGACGCTGATCATCAAACGCAAGGGCGAAACACTCAGCCTGCTCGAAGCCCTGTTCGGCATGTAATCCGCTACGCGTCGACGACACGCGAGCCCCAATCGTGATATTTCGCGAGCGCGCCATCCCCAGTCACGGCGCCGGAGCCGTCCGCGCCCTCGCGCGGTTCCTCTCCGTGCACGCACACACGCGGGCGCCCGCCGCCTGAACACACACGTATTCCCTCTCAGCATTTTCCGGCTCGACGCCCCACGCCGCATGGATTTCCAACCTCGTACGTTTTCGTGACTTACACGAAATCCCCCCGATTTGCATCCGTGTGGCACGATGCGTGCATCTCTTCCAGCGTCAACAAAAACGATCGTCGCGAACAGCCGGCGTCGCGATCGATCAACGGAACAGATGAACAAAAAACGGATCTCGCACGATCCCCAGACAACGGAGAAGAAACCATGTTCAAGTCCCCCATCACACGACGCTGGATGCTGCTGCTCGCCCTGCCGATTCTGACCGCCACCTCCATGGCACGCGCCGATGAATCCGAACGTGACGCGATCATTGCGGCGATTGAGACGGTCAAGACCAAGATTCAGGCGACGGCCTACCAGGTCGACGAAGTCCTGAAGGACATCGACAAGATCGAGGCCGAGATCGCCGAGTACACGAAGCTCTTTAAGGAATCCCGGAAGAAGGAGTACGAAACCGCCATCGAGCAGGCGAAGATCAAGCTGAACGTGCGCCGCCAGACGCTGGCGCAGCTTGAGGATCAGCTTCATCACTACTACGTCCAGCTGGACGATCTTGAGCAACAGCTCGCCGACATGGGAGGTTGATCCCGATCTCCCCTCACCTGCGACTCCCCCAGACTCCAGTTCTTCCCCTCCAAACGACCGCACGCCTGTGCGGTCGTTTTCCTCGTTGCTGAACCCCGCCACGCGCCGCCGGACGCCAGTGCCCTGTCACGGACCGCGATACAGGATCCACGCTCCGCCGGGAATGCCGCCAACGTGGCATTCTCGAATGCCAGGCCACGTCCGTCGTCGTTTCGAGCGATCGTACTGAGAGACTCACTGCGATTCGCGGGTTTCCCGAGCTTCCGTGATGCGCCCCCAAAAAGACAGGGCCCGCCCTCTCGGGCGAGCCCCATCTGATGGAAGAAAGAGTCGGCGTTGCACGCTCGCGTATCAAATCAGACAGCACAAGCAAAGTGGAGTCGCCGACACTCGATGGAGTCGAGTCTTAGAGACACGGATTGACCGCGCCACTGGCGATGGCCACGTCATCGGCGTCGATGTCGCCGTCACAGTCCACGTCACCGTCGGACCACGTCGGATTCAGCTTGCCGATGTTCGAGTTGACGGCGCCGCCGTCGTTGACAAATCCGTCGAGGTTGATGTCGCCGGGCGTCGTCTCGAGGATCGCGATGATCTCACAGATGTCGTCGTAGTTGACGATGCAGTCACCCGTCAGGTCGCAGCTCAGGTCCCTGCCGGCGTGGGCGCTCAGATCGCCGCCCCAGGCCGTCGAGAACATGTTGGCACAGATGTAATTCACGTCGGCCGCGTTGATCTGGCCGTCGGCGCCATGCGGGTAGGCGCCCGGGTACACGTCGTCACCCGCGACGTCAGCGCGCGAATCGCCGTTGTCGTAGGCGCCATGCTGGAGCGTCGTGCCGAAGTAGTTGCCGCCGAAGGCGACGTCCACTTCGATGAAGCCCGCCCTGCGATCGAGCTTGCCGTTGACCATGGCCAGACCGTCCGCGAAGTAGCGAACGTCTTCAGCGTCGAGGTCACCGTTGCCGTCGAAGTCACCCAGGATTTCCGGAACGATGAACTCGATCGGAATCTGATCCATGATGCCGTTCGTGGCGATGTCATTCGCCTGGAAGCCGGCGGGATCGGCCACGGCGGCGATCAGCGGAGCGATGTCGCCGAGATCGCGGGCGCCGTTGACGTTGAAGTCACCCTGGATGTGCATGCGCATTCCGAGTCGCGTGCCACCGACCAGCGTCAGCGAGCCGTCGAAGGCGCGATAGGCGCCACTCGTGCTGCCGTCGCTGTAGGCGGCGGGCTCAGCGAACACGAACGGACCGCGGGCCATCTCGTCGATCGTGCCGATGCCGTTGCGGACGGGCACGTTGCCGAAGGGTCGGACCGTGCCGAAGCCCGGAATGACCGTGGCCTGCGACAGGAGCGTGGCGTCGGAGACACCCATGTTGAAGTCGCCGTTGCCCTGCGTGTAGTCCGTCGGATCCGTCAGCGGCGGCAGCGCGTGAACCGCCTGCGGGAGAATGAAGGACACCGTGAGCTGCTCGACGGGCATGTTGAATTCGGCCGACGCGCCGGAGCTGGCGACGAACGAATTGATGCTGTCCGTGATGTTCGTGACGTAGGCCGCGAGGGCTCGATTGTCCATGTAATCCGGCGCCGCGGGGTTCGTCTGGGCGGGATCGCCGCGCGTGACGAGCGTCTGGCCACCGGCAATCGAGTAGCCCGTGTTGACGTCGTTGTTGCCGATGACGGCTTCCACCGAAGGTCGGACGTAGTTGACGCCGCCGGCCACGTCGTTGCGGACGTTCAGAATTTCATAGATACCCGAGAGGGCGTCGGCCGCGGCGCGGCTGCCGCCAAGAAGACCCGTGTAGCCGACACCGAGGCGGTGATGGCGCACGGCGTTTTCCATGATGGAGGAGCCACCGCAGTTGGCCGTGTAGGTGTTGTAACCGACGTTCGTTTCGTTGTTCTCACGAGCGCGATCGCCCTTGCCGTTGCGCTTGAGCGGGGCGAGGTTGTCGCCGGCGCCCCAGCTGGGGTCCACACCGACGGAGTTGTTGTGGGCGTTTCGGGTACCCGACCCGGAGTCTCGCGTACAGGCCTGGATGTTTTCACCGTTCGCGTTTCGACCCGTCACGAGCATGTACTGGAGCTCGGTGTAAGTGACATCCTCGTAACCCGTGCCCTGGTTCGCGATCGAGGCGACGGGCGAGTAGGCGAAGATCGTGTCGTAGACCGTGTTCTGGTCGACCGTCGGGACGCCGAAGTTGAGGGAGTCGCCACCGGCGGAAAGGCTCTTGAGCTGGTTGCTGTAGCCCGTGTCCGAGGCCTTGACGCCGCTGTTGCCGTAACCCGTCGTCGTCGGCTTCCTGTTCCAGGTCCCGCTGCCGGAGATCGTGACGAACCATCGGCTGGGGACGTCGAGGTTGGCGCCATCAATCGCGCTGTAGCAGTAAGGCGTGCCCGGCTCGCTGGTCTGCGTGCAGCCGCCGCTGAGAACGCAGCCCACGAAGCCGTCGAGGTCTTCGGCGAGCGTGATGAGCTGGTCGGCGTTGAAGTCGCCCTTGATCGTCATGCCGGCGGGAACGCCGTCTTCCGTCAGAACCGCGTTGACGAACAGCTCGATGTCGCGGCCGTCTGTGACCATGTCGCCGTTCATGTCGGCCGTGTCGGCCTCGGGGAAGCAGTCGGCCGCGCAGGAGGCGATGTCGATGTTCACACCGTCTTCCGCCCAGCGGGCTCGGTTGAGAATGCCCGCTTCGGCCGGGATGTCGTTCGGGAGCCGTCCCGTCAGCTGGTAGTTGACGAACTCGGCGAGACCGTTGCCCGAACCGACCGAGCGATACTGGGCAAGCCAGCAGCCGTGCCAGTTCAGACCGCAGAAGTAATCAGGGGCGAGCTGGTCGACGCCGTCGGCGAACGTGTCGCAGTTCGTGTCCTTGAACTCCTTGAAATCCGTGCCGTCGCAGGGAACCATGTCACCGTCGACGTTGTTGAAGTCGTTGGTCGTCGCGCGCAGACCGAAGAAGTCCGCGAACAGCGTGGCGCCGGCGATCGTGAATTCGCCGCAGTTGCCGTACTGCACGGGATCGATCTGGTTGTACGTGATGAACGGATCGATGATGCCGTCGCCATCAACGTCGTTGCAGTCGTGGCCTTCGTGCCAGACGCCGTTGAGAAGCCCCGCACAGGCGGCTTCCGTCATGTTCCCCTGACAGTTGATCGTGAACCCGGCCGTATCGACCGTGTAGCAGGCGCCCGTCTGGGCGAAGGACTGGGTGGCGGCCGTCGCAATGATCGCGAACGCCACCGCAATGCTCATACGCTTCTTCACTTCTTTTCCTCCTGAGGTTCGAGTTTGAAAAACCCGGCGGCGATCCGCCGGCGTTCTCGTTGCACTGGACCGCCTGTTCGGCGCGCACATTCCACGCCACGGCCCACAATGATCCTGATTCAATGTCTTTTGTTACTGTTGCGCTGCTGTCGCCTGAGTCCCGTTCCCGAATCGCTTCTTTCCCCGCCACTTCTCCTTTCGCGCCGCTGAAGGAATTCCTGATTCGGCGTGGCCGTCGGCCGGGCTCACGCCGAATCCCGGTAATTCAGTTGCGCCTGGTTGACACGATTTCGGGCCGCTCCGCGGGGACTACCACGGCGGTCCGACTTTGTTCGCGCCGGTCAGGGCGTAGTACTTCAGGCCCCATTCCCAGTCCTTGACGGTCTGCAGAATGCTCTTTCGCTCGACGTGGCAGTCGGCGTAGAGAAAGTTCGCCGTTCCGCCGCTGTAGCCGTCGCCGCCGGGATGATGGCGACCCACGGCGTTGAGCTCGCTGATCGAACCGTTGTCGATCAGGTTCGTCGCGTTTTCGACAGCAGAACGCGGGCGAATCGTGTAGTGCGGTCCGTCGCCGTAGGTAAAGCCGGGCGTGTTCGGCGCCGCGTTGTATTCATCCGATCCGCTGCTGAGGTGCATGAACGGATTGATCGGCCGATGCGCCTTCGACAGGATGCCACTGCCTTCCTGGACACCCAGGGCGCGCCAGTCGTTCTTGAATTCCGTCGCCAGAATCGTGCCGGCCGGATCGTGCACTTCCGTCTCGTTGACGAAGCGATTCACACGGGGACCGCCCGACAGCGACTGATTGAACTTGTTTCGCGGGAAGATCGCGGCGTTGCCGGTGTACGCCATTCGTTCCGCCTGGCGATCCTGAAGCGCGTTGGCGGACGTCTGACCGTTCTGATCGACCTGTCCGCTCTCCCAGGGACCGTTGCCCGGGTTGGTACGAGGAGCGCCACCGTTCGGGAAACCCGGGCACTGGAAGGCCGTCTCCGGGGCCTGTCCACCACTGTAGAGGAAGTAGGACCAGTGAATGTATCCGTTGGGATGCGCCGGATTGGCGCCGAACGGATCCCAGTTGCCGTACTCGTCGGGGTACACATAGCCGGGAGGGTAGACGCCCGCGTTCTCAGCGAGATAACCCGACATCGCCTGGCCGACATGATGCAGATTCGCGCCGCACTTCGTCGCCTGGCTGTGCTTCCGTGCGCTCGACAGCGCCGGCAGCAACACGCTGATCAGAATCGCGATGATCGCGATGACGACAAGCAGCTCGATGAGCGTGAAACCGAAACGCTTCCGACCTGACGACAGACCCCCATTGGCTCGACTTTGCATCGACAACTCCTCCTATTGCGAACCTTTCAACCCAGGCTCGCGTGACTCTGAAACTCTTCCATCACTGATTTTTCGCACATGCGATCGATGGCTGCGCCAGCCTCGACCTCGACGGCTCACTCCCGAGCCGATCGCGCGCGTTTTCGACTTTTTGAGATGCAGGAAAACGCTCCTGGAGAATCGCCTTCGTGCGACCTGAATCCTAAAGGCGACTGTCGATTTGCAACTGCAATCTAGCGCGAAAGGTTTGTGAACGAATGACTAAGTCAATGAAATACATGCGTGAGCTTCATGCTTTAGCAACATTCATTCAGAGGAGTCGATAGCCGCCGCGCCCGCTTCTCGACGGAATCAGAATGGCCGACGACCAGCTCGTGTCCTTCTTGCGCAGCGCAAGCAACACGCGATGCGCATCGGCCCCCGCGGTCATCTCCAGTTGCGCGCGCGAGATCGGCTCGGGAAAGGCGTCCATCAGCGCGGACACCACGGCGTATTCCGCCGCGCTCAGCGCCGGCTTCGGATGCCCCAGAACGCGGCATGGCATGCCGGGACCACCCAACTCCACTACGGGTTCTCGACGGTTCGTATCTGCAAACTCCGTCAATGCGTCACCAGGTACCTGCGGCGTGATGATTGACGCGGCGCATGGCCGCGGGCGGGATCGCACGTTGGGCGCCACAGTCGTCCCCCATCGATCGGACTCAGCGCCCGCTGCACGAATTCGGGAGGGATCCTGCGGGATTCGCGACCTTCACCTCTCTGGGCGATCAGCGTAAATCCACATCGCAATTCGACCTACCGCCGCAGCGCGAAGTTTGTTGGAAGGGTTCATTAAGTGATTCTTAAGAAGACGCCTGCGCATGCAAAAGCCGGAGCGAACCTGAGTCCGCGCCGGCCATTCGTCTCTCCCCGACAGAAGATGTCGGTCACCCGATGAAATGCCGTCAGGAGCGCCCGCCTCGACGCGTGCGACGACGCGCAATCAACATTGCGGCCAGCATCAGCGGGGCGAACGTCGCCGTCCCCGCCGCGCACAGTCCCGTCCCGCAATCCGGTGTCGGCTGCGGCGTGACCACACTCGGCGTCGTCGCCGGCGCCCCGGGATCAACGATTCGACCATTGGCGCTGAGGTCGTCGTCCCCACGCTGACCATCCGTCAGTCGCAATGTGATTTCGGCGCCGTTCAACGTCGCGCCCGTCGCGCCGTCGAACAGGAATTCATACCAATGCGGCGCAGGATCGCCTGGTTCCGGGCCGTAACGCCAATACGTATCAATCGTCGCGCCCGCCGGCAGCGCCGCGATCATCGTCACGTCCACGCTTCCGCCCGGCTGCAACCCAAGGACCTCGAACGACACGAATCCCATGGGGAATGTGACGCCTTCCGGCGCGTCGCCCGGCGAGGGGTTGTCGCTCGCGACAACGTTGGCAAGCGTCGTCCCCAACGGCGAAACGATCGTCAGGTAATTGCCATCGCCATTCGGCAGCGACGCCACATTGGCCTGTTCGCTGTCTTTCACGCCGTCGTTGTTTCCGTCACCACCATTCGGGGCGCCGTCCTCCGTCGCCGCGTCGACACCATCCTCGTCGGGGATCGGCGCCGGCGTCCCCGTCGGATCGATGACGCCGTCGCAGTCGTTGTCGACGCCGTCGACAACCTCAGTGGCGTCGGGATTGACGGCGGCGCTTGTGTCGTCGCAGTCGTCGCCACCCAATGCGCTGTCCAGGAATCCATCGCGATCGTCGTCAACGCCTTCGTCAATAACGCCGTCACAGTCATTGTCCACGCCGTCAAGTGTTTCGTTGGCGCCGGGATTCACTGCGTCGTTCGCGTCATCACAATCGCCGCCACCCATCGGTGTGAAACCATCCGAGTCGCCGTCAAATCCCTCATCCGTGGCGTTGTCGCAGTTGTTGTCGACGCCGTCATCGACCTCCGTCGCTCCCGGATTCACGGCCGCATTCGTGTCGTCGCAGTCGTCGCCACCCGTGGCGATGTCCTGGAAGCCGTCGCCATCATCGTCGAAGACCTCGTCGATCGTTCCGTCACAGTTGTTGTCGACGCCGTCGAACACCTCCGCGGCGCCTGGATTCACATCCATCCGCGAATCGTCGCAGTCACCGCCGGCAATGGGCGTGAACCCGTCGTTGTCGCCGTCGAACCCTTCGTCCGTGGCGCCGTTGCAGTCGTTATCGATTCCGTCATCCAGCTCCGCGGCGCCCGGGTGGATATCGGCGTTCGTATCGTCGCAGTCGTTACCGCCCGTGGCGCTGTCCTCGAAGCCGTCGCCGTCGTCGTCGAACACCTCGTCAACCGTTCCGTCGCAGTTGTTGTCGATCCCGTCAAAGACCTCCGTCGCGTCGGGATTCACGAGCGAATCTTCGTCGTTGCAGTCATTGCCGCCCGTGGCCGCGTCCTCGAAGCCATCGAGATCATCATCAAACACTTCGTCGATCGTTCCGTCACAGTTGTTGTCGATCCCGTCAAAGACCTCGGGGGCGTCGGGGTTCACGAAGAAGTTGTCGTCGTCGCAGTCCTCCGGTGTGTTGAAGCCGTCGTTGTCCTGGTCGCAGCCTTCGTCTGTCTCGCCGTTGCAGTTGTTGTCGACACCATCGCAGACTTCCGTCGCGTCGGGATTCACGAAAAAGTCATCGTCGTTGCAGTCTCCGTTGCACGTGGTGAATCCGTCATTGTCCTGATCGAATCCCTCGTCCACGCCATCGGCACAGTTGTTGTCCACGCCGTCACAGACTTCCGCGGCGCCGGGATGGATGGACGCGTTGTCGTCATCACAGTCGTCACCGCCCGTGGCCGTGTCCTCGAATCCGTCGTGATCGTCGTCGAAGCCCTCATCGATCACGCCGTCGCAGTTGTTGTCGATTCCGTCAAAGACCTCGGGGGCGTCGGGGTTCACGAAGAAGTTGTCGTCGTCGCAGTCTTCCGGCGGAGAGAATCCGTCCATGTCGTCGTCGGGCGGAACCAGCTCAAAGGCCCCGATGTCATCCGCCCCACCCTGCGGTCGCCCCACGCCACGCTGATCCGTCGACAGGATCGTGGCGCCGGCGTCGAAGGCCGGGCTCGTCACGGGAAACGCGTGCGTCTGCGTGGACCCGCCGTTCGTGGCCAGCGGCGCCAGCTGCGGATCCATGTTGTTGATGTCGGACGCCATGCTGAAGGCGAACGCCGCCGAGTTGTCACTCGACAGGTTGTTGCCGAGGCTCACGGGCGCATCGGCGGGACCGCTCAGCTGCACATTGCCGCCCGAATTGCCCGACAGCAGCGTGTTGCGGAAGTCGACCGCCGGCGCGACAGGGAACCCACCATCCGTGAACGCCGCCAGCTCGACGCCGCCATCCCCGTTCTGCGCAATCGTGCAGCTGTCGATCGCCGCGTCGATGAACTGCACGATGACGCCGTCGATCATGTTGCCGCTGATCGTGCTGTTCTCAAGAAGCAGGTCGTCGCCCTTGTAGATGCTCACGCCGTTCTGAGAGTTGCCGCTGATCGTGCAGCGGCGAATCGTCAGATCCTTGAGGAACTGGAAGGCGGCGCTGTCGTTCGTCAGGCGCACGCCGTTGCCGGTATTGCCGCTGATTGTCGAGTCCGTGATCGTCACATCCGCGACGGCGCCGATGCCCGCGCCGGTATTGCCGGACACATCACAGTTGACCACGTTCAGCGACGAATTCCGATCACGACAGCGGATTCCGCCTGCGGCGGCGGCTGACCCGTCGCCTGAGCCGTTGCCGCCGGTAATCGTCATATCGCGGATCGTGACGTTCGCCACGGCCAGCAGATTGATATCGAAGACGCGCGTGCCGATGGCCGACGCGTCGATGATCGTCTGTCCCGGCCCCGCCCCCTGAATCGTGACGGTATTGGCGATGTCGAGATCGAAGACCGCCACAGTGCCGAGATCACCGTTCTCAGCTTCCGGGCCGGTTCGCGACAGCGCGAAGGTTCCCGCAGGCAGAGTGATCGTGTCGCCATTGGCCGCAACGGCCAGGGCGTCGCGAATCGAGCAGTCGCCATCGCAGACACCGTCAAACGTGTCCGCAGTGGTCGTAACCGTCAGCGTCGCCGCCATGAGCGGCCGCGCGCCGCCGACGAACGCCGCAAACGCCATCAGCCAGGCGACACAAAGTCGCGGTCCGACAGACGCGGTTGACGGCCGAGTTGTCCATGTTGGATCATCCGGGTTGTTGTTGGGTCGTGTTCGCATGGTCATCAACGCCTCCGAGTTGAGCGCCGGCGCGGTCTGAACGTCCGCGTGGCGGATCTACCTGTCACGGCGGCGCCAGCGCGAGCGCCGCCTCCGACAAGGGAAGGCGCAATCGAAGGAGAAATTCCCCGGAGTCCGGGGCCAGACCGCTGAAACGCCCTCCCAATCTCCGAATGGCGACGTCAGGCGCCGCCCCCGCCGGGCCCGACTTCTGGCATAATGCCCGCCAGGAATTCGGAAGGCCGAGCAACGTGAGCGAACCCGAAACACGCGATTTTCGAACCGACGAGCGACTCTTCGCCGCCATCAATCGCGGTGACTTATCGGCGTTCGACACGCTCTACGAGCGATACGCCCCCTGGGTCCACGCGCTGGCGTTTCGATTCACGCGAAATGAGGCCGACGCGCTGGATGTCCTGCAGGACGCGTTCGCCTATGTCGTCAAAAAGGCGCCCCACCTGCGGCTCACGGCCAGGGCGACGACGTTTCTCTATCCCGTCGTGAAACACGCGGCCATTACGCGGATTCGCAGGCGTGATCGGGAGGGGAATCTCAGCGTCGAGGCGCTCCACAATCTGACGGCGCCGCCGGCCGACAGATCAGGCGACCTGGGCGATCTGCAGGACGCCATGGGTCGACTCTCGGAAGCCCATCGCGAGGTCATCCTGATGCGCTACATCGACGGTATGTCCCAGGAGGAGATCGCCGACGCGCTGGGGGTTCCCGTCGGCACGATCAAGTCCCGTCTGCACCACGCCATCAGGACGCTTCGCGACGATCCGCGGACTCGCGACTACTTCGACGCGCCGTAACGCGCCCTGATCCCCTGATGTGCCGGACGCCCCCCCCTTCCGAGCCGGGCCCGTCATCGCCCGGTCATCCAACCCGTAGCGCCATCACGCGCGTACGCCCGCCCTGACGTTCGCGATCGCAGTTGCATGACAACCGTCACATGACTGCGGCGGCTCCGGGCGCATTGCGCAACATTCACGAACTGCGGCCGCTCGAAACGGATTCCGCCGGGGCTAATCGCACGACTTTGGTCCCGAATGTCGAATCTGCAATCCGCTTCTATAATCGCCGGCGTCGCATCAAGCGGCGAACACACAGGACGCACACGCATGAAAACCGTCATCGAACCCTTCCGCATCAAAGTTGTTGAACCCATTCAGATGACCACGCCGGCGCATCGCGAAAAAGTGCTGCGCGAGGCCGGCTTCAACCTGTTCCGGCTCCATGCGGACGACGTCCTCATCGATCTGCTGACCGACAGCGGGACCGGCGCGATGAGCAGCGACCAGTGGTCGGCCATCATGCGCGGCGACGAATCCTATGCCGGCGCGACGAGCTATTTTCGCTTCTACAACCGACTGAACGACATCACGGGGATCGATCACATTCTGCCGACACACCAGGGCCGCGCGAGCGAGCGCATCCTCTTCGAAGTGATGTGCAAACCCGGCGACATCGTCCCGAACAACAATCACTTCGACACGACGCGCGCCAACGCCGAACACTCCGGAGCGAAGGCCCTTGATCTCGTCATCGAAGAAGGCAGACACGCCGAATCGACCCATCCCTTCAAGGGCAACATGGACATCGCAAGGCTCGAGGCGCTGTTCGAGGAGGTCGGACCTCAGAAGATCCCGCTCGTCATGCTGACGATCACGAACAACTCCGGCGGCGGTCAGCCCGTCAGCCTGGCGAACATTCGCGCCGTCCGCGCCGTCTGCGACAAGTACAGGACGCCTTTCTTTCTCGACGCCTGTCGCTTCGCCGAGAACGCCTGGTTCATCAGGCAGCGCGAACCCGGGCAGGCGGATCGAAGCGTGCGCGATATCGTTCGCGAGCAGTTTGACCTCTGCGATGGCGCGACGATCAGCGCCAAGAAGGATGGTCTCGTGAACATCGGCGGCGTACTCCTGATGCGCGACGCGGCGGTCGCCCAGCGCGCCAGTAACCTGCTGATTCTGACAGAGGGATTCGTCTCCTACGGCGGACTGGCGGGACGCGACCTGGAGGCCATGGCCCAGGGCTTCGAGGAAGTGCTGCACGAAGACTACCTGCACTATCGCATCTACAGCACGGGATACCTCGCCGCCAAACTGCGCGACGCGGGGATCGCCATCGTCGAACCCGCCGGCGGTCACGCCGTCTATGTCGACGCCTCCGCCTTCTGCAGACACATCCCGGCGAACCAGTTCCCCGGACAGGCGGTCGCCGTCGCCCTCTATCGCGAAGCCGGCATCCGCACCTGCGAAATCGGCAGTGTGATGTTCGGCGGCGAAACCCCGCCGGCCATGGAACTCGTGCGCTACGCCATCCCGCGGCGCGTCTACACCCAGAGCCACATTGACTATGTGGCCGAGGCGACGATCGAAGTCTTCAGGAAGCGCGACACGCTGAAAGGCCTGCGCATCACAGACGCGCCGCCCGTATTGCGACACTTCACGGCGCGATTCGAAGAAATCTGATCGCGCTCAGCCCATTGGCGCCCGTCGTGATCGGGGCCCCGACTGAGCGGCGCTCGCCGTGTATTGACGCGAGCATTGTGCCACACGCGCGACACCCATAGCCCACGCCTCCCCGCCAAACGCATGGCAATCTACTGCGGAGACGCCATTTATTGTGCTTTTCCTGAGCACATATGCGATGTCGCTGCGCATAATGGATAATAATCCAATCGCGATTGCATACGGATTCTGGAAGAGAGGAAGTTCAACAATTCAATTATCTCGGGAGGTGCTATGTGATACCCACGCACTTGCGCGTGCCGTACAACCGTCGGGTTGGCGGCACATCGTCGCTCATTGCGCTCGTCGCCCTTGTTGCCGGCATCGGGTGTGCCGATACGCACAACTATTCCAAGGGCGCCAAGACGGCCTATTCGGGGAACGGGATCAAGGTGAAGATAACCCCCACCGTTCACCCTGTGGATACGTCGACGACACCGCCGTCCACAACTGTCGGTATTGATGAGGTTGACATTGAAGGCGAGACCGGATTCACACCCGGCGATTCACGCATCACGGTCTGGGTGGACGAAGACAATGATGGTCACTTTGACGGCCAGAACGAGGACTGCTGCCCCGCCAACGGCGTCCTTGACGAAGGCGAGGATCTGGACGGCGATGGAAGACTGGACAACGGCGAGGACTTCATCATCAAGACCACGGGCGCCTCTCCACCGGGAACGCCCCTGCCCGGAACCGCGGGATCGACATCGACGGTACCGGGCAACGTCACGGTTGACATTCCCGGCGGCGGAAAAAAGGTGACGATCAGAGTGAAGATCGATGTCCGGGTCACGGAGAGTGGCGGTGGCCCCACTGCGGAGGTTGACGCAGAGGGACATATCACTGTCAGCGGCACCTGACACCTTGAATTCTGACAATGGAATTGAGTATTCTGAATTATGCAAATCAGTCGAACTGACTCGGAGAGATAAATGAAAACCCGATCCATCATCGTCGTCGCCATTGCATTGCCGATAATGGCCGTCGTGGCCATTTCGGCGCGAGCCGCCGGACTCGGCTGGTCCGATGAGCCCGTCATTGAAGGCGGATATGACGCCGGCTGGAATGATCAGCCAATGCAGTTTGAATTCCAGATCTGGAAGGACGGATCCGCCGAATTCAAAGTCACCCCCGTCGAGAGCCTCGCCGAGGACCTCCTGCCGACGACGGGCCTGATTACCGTGAACACAAAGACCTACAAGATGGCCCAGCGGAAAGACAAGGACGGCAAAGTCTGCCTGTTCGGCAGCGTGCCCGTCGATACATTCGCGCTGAACAGGACCATTGAGTATTCTCTGAAGGCGTATGACGCCAACGGCCGCCTCCTCGTCAACGATGAAGCGGAGTATTACACGCAGCCGTAAAGCTGTCGCCTTCGGACGGTTGTCCGGCGCACGCAATTCGTCGCACCGGACAACGCGATTTCTGATTCCAATCGACAAGGTGGGCGGTCTCCGCCCACCTTGTTCCTTTTTTACACGACTGTTTCGTCATCGGATGACGCAGGCGCCACACCAGGCGAACGAAAACGCCGCCCGCTCACCCCGTTTCTGCCGATATGGACATCGAGAACCCAAAGATCCTCAAGCTCAAGGGCGTTCTGTTTCTCCTCCTCGGATCCCTCGCCGCGGCCATCCTTCTGGTTCGATCGCCGGCCTGGGAGACCGCCGCGCTGCTTGTGCTCACGACCTGGGCGTTCTGCCGCTTCTATTACTTCGCGTTTTATGTGCTGCACGAATACGCCGATCCCGACTTCAAATACGCGGGCCTGTGGGACCTGTCGCTCTATCTGATCGGCTGGAGGAAGGATCGGCCGCGCCGAGAGCCGATCCGCAGATCCGAGCACGCGGAGCTCGCTACGACGGGGACGTCGTCGCCGGAGGCGCGCTCACTCGACCTCGAACATCGCTCATGCGGAGATGAACATCGTCCATGAACACGCGGATTGCGGCGTCGGTTCCGCCGAGTCCGCCGCCCAGTCTGAAGGACCGGCCGCGCAGTCGTTCCACGACGACGCCCCCCGGCAGGGGAAACGCCGACGGAAAGGCGCGAAAGCCGCGTTTGTCAGTCAACCGGATCCGTAGCGGCTTCTGCAGAAAAGGTCGGATCACGAGTTCGACGGGCCCCGTGCACCAATAGATGTGGTAGCGAACGCCCCAGATGGCCATCAAGGCCAGAACGATCGCCGCAAGTGTACATACGATTGCAGTGAGCGCCATCGCCGGATCCCAGTTCGGATTCGACGCCCGGATCGCCTGACGAAAGCTCCCGAGCGCGAACGCGACGAACGCGAGCAGGCCGGCCATCAGTGCGCGACCCAGCACATCACCCGCGACGTCGCGTCGATGCAACACGGATCGCTTGTCGTATTCGAATCCGCATTCAGGGCAGCGGCCGCAACCCGGGAAACCTGCAAGCGAATACTCGCAGAAAGGGCAGGCGGGGAGCCCGGCCGAAGCGGTGGCGTAAATCCCCTTCAATGGAGGTTTCGTCATAGCGCCTGATCATACGCCGCGAATTTTGAATTTCATGCAGATTCCCGCCGGCGATCAAAGGGCGCCGCAAAGTCGACCGATCTCCGACCGATTCCGAGCCCGGCCAGTCATGGCCGAGTCATTCCGCCGTCCGCGCCATCGCTCGCGGGCGACCGCTCTGACCCTGACGATCGCTGTCGCGGATCAACCGCCGCATCCCTCTGGCGGCTCGGAACGGGAAGCGCTTCGCCGCCGATAACGCTCCAACTCGCCTTCGCGGCGTCCCCAATCCCCGCGCCGTGTCCCCATAATCCGCGCCGCTGGAAAATTCCAGAACGCCCAAACCCGCTCGCCCGAACCGATGTAGTACAGAGCAACGGGAGGACGCCGAGCGCGTGCAGCCATCGATACCAAACATTTCGGACGAACCCATCATTCGGGCGATCCATCGTCGCGCAGCGATCCTGGGCTTTCTCGTCTTCGCCCTGGCCCTCGCGTGGATGTGCTTTATTCCGTTCGACCTCACGCGGCATCCCTACAACCCGCCGCACTCCCGGCGGATCGGCTACCTGCTCGTGACAGGCATGAGCCTGATCGACGTCTTCGCCAATATCGGGATCTACCTGCCCTTCGGCGGGCTCGCCCTGCTTGCGCTGCGCAGCCTGCGGGTGAATCGCATTCTCTCAATCTTCGGCGCAACGCTCATCGCCGCCGCCTTCTGCCTGACGGTTGAACACGCCCAGTATTTCATCGCATCGCGCGTCGCCTCGTGGATCGACGTCTTCTGCAATATCGCCGGCGCCGCCATCGGCGCGACGATCGTCGCCGCCTGTGAGCCCATTCTGAGAGCCGTCGTGCAGCGCTTCACGATCTCCGCCCAGAAGAACTGGTGGGCCGTCATCGCGAAAGTCGCCGTCTGCGCGCTGATCCTGGTCCAGCTTCGGCCCTATGACATCGTCCTCGACAAGGGAAGCGCCGCGGCGCAGCTTCTTCGCGCCGATTTCCATCCGGCCGCCGCCTGGAACGCCCTGCCCGAGACCTGCGCGCGACTCATCAGCGAAGGTCGAATCGACGGCGTCCGGGAACTGCCGCGCATGCGGATGGAATACGTGCTGGATCGCGCCACGGACCTCGCCAGCTATTGCGGCGTCACGATCCTGCTCTGGCTCGGTTTCCGGCCGAGACGATTCCTCGACTACTTCCGTGCGATCGGGGGAACGGGGTTCGTTGTCCTCTGTACCGCCTTCACCATCACACTCACGCGTCAGTTTCTCGCCTCCTATGGTCTGGACACGGCCCACTTCTTCGCGGCCTGCGCGGGATGGCTCCTCGGCGTGTGCACGTGCCTGGTCCTGCTGCGCCGACCGGCGGACGATGCGACGATCGCCAATCCGGCCTTCGCATTCCGACTGCCACGATCGATCGGCACGCTCGGCGCCTGTGTCGCCGTCGTTGCGATCCTGGGCTACGAGCTGATCCCCTTTGATTTCAACACGACGGGCCGGCCGCGAACCGGAATGTTCGCCGGGATCAACCTGATGCCGTTCATGGTCCACTTCCACAGTCGACCGAACGACGCGCTGTTCGACATCTCCGGCGAATGCCTCATCTACGCCGCCGTCGGTCTCTGCATCGCCGGCTCGCTCTATCGGCGGACGCGACTCGGCTGGCGAACGCAGTTTGCGATCACTGTCCTCGCCACGTCCGCGATCTCGGCCGCGCTGCAGATCACGCACCTCTTCATGCTGACGCGACGAACGGACATCACAACAGTCATTCTCGCGGCCGTGTCGGCCGCCACGATGTCACTGTGGTTCAAGTGGCTGACGGACTATCGCCGGTTCGTATCGACGCGGTACGCGAACGACCTGCTGACGAGCCAGCTCATCGAGGGGGAGACGTACGACAAGGGCGCGCTGCCGTCGCTTTCGAAACAACGTGGCGATGCTTCCCCGAGTCCGACACCGCAATCCGCGGAACCAGATTGAGCCGCACATCGACGTCACCGCCCAACTGCCGCGCGAGCAGCGACTTCACGCGCGCCTGACGCGCCATGTCGAAGCGCTCATCCGCCACGACGGCGACATCCAGACTGAAGTCCTCGCGCTGCTCGATGCGGAACCGTCGAATTTCCGGCGTATCGCGCATCACGTAGATCAGCGAGAGCGCGTGGGCCGTTCCGCCATCCGAACGGCGAAGCGTGTCCGTGAGCCGACCCTCGATGCGATCGAGACATTCGAGCCCGCGACCACAGGCGCACGCGCCACTTCCCCGCGTCGCAAGATCCCCCGTGCGATACCGGATCAGCGGCATGCCCAGGGCGTCGAGATGCGTGATGACGATCTCGCCACTGTCGGCCGGGGCGCCGTCTTCATCGAGCAGTTCGACGATCACGCTTTCCATCGTGACGTGATACGCCCCCTCCGGGCACTGATGCGCGATGAAGCCCGCCTCGCGGGAACCGTAGCCATCCACCACCGGAACGCCGACGACCGCTTCGATCGCCGCGCGATCCGCCGACGCCAGCACTTCGCCCGTCGTGAACACGGCCCGTAATGTCGGCGTTTGCAGATCGCGGCCACGCTCTGTGGCGTGCCGGCTCCACGACGCCATGCTGCTCGGATAACCAAACAGATGCGCCGGATCGAAGGCGTGCAGCCGCGCAAGGTAGTCGTCCATCGTCTGCGGCGACATGTCAAATGCGTCCAGCAGCAGGTGATTCGTGAGGCGATCGCGGAGGCGCTTCGCCCGATCGGTATTCCGCACTTCGACGGGCGAACCCCAGAGATAGAGCTCGCGCGATCCCGGCTCGATCCCGAACCATCGGCGCGTGCGCGCCCGGGCCGCCTGATCCGCCGCCTGGCGATCGCGGCACATGAAGAAACGCAGCGGCTCGCCCGTCGATCCGCCGGTCGACGCCTCGAACAGTCCGCCCGGTGTGTGTCGAACGGCAATACGGTTGAGCGACGCGCGAATCTCCTCCTTCGACAGCGTCGGCAGGCGCGGGAGATCGTCCAGCGTCGCCATCGTCGGGTCGACGCGACTCGCGCGGAGTCGTTCGGCGTAAAAGGGGCAATGCGCCTCGGCGTGAAGAAGCAATCGTCGCAGCTTGTTCGTCTGCAACGCCCGCAATTCGTTCGTGGGGTTCCACTGCGTGCGTTCCAGCGCCTCCAGGTAACGCAGCGTCGGCCGGCGCAGAATCGCCTCATGGAGCGGCCACAGGAAATGTCGAACGATTGCCGGATGCATCAGGCCGCAAACTGCTCCTGTCGCGATTGATGGCCACCGATCCACTGGCCGAAGCGTCGCGCCCAGGCGTCCAGCGCCACGAGCTTCCACAGCGTCGCGCCGTGCCGGGCGCCCCCCGTACAATGCGACTCCCAGACCCTGCGGATCGCGTCCGGATCGATCCACGCGCCGATCGTGTCATTCGCCATGACGCGGCGCATGACGGGGACCGCCGCCCCCTGACGGAACCACGCGTCCATCGGTGTGTCGAAGCCCGACTTCACGCGTTCGGCCAGTTCCATATCGACGTGCTGACTCACGGCGCGCCGCAGCGGCATCTTCCCATGTCGCCCGCGACGTCGCAGTTGCGGCGGAATCGTCCAGGCGAACTCGACGAACTGATAATCCAGCATCGGCGATCGCACCTCGAGCGCGTGCGCCATGCTGGCGCGATCGACCTTCGTCAGAATCCCGTCGGCCAGGCCCAGGCGAATGTCCACGTACTGGCATCGCGACAGGTGATCCGGCGCGTCGCACGCCTCATAGAGCTTTCGTACCCTGTGCAGCGGATCGTAGCCGGCCAGATCCGCGATCATGTCGGCGGACAACAGCGAAACGAGCCCCTCGGACGACAGCGTGGCAATGCTGCGACCATGCGCCGTCGCCGGATCGAGCGAAATGTTCCGCAGCGTGGTCCCGGCGCGAAGGAATCGCGGCAGGCGATGTCCCGTCGGCCAGGCCCGCGCGATCGCCGGCAGGACGCCGCGACGCATCGCGGCGGGCAGCCATTGCCGTGCCGTGTGTTCAGCGACATCAAACCGATAGCGGCGATAGCCCGCCAGCACCTCGTCGCCGCCGTCGCCCGACAGTGTCACGCTGACATGGGATCGGGCCCGCTCGGACATGAGGAACATCGGAATCGCCGACGCGTCCGCGAAGGGTTCGTCGAAATGCCACGCCAGGCGGTCCGCCATGTCCGCCAGATTCGCCCGCGCGACGGGCTCGATGTGCGCGGTCTTCAGGCGTTCCGCCAGTTGCCGGGCGAGGGCGCGCTCGTCGTGATCGCGCTCGTCGAAGCCGCACGTGATCGTCGTGACCTGGCCCCGAGCCGTCCGCCGCATCGCGCCAACGACGGCGCCGGAATCGACACCGCCGCTGAGGAAGGCGCCGACGTCAACGTCCGCGTGCAGTCGAGACTTCGTCGCCCGCAGCAGCGCCCGCCACGTCTCCTCCGCCAGCTCATCCTCGCTCGCGTCTTCCACGACGCCGCGATAACTCAGGTCCCACCAGGTTCGCAGTCGGACCTCGTCCCGATCGAACAGGAGCATGCGGCCCGGCTCAAGCTTGAACACGTTGGAGAAGATCGTCTTCGGCGACGGAATGAAACTGAACGTCAGAAAATCCGCAATGGCCGTCGGATCGAGCGTCGCGGCCTGACGCATGCCGAGCAGAACGGCCTTCAGCTCCGACGCAAAGACCAGCCGATCCCCGTCGATGGCGTAGTAAAGCGGTTTAACGCCGAGCCGATCCCGCGCGAGGACCAGCCGACGCTGTCGATCGTCCCAGAGCGCGATCGCAAACATTCCATTCAGGCGCTCGACGAATCGTTCGCCCATCTCTTCGTACAGGTGAACGATGACTTCCGTATCGCTCTGCGTCCGAAAGCAATGACCACGATGGATCAGCTCCTCCCGTAACTCGCGATAGTTGTAGATCTCGCCGTTCGTGATGACACGAATCCGCCCCGATTCGTTCGCAATCGGCTGACGACCGCCCGTCAGGTCGACGATCGACAGCCGCCGATGTCCCAGCGCCACGTCGACCGACACGTAAGTTCCCGAATCGTCCGGTCCGCGATGTCGCAACGCGTCCATCATCCGATCGAGCCGCTGGCGGCAGTCGTTCGTGACCGCATGAAAACCAGCGATACCAGCGATCCCGCACATGTCCGACACTCCCGAATCTGAAAAAACGCAACACGCCGGCGCCCGCATGGGCGATGGGCGACGACATTCACAATATCGGTCATTCGGCGCGATTCGTTGGTCCGCGTTCATGCGGAGACGCCGCCATAACCCCTGAGTCGCGCAATTTTTGCGCAACATGACATCACAACGGCGCAACTGGCTCGGGGATTCAGGGAGCGACCGGCGATTCGAACCGATGAAAAGGGGGATGACATCGCTCCGTGGGTCGGTCTCCGGGGCGGGTCGCGGAAATGCTGGCCGTTGGCGGATTCGCGCCGTAGGATTCTTCTGTAGCGTAACGCGATCTGTTACGCCGCCACAGAACTGGAGACAACGACGATGATGGCTGGGCGGCCCGCACTGGCATTATTTCAGAGCCTCGGCATCCCCGAGCTTCTGATCATCGGGCTCATCGTCCTGCTGATCTTCGGCCGCCGATTACCCGAGATCGGGCGAGCGCTGGGCAAGAGCCTCGTTGAGTTCAAGAAGGGGATGAAGGACACGGACGACACGCTCAACGGCCGTTAGGCCATGGGTGGGAACCTCCGATTCAGCCTCGTCAGGAGTCGTCAGATGATGAATGAACCATGCACAATGCTCGCATTCCTCCAGAGCCTCGGCGCCCCCGAACTGCTCGTGATCGGGATCATCGCCCTGCTGATCTTCGGTCGCCGTCTCCCGGAGGTGGGCCGCTCACTCGGCCAGAGCTTCGTCGAATTCAAGAAGGGTTTGAAGGACACGACCGACGAATTCAAGGGAACGACGGACGAGATCAAGAAGATCCAGTCCGACGCCCGAAATGCCGGCTCGAATGATCGCCAGACGGCGGAACGACCTTCGAACTTCAACGAACCCAATCAGAGCGAGTCCAAGCCCGAGTCCGTGCACTCCTGATTGCTCGGCGTGGCGCGCGACTTCCACATGCCTGCCTTTGAGGGCAGGCATGGCGCCCAGGACCGAACTGCGCCCGCAAGGAAGCAGGCCGGCGTACGGCGGCAAGGCGCACGCGGCTCATCACCGATTGCGCCCGCAATCTCGCACCGGACGCATCCAGCGAATCGCGCTTCAGCTCAGATACGACCTTTGACGTCCACCGTCGCGGATCAACCGCCGCATCACTGCGGCGGCTCGGCGTGGCGCGCGAGCTCCACATGCCTGCCTTTGAGGGCGGGCATGGCGCTCATCACTCGCCCAGCCGATCTCCCGCCAGCATCTCGACCAGCAGGCCGATCGTCTGCTCGACGGTCGCCGGCGTCGCGTGGCCCGGGATAGACAGCGGCTTGATGAACGCGAACCCAATGGCGGCGTGAACCAGCTGCCAGGCCAGCCCGACGGCGGACACGTCGCGCCGAACCTGACCCGCGCGCTGGGCCCGCTTAATGAGATTGCCGAGAAACCTCGCGTACTGCTCGTAGTGGTCCCGCAGCGCGGCCTGCACGTTCGGATCACCAATCTCCGTCTGGGCCATGAAGATGACCTGATAGAGCTGCTTCGTCCTCGGATCGGTAATGGCCGGGTTCAGGCGGAACAGGACCCGCAACTGGTCCATCGGGGACTTCAGCGGCGCGATGGCGTGACGCCACGAGCGGATCACTTCCCTGCCAACTTCCTCGACGAGGGAGGCGAAGAGTTCCTGCTTGCTCTTGAAATGGCGATAGAGAACCGGTTCCGACACCTGCGCCGCCCGCGCGAGCCGGGCCGTCGTCGTCCCCTGGTAGCCGTACTGCGAGAAACAACCGATCGCGGCCTCCAACAAATGCTGCCGACGATCGTCAGCCTTCATGCGCCGCGATTTCGATCCGCCACTCATCCCCCGATGGTCTCCCCCGTCGAATACTCCGGCTGGCCGCGCCGCGCTTCGGCGCTCGAGTCGGCGTCTGTCCACGACTCGGGCCCCGCCGACGCCTCCGTCGCATTTGGCGCCAGGTCATCCGTGAGCTGAACGTTATTCGAGTCGTCTTCGTAGGACACAGGCTCGGACGGCCGGATCGGGTCCGCAATCGCCCCGGGGTCCGATGACCGCGAGGACGTGGGACGGCGCGCCGGCGTTCGCGAATTCGCGTAGAACGGCGATCGATAGGCGGGCCGCCGCGTTGTTCCGACGAGTCGGCGATCCTTGTCCATCAGGGCCGGCGCCAGGTAGAACTGCACGAACGTCTTCGTCGTCGCCGAAACATGCCCGCCGTCGTATCCCGCCTCGCGGAATTCCGAGCGGAAGGGAATGTTCACGAGTTTCTCGTATTGGGCCTCTGTATCGGGATAGGCCGAATCGATGTAATGGAAACCCTCCATGCCGGCGATGCCGTCACGACTTTCCTTCCGGTCGACCGTGCCCGTGTACCACACAAGATTGCTCAGGATCGCGTCGCTCGACGAATGCAGAACATACATCCTGCCGCGAACGCGGCGCAGCGCCCGGGTCATGTCGTGCTGCGCCGACATGCTGCAACCGAGGTAGGCGACATTGTCCACCTTGACGGATTCCGGCAGATATTCGAGTGCGAATGTCGCAATTCCGGTCCCCGCTGACAGCGCGATGATATGGATCGGCGCGTCGGGATAGAGTCGCCGAAACCGCTGAATCTGATCCGCCAGCTCCGCCGCCTTCTGACGATTGCGGCTGAGATTCAGCTGATCGCCCGCATGGGTCCAGCTCTGCCACGGCACGACTTCCACGGCGCCGCCGAAGCCCGCCTCGCGCAGGCCTCGAGGAATATCGAACGAACCGATGTTGCCGACGGGCCCGGCGCCCCCCACGTAATACACGACGCCTTCCCGCTGCGAACCGCGCGGCTGCGTCTTGTCGACCGCGAACTTCACGATGTTCGAACAACCGGCGCTCAGGCAGAGCGAACTCAACGACAGGATGGCAATGACGTGTCTTGACATGAGCGGCGGCGAGAGTCGACTTCGGCGTCGTCGCGACTCACACGGCCGCGGCGCCCGCGCGATTATACGTTCACCGTCTGAAGTGTCGATGTGTCGCCTATTCCTGACGGCGCGCCTCGCCGGCGACACCTTTTCGCCACATTTGCCAGCGTTCGGCGTGCCAGTCGATGTCCTCCCGCGTGACAACTTCCGTCGGCATGAAGACATATTTGCCCAGTTCAGCGTGGCGATCGTCCGCCAGTCGCAGTGTCGCGCCCGTGGCTTCACTGACGGCGTGAAACAGATCGTAAGTCGTCATCGCGTCGATATCCCCTCGGCGAACGCGATCGAAATACCTCGGATCGTCGTGACAGAGAATCACGGCGCCCCCTATTGGCGTCAGTCGCTCGTCATCATCCAGTCGCCGCAGCGCCCAGTCGTCGAGCATGACCCAACCGCCGACGCGCGGATACAATCGAGACTGGCGTCGCACGATCTGCTGGGCCACAACGCTGTTGCCACCGCAGTCGAATTCCTTGAACAGCTCTCCGCGAAGCTCGGCCTTCAACTGCGCCTTGAACGCCGCATAGCGCGCACCGTAAACCGAATGCTCCAGGCCGGCGTGCAGCAACATGATCGTCTGCCGCGCCGGCGACAGCAGATTCGCACACGCGTCGGCGGCCGCCCGCCCGATCTCGGCTTCGTTCGGACCCACGAAGACACTCCGCGTCGAATCCGGAATATCGAACCCAAGCAGTACGACAGGTTTGCCGACCTGGATCAGTCCCGCGACAGCGGCCCGCGCGGCGTTCGGATCGATGGGCGCCAGACAGACGGCGTCCACGTCGGACGACTGCAATGACTCGAGAATCGCCTGCTGGCCCGCCGGCGTCCCGGCTTCCGGCGCCTCGAAGGTGACGCTCGCGTTCCGCCGCCCGGCCACGATCCGCCCCGCGACGGTCCGAATGACATCCCACGCCGGGTCGTCTTCCGACGTCCCGACGAAGGCGATGCGGATGCCGTTCCGCGCCTGACTCGGCGCGGGGGACACTTCCGGCTCGCAGGCGGCCGATACCAGGAGCCACGCGGACAACGCGCAGGCGACGAATCTCGCGGCGGCGCTCCGCCCGATCCGCATTCGATGCGACACGATGTCAGTCGTTGACTTCACGCGTTCTCACCCACGCCGCCGAACGATGAGCAGCGCGAGCAGCAGGCCCAGGACGGCGCCTGTTGCGTCCGCGGCCAGATCGCTCCACTCGAAGCTCCGGCCGACGATCGGCTGCGTCGATTCGTCGAACAGAGCATAGCAGAGCATCGCGCCCCATGCGCCGAAAAAGCCGGGCCGCATCGGCGTGCGGCGACGCAGGATCGCCAGCGTCCACATCGTTGCGAAACCGAGCCCGCCGTATCCGACGAGGTGCATCAGCTTGTCGTTGATCAGTCCGCCGCCTGGGACCCGATTCGGCGGGAGGTGCGTCAAGACGAACGCGGCGAGATAGAGCGCGGCACAGACCGCGACACTGCCGGTCCGCATCGCGCTGGAGGTCGATTGACGCGTATCCGCCATGGATTCGTCTACGACGCCTGTCGATTTGCAACCGGAGGCGTTCGCGCCGGCGGTGTGCGGACCGGCGCCAGGGCGTCCGCCGCGCCCGTCATCGCGACATCCGACGCGGCGGCGCGATGGGTTTCGCCGTCTGACTCCGTCGAGCCGGACTCACCCGCATTCGCGGCGCGTTCGACCGCCGGCTCGGCGGCCGCCGCCACCGCGTCGTCGGTCGACTCGACTTCGGCGACCGGTTCCGCGCCGTCCTCGCTCTCGCCTTCCGATTGCCTGACAATTGGAGGGGCGTGACCACTCAGCACGGCCAGCACTTCATCCGCCAGGGCGAGGTAATCCGTGGCCCCGTTGCTCCGCGGCGCGTATTCGAAAATCGACTGGCCGTAGCTGGGGCATTCCGCCAGTTTCACGTTTCGTCGAATTCGCGCGTCAAAGATGCGCGCCTCCGACCAGGGAACACTCGAATCCCGATGCGAATCCAGGAAGGCGCTGAGATCGTCCACCACCTCCGACGAGAGTCGTGTGCCCGCGTCGTTCAGGCAGATGACGATTCCCAGGACCGACAGCAGCGCATTGATACGCTGGTTCACGAGCAGAATCGTCTCAAACAGCTTGCCCGTTCCCTGAAGCGCGAGAAAGTGCGGCTGAACGGGAATCAGCACGCGATTCGCCGCGCACATCGCATTCAACGACAGGACGCCGAGGGATGGCGGACAATCGAACATCACGACGTCGTAGGGCCAGTTTCCGCCGCGAAGGGCGTCGCGAAGAATCACTTCCCGCCCGACAACGCTGACCAGCTCCGTTTCGGCGGCCGCAAGATCCACGTGCGCCGGAACGATGTCGATTGTCGGGGAATACGTATGGATTGCGTCCGCCAGTTGAAGACTGCCGGTCAGGACTTCATAGACGCCGCGATCGGGCGCCGCCTCATCCAGTCCGAAATGCGTCGTGAGATGGCCCTGCGGATCCAGATCGACGAGCAGCATGCGCCTGCCGCGCTGGCCCAGCCCCGCGCCCAGATTGACCGCCGTCGACGTCTTGCCGACGCCGCCCTTCTGGTTGATGACCGCAATGCACTCCATTGCATTTTCTCTCGACGCGAGGCGCCATCCGGACGCCTGTAAGTTTCTCTGTGATCGAATTGTAAGGTAAGCGCCGGGCCGATGCCAAGACGCCCCGGACGCCCCACTAATCACAGCCCGCGATCGCCGAGGCCGACTACGCCGCCTTCTCCTCGCCGTCCTTCTTCTCATCCTTCTTCTTCTCGGGAAGACCATAGTCGAGGTCGGCCGGCGGCGGCGCGTCGTTTCGATGATTCCCGGGGGCCAGATACTGCTCCATCCATCGCATCATCCGGAGGTTGTAGTCCAGCCGCGCGCCGGACCTGCGGTTGCCGTGACCTTCGCCGGGGTAGAAGACGAGGCGCACCGGTGTCCTGCCGATCGTCTTCAGATATCGATAGAGCGTCATCGACTGACTCGGATGCACGCGTGTGTCTTCCTTGCCGTGCATGATCAGGATGGGCGTTCGCGCCTGCTCGGCGTAAGCGATCGGGCTGGAACGTCGGAAGAGCTCGACATCCTTCCACGGCCAGGTGCGCGAATGCACGAGGTGCATCTCATTGGGGATGTCCGTCGTGCCGAACTTGCTGAACTGCTCGCTGATACCGACGAACATCACGCTGGCCGCGAAATGCTCCGTCAGCGCCGTCGCGCCCCACGCCGAGGCGTAGCCGCCGTAGGAGCCGCCCGTGATACCAACGCGATCCTTGTCGACCAGGCCCATCTCCACGAGATGATTCACGCCGTCGACCACGTCGTCGAATTCTTCCAGTCCGTAGCGCCCCTGGCTCAGCTTGCTGAAGGCGACTCCGCGCCCCGTGCTGCCGCGATAGTTGGGATAGAACACGGCGAAGCCCTTCGCCGCGGCCACCTGACCGGGGCGGGAATAATGTGTCTGCCAGCCGTTGCTCTCGTGCGCCTCGGGACCTCCGTGGACACAGACGATGCACGGGACCCGCGTCCCCGGCTCATGGCCGACGGGCCTGATGAGGATCCCCTCGAGCTCCATCCCGTCCCGCGCCTTGTACGTCACGACACTCTGCTCGCCAAAGTCGATTTCACTCAGCCACGGGTTCGTGACTGTCAGCCGCCTCGGCGCGTCATCGCCATGCTTCATGACGAACAGTTCGCGATAGTGCGTCGGTGAGGTCGCGACAAACGCGGCGGCGGCGCCCGTCCTGGAGAGGCTCATGCTATCGAGCACAACGCCGCCCTTATCGACAATCCGCTTCAGGCCGGAACCATCGACGCTGACCTCGCCGAACACCGTCTCGCAGCCCTCGTCGCCGACAAACTTGATCGTGTCGGGTCCGTCCCAGGCGATCGCCTTCACATGTCCCGGGTAGTCGGGAATCAGATCACGCGGTTCACCGCCGTCGGCCGAGGCCACCATCAGACGACCCTCCGCGGGGTCATTGATGTCCGCGGCGGAGATCATCGCGATGTTCTTTCCATCCGGGCTCCATTCGACGTGTCCCAGCTTGCCCGGGTTCTCGATCCGCGCCGTAACGGTCCCCGTCGCCGGATCCACAACGCGGATCCGCGTCGCCATGTACTCGTCGTCGATCAGAGGCGTCGGCGAGACGGTCACAACCAGCCTGTCCCCCGTCGGGCTCCAATCCAGGGCGTGGACGCAACCCTCGATGTCGAGCCTGCGATGCGGATTGAATCCGTCCGACAGCTCCCCAGTCCACACGGCGGCGTTCTCAAGCCCCTCCTCGTAGACCTCCGCCTTGAAGCCCTTTTTCTCCAGGTCCTTTTTCTTCTTGTCCTCCTTCGGCGAAGCGATGAAGGCGACACGCTCGCCGGACGGATGCCATGTGTAGGCGCCGATGTCCGTTTCGTGGGCCAGCGCGCGACGGGCCTCGCCGCCCGACAGCGGAAGGATGTACAGCGATCGATGCTCATCATCGCCGCGTTTGGTCGTAAACGAGAGCGACGAACCATCCGGCGTCCATTGCAGACCGCCGAAACCGCCCGATGTGATGTAGGCGACACTTGATCCATCGCTGACGTTCATGACCCGCAGTTCCGTCTTCGGGCCGCCGTCCTCGTAGCCGGGCTCATATTCGGCGTAGTCATGGAATGGATCGCGAGGACGCGCGAGCGTGTAGGCGATTCGGGCGCCGTCCGGGGAAATGATCGCGGCGCCGACATAGTCGAGCCGCGCGACATCCCGCGAAGTCATTCCGCGTTCCGCCGCCAACGTCGATGACGACGCCAATCCAATCGCCACGACTCCCAACAGACACAACAAACGGCTGTAACAGTCCCGCATGACGATCACTCCTCATCAGGGCGCAAATTGAAACTGGATGGGTTCCCCACTCGGGAAGTTCCGGGGGTTCGTAATAGAATCCCACTTGTAATGCAAACGACCCGGGCCGGAATCACTAACGTTTCCCGCCCGTCCGCGGGCGGTTGGCCCCCCGCCCACGCGCCGACGCCCGCCGGCGGTCCGTTTGTTGGCGTCGGGCGTGAAATTTGACTAGAATCGCGGCTCGGACCGGCCCAACTTTGTCGGCGCCCATTTGGAGACCAGCACGATGGCGGAGCAGGCAACGCGACTGAAGATCAACGACTTCGACGGCATGAAGATCGTCGAGTTCTCGGACCGAAAAATCCTCGACGAACTGTGCATTCACGAGATTCAGGAGGAGCTTTCGCGCGTCGTCGACGATTCTCCGGGCGTCAAACTCGTGCTTTCCTTCAAGAATGTCGAACACCTCTCCAGCGCCGCCCTCGGCATGCTCATCACGCTTCGCAACAAGGTTGATGAAGGCGGCGGTCGCCTGCGACTCAGCGACATCAATCCCCAGATCTTCGAGGTCTTCAAGATCACGCGGCTGAACAAGGTCTTCGATATCTACCCGAGCATCGACAAGGCGCGCGAGGGCTTCTGAGGCGCCAGGGCAGGCGCCGGGATTCCCGGCATGACGATCGCATCGCCGATTTTTGGTCATCGCTGATCGGCCCCGCCGAACGTGAGGAACGGGCAGCTTGAAAGAAATCGTGGTCCAGAACGATCTCGCCGAAGCCAAACGGCCCGAGAAGCTCATCCTCGATGAGATCCGCGAACAGGGCTACGGCGAAAACTCCGCCTTCGCCATCAAGCTGGCGCTGGAAGAGGCGGTCACGAACGCCTTCCGCCACGGTAACGCCGCCAATCCCGACAAGCGCATCATCGTCCGCTACGAAGTCACGGAAGCGTACGTTCAGATCGAGGTTGAGGACGAGGGCTGCGGTTTCAATCCCGAGTCCGTCCCGGATCCGACACTCCCGGAGAACATCGATCGCCCCCACGGTCGCGGCATCATGCTGATGCGCGCCTACCTGGATGTCGTTGAATACCACAAAGGCGGTTGTGCCGTCCGAATGGTCATGAACCGGAAAGAGTAGCCATGCCTCCGACGAGCGATGGCGCCCCCGACACACCGTTTGACATGCGGGAATCGCCGCACGGCCCCGCCGTCGTCCTCTCGCTCCACGGCGCCTGCACGATGAGCGACGCCGACGCCCTCGGCGCCCGGATCATGGCGCTCGCAGGATCGTCCGCGCAGGTCGTGGTCCTCGAGCTTTCCGATCTCGAGTTCATCGAATCGACGAATCTTGGCAAGATCGTCGCCGGCTACCTTCATCTGCGGAAGAAACAGGGCGATCTGCGCGTCGTGGCGCCACAACCCAAGATCCGCCGCCTGCTCGAACTCACGCGGCTGTCGACGCTCTTCGGCGTCTTCGATTCCGTGGCCGACGCCGTCGCGGCGCCAAGCCGCTGATTCGCCGGCCAGGCTCGCCGTCGCAGGAAGGCGCGGCGCCCCGCCTCCATTTCCCGGACTCATACCCCCTGCGGGTTTCTTCCGATGCAAATAAAGGGTCGCGCTGCGCGCCGTCGCTCGCCCGAAAAGTTTGAACCGATTCTCGGGACAAACATATAATTGACATGGACGAGCTTGATGGGTTGGCCCGGGCGGGCCGATACCCCAACGGGGGACCCGTTGCGCACGGATTCCGGATGAGGCCGCCTCAGTTGTAAGGCGGCTTCAATGCTAAAGTTACGGCTATGTTACCCAGCGACGCCGTGCGACACACGGTCCGATGCCGTTGAGTCGTATAACGGCCGAATCCGTCGCTCGAACATCCGTTCTGTCCGCAAGGGGCCCGAAGCCACACAGACCGCCGCCGGGCGGCCGGTCACAATCAGGAGGCGTCATGCCGAAGCTCAATCGTTACCTCACGCTCACAATGATGGCCGCCCTCACGCTGCCCGCCATCGCCCGTTCGGCTTTCGCAGATGATCAGCTCGCCTCCTCGGAGGCCCGCCGACTCTGGCTCAAGGGCGCCGACCAGATCCTGGCCGGTAACTTCACGACGGGCACATCCACGCTGAAGCAGGCCCTCGAAGTCGAGCCCGCCGCCGCCCGGATTCGCAGCGCCCTCTCCTGGATGGATGAGGCGAAGCGCGTCGCGGCGCAGCGCGAGGTCTTCCGCAAGCAGATGTACGACTACTACGTCGGCAAGGCGATGGAATCCGCCGAGAAGGCGCGCCAGGCGCCCGAGACTCTGCCTGAAAAGAAGGACGACCCCAACACGATGGTGGACGTCACGAACAAGCCGAAGGCTGACGGCGCGACGGAAGAAGAGGAAGAACCGCAGGACGACAGCTTCTACTGGAGCCGCGCCCTGCTCTACGCCCAGAGCGCGCTGGCCAACGCGGAGCACGAAGAGGTCTTCCGAAACGAATCCTGGCTTGCCGAAATCGTCAAGCATGTCCTCCAGGAGATCGAAGAGCACAAGGGACGCAACGAATGGCGCGACGCCCTGGCGCTTTACGACATCCTCCACGACATCTTCCCGGACAACGACGACTACAAGGCGGGATACGATTTCTGCCGCAAGCGCGCCCACCTGGATTTCATCTACGGCAAGGACAGCAAGGACTGGAAGCCGGCCCTCTACGACGTCTCGGCCGACGCCGTCTTTGAGATCATCGACCGCATCAACAACGACTACGTCGATGAGCCCAACTGGCGCCTGCTCTGCAGCTCGGCCATCGACAACCTGCTCATCATGGCGGAGACCCGGTCCATCGACGGGACCTTCAAGTCCCTCGCGGAGAAGGACCTCGTCGCGATGTTCACGCGCCGTCTGGAGAACTACAAGAAGAGCGAGATCGAACAGAATCCCGACTTCTCGGCGCGACAGGCGCGAACCATCTTCCGCAACGTACTCGCAGTGAACACGGAAACGATCGACCTGCCGACGGAAGTCATCGTCGATGAGTTCGTCGCCGGTCTGCTCGATCCGATGGATGAGTTCACCAGCGTCATCTGGCCCTCGGAAGTCGCTGAGTTCAACAAGCAGACGCGCGGCGAGTTCGTCGGTGTCGGCATCCAGATCACGCAGGAACCCGGCAAGCCCGTCCGCGTCGAGTCGCCGCTGCCAGATTCGCCGGCCTACAACGCCGGCATCAAGCCGGGTGACTTCATCACGAAGGTGGATGGTGTCAGCACGATCGACATGTCCATCAACGACGCCGTCCGAAAGATCACGGGCAGCCCCGGGACGACAGTCACACTGTCCATTCTCGATGAGAACACGCAGGTCGAACGCGATATCCAGCTCAGGCGATCGCAGATTCGGATCCGCACGGTCAAGGGCGACGTCCGCGACCCCTCCAAGCCGACGGGCTGGGAATTCCTCGTCGATAAGGAAGAGAAGATCGGCTACATCCGCGTCAGCGGATTCATGGACGATACTGTCGAGGACCTTCGCGCCGCCCTCAACCAGCTGCACGACGAGGGCTGCCGCGGCCTGATCCTCGACCTTCGTTTCAACCCCGGCGGTCTGCTCACCAGCGCCGTCGAGATGTGCGAAGTCTTCCTCGGCACGAACGCCCGCATCGTTCAGACGAAGGGGCGATCGCGCCATCAGAACATGGAACTGCACGCTCAGAAGGGCAAGGAGAACTTCGACTTCCCGATGATCGTGCTCATCAACGAATACAGCGCCAGCGCGAGCGAGATCGTCGCCGGCGCCCTGTCCGGACTCAAGGAGGCGTGCGTCATCGGTACGCGTTCCTTCGGCAAGGGCAGCGTTCAGAATCTCATTCCGATCCTGGGTGGTCGCGCCTACCTCAAGCTGACGACGGCCCACTACTACGTACCGGACGCCGATATGCCCGCGGGCGATCAGTGGTACCTGCTCCATCGCAAGGAACACGCCAAGACTTGGGGCGTCGAGCCGCATATCAAGGTCGACCTGATCCCGCAGGAAACGGCGAAGGTCCTTCGCCTGCGCCGCGAACGCGACCTGCTCCGGGGCAAGAACCAGGAAGCGATTCCCGAGGAAGTCGTCGATCGACGCGCGAGCAGCGAGCCGCCGGAGAATTTCCCCGAGGATTCAATGCCCGAAGTCGATCCGCAGCTCGTCGCGGCCGTCAACGTGATGCGCATGAAGCTCGCGAGCCATCAGCCGTGGGCCCTGGCGCCACGGACCGTCCGAACGGCGGCGAACATGAACAAGGAAATGCGCGAGATCAGCAAGTCGGATGACGTCGCACAGATGCGATGAGCTTCGCGTCACGCGACTCGCCAATACCAGGAATATACGAAGGCCCGACATCGCATGATGTCGGGCCTTTTCTTTGTCGTACCGCCCTGTTCAACGCCCCCTTCCGAGCCGGGCCCGTCATGGCCCGGTCCGAACACGCGCGACACAAACCGAACTGCGACCGCAAGGGAGCCAGGCCAGCGTAGCGTGACAGGAGGCGTTGCAACACACCACAGTACGGCCCCCGTTGCATGTCGACCGCCGCAGCACTGCGGCGGCTCGGAATGAACGCCCGACTACGACGGCTCATTGCGGGCCTCGATCGCGACAGTGATTCGACCAGTCCACGCCGGGCAATTCCGCGAGCCCCCTTCCGAGCCGGGCCAGTCATGGCCCGGTCCGAATACGCGCGACGCAAACCGAACTGCGACCACAAGGGAGCCAGGCCAGCGTAGCGAGACAGGACGCGTTGCAACACACCACAGTACGGCCCCCGTTGCATGTCGACCGCCGCATCACTGCGGCGGCTCGGAATGAACGCCCGACAACGACGGCGCGGAGTGTTTCACCCGGGCGCCGTGATGAGCCACAGGAACTCGCGGTTGCCGCCCTGCCCCCGGATCGGGCTCTCCGTTTCGGCCACGATGCGCATTGCCGGCGACATGATGGCGATTGTCTCGCGCACCTTTGCCAGCACGCCTTCCAGCGCCGCCGCCTCAACCACGCCTTCCGTCAGCGCGTCGGCCGGCGCCTCGTAGTGTGGCTTGATCAGCGAAACGATCCGGCCTTCCGGCCTGAGCAGCCGCATCGCCGCCGGAAGAATCTCCGACTGCCGCGTCCAGCCCGCGTCGATCGTCACGAGGTCGACAGGCTCCGGCAATCGAACGAGTCGCGCGTCGGTTCGTTCCTTCACAACGACCCGCGCGTCGCTCCGCAGCGAATAATCGACCACACCGTAACCACGCTCGACGGCGTACACCTTCGCGGCCCCCGCGCGAAGCAGGCAGTCCACGAAGCCGCCGACGTTGCTGCCGAGATCGGCGCAGACGCATCCCGCCGGATCGACTTCAAGCGCGTCCAGCGCATGACGCAGCTTCTCGCCGGCGCGAGAAACGTATGGACGCGATGTCGAGTCGTCATTCATGCGGCGTCACATTCAGGGTATGAAAAAACCCGGCCGCGCGTGCGACCGGGTCTGAATATTCGGATCATGTCGTTCTGTCGGCGTCGCGCGTTTGCGGCGACGGCGCGTCAGGCCGACTTCAGCGTGTTGACCATTCTCGTCAACTGGCTCTTCTTGCGGGCGGCCATGTTCGGATGCAGGATGCCATGGCCGTTGCGATCGAGCAGCTTGAACGCGTTGCGCAGCGCCTCTTCGGCCACATCGAGCTTCTTGTCGTGGACCGCGTCGGTCACGCGGCGAATCGCCGTCTTGACCTGGCTCTTTTTCATGCGGTTGCGAACCTCTCGCACCTTGCTCTGTCGAAGCCGCTTCTGAGAAGAAAGAGATCGTGCCACGGGCTATCAAGCTCCACTACAGTCCCCGCCGGGACCCTGATTGATGTTCACGCGATTCGAAACAAACGCCGTCGGGCCCGGGTTCAGGTCGCCCGCTCGACGGCAAGCCCTGTATTAGAACAGCATTAATCGGATTCGACAAGGCGCTCCAGCCGCTGACGGGCGTCCCGGAAGTTGTAATCGACCTGGATGATCTCGCCATACGCCTTTTTCGCCTCGTCCGCGGCGTTCGACGACTCCAAACCCCTTGCCAGCCAATAGGTTATGTCAAGGAAGACCGGCTCGGTCCGGCTTGGGGCCTCCTCGGCCGCCTGGCGAAGGACATCCACGGCCTGGTCATAAAAGTGCTTCTGGAAGAAACATCGCCCCAGGTAGAGGCGGCTGTGGGTCCGGACGCGACCATCGGCGCGGGCCTGCTGGAGGAGCGGAATCGCCTCGTCGTATTCCCCCATGCGGAAGAGCCGGACGGCGAGCTCGAACTTCAGCTTGAGGTCCGTCGGGTAATGCTTGAGGCGATCGCGATAGACGCGAATCTCGACCTCAAAGAGCTTGCGATCGTAGGCCGCCAGCCGCTCGCGAAGCTCCTCATCGTCCGGTCGCTTCGACAGCTCGCGTTCGACGGCCGTGCGTTCGCGCCGCATCCGGCGCACGCGCAGATCGTCGGCCCGGGCGCGGAAGATGTAGTTCTCCGTCGAGGAAAACTCCTCCTCGAGCAGCTTAATCGCCTCTTTCTCCCGCGCGTCTTCACCCGTGCGCGTCATCAGCTCGACGACCTTGAGGAGCTTGTTGGTGATCGATCGATTCTGCTCCCAGTCACGCATCGCCGCGTCAATCATCAACTGGTTCCGATCGACGCTCGTGACCGTCTTTTCGGAGTCCTGGATATCGCGCTGCTTGTCGGCGTCCTGAAGCGAATCCGTAAACTTGTCGGCCGTGTCGAACTTGCCCTTGACGATCGTCAGCTCGCCGGAGGCCGCGCTCTCGGCGCGATGCCCCTCGCTGGAATCGGGATGATGCCGCCGCCAGATGGTGGCCGCCGCGACCGTCGCCCGGAAGATCTCCATGGCGCCATCATGATTGCCGAACTCGCGGGCCATGCGGCCCATTTCCAGCATCCTGTCGCAGATTGACTGGTAGTGGCTGGACGACAGTTTTTTCGAGCGCGACAGGGCCTCTGTCAGAATCGGGCAGATCCACTGCCCCACACGATCGCACTTCGCCTTAACGGCGAGATCCAGGATCTGCTCGATCGAGGCCAGCTCCGCCGGATCAAACCCGAACAGGCGAAGACCGTTGTTCAGGTTCACACCGGGGTCTTTGCCGTTCGTCGGGAACTTTCGGCGGACGAGAAAGCCCGACGACTTGCCGCCGACCATTTTTCGCGCCGTCGCCACCACGCGGAGCTTCCTGAGCCCCTCGTCAATCGCGTCCGGCCAATGGGAAAGCCCCTGAACGTAGAGCTCGATGGCGTAGTCGTAGTTACGCGTGTCTTCCGCCTTCTTGGCGTGAGCGAAGAGCTTGCGAGCCGTCTCCATGCCGGCGGGCGTCCCCACGAGCCGGCCATTGGCGGGATCGCCGTGATGTGTTCCTTGCGTCGCTTCAGTCATTCGGCTGATTCTCACTGATTCTGGCGGCGTCGGCGTCGGAAGGCTGTCGTGGATCGTCCGGATCGGCCCGGGATGTCCGGATGCGGCAACGCATTGGTTTTCACGCGCCTCCCGTCAAGCTATCATTGTAACATGAACGACGGCGCCACAGGAGTTATTCGCTTGAGCGATCTTGGTCTCGACACACTCTCGATCATCAAATACCCGGACCCCCGCCTTCGCAAGGTCTGCGAGACGATCGTCGATTTCGACGACTCACTCCGGGCCCTTGCCGTCCGCATGGTCGAACTGATGAACGAGGCCGAAGGTATCGGTCTGGCCGCGCCCCAGGTGGGAATTCTCAAGCGGCTGTTCGTCTGCGGCGTCGTCGGCAAACCCGACGCCTGGATGGCCTTTGCAAATCCTACGTTAGCGGACCTCGACGGCCCCGCGGACTCTGCGGAGGAGGGCTGCCTCTCCATCCCCGACGTCAACGTCACGATCCGACGCCCCATCTCCTGCCGCATCGACGCACAGGACCTGGACGGTAACCCGATCGCCTATGAGGCCTCGGAGCTCATGGCGCGCTGCTGGCAACACGAGTGCGATCACCTGCAGGGCCGCCTGATCGTCGATCGCATGTCCCCCGCGGACCAGGTCGCCAATCGCCGCGCCCTCAAGCGACTCGAATCCAGGTTCCGGGGCTGACGACGGGCGAGCCGCGATACGGAGTTCGCCATGTCTTCCACGCCGTTGATCGACTACCGAACCAATGTCCCGCTCGACCTCGACGCGATGATCGAACTTTATCGATCGTCGTCGCTCGGCGATCGACGGCCCATCGCGGATCGCGATCGAATGCGACGCATGCGCGACGAGGCCAATCTCTGCGTGACGGCGTGGCGCGGCGAGCAACTCGTCGGCATCGCCCGCACACTCACGGACTTCGCTTATGTCGCTTACCTGTCGGATCTCGCGGTCGATGGCGCCTGTCAGCGACAGGGAATCGGTCGCGCCCTCATCGATCGCACGCGCGCCGAACTCGATCCGAAATGCATGATCGTGCTGCTGGCGGCGCCGAAGGCGGTCGAATACTACCCGAAGGTCGGCTTCACCCGCCACGAATCCGCCTGGATCCTCCGCCCCGAATCGACTTGAACCCACGCGACTTCCACATGCCGACGTAAGGCGTCGGCATGCCACCCGGCGGGTTCTTACATAGTCGCAATCCTGGTAGACGTTCCAGCGTCTGTAGGGTCCGCTGTGCGGACCACTCGCCGGCAGTCGAGCCCCCAAACCGAACTGCGACCGCCAGGCCGGCGTAGCCTGAAGCGTCTTGCGCTCGACGTTCCCGCCGAACGCCCGCCGGAATCGACGCGTTCTTCCAGGGGCGCCGGCCTATCGCGCTATCGTGTCACAACTGGCCTGCTTCCTGGCGGGCGCAGTTCTGCGGCGCGGCATGCCGTCACACAAAATCTCGCCTAGTCGCAATCCTGGTAGACGTTCCAGTTCACCTTGTCCTGGAGATTGTCGACGAAGGAGGGACCACTCGCCTCGGGGTACCACTGCCATTCACGAACCCGGCACTTGCCCTTGATATACTCGCCGTGGCCGTCGACAAAACCGAATACGGCGGAAGGTCGTGTGGCGTCGTGCCAGCCCGGGTTGATGCCGGTCCACGACGCGTTGAATGTCATGCCGAAGCCGACGTGATCCGCGACGAGCACTTTGCGCGACACCTGCAGCACATCCGACTCACCGATGTCTCGATCGCGGTAATACCAGATGCCATACTTCCCCTGCGTCAGGATCGGATTGATGATGTAGCTCGAACCGAGCACATCGAAGAGCGGGCTGTTCGTTCCCGTCTCGCCAACGACCCCCGTATCACTCGGGCACAGCGCAATCTCGCCCCCCTTCGGATTCGCCGGCGACGCCTCCAGGCCGAGGTCGAGATTCACGGGGCGATTCCAGAATTCGCCGTTCGGCTTCGCCTTGGTTCCATTCCAGCCCACGTATTGATGGCCGTTCCAGAACTGGCAGTCCCCCGGACTGCGACAGTCGCCCGCCACGGGAAAGCGATCCTCGTGTCGCCGGGCGTACATCAGCGTCGCGTTGGAAATCTCGCGGACATTCGTCAGGCACTTCGTCGCCTTGGATTCGCGCCGGGCGCCGGACAGCGCCGGCATCAGGATCGCAACGAGAATCGAGATGATGGCCATGACCGTAAGCAGTTCGATCAGTGTGAATCCCGTTCGCCCATTTGAATGTCGCGTGGCGTGCATCAAGGCGTCTCCTTATCCATCGAGCCCGAGATCGTCGTGGCGGCGCCCGCCACGTCGTTGACAGTCGAATCGGCCGGTTTCGGCCGTTTGGTTCCCCTGGGCGGCGCATCGTAGTTGATGGCGCCGATGACGCGCTGGCCGCAGATCGGGCACTTGGGAATGCCGTCGTCCCACGTGCCGCTGAACGTGTGACCATCGACCGAGCAGGTGTAGAACGTCTGCGTCGGCATCTCCGCCGACTGTGACGGACTCAGCGTGAACTTCGCCGTCAGGGCGACGGCGACGGCGATGACCGCCACGAGCGCCAGCGCCCGAAGCTTCTCTCCCGCCGACCAGTCATCGAACATGCCGGACCGACGGCGGCGCGGCGCGCGATCCTCTTCGTCATAATACTCGCGACCGCCGCCACCCGAGTCGTCATCATCCTCGAACAGGACGGGGGCGCTGTCGGCCGCGGCAATCCGCAGGAGCGTCGCCGTCGTGCACAGACGGATGACGTTGTCCGCGATCCGAAGTTCATTATCGAATTCGAGCACGCCTTCCAGGATGGCGGCGCGATCGATCCAGGTTCGACCGGCGTCGGCGAGATGCCGGACGTGGACCCGGCGATCCGAATCGACACGGATCTCCGTATTCATCGCCTGCACGCCCTCCCCCGAGATAACGAGCCAGCAGACTTCAGAGTTCCCGATGGCCAGGGGGCGATCTTCCAGCAGGGGAATGGCCCGCGTCGGCGTTCCCTCACGCGGACCGATCATGATCCAGTAGCAGTTGGAACGATCGTCGCTCGTGGCGGCGAACTCGAGCGTCTTTCCGCAGCGCTCGCACCTGGCGCTGGATTTCAACGAAGCCGGATCGACGCTCGTTCCATATCCGCACATGCACTGAATTTCTGTCTTCATAAGCGCCGGCCAACCGAGGTATGGGAGTGTGGATGTCGCCCCGAGGGCGGACCTCCCCTCCATCATAGGCCGACGTCTCCGAATAATCGACCGGTGGCGACGCGTTTGCGTGGCAATGAGCGGCGCGATAGCTTTCGCCGGTCGCGGGATCGACACGTCAGACGTTCGTCGTGGGACCTCGCCGCCGACATATCCGGATCGGGATGCGCCAACATGGAACTTCGAAAGCTGGGTAACACAGGGCTGCTGGTTTCCGACCTCTGCCTGGGAACGATGAATTTCGGCATGCCGGAATGGGGCGTGGACGAGAAGGCGAGCCGCGGCGTCATCGACGCCTACCTCGACGCCGGCGGCAACTTCCTGGACACGGCCGACGTCTATGGCGGCGGCGAAAGCGAACGCATCTGCGGCAAGGCGATCAAGGGACGGCGCGACAGTGTCATCCTGGCGACAAAGGGGCACTTTCCCGTCGTTCGCGTCTTCGGCGAACCGCCGGCGCACACGAACGCCCTGGGTTCCTCCCGGCGACACCTGACGCAGGCGCTCCACGACAGTCTTCGCCGGCTCGACACGGATTACATCGACCTCTACCAGGTGCACTGCTGGGATCGACATACGCCGATCGAGGAAACCCTGAGCACGCTGCACGACTTCGTCCGATCCGGCAAAGTGCGATACATCGGCTTCTCCAACTTTGACGCCTGGCAGATCGCCGAGGCGCGACAACTCTGCATCCGCCACGGCTGGGAGCCCTTCATCACGGCCCAGATGCAGTACAGCCTCGTCTGCCGAGACATCGAGAGATCCGTAACGGCCGTCTGCGAACGCTACAGAATCGGTCTGCTCCCCTGGAGCCCGCTGGGCGGCGGTATCCTGACGGGCAAGTACACGCGCGACGGTTCGTCGCCCGACGGCTCGCGCTTCGGCTGCCTCGATCCCGACAACGAATGGCGCAAGGCGTTTCTCAATGAACGAAATTTCGATATCGCCGACGTCTGCCGTGAGATCGCAAAGGACCTCGAAGTCGGTATGACGACGGCCGCCATCGCCTGGGTCCTGCAGCGACGCGGTGTCAGCAGCGTCATCATCGGCCCAAAGACCGTGAAGCAGTTGCAGGACAACACCGCCGCGTGCGACGTGCGCTTCAATACGGAGCATCTCGAACGGCTGGACAAGGTCAGTCGCCCATCGCTGGGTTATCCCGAGAAGTTCATCATGCGCAATCAGCGCAACATGTTCGAACCGGCGGCCCTGCAATGACATCGAGTGCGAGTAACGCCGACGGCGCCTGCCGCGCCACGCCGCCCCCGGCGACCTGTCCCAGATGCGGGAACAGCCGACTCGACGCGCGTCACTGCAAGCTGCTGTGCCTGAACTGCGGCTACGTGGAAAGCTGCGAAGACCTGTTCGAATACGAGCGCGTTGACAACGACAGCGGAACGCCAACGCCCTGATCGCAAACGCTGGAACGCCTGCTGGTACGGGATTCCTATCCCCTACCAACATCGGGCGGGAATCACTTGCTGGACGCTGAAACGAGAATCCCTTCTCGTTCCTTCGCGGCCAACTCGCAGACGCTCGCGGCTCGGTTGTTCAGACCGCTGGGACGAGATTCCTTTCTCGTCCCCACTCCCCGCGGGAATCCCTTCCCGCAATCGTCCCCCCAACAAGTGGGCGCCCCATCCCTTCAGGGATGGCGGACGCGACGATAAGAACTCGAAACGTACGCACAATCTGCTCGCAAGCCGCACTCGCGCGCGGATCGTCGCGCCCCGCCACCGGAGGTGATGGCTCACCCGGCCGCATGGACACGGCGGCTCTGACTGCGGAACTCCAGGAAAAAACGCCCCGCCCGCCGAAGGTTCTCGGCGGACGGGGCGTCTCTGATTCTGAATGCGTCAATCAAGCACAACTACATCGCGTCAACAAACGACTGGATGTCGAGCGCGTTGATTTCGCCATCGATATTCACATCGGCGGCGCACATCTGATGCGCCGTCGGCGCCCCGACGCCCAGCACCGCGTCAACGAAATCGACCAGGTCATCGAGCGTGACGAGACCGTCGCAGGAGAGATCGCCGGGAACACAGTCCATGTTGAAGAACCAGTCCAGCGTCACGATCGCGGACGTGTACCCCTCGACGGGATCGCCGTTCGCGTCGCCCACATAGACACGATACGTCGCCTCAAAGACGCCGGGTTCGCGGGCCGTGTACCAGTTGTGCGTCATCGCCCCGCTCCAGCGCCAGCGGGCGTCCGACCCGTCCGTCGTGAAGATCGGCGCGAACGTGTTCGCCTCGAAAGTCTCCAGGCCCTCTGTCTGGTCGAGCAGTTCGATCCAGATATCCAGATCACTCGGCAGACTGATGAAGCCGTTGGCGAGCCAGCCGTATTCGCCGTTGTAGGCGAGATTGTCGAGAACATCGGCCGGGGCCGCGTAGGCCTCGCAGTAGTCCGTGAGCGGCATCGACAATTCCGGATCGTGATCGAAGGCGACGATGATCTCCGTCGCCGGCATAGTGATCAGAATGTGTCGCATGGGTCCGCCCAGCTTCGGATTGCTCGCCTCCGCGATCGCCATGCTGATCAGGACCGCACACGCGGCGCCGACTCGAATGGTCCATTTGTTTCGCATCATGGAGTCTCCTTTGTCCAGTCGAGTCTCAGATTCCTGCGGTTCGCCTGCGACGAATGAGGACCATCGCGCCGGCCATGCACAGCAGAGCGCTGGCCGGTTCCGGCGCGTAGTTCCACGAGAGTGTCACCTGATCGGCGCCATATCCGGGAATCACGGTCCCTGTCACCGCATCGCCGATATAGACTTCGTACGTTGCTTCATAGGCGCCGGGCAGCAGCGCCGCGTTCCAATGATGCGTCATCGTTCCGCCCCACTTCCAGATGTCCGGCGAACCCTCCGTCCCGAAGATCGGGGCGTAACTGTGTGTTTCGCGCATCATGCGCATGCCGCCTTCGTACACCTCCAGGCCCGGCGTCGCACTGACTTGCCGAATCCAGAAGGCGCCATCGACGGGCGGTGAGATGAGTCCATCGGCGAGCCAGCCGTACTGATCGTTGTAGCCCTTGCCGTCGAGCACATCGGCAGGCGCCGTGTGCAGGTTTCCGAAGTTCATCATCGTCAGCGGCGAAGCGCCGCCATCATCGAGGTGAAGTGACACATCGTTGTTGTCGAATCCGATCAGGATGTGCTTCATGCCGCCGGGGACCAGTGTCGGCCAGACGTCGGCGCGCGCCGAGCTCACGGTCATCAGCAGCAGAACGCCTGCAAGTTTCAGTGTGTTTTTCATATTCAATTGAGCCTTTCTTTGATTCCGATGCGGCGCATCAGGGCGCCGTATCGGGATTCCATTTGTCCAGTCCGGTTTCAGGAATAAATGTCTGACGGTCGTCGAGATGCTCGACGTGACCGTCCAGGAATGTGTAAGCCGCATCGGGATCATGTCGATCGGGCGCCGTCTCCCTGGGCGCATCAAACTGCGTCCAGAAGTGGGCCATGACATGATCCGTCGCGGAATCGTCGTTGAGTTCGCCGAACAGAATCGTCGTGCTCGGATGCGGTACGCGCGTGGCGGATCGCCACGTCTCGCCGCTTGTCTCGACCGCCGTCAGTTCGTAGTACACGTTGTACCCGTAGCTATAGCGATCGCGCCGACTGTCGAAGGGGCAGTGATAGTTGACGTTCAGAACGTCGAACCACTGCGCGTTTTCCTCCTCGAACGGGGCGCCGGCGGCGTATTTGAACAGCGCATAGCCCCACGGCGCCTCGCGCGCGGCGAAGGCGGAGTGACTGCTGCGCGGCATGATGTCGCCGCTCTCCTCGCGAAAGAAGAGCGTGGCGTTTCCGAGTTCCCGCTGACGCGCCATGCAGAGCGTGCGCCGCCCGCTCTTTCGAGCGGCCGACAGACTCGGCATGACGAGCGCCACAAGCACGGCGATCACCGCAATGACGACGAGCAGTTCCAGCAGCGTCATCGCGCGGCGAACCGATGCGAATGCTCGCATGGGATTCCCTTGTTCAATTGGATGTCGACGACGCGCGAATCGAACGCCATCGGCGCGGATGCGCTGAGCGTCGCCATGATCGAATCAGACACAACCCCCGCCAACGCGCGTGCACGCCCCAGGGACGCGCGACGAGACAGCCGCGGATTCTGTGTCTTTCACGAATGTGGGGATCAGGCCGCGATTCGCGGCGGAGGTGTGACGGGTTCGAGATCCGTGAAATGGGCAATATCTTCAGCGTGGAAGATCACGCCGAGCCGTCGCGCTCGCTCAAACAAACGCAGCTCGCGGAAATAATCGAGCGGCGGAAGATGGACAACGAGGCTATCGACGCCGCGGCAGCCGAGCGCCTTCATGACGCAGCCAACGGGCTCGTCTTTCGCCTTCTTCGCCGAACAACAACTGTGGGTTTCAGTGGTTTTCGCTTTGGCGGCCGCGCTGAATTCCGGAAAACAACAACAGTTCGTGCGGCACATCTCCGCGTCGAGACAGCCGCAGTTGTGCCCGCGACACGGAAAGTCCTCATCGCCGAGCGACATACCGATCTGCGGCACAGGCAGCCCGACGGCGCCCGCCCAGAATATGACTATCAGAAGAAATGTTGTCGCCTTGCGGAGGATCACTGGGAGGAAGTGTAGTGGACGAGCGCGACGTCGGGCAACGTGTGAGCCGCGATGTTGTTACACAACCGGCGTCGAAGCGGCGCGACAAGGCCCTAATCGGCCTTCACGTCGTCCAGCACTTCGATCGCCATCATGAGCGCCTCTTCGTCCGCATCGACGCCGGCCGTCGCCGGCTCGCCGGGCCCCGGATTGTTTGGATTGTCGACCGCGTTGTCGAAGATTCCCGTCATCACGAAGCGTGTCCCTTCCGGCAACTTGAGCGGTTCCTTCAGGGCGTAGCGAATCTGCCAGCGATAGTCGTACGCGGGCGCGTCCAGCAGGCGATTGGTCGTCCCATCGGGAAACTCCACATCGATTGTCACGGCTTTGCCCCGAGCGCGGAGGTAGGGCGTGAAGGCCGTGATCGTCGCCGGCGCCGTGAGCGCGGCCTCAATGCGACTCGACGCGCGCGAATCGCCGGCGGGAATATCCAGCGCGTCGGCCGAAAGCGTGAGTGTCCGCGCTTCGCGCCTCGGCGCCTCATCCGCGAAACGAACACCGATCCGCAGACGGGTTCGCAGTTCCTGTCCCATCGGCCGGGCGTAGAGATCCACAAGGAAAATCGAGCCGGCGGGCAGTTTGCGCGCAACGCCATCATCGAGACGAACGACGCCGTCGCTCGGACTGTAGGCGCCGAGCAGTTCGAGATCGGCGGGGATGCGATCGATGGCCGGCACCACGGCGCCGGGCGGCAACACCCAGATCAGCGCGTGATGAATCGCCTCGTGCATGTCATAGCGAAATTCGTAGGACGACACAAAGCGATCGCGCTTCAGATTCGTGGGGACGATCATTCGCGCATGCCGCATCGGTCCCTCTTCCGGCAGCTCCAGCCAGAGCGTCGTGTAGACTTCATCGGGGCGACCGATGTCCCATGTATTGGGAATCGTCGGCGGCACCGGCGCGTCGGCGCTGCGCCCGAGCGGCCGACTCGATCGCAACCAGGCGAGCAGGTCGTCACGATCCCGCATCGAAAGTGAACGATCGTTCGCAAAAATGCTGTCCCTGCCCTCCGGCGGTTTGGCGCCGTGCCATGGCGGCATGATCTCCGCGCTGACAACGGCGTCGATCATCGAGATACGCCCCGTGAGCGATGGATACGTTGCCAGCGAGAAGGGCGCTGTCCCGCCGGGGCGATGACAGGAGACGCAGTTCTCCGCCAGGATGCGCGCGATTCGACCGTAATATGTCAGATTGCCTTCGGGATGGGCGTCGCTCTTCGGGGCGTCGAGCAGACAGCCCGGCGGAAACGTCGCCTCGACGCGAGGTCGCGCGCCCCCGACGGCCGCTTCGATCCCATCGATCAGAAAGTTCCGATTGGGCGCGTTGAGGGCGAGACCGATGCCGTATTGATCGTCGACCGCGCCGCGATAGACGATGGTGCGCGCCGCGTCGATCACGAAGACCTCCGTCGTCGTGCGGGCCCGAAGCCCGGCCGACATCGCCCGTTCGCGATCCGGCGTGTAGGGCCCCGTGAAGCCGTATTCGCGAATCTGGCGGCGCATGTCGTCGAGCGTCTCCGCCTGCACGGTATTGACATAGACGAACGGAACGCGCCCCGCGAAACGCTTTTCGATCGTGGCGATGCGCGAGCCGTACTTGCGGGAAAGCGGACAGCCGGTGCTCGTCATGACGTAGACCAGCGCCTTCTTTCCTTCCAGCAGCTTCGACGTCGTGAGCGTCCTGCCGCGAATCGTCTCGAACGTGAAATCCGGCGTCTGCCGGCCGACATCCAGGTTCGCGCCGTCCTGGACCTGCGTCGTCAGCCGCAGAGGCGGCGGGGTTTCCTGGGCGCGGACTGTTGTCACACAAATCGGCACGACGATTGCAATAGAGAGTCTTGTCAGAACGATGGCGCGTGGCTTGCGGTACATGAAACATAGTGTACCGCGGCAGGAGTGTGTGAGAACACACGATCCCGATGTGTGCGGCCCCGACCCTGTGTGCATAGACGCGCACACAAGCAATGCAAAGACTGCAGGCGCCGGCCAACGCCGCGCCATACTGACCGATCCGCCTCCTGATGTGTGAGCGTGTGTGGCGCCCGCCCCGGAGGCCAGCCAACCTGAGAACCCACGAGAGACGAACAGATGAATACGAAGCGCATCAATCGACGACGAATGGTGAAAGCCGCCCTGGCCCTGTTTGCGATGGTCGGATCCATCGGCGCAATCGCCTGCACGCCGGAGCAGGTGCAGATGCTGATTGACTCGCTGGCCAGTGTCCTGCCTGTCGGAAACACCAACACGAACACAAATACGAATACCAACACGAGCGGTAACACGAACGCCAACGATAACAACGACGACAACGGAAACGATAACAACGACGATAACGGCAACGATAACAACGACGACAACAGCAACGACAATGACGACGACAACAACAACAGCAACGAGAATGAGAACGAGAACGAAAACCTGAACGGCTGATTGCCCGTTCAGCGGACGCGCCAGGACTTGTGCATCTGGACGCTGAGCCGCCAGTCGGGATGCTGTTTGACAAGGTCAATGCACCAGGCGAGCGTTCGGGCGTCGAGCTGATCCCCGCTGAACGCGGGCGAGATCAGCTTGTGCGTCGCCTGCACGACCGTCTTTGGAATGGCCTGACCGTAACCGCGAACGTACTTCACCTCGTCCGCCGTCTTCTGCCGAATCGCGTGCTCCGCGACCTTCGGACTGACCGTGATCCAGTCGAGGCCCGGCGGCAGCTCAATGCTGCCGTTGGTCTCGATGGCGAGCCTGAAGCCGGCGGCGTGGAGGCCGTCAATAAGCTCGGAGTCAACCTGAAGCGCCGGTTCCCCACCCGTCAGCACGATCCAGTCGCACGCCGGCCCAACGACCCGCAGCTCGGCGATAATCTCATCCAGTGAGAGGTCGCGACCGCTGGCAAACTCCGTATCACAGTCAAAGCCGTGCGTCTCGACGCGGCACGTCTCGTTGCAGCCCGTGAAGCGCAGGAAGCAGTTCGCCGTCCCCACGCGCATCCCCTCGCCCTGCACGGAACAGAAGATCTCGTTGACGCGGTAGGATTTGGCCATGGGCTTAATGGTTGTCTCACGTATTGACCGCCGCATGACTGCGGCGGCTCGGATGCATATGGCGCCCCAGCGGGGAGCGGATCGGTATGCGACGCCGTCGCGGACCGGGCGGCGCTAAAGCGACACTTCCGCGTAACAGTTCTCGGTTTCCCACAACACAACGCGAACGAGGCGGACGCCGCTGCCATTCAGTTGCGCGGGACCGACGACGCGAAGCAGGTAATCGGCGAGGTTCTCCGCCGTCGGATTGGCCTCCAGTTCGAAGACCTTCTGATTCGGAATCGCCTTCATGGCGCACATCGCCTCGCTGTCTTCGCGATGGCAGATAAAGCCATGATCCCAGTTCGCGTCGATCCAGCCGCCGATCTTCTCTTTCAGCACACTGAAATCGATCACACGCCCAAGGGCGTCCAGATGCTCCGCCTCGGCGTGCACGAAGGCGATATAGTTGTGACCATGCAGATTGGCGCAGCGATGCTCGTGCTTCCATACGCGATGGCCGGCGCAGAACTGAATTCGTCGAACCGCGGTCGTCATGAAACCCTGCAGTTGGTATCGCCGCGTTCGGCCGTGGCGTTCACCTGGATGCCGCCGCGCGGGTTGAAGGCGCCGCGCACACGGAGCCACTTCGGTTGGAGCTGATCGAAGAGTGTTGTCGCGATCTCATCGACGAGCGATTCGTTGAAGCCCTGGCGATCGCGATAGCGCCAAAGGAACAGCTTGAGCGACTTCGTCTCCGCCAGATGCGCGGCGGGCGCGTACTCGATCGTGAGCCGGCCGTAATCGGGCTGCCGCGTGACGGGACACATCGAGCTGAATTCGGCGCACTCGAGGCGCACGTGAATCGGACCGCCCGTCCAGTCGATCAGGTCGATCTGATCGATGGGTCGCGTCGACTGTTTACCGAGATGTTTCAGTTCCGACATGTTCCGCCTGCGGCCAACACGAATCGCGGTCGGCGTGGCCCAGCCTACCCCGGGAGCGCCAACCAGCCTACCACTGGACGCCTTACATCATACAGTTCAGACCGCTGCCGATCCCGCACATGGCGACGCGATGGCCCTTTTCCAGGAAGCCGCGCTCGTCGGCGATGGCCGCCGTGATCGGCAGGCTGACGGTCCCGATGTTCCCGAGGAACTCGAACGTCTGGTAATCCCTCTCGATCGGGACGCCCATGAGCTTCAGCACCGTCTCCCGATGCGGTGCGCCGACCTGATGGCAGATCGTACGATCGACCTGTTCGACGCGCCAGCCAACGTTCTCCAGGAACGCCTCCCAGGTCTCGCGGCCGAGGGCCACGCCGTGTTCGAGAACGGCTGTCGCGTCCGTCGTCATGTGCATGGGCCGGGCGTTCTCTCCGCTCTCGGCGTACATCCACTTGCAGAGTTCATGATGCTCGGGCCGCGCCCGCATGGCGCCGCCGACGATCTTGTGACCTTCGGGCGCGAGATCGCGATGCGTCACAATGACGGCGATCGCGCCGCTGCCGCCTGTCAGCGTGGCCAGCGAGAGCCGCAGCGTATCCATGTCGCGGCACGTCTGGAGCTTGTCGATCGTGAGGTCGACAATCTGCCGGGCCGACTCGCAGGAAACAACCATCCCCGCGCGGACCTGACCAATCTCAATCGCATTGGCGACCTGCGTGACGCCGTTGATCACGCCCAAACAGGCGTTCGACACGTCGAAGACCTGCGTGCGAGAGTTCAAGCCGAGCTCGTGGGCGACTTCGCAGGCGTTGGCCGGCTCGAGAAAGTCGCGACAGACACCGGCGTAGATCAGCATGCCGATGTCATCGGTGGAGAGCGCCGACTTCGCGATCGCCTTTTTGGCCGCAAGAGCGGCGCCATGGGCCATCGTCGTTCCCGGGTTCCAGTATCGGCGCTCGCGAATCCCGGTAAGCGCGGCGAGCTGCCCGACCTGGAGCTTCATGGCCTGGTAGACCGGCGCCAGCCGCTGCTCGAGCGACGCCGACGACACGACGTTCGGCGGCAGCTCGTAGGCGATGGTTTCGATATTGACGTTCTGGTATCGCATGTCGTTGTCGAGTTCAGCGAGGCCCCGGCCTCGCCGCCACGCGTCTGCGCGAAGCCGGGAAGTATAGTTGGGAAACGGCCCCAACAAAAGCGCCGCCCTGCGTCCGATAGGCGCCAACCGAACTGCGACCGCCAGGGAGCAGGCCAGCGCAGCCGAACATGACGCAACGCGTGCGTCACCCGCCAGGATCGTTGCGCCTAACCATCGGATGCGCAGTGACACTCAGCCGGGCGCCGCGCCGGCGCAGATGACACCTCAGTTCAGCGCCGAAGAATCGAACCTGCTCCGCTCCAAGACCGTAGAGTCCTCATGGCCCGACACGCCGGCGATGAACCGCCCCCCCCGACAGGAATTGGGGTGATTTCAACCATCCTCCTTTTACTCGGAGTTTCAGTGTTCGCAGGCGCCGCCAGTCTTGTGTGCATTCCCATTCTGACATTCGGGCCGGGAATTCAGGACTACGATTTCGAAATCGCCCGCGGATGCAGACTCGTCCGCTGCAGTTCGGCGTGCCGCCTTATCACCTGTCCGTCGGCAGCCAGCGTCGATTGCGACGTACAGCGACTGGCGTGGAACGACCGCTACATTTTCGCCGAACGGTACGGGCCACGGATTCCGAAAAACGCCACGACCCCGCAGGGCGAGAAATTCCGCGACTGGTGGATTATCGACACGATCAACAGACAGGTAGAAGGTCCGCTTGATCGAACCACTTACGATCGCAGGATGAGCGAACTGACCGGCGGGCGTGAGATCGCACTGTTTGACACCGAACTCTACGGCCGCGATGGCGTCCTGAGCCCGGCGTCCCCGACAGGCAACCGGCGCCGCTAGCGCTCGCCACAAACGACTCGCCGGTCTGTGGCAAGCGTGTTTCACGCGGCGCACATGCGGGCATCATCCGAATCGCGATCAGATCGCAAACGAGACGAGTTCGAGTTCGCCCCGAATGGGGCGACGGATCGTAGCCACGGGTGAAGCGAAGCCCCGAAGCGGGCGAAGCGCAACCCGTGGAAATCGATCGCGCCTGATCGTTTCGCTCCGAAGGAGCGACGAAGGCGCTCAATCGAACACGTATCGCTCTTCATATGAAACGTCGTGCGCCGTCAACAATCGCAGCAATTCCGTCCTGTAGTCCATGCGTCGATGGCGCGACGACTGATTCGCGATGTAGCGATCGACGACGCCGCGATTGGATTGGCTCACGGTGAAAGCGCTGTAGCCCTCCTGCCAGCCAAACTCGGATCGTGACTTCCAGTTCTCGTGCGCCCAGCGTGACGATCGCGATTTCACAACGCGCATCAGGTCGGACAACCTGCAGTCCGGCCTCCAACGAATGAGGAGACGGACATGATCCTCCACGCCGCCGATGTTGCAGGCCACGCCACCCTCAGATCGGATGATACCTCCCATGTACGGATAGAGCTTTTCCGCGAACGACGCGTCGATCCAGCGATGCCGACGCTTCGTTGAAAACACGACGTGGAACAGGATTTGAGAATACGTGCCGGCCATGACGCCTCCGCCGCTCCTTCGGAGCGATGGACCTCCGTTCGGAAAAACCCCAGTTCGCATGAAACACCGACATCGACATGCGAATCGCATCCGCCGACGCCGATGAACGCGAGAGTCAACTCATTTCTGAATATGACCACGGTTCAGCGGGCGTGAAAGGTGAGAAAACGCCTGCAGGTATCACCTGGGCGACACTCAAGCCATCCCGCTGCAGGTACGAGATTCCTTGCGTCCGCTGGTACGAGACGCCCGCCATCCGCTGGGACGAGAATCCCTTCTCGTCCCCACGCCCGCGGGAATCCCTTCCCGCAGATTGCCGCGCGCCACGATGAACCTGTAACGCCCCTTTCGGGGCTTGGCCACGACGTCGGTCAACGTGACCCAGGGTGGCGCTTCGTCTGCGTTGCGGACTTTGCTTTACCCTGTGCTGTCCTGCTGCGCCCCGATGGGGCGAAGACTCGCAGGGCGGGGGCGCCCGCCTATGGATCAGAGCCATGCTGGCCCGCAAGGCAAGCGTGCGACTGCGAGCAGGCCGCCATTTTCATCCCCAATGGCGAGCCATTCGATCGTGTCGTCCTGGGACGAGATTTCTATCTCAATTTGCTGGAACGAGAATCCCTTCTCGTTCCAGGCCCCCGCGGGACTCCCCTCCCGACGATGGGGCCCATCCGTTCAGAAATGGCGGGCGCAATGATGAAACTCGGAATGTACGCGGCATCGCGTCAGACGACTCGCTCGCACTCGGATCGTCGCGCCCCCCCCCACCACAGGTGGTGGGCCAACCGCGCGACCTACTCTCCCAGAATCGTCGCCGGATCCAGCCCCTCGGCGCGGATGAGCGCTTCGAACTCCTCGCGGCACTCGGGGCAGACTTTGAAGTGTTGCGCCACCTGCGCGAGATGCGGACTCAGCGCCGAACGATCCGTCCGCGCCTCGAGATACGCCGCCACGCGATCGAGCAGTTCGGCGCAGTCGATCTCGCAGTCCGCCGTATCCCCCAGCAGCTTCGCGAGTTCAGCCAGTTGTGCGTCCGTGGGTTTCATTGATGCGCCATCTTACGTTTCGTCCGCCAATACATCCATGACGCGCGCCGCATCAAAACCCTTACGCCGCAGGGCGGCCAGTAACTTCTTCCGGGCGTCGTGCGTCGCCTTGTAGATCGCGCCGGTCTTCATTCCCAGCCGCTCGGCCAGAACGACCTGCGGTATTCCCGACAGCTCGCCAAGAATGACCTGCCGCTGCCTCGGCGTCAGATCCTCGTCGATGGACGCCCGAAGGGCCGCAAGCAGCTGATCGCGCACCTCCTCCGTCTCGATTGCCGGGGCGCCATCCGGAGAGGCCATCGCCTCGAGTCGATCGTCCAGCGTTTCACGCTTCCAGCGCCGGCGTCGCAGCGCCGTCAGCGCGACGCGCACGGCGACTGCCATTGCCCATGTTGCGAATTTGCTCTCGCCGCGAAAGCTGTCGAGCCTGCTCGTGACCTGGAGAACGGCGTCCTGCGTGAAGTCGTCCAGGTCCGTATCCTGCACGTCCGATCGCGGACCGAGTGCGGCGCCGAGCCCCTTGCGCAATCGATCGCGCAGGGCCGCGACGGCGTCTTCACGCCCCGCCCGCAGTCCCGCAATCCACGCGTCGTCCTTCATCGCACTGGCGTCCATCGTCTCCACTCGGCCGGATTCTAGCCATGAAGGTCCGATTTCCCAGCCTTGAAAAAAAGTCGCCGATCGGCGGGTAAGGCGCCGACGCCTCAGCGCATCCAGGGGCGGCAAGGCGATGACGCCGCGACAGGACGCCGGCGCCGAAAACGAAGCACGACGACACCGAAAAGGAGAAGGCCATGACACGGTTGAACACGATCACGAAACAGGACGCGAATGGAAAAGCCAAATCACTGCTCGAGGCCGTCGAGAAGAAGCTCGGCGTGGTCCCGAACATGATGGGCGCGATGGCGAACTCCCCCGCCGTCCTGGAGGCCTACCTCGGCTTCAGCGGGGCGCTGGCGGGCGGTTCGCTCAGCGCGAAACTCCGGGAACAGATCGCCCTCGCCGTCGGTCAGCAGAACGACTGCCAGTACTGCCTCGCGGCGCACTCGGCGCTCGGAAAGTTCGCGGGACTCAGCGGCGACGAGATCGCCGACAGTCGGCGCGGCGCCGCCGGCGACGCCAAATCGCAGGCGATCCTCACCTTCGCGAAGAAACTCGTGTCGCAGCGTGGACGCGTCACGGAAGCGGACCTCGGCAACCTGAGGGCCGCCGGCGCGAACGACGGCGAAATCGCGGAAGTGATCGCCAACGTCGCCGTCAACCTCTTCACGAATTACTTCAACCACGCCGTCGATACCGTCATTGACTTTCCGAAGGCCGAACCCATCGAGGCGTGCGCCGTCTGCGCCCAGTAGGGGCCACGAAAGTCCTCTCATCCACAATGGCTCTTCAATGGCCGCCCGGTGTGAGTGGCGCAGAATCGCGCCGCCTCACGCCGGTCGCGGCCTGAGGCCCCGGCCGAGAGGCCAATCGCCAGGCATGATGCGGATTCACATCAAACGCGTGTACGACGAACCGAGTATCGCCGACGGCGCGAGAATCCTCGTCGATCGAATGTGGCCGAGAGGCGTCTCGAAGGCGGCGGCGGAACTGGACACGTGGATTCCCGACGTGGCGCCGTCGAACACACTTCGCGCCTGGTTCGCCCATGACGCGGCGCGCTGGCGCGAGTTCAGACGGCGCTACTTCGCCGAGCTTGCGGAGCAGACCGAGTCGATTGAGGCCCTCCGCCGATTGGCGACGCAAAGGCGTGTCACACTGATCTACGCCGCAAGAGACGAGCGACACAACAACGCTGTCGCGCTCCGCGATTACCTGCTCAAACATCGCACAACTGACAGCCAACACTCAAAGGGCGCCTGACGCCCACAGGAACGAGGAACACCCATGAACGATACCAGCGCTCAGCAGCGACCACTCCCGCCCGAACTCAACGTCGAATCCCATCGCTCCATGATTGTCGGACTCGAACACCTGGCCGACCCGCTGGCGCGCATCGGCCGTCACGCCCGGCGGATCAGCCTGGTCATCATCATCGGCTGGATCGGAGCGATGAAGTTCACGTCCTATGAGGCTGAGGGCATTTCGGGGCTCGTCGCCAACAGCCCGCTGATGGGCTGGTGGTACAACTTCCTGACGCACGAACAGTTCTCGGCGCTGCTGGGCGTCGCCGAGATCGTCATCGCCGCGCTGATCGCCGCGGGAGCCTGGTCGCGCCGAGCCGGCGCGTTCGGCGCCGTCGCCGCCGTCGGCATGTTTCTGACGACGCTCAGCTTCATGCTGTCGACGCCCGGCGTGGCCGAACCGACCGCCGGCGGATTCCCCGCCATCTCCGCCATGCCGGGACAGTTCCTTGTGAAGGATCTGGCGCTGCTCGCGATCTCCGTGAGTCTGCTCGCCGAAGCGCTGCGGCCCTGGAACGCGCCGGTTACACGATCCGCATGAACTTCTCCGGCGACGCCAGCGCCAGCCACTTTTCCCAGTGCGCCCCCGGCGGTGTCGCCGCCAACAGGTCACCCGGCTTGAGGTAGTGATAGATCTCGGCGTAGGTCTCGACGCGCGTCTCGCTGACGCGGCGATAGATATGCAGCGGGCGAAGCTCATCCGGATGTGACAACCCCGCGGCGCCGAGCAACTCCTGAAAGGCCTCCATCGTCTCACGATGGAAATTGGCAACGCGATGCGTCTTGTCCGTCACGTCGAGACCGCGGACGAGACTCGGCTTCTGCGTCGCCACACCCACGGGACAGTGATTGCTGTTGCAACGACGCGCCTGGATGCAGCCCAGCGAGAACATGAAGCCCCGCGCCGAATTGCAGAGGTCGGCGCCGGCCGCGAGCCGCGCCGCGAGATTGAAAGCCGTGACAACCTTGCCGCTGGCGATCACGCGGACCCTGGGTCGGAAATCAAAACCGACGAGCGCGTTGTGGACGAACACGAGACCTTCCGTCAGCGGCGCGCCGATTGAGTTGCTGAATTCAAGCGGCGCAGCGCCGGTCCCGCCTTCCCCACCATCGACAGTGACGAAATCCGGATAGATCCCCGTTTCGCGCATCGCCAGGCAGATACTGAGAAACTCGGCGGGATGCCCGAGGCAGAGCTTGAAACCCGTCGGCTTGCCGCCGGACAAGTCGCGCAGCTTCGCGACAAACTCGAGCAGACCGCGCGGCGAGTCAAAGGCCGAATGCGCAGGTGGCGACAACACGTCGCGCCCCTTCGGCACACCGCGAATCTCCGCAATCTCGTCCGTGATCTTTGCGGCGGGGAGGATGCCGCCATGGCCCGGCTTGGCGCCCTGCGAGAGCTTGATCTCGATCATCTTCACATGATCGTGGCTGGCGCGCTTCTCAAAGGCGCCGGGGTCAAACGTACCGTCATGATTGCGGCAGCCGAAGTAGCCTGTGCCGATCTGCCAGACAACGTCGCCGCCGGGCTCGAGATGGTATCGACTGAGCCCCCCCTCGCCCGTGTTGTGATAGAAGCCGCCGATTTTCGCGCCGCCGTTCAGCGCGCGGATCGCGGCGCTGGACAGTGAGCCGTAACTCATCGCCGAGATGTTCAACAGGCTCGCCTCGTAGGGGCGCTTGCAGGCGTCTCCGCCGATCCGGATCCGCGCCGATTCTTCCGTCGGGTGTTTGGCGCCCAGCGAGTGATTCATCCACTCATAACCAGGCTCATACACGTCGCGCTGCGTGCCGAAGGGCAGCGTTTGCAGGGCAAGCTTGGCGCGCTGATAGACGATCGATCGCTGCTCGCGATTGAAGGGCGTGCCGTCCGTATCACTCTCAATGAAGTACTGATTGATCTCGGGACGAATCGCCTCGAACAGGTAGCGGAAATGCCCGATGATCGGGAAATTCCGACGTACGGCGTGCCGAGTCTGGATCGCGTCGAGAACACCCAGCATGAACAAGGGAAACAGGAAGATCAGCGTCCAGAGCATCGGCGGCCAGACGTAGCCGACACAACCCACGAGCGCAAACACAATCAGTGATATGAGCAGGAATTGGCGTACCATGCGGGTATGCTAGAGGGTCCGCGGGCATTCGAATAGCGCGATGTCGCAGTGAGATCCGATCGATCCTGAGGCGCCGGGACCGCGTCATCCGCAACCGAATTCCGCAATGCCCCCAACATGTCGGCGACTCCACATCCACTCCGGCTTGAATGACATTCCGTCGCTGCCCTATAATTCACCGTAAGTCCTGGCGCCGAAGAATCAACATCCGGTGCACACATGATCAGAAGCCGTCATGCGCTGATCGGGGCAGTCCTGTTTGCCGCAGCGCTTGCGCGCCCCGGCGCCGTGACTGCGCCGTGGCTCTGTGCGGCCGACGACAATCCCGCTGCCCCAACGGCGAATTCACGACTCACGCCGCCTGTCGGCGCCTGGAGACTGTCGGGCGAATCATCTTCCGGAAAACGACTGTCAGCAACGCTGGTCGTCCTCCGTAACGAAGCTTCCCGGCTCGAAGGCTACATCCGCTGGAAGTCGCCGGGCGAACTCTCGGCGATTGAGGTCTTTCGTGGCGAGTGCGACGCCTCGGGGCGTGTCACGCTGGAAGGGTTCGAGGTTCTGACGCAACGGACGCGTGTCGGCGTCGGCGCACATCGGGCGACGTTTGACGCCGAGACGCGCGAACTCAGACACGGAGTGTCGACGCCTTCGACGCCGGCGGGCGTCGTCGGTCAATGGACGGCGTCGTACGTGGGCGATCCGCCTTCAACGCTTCCGAAGATGATGAACCTTCCGCCGGCCGAGGGCCGATGGCCGACACTCTGTCGAAATCTCTCCGAGGGATTCGCCCGCGGCCGCATCGGTCACTGGCACTTCCCTCGCACGGACGAAATAAGCGAACTGCTGAACGCGGATGACGATCGTCTGACTCGGCTTGCAACGCTTCGCCGCGCCCAGCGATCGCTGGAGCAGTTCGCGAACTCCGGGCTGACGAGCCTGTCCGAGGCGGACACGTCGAATGTGGACGACGCAATGCCCCTTCTGCGCGAGCTCTATCCGCTGGAAGATGGTCGCGTCGTCAATCTTCCCGAGCCGCTTCAACAGATCATCCACGCAACATCGGCGACTCGTGGGCGCGGCGCCGACGCCGGCGACAAGATGACGATGCGGGCGCTCGAGGGACTCGTATCGAGCTCGCTGCGGGCACAGTTGATCGACGTCGCGGCGCCGATGCGACGGCGAAGCGAAATGCGGGAAAGCGATATTCGCGCGCGATGCCGCCCCGCGACGGAGGGTGGGCTTGTCGCGCGCGTGACGAACAAGTCGGGCCGCGATCTCAGGCGATGCCTCATCGTCACGCAGTTCCATGTCGATCCCCAGGCGGTTGAAGATGCGTCCAGACAGGCCTCCGAACAGAAACTGGCGCAGGCCACGATCGCGCGATGGCTCGGCCAGACGGGACGGACCGGCCGCTCGAATGCGCAGCCGCTGGAGTACTACTGGGCCGTTGAGTCGCTCGACAAGGGCTCGATCTGCTACCTGGAGTCGTGGCCCGACGAGCGAACCATCGATGTCGACCTGGCGCCGGCGCCCTGTCACTGCATCGAGGGAACTGTCGCGCGGGTCTACGTCTTCTCGAGCGACGGATCGATGACCGTCAATATCGACAAGCCGTCTCTGCAGACGGCCTTCGCGGAATCACGACTGAAGAGCAGAACGAGCGTCGCCACCAAGTCGAAATCGAAGACGCGGCGAACGCGCCGCCGAGCGCCCTCGTGAGGCCCGGGTCGTGGCCGGCGTTGCCGGCCGTAGGCTCCCTGTGGTAGTCATCGCTTTCATTGGACCGAGACAGTCGTCTACGAATCCTCATCGGTGAAGGGATGCTCGACGAGTATTCGATCATATTCGGCGGACTTCCGAATTGCCCACTCTCGATTCACGCGTTCAAGAAGTTCAATGTCCTTTGCAAACCACTTCCGACGGCTGTCTCCGCCATCGTCGCGATGCGCGAGTTCGAATTCCGTTGCCATACTGCGTGTCAGATCTGACACCAGCCAATACAGTATTTCGTCGTCAGAGTTGGTCCGCCGCTCACTGAGCCGCTGTCCCCGCTCGGTGCTGACGTATACCCACGTATTCCCTTCGATTTCGACGTGAGACGAACCGTCATGTTGAGGCGCGTCAAGAAAGCGCACGAGCCGCCGGGGCGCTGCGAGAATCGTCGCGCATTCAAAGTAGCGGTTCTTGATATCTATCAGGTTCGCCATTTCACGGGTGGATTGCGGGCGGGAAATACGATGTGAGGCCTGTTTCCTGCTCCGGGCAGGGTTACCTACGCCGAAATATCCAGGCGTTCCCGGCCATCGTCGTCGCGCGTAATGCCGGATTCGTCGGCGGCGACCTCTTCCGCGGCGCCCTCCTCTTCCGGCCCGCCGTCGTATCGACCCTGGCTGCCGTAGCCGCCGCCGTCGGCGTCGACCTTCGTTCGCCCGTCCGTCTCTTCGATCTCGAGAATATCCTCCGTCCCGCCGCGACCCGTCAGTTCGCGCGAGGCGTCCGTCTGCTCGTTCTCGACGCGATCCTTCTGCTGCGAAGCGGCGGACTGCGTCACACCCGACTGCAGCACGCTGCCGATGGCGTTCGGAGGAATGGAAGACATAGCGATCGACCCTCTCGACGGTATCCAACGAGATTCATCGGCCTACACAGAAGATATCGGCAATTCTTGCCGACGGGCTTAAAACAGGGCCATCAAACCCCCGGACGAATCCCTCTCCCGGCTCATCGTACGTAATCCACGCAAGGCACAGATCCGGCGGATTCGAGTGAAGCGTCGTCGGCCCATTGAAATGTGTACCGCGAAGGCGGCAGCGCCCTGTTCGTCACAAGAGAGCGTCCCACGGGGCCGGCGCCGAATCTGTCAACGGCACGCTGAAGGCGTGCAACATGCCGAGCCCGGGGCGGGTGCGGCCCGCGAAGCGGATAAACGCAGCCCTAGGAATACGATCAGTGAGAAAATGAAGCACTGAAAATGCGAAACATCCCGTCACATCGGTGGGATTGGCGCCCATGCGGTGTTACCGAAGTCCAGGGTCGATTTCCGGGACTTCCATCATGATTCAATTTGATTAACTGGCAAACCCGCCAGACCCGATCAAACGCGGAATTCGCGGGTCCGCTGTTTGAGCTGGAAGCGGAGACGATCGACGATGGCGGAGTGCATCTGGCTGACGCGACTCTCGGAGAGATCCAGCGTCAGGCCGATCTCCTTCATCGTGAGCTCTTCATAGTAATAAAGGACGAGGATGAGGCGTTCCGTCGGCGTGAGGTTCTGCTGGACCAGCGTCTTGAGGTCTTCCTTCTGGAGTTCCTTCTGCGGGTCGAGGGCGCGTTCGTCGCGAAGGATCTCCACTTCGGCCACGTCCCGCGTGGAATCCGTCGTAAAGGCCTTCCGCGAAAGCGATGTCATCGTGACGGCGTTTCCGTCACGCTTGATTCGCTTGAATTCGTCCTTCGACACGCCGATCCGACGCGCGATCTCGCGATCGCTGGGCATGCGGCCCAGTTCGCTCTGCAGTTCCTTCGTGGCGTTCTGCACGCGCTGCGATCGATTGCGAACAAGTCTCGGCACCCAGTCCATCGAGCGAAGCTCATCGAGAATGGCGCCGCGGACGCGCGGAGAGCAGTAGGTCTCGAACTTGACGCCGCGTTCCAGGTCGAAGGCGTCGATCGCGTCGATGAGACCGAACATGCCGGCCGACACCAGGTCCTCGACATCGACTTCCGTCGGCAGCTTCGCATGAACGCGTTCCGCATTGAAGCGGACGAGCTGGGCGTACTGCTCGATCAGGAAGTTGCGAAGCTCCTCAGTCGGGGCCTTCTTGTACTTGATCCATACCGACTGAATGTCGACGTCCGTCGCGACCATATTCGCCGCTCCATGGGGTTCGACTGATCGTCGTTACCCGGTTCAATCATTCCGGCGGGCGCCGGAACGCTTCACTCAACCGCCGACGACGGTCACATCACCGTGATGATCGTCCGCCGCGTGGCGCTCTTCGTCGTGAGTTGATGCTTCGGACGCCTCACTCTTCCGGACTCCGTCCTGAATGATCTGTACTCCGATCCATCCCGCCGCGAGGCCCATCGCGACACCGCCGAGCAGTCCCTGCACGGCGCGCGGTATCAGCACGCCCGGCGCCGCGCCGGTCACGAGACCGACGAGAATCGTCGAGCTGAAGACAACTAACCCGCAGATAGATCCGAACAGCCGAATCACAACGCCTTTACGTCAACGGCGCACAAGGTTCTCGGTCGTGGCCGTACTCTCCGCATCGGCAGTCATTGCCCGCGAGTTAATAGAAATGGCCGAACAATTTTCGAAAGAAACCCGGCGCCGGCGGAGCGTCGTCGTCGCCCGATAGAATGCGATCCGCCAGCATTGCCACGCCGCGCGCGGCGGTGGATCGCGGCGAGAGGGAAACGAGCGGTCGCCGTCGTCGGATGGAGATGGGAACATTTTCGTCGCGCAGGATCTGCCCGTAATCATCGACCGCAACGCTCAGAAATCGCGCCGCGACGGATGCGACGCGCTGCGACACGGCGCGCCCCTCACTCGCCGAGGCGGCGCAGTTCACGACGAGACCAATCGAGGGCGTGATCGGCGTTCGACTGAGCACCTTGACGAGGGCGTAGACATCGGCGACGGCGGTCGGCTCAGGCGTCGTCACGAGGAGCAGGCGATGCGCCGTCTGCGCAAAGGCGAGCACGTTCTGGGAGATGCCGGCGCCGCAATCGAGCAGAATCACATCGCTTTCGCGCTCCATGCGGCCCAGGGCGTCGAGCAGGCGCAGCCGTTCGAATTCGCTCAGATCCGCAACACCCGCGATGCCCGATGCGCCGGCAATGACGGACAGATTGTCATCGACGCGCACGGCGACATCATCGAGCGACCGCTCGCCGCGTATCACGTGTGAGAGATCGTGCGTTGTGCTCACGTTCATCGCGACATCGATGTTGGCTGTGCCGAGATCGGCGTCGATCAGGATGACGCGCCTGCCGCGCCCGGCCAGTGTCAGCGCGAGGTTGACGGCGACACTCGTCTTGCCGACGCCGCCCTTTCCGCTCGCGATGGCGATCACCTGCGCCGCGCGGCGCGGCCGCGCCACCGGCTGAAGACTCGCCTCGTGGCTCGCCATCATGCGTCGGAGATCCGTTGCCTGATCCGTCGGAAGAGCGGTCATACGCCCACCTCCTGCCTGTCGTTGCGGGCGCGACGCGCGAGATCGTTCGGATCATCGAAGCCGAGGATCAGCTTCGCGAGCCGACTGTTGCTGGCGATTTGAATATCATCGGGAACAGCCTGGCCGTTTGTCAGGTAAGAGACCTGCATGTTGACGCGCTTCAGCGTATTGAAGATCACGCCGAGACCCACGGCCTCGTCCACCTTCGTGAAGATCAGCTGCGTGACACCCAGCGGCCGGAATCGATCGATCGCTTCTCGCGTCGTGCGATCCCGGCTCGTGCTGGAAAGCACGAGATGCACCTGATCGGGACGCGCAACGCGGAGAAATCCGCCCAGTTCGGTAATGCGCGGATCGTCCTTCGGGCTGCGGCCGGCGGTATCGATCAGGATCAGGTCCATGTTACTCATACGATCGATCGCGCTGCGAAGATCGTCCGGCGTGAGCACGGAGATCAGCGGTACCTTGAGAATCTGCGCGTAAGTCCGCAGCTGCTCGACGGCGGCGATTCGATAGGAATCGATCGTGATCATGCCGACGCTCTTGCGCTCGCGCAGCTTCATGTTGGCGGCGAGCTTGGCGATCGTCGTCGTCTTGCCGACGCCTGTCGGGCCCACCAGCGCGACAATCGTCGGTCTCCCCGGCGCCGCCAGCTTCAACGGCGATGCGGCCGGAAGCATGTCTCCGACCAGGCGGCGCAGTTCCATGCGAACAAGCTCATCCGCGATGCGAACGTTCCCGCGGACGCCGAGGTTCTTTGCGGCCCGATGCAGGAGTTCCCGAGCGAGCTGCTCCTCGACCTCCTGCGAAATCAGATGCGAATAGAAACTCGTCAGCGACTCCGGGGCGTCGGGAAACGCCGAGCGGTCCGAACGATCGACGAGATTCTTCACCATGCGACGGATCTCATCGATCTCGTTACGCAGGTCCGTGTCCACTTCGATCGCGATGTTCGTGTTCACTTCCGGCGGCGCCGGGAGATCGAACGACGCGGCGTCGAGGATGTCGGCGCTGTCGTCGGCCCTGTCCGGCGTTGTCGCTGGCGGCGTAACCTTTGACGGCGTCGGCGCATCTCGAAACGCCAGCCGATCGGCGGGCGCGTTGCGGCTGGCCACAATCGCCGGCGCTGGCGCAGCGGGCTTCGGTTTCGCCGGCGCGGGTTTTGTCGTCGCGCTCGCGCCGTTTCCATTGCCGGCGCCTGCGGCGTTGTAGGCCTTCACAGCGGCCTGCGCCATCGCGACGCTGCGGGACAGACCGCTGTCCTGCGGCGCCGACTCGCTCGTCTCGACCTTCGCGCCGCCGGCCGCCGGCCGTCGAACGGCCGCGGCGCGACCATCGGACGTGGCCGTGATCTCCACGATGGGTCGCGCCCCGACGCCGAGTACACCGCCGCGATTGACGGTCCGCGTATGAAGAATGACGGCGTCGGCGCCAAGCTCCTTCTTCACTTTGGCGAGCGCCTCCGACATCGTTCTTGCCTGAAAAGTTCTAAGCTTCATGGTCGATGGTCACCATACCGTGGGTTCGTACATTCACTCCGCGAACGATCTCGTTGTAGCCGAGGACCGCCACGTTGGGCAGCGTCGATTCGATCAGTCGCCGGACCCATTGTCGCACCTGTGGCGAGGCGATCACGACGGGCGAGTGACCGCCCGACTTCGCCGCCGCCGATTCAATTTCGTTTCGCACACCCGTCACGACCTTTGTCGCCATTGCGGGCGGCAGTGACATGAACGCGCCGCGATCGGTCCGTTCGACGTTGGCGTTGATCGCCTCTTCGAGCGCCGGATCGAGCGTGATGGCGTGAATCGTGGACGTGTTGTCGATGTGCTGTTCGCAGATGGTTCGCGCCAGGGCGTTGCGCGCGTACTCCGCGAGAATCTCCGCATCCTTCGTCCTGCCGGCCCAGTCGCCGAGCGTCTCGAGAATCGTGCCGAGATCGCGCACGGGGACGCGCTCCTTCAGAAGCAGGCTGAGTACGGCCTGAACCTCGCCCATCTTCATGATGTCGGGAATCACTTCCTCGACGAGCTTGGGGCTCGTTTCCTTCAGGTGCTCGATCAGCTTGTTGACGTCTTCGCGCGTCAGCAGCTCGGCCGCATATCGCTTGATCAGCTCCGTCAGATGCGTCGAAAGCACGCTCGACGGACCGACAACCGTGTAGTTGCGATGTTCCGCCGTCGCGCGATCGGATTCCGGAATCCAGATGGCGTCCAGGCCGAACGCCGGCTCCTTCGTCTCCATGCCGTGAATCGGCTCGCTCACGGCGCCGGAGTCGATCGCCAGGTAGTGCCCCGGCATCGTCTCGCCCTTCGCGATCCTGGCGCCGCGCATCTTCACGACGTATTCGTTGGGCTGCAGCGCAACGTTGTCCCGAATGCGGATCGGCGGAACGAGAATGCCCAGTTCCGTCGCGACCTGTCGGCGGATGTTCTGGATTCGATCGAGCAGGTCACCGCCCTGCTTCTTGTCCACCAGCTTGATCAGGCCATAGCCGACCTCGAGCTCGAGGGCGTCGACCGTGAGGCACTTCTCGATCTTCTCGGGCTCCTTCGGCTTCGTCTCCTGCTTGCGCTGCTGGGCGACGACTTCCTTCTTCTGCCGGCCGATCAGCATGTAGCCGATTCCGCCGACGCCCGTCCCGATCATGAGGAGCGGCGGCTTCGGCAGCGGCGTCGCCAGCAGGATGACGAGAAAACCGCAGGCGAGGATCATCGCGATCGGTCGCGACGTCAGCTGGCCGATCAGTTCCTCGCCCATGCTGCTCTTGGCGGTCGAACGCGTGACGATCATGCCCGCGGCGATCGACACGAGAAACGCCGGGACCTGCGTGACGAGACCGTCGCCGATTGTCAGCTTTGTGAAGACCTCGAGGCACTGCATCAGGTCGAGGTTCTTCTCGACCATGCCGACGTAGATGCCACCGAGGATGTTGACGAGCGTGATGATGATGCCCGCGATGGCGTCGCCACGGACGAACTTGCTGGAACCGTCCATGGCGCTGTAGAAGTCCGCCTCGCGCGTGATGTTCTCGCGGCGACGGCGGGCCTCGCCCTCGTCGATCATGCCGGCGGAGAGATCGGCGTCGATCGCCATCTGCTTGCCGGGCATGGCGTCCAGCGTGAAACGGGCGGCGACTTCGGCGATACGCGTGGCGCCCTTCGTGATCACGACGAACTGAATGACCGTGATGATGACAAAGATGATCACGCCGACGGCGATTGAACCCGCCGCGACAAAACCGCTGAACTCCTCAATGACGCGACCGGCGGCGGCCGTTGTTCCGTCGGCGTTCGTCAGAATCAGCCGCGTCGTCGCCGTATTCAATACCAGGCGCAGCAGCGTCATCGACAGAAGCAGCGAGGGAAAGGAGGAGAACTCAAGGGGGCCGTTCATGTACATCACCGTCAGGAGCACAACGGCGCTGAGCGTGATGTTCGCGACGAGCAGAAAGTCGAGCACGGGCGTCGGCAGCGGGATGAGGATGACGAGAATGAGCGACATCGCCAGTATCGGGAAAGCGATACCGCGATGCTCGTGAATGAAGTTCGTCGCCCGAATGACAGGTGTCGCCGCCGCCATCTAAGTGTGTATCCCGCTCTCTTCCCGACGCGCTTCGGCGTCTGTTCAGGTCCTCTGACAATTTCGTTCAACATGGGTGGGCATGGCCCGCCCTGCGATGGCCCGCTAGGCCGCTCGCGTCCTGCGCTGACGCTTGTTCAGTTTCTTTCCGCTGAGTCGATAGACGTAGGCCAGGATTTCCGCGATCGCCTGGTAGAAGCGCTCGGGGACTTCCTGGTTGACTTCAACCGTCTTGTAAAGCGCCTGGGCCAGTGGCTTGCGCTCGATAATCGGAATACCGTGAAGGATCGCGATTTCGCGGATCTTCTTCGCGAGATGATCGGCGCCCTTGGCGACGACCTTCGGCGCGGCCATCGACTCCGCGTTGTACTTGATGGCAATGGCCAGTTCCGTCGGATTCGTCACGATGACATCCGCCGTCGGCACCGCCTTCTGAATGCGCTGGACGGCCTGCGCCATCTGCATCTTGCGGCGCTGCATCCGAAGCCGGGGATCGCCCTCCATGCTCCGAAGCTCCTCGCGAACCTCCTGCTTGGTCATACGAAGATCGCGGATGTGCTTCCATTTCTGCCAGGCGAAGTCCAGCAGCGCGATGATGAGCAGCGCCAGCGCCAGTTGCAGTCCGATGTCGTAAAGCACGGACGTCAGCTGGATGACAAGCGGCCATCCGCTCAGCGCCATCGCGTTCATGATGTCTTCGAGACGGTTGTTGACCGCGACAGACGCGACGGCCGTCACGATCGCCAGCTTGACGAGATTCATCACGAGCTGCATCGCCGTCCGCGAGCTGAACATGCGCGTCACGCCATTGATCGGATTGAGCTTGTCGAGCTTCGGCGTCAGCGGCTCCGTCGTGAAGAGGAAGCCCGTCTGGAGCAGGTTGGACGCGATCGCCAGCACGATCAGCACCGTCAGGATGGGACCGGCGGCGCCAAGGACCATCATGCCGACGTCCATCACGAGCTTGCCGACATCCAGCGACAATCCCGCCGACGGATCCGTGACGGAGAGATTCCGCTTCATCACTTCGTGCAGCGAGCCGATCATCTGCGGTCCGAAGACGCGCAGGGCGAGCAGACCGCCGAGCAGGAGCAGGGCCGAGTTCAGGTCCGTGCTCCGGGCGATCTGTCCCTTGTTGCGCGCCTCCTGCAGGCGTCGCGGCGTTGGCGCTTCCGTCTTTTCGCCGGCGTCATCCGGCATAAGCGCCTCCCTGCATCAGCGCCGTGGCCGACGTCTCAAAGAAACGCCCCACGAGATCCAGACTGTCGCCGATCGAATCGACGATCATCTCTTCCGCGAATCCGATCGTGATGGCCGCGACGAACAGCGCCGCGCCGATCTTCAGGCTGAAGCCGACGCTGAGCACGTTCAGCTGCGGCATTGTCTTTGTCAGAAATCCCATCAACAGGGAGGTGATGAAGAGCGTGAGGATCGTCGGGCCCGCCAGGCGAATCGCCAGTTCGAACATGTCCCGCATCATCATGATGAGCAGATCGCCGACCTGGCCATCGAAGGAGGCGAGCATCGGCGGCACATGTTTGAAGCTCGACAACAGCGACATGATGACCGCGATGTGACCGCGAGAGATCAGAAAGACGGCCGTCACGGTAAAGAACCAGACCTGGTCAAGCGCCGTCGACTCTTCATCAAAGATCGGGTTGAACACAGTGCCCAGGGCCATGCCGGCCTGATGGCTGATGATCTTGCCGCCCGTCTGCGCCGCGTAGAAAACGACGGCCGCGGCGAACCCGAGGAGATAGCCGATCAGCAGTTCGCCGATCATGCCGGCGGCGGCCATCGCCAGCGTCACATCCGTCGGCAGGTGCGGCAGGACGACGGGAAAGGCCATGAGCGACAGCGCCGCGACAAGCCAGGCCTTGACCTGCGTCGGAATCTGCCGGCTCGAGAACATGGGCGTCGCGATCACGAGCCCCGCGACGCGCGCAAGCACCAACCCGAAGGCCGGCAGCAGCATCTGATATCGCAGGAGTTCGAATGGCATCAGTGTGTCGTGTCAGAAGTTCTCTTGTTGACGGCGCCGAACCGGCGCGGCGCGCGTCCGGCGACCTGGATCTATCCCAGCCACAGTCGCTGCGTGTACTCGATCATCCGCGTCACGAGCCACGGCATGAAAAACGCCGTCGCAATCCCCATGCCGACGATTTTCGGCACGAACGTCAGCGTCTGCTCCTGAAGCTGCGTGACGGCCTGAAAAATGCTGATGCCCAGACCGACGACCATGCCGATCGCCATGATCGGTCCGGCGAGAATCAGGGCGACGAGCAGCGCGTCGCGACTCAGATCGACAGCCATTCCCGGCGTCATGGGCGCTCCTCTGCAATGTATGAATCACGTTTCATCGTGTTGTCGCAACCGTTGTCATCCAACGCCCTTCGCTCTCAGGCGATCGCGGCTCTGACGTGTGGGCACGGCCCACACAACAAACTCAGTTCGGTGGGCGTCGCCCACGCGATGGCGCGCAATGCGACGGCCCGCATTCAGCAACCTGTCACACGAAGCTGTTCAGGAGCGACGCGATGACCATGCCCCAGCCATCCGCAAGGACGAACAGCATCAGCTTGAACGGCAGCGAAATCAGCACGGGCGGCAGCATCATCATGCCCATGCTGATCAGGATGGAGGCGATCACCATGTCGATCACGAGGAACGGCAGGTAGATTCGAAACCCCATCACAAACGCCGTCTTCAGTTCGCTCAGCACAAACGCCGGGATCAGTTCCGACAGATTCACCTCGCTCGGCAGCAGCGTTTCGTCCGGCGCGAGCGGCTTCTGTCGGGCGTACTCCACAAACAGATAGACGTATTCTTCGTTCTCGGCGTTGGTAATCTGCTTGAACATGAAAGCCCGAAGCGGCGCAACACCGCGATCGTAGGCCTCGGACTGAGAGATCGTTCCCTCAAAGTAGGGATCGACCGCGTCGGTCTTCATTTTGGCCCACGTCGGCGCCATGACGAGCATCGTCATAATGAGCGCGAGGCCCGTGATGACCTGGCTCGGCGGGAGCTGCTGCGTTCCGATCGCCTGCCGCAGAAGCGACAGCACGATGAGAATCCGCGTGAAGCTCGTCATCATGATGAGAATCGATGGCGCGAGCGACAGAACCGTCAGCAGGACGAGGATCTTGAGCGTTGCGCTCACACCTTTGCCATCCCTGGCGGGCGGCAGAATCTCGCTGACATCGGGCACGCCGAAGGCGTTGTCGAACGCGCCGCTTGCCGGCGTCGCAGTCGTGGGCGGCTGCGGCGCCTGCGCACGGGCGACCGCCGGCGCCAGGCAGAAGCCCAGCGCGGCCAGCACGAGCAGACGAACTGGATGACGGCGCCTCCTGCGCCCATCGCCCCAAGGCATCGCGCAACTCCTTTGCGCGGCTGACTCACGACACATCGCCGACAACCCGGCGACGCTGCACGCGAGTACTTTTTCTATTTCTGTCGCGACGAACCAACGGACAGCGCCCGGATTCGTCCGACGAGTTCCTGAATCCTGGCTTCGGTCTCACCGAGCCGGCCATCCCGGCGCGACGCCACGGAAGTGACCGGCGCGTTCGACGCGTCCATTTCGTCGTCCTCGTCGGGCTCCACGGCCTGTTTCGACAAGGCCGATGAGAAGGCGTCGCTCCGTGATCGATTCAGGTTCGACGCCAGCGTCGCGATCTCCTCCGGATCGTTGATCTCGGCAAGCGCGTTCATCGAGTCAGGTGTCACGCCGACAAGCACGACGCGCTTTCCGACCTTGACGAGGCAGAGGCTCTGCTTACTCGACAGGTACTGCCGGGCGAGAATGTTCATCGCCGACGCCCCGCTGACGCGCGTCGCCTGCGGCGCCCATTTTCGCACCGCCGCGACACAACCGACGATCAGCCCCAGCACGGCCAGCATCGGCCAGAACGTCTCGATCAGGCTCGTCTTCGGCAGGCGCACCGACGCCGTTTTCTCGCCATCACTTTCGTGTCGGATGGCGGTCGACGTCGATCGACGGACCAGTGGCTGTTCATCGACGATCGCATCAGCATCGCGAGACGGCGCTTCATCGGAATCCGCTCGCCCGGCCGCGTCAATTCGCGCCGGCGCGTTCGTTCGAACGCCCGGATTCGCATCGTCCGCGCGTGCGAACGCGGGAACCAGCAGACTCAGTGACAAGCCGATCGCGATCCTCGTGCGACGGGCCCAATCGACCTGCGTTCGATGGCGCGCAATCATCAGTCGTCGTCCTTGCCAACGAGGATCTCGCTGATTCGAACGCAGAAGTTGTCGTTGAGCACCAGGACTTCGCCGCGAGCCACGAGCCGATCGTTCACGAGAACGTCGACCGGATCGCCGGCAAGGCGATCAAGTTCGACGACGGACCCCTTGCCCAGCTTCAGGACGTCTTCGATATAGAGATCGGAGCGGCCGAGCTCGATTCGCACATCCAGCAGCACGTCGTTGAGCAGGCCGATGCCCTTGGCGTCCTCCAGTGAGAAATCACCGCCGAAGTCGGGGATATCCAGAGGCACCGCGCCGACCGGAGGTGGCGGCAATGGCGCCGGCGCCGCATGAACCGCTGGCGCGGCCTGAGCCGCAGGAGGCGCCGAGGCGGCCGGTTTCGCCGCGGCCGCTGCCGCGGCGGCGGCTTTTTCTTCTTCGATGGCGGCGGCCATCATCGCGGCGGCCTCGTCAAATGGCCGGCCCTGGCTGTCCAGCTTGGGTGTGCCGTCGGGGTTCGTCAGTTCATGCGCCCCGGCGTCCGATGGGTCGGCGCCCGCGGCGGCCATGGCGGCGTCAATATCCGCCTGCGAAAGTTCACCGGCGTCCGCCGACGCGTCGGCGCCTCCGGCGCCCGCCATCGCGGCGTCGATGTCCGCCTGCGACAATTCGCCCGCGTCGCCACCGGCCGCGGCCATCGCCGCGTCGATGTCGGCCTGGGAGAGCTCACCCGCATCGGCGGAGGGCGCGGGATCACTCGCCGACTCCGCGTCGCCACCCGCGGCGGCCAACGCGGCGTCAATGTCCTCTTGCGAGAATCCCTCAAAAGACCCGAACCCGCTATCGGGTTCGTTCTCTTCAGGCGGATTGTTCGGCGGTTGATCAGCCATCGTTCAACGAACGGCGTCGCATTGGGGCGACGCCCTAGAACCCTGTCGGAAGCGGCGTGAATTCCGAGATGAGCACGCGCTCGATCGTCAGATCCTCACCCATCATCTTGGTCAACTCGAAACGGATCAGTCGCTTGAGCGTTTCGAGACCGTACTCGTGCAGATGCTTGTCCTCGGCCGCCCGAATGATGCGGCTGAGCATGTCATTGATGGCGGCGCGATGGTTGTCCAGGAATGTCTGGACCTCCGTTTCCTGCTCGCTCGGCACGACGATGTTCGCCGTCACGCTGTAGAGCACGGTCCGCTCGCCGTTGGTGTTCTGGACGCGGACACGCGCCAACTCCAACTCCTTGGTCGCCAGGGCGGGCTGAGTCGCGGCCATCAGCTCCTGGTCCATGCCCATCGTTGGATCCGGCTCGGGCGAGAAGAACTTCATCGCGAAGAAGATGGCGAGGCCTTCGACGAGCATCACGCCGCCGAAGAGACCCAGCGTCTTCATCTTCCTCGACTTCGCCTGTGCGGCGTCGCCCGCTTCTGTCGTTTCTGTTTTGGGCTCTTCGGCCATTTTTGCGCATCATCTCCCTGAGCGCCAACGTGTGAGACAATCGGCACTCTCTCTTATCGGTCGAAATCGGCCGCCGCTCTTACGGGAATGGCAAGTTCCGCGCGAATTCGACGAGACCCGTTCCGACCAGCCTTAACTTCTTAAATAACAGAACCGAACCTCCGATTCTGGATCGGAGATTCGGTTCGTAACGTGCATTGAATTGCCGACGTCGCGCAGAGATTGCCGATATCCGGGCGCTCGCCGCGGCGCCACCCGCTGCAATATCGGCCGATCCGCCGCGCCGTCAGACGGCAAACGCGCGGACGTGGCGGCTGTAGTCGACGGCCCGGCGCACGACTTCCTCGAGCGGTTCCTTCACGATGATCCGCTCGCCGTTGACGAGCGTGATCATCGTGTCGGGCGTCTCCTCAAGGTACTTGATCAGCTCCGCGTTGAGGACAACGCGATGGCCGTTGAGTCGCGTGACGGAAATCATGTCAGCCCGCTTTACCTTCCTGCGTCGACCGGATTATCGCCTGGCGACCAGCAGGAGTTCCTGCAGCAGCTGGTCCGACGTTGAAACAACACGGGACGCCGCCGAGAACGCCGTCGACGACGTGATCAGGTTAATGAACTCGCGCGACAGGTCGACGTTGCTCAGTTCGAGCGACCCCGATGAGATCTTGCCCGCGCCCAGAACCAGCGGCGCCGTGATACGGGCCTCGCCGCTGTTGGGTCCGACAAAGTACGTGTTGTTGGATCGGGCAAGCAGACCTTCCGGATTGGCAAACGTCGCCAGGGAGATCTGCCCCAGCGTCTGGTTGAGACCGTTGCTGAAGGTGCCGAGGATCAGCCCGTCCTGACCGATGTTGTAGTCGATCAGGGTTCCCGTCGCGAAACCATCCTGGAAGCTCATGACGATGGCCGAGTCGTCGGTGTTCAGACCGCTGATTTTCGAGAAGTCGAACTGGATCGACAGCGGATCGATGGCGCCCGTATCGACGCGGTTGATGACGACGCCGTTCTGCGGCGCCTCCGTGTACTGGCCGTTGGCGTCGAATTCGATCGTGCCGGTACCGATGACGAACTCCACGTCGGAGTCGTCGCCCGAGTTGGCGTAGAAGCGCCAGATGCTCTGGCCCGTCGTTCGCTCCTCGAGCACCATTGTCAGGTCGACCGTGACCGGCGTTCCGAGCGTGTCATACACGATGAACGTCGTATGCGTGCTCTCGCCGTTGGCGGCCTGCGTCTCGTTGAACGTAAAAGGAATCTGCTCCACACCATTGCTGATGAGGGTTCCCGCCTGGATCGACAGGCTGTTCTGCGTGCCGGCGTTGCCGCGAATCTCCAGTCGGCCGTCGGCCGTGACTGTCGTTCCGGGATTGCCCGCGACGCCCGCCGTCGTGTCGACACCCGTCACTTCATCCATCCACGCGAGGAAGTCGCCGATCGTCGTCCCCGTGGTCCCGACGATGAACTGCTCGTTCGGGACGTCGCGACCGCCGCGCTTCACGCCGTCGACCGTGATGACATCGCCCACGTTGAGAATGGCCGGGCCGACGCCCGCCGTCGAGCGGATGTTCGTCAATGCCGTGGTCGGCCCCGTGATGTTGTCGAGCTGCAGGCCCGTCGTGGCGTCGTAGAGAATCTGCGACTGCAGGATGTTGCCCTGTGTCGCCACTTCGCCCGTCGAGTTCAGGGTTCCGTCGAGAACGGCTTCCCGCGTCGCCTTCGCCGTCGTGAGAACGCCGAGGGGAATCGAAACATCGCCGAGGGCGCCGGGAATCAGCTCGAAGTCGGAGTTGATGCCGTAACCCTGGACGAAAAAGCCGTCCGCCGAGATCAGCCGGTTGTCGGCGCTGAGCGTGAAGGAACCGTCCCGCGAGAAGACCTGCTCGTTTTCCGGCGTACGAAGAACGAAAAAGCCGTCGCCCTCGATCGCAAGATCGCTCGGAACGCCCGTCGTCTCGACGGCGCCGGGCAGAAACGATCGCTGAATCGCGCCGATGTTCACGCCGAGACCGATCTGGGCGGGGTTCGTGCCGCCCTGATTGTCGCCCGGTTTGGTACCGGCGCTGAGCGTGCGCGCGAACTGCGTCTGAAAGAGTGTGCGCGAGCCCTTGAAGCCCGTCGTATTGATGTTCGCGATGTTGTCACCGATGATGTCGAGCCGAAACTGGCTGGCATTCAATCCGGACAATCCTGTGTACAACGCTGACGTCAGACCCATCTTCTTAGCTCCACTTCCGGCGAAGTATCTACTCGTATCTGTTTATCCGGCGTCGGAATAACGCTTCCGATCGGCCGGAGTTCTTCAACAAAATCCATCACGCGACGAGAACGTCGCAACAACTACGCGCCCGTCCGCACGCCAATGCCCGGCGAGAAAATGCTGTCCAGCAGTTCGCCCACGATGTTGGCGCCATCGCTGATCGCCTTCTCCAGCGCGTTCGGCCTGACGGCCGCCCGCTGCGCCCGAATGCGATTCAGCAGCTTGGCCGCGGCGTCGCGATCCGGCGCAGCGCTTCGCGCCGCGGCGCTGTTCGTATCCGTCGTATCGCCCGTTCCGCTGTCCCCCGTCGTCTCATCGACGCCGTCCGTCGTCGTCGTGTCGGCGCCGGCCGTCGTGTCCGTCGTCGCCGTCGAATCCCCTGAGGAGATCGAGGCGAGTTCCGCTTCCAGCTGGTCCAGGATCTCGGGCGGCAGGTTCTCGACGAGCGTCACTTCGCGGACACTCGCCGCAGGCAGCCGCTTGCCGTCGTGCAGATTCAGTACCGCGTTGCCATTGCCCTCGAAGGTCACGCCGATCACGAGACCGTCGATGTCCGTCGACGCGCCCGACGAGTCCGTCACGGTCCCCAGCACGTAATTGCCGATCAGACTCGCCGTCGTCCCGAATCGCTGTTCGTTCGAGAGGGACTGCAGCGTCTTGGTCAGCGTCTGCGACTGCTCCATCTGCCGGATGTTCGACATCTGCTGCAGCAGCTGCTGGTTGTCCTTGGGATCGAGCGGATCCTGCGAGCGAAGCTCCTCGATCATCAGGCCGAAGAAATCCTCGGAACTGATGTCATCGAAGCCGCGCGTCGTCGCCTTCTGACCCGCGATTGCTGCATTCGTCTGTGCTGTAATGCTGGCTGCGTCCATCGCCTTGCCTTTCTCCTGATCAGGCCTACGCAACGAGGTTGACCGCGCCGGGGGCGAATCCATACCCCCCGACGTCGCGATCCGTTACGCCCTGTGTTGTGTCGTTCTGAAGTTCGTTGATGGCGTCGACCGTGTCGGCCCCGCCCTGCCACTCCGAGCGTTGCCACGAGGAATCATTGCGATCCTGCGCGTCGCGCGGCAGTTGATAATCGGCGTCCTGTGGCGCCGACTGATCGTAATGTTGCTGCGAATTCTCATGTCGATCGGACGTCGCCGAATTCTCCGGCGTCTTCGTCACGACATCGGCGCGCTCCACGCGAATCCCGTGCGCCGAGAGCGCCTCACGAAGATCGTTCAGCTTCGATTCGATCAGTTTCGACGTTTGTCTGGATTGCGTGTCGACCTGAATCGACAGACCTTCGTGCTGCAGATTCAGCTGAATGCGAACCGTTCCCAGCGAGGGTGGATCCAGTCGCAGAGTCGCCTGATATCGACCCGGCACGCCGGAGGCGTTCAGTTCACGCACGAGATTGTCGACGCCGCCACTCCTGTCGGCGCCATTGGTCAGCAGGTCGCTGACGATCGTGTTCGCCGCCGCGCCGGCGGTGGAGGGCGCCGCCACGTTCGTTGTCGTGGCGCCAGTCCCGCCCGACGGCGTATGGGAGATCGCCCCGCTCGCGCCGGGATTTTCCGAAATCAGGAAACGCAGCGCGGAGACGGCCGCCGAGTCGCCGACACCCGTCCGGATGGACGCCGTGTCCGTCGCGGCGGACGACGCGCCGCCCGGGCCGCTCGCCGCCTCAAGTCGCGCCGCGAACACGCCCGGCTTTGCCGTCGACGACGTTGTCGCCTCGCGCTTCAGACTGTTGCGAACCGGGGACTCCGAACGACTCCCCGCGAGGCCCGCGTCGTCCTTCGCGGACTGCTTCGGCGCCGCTTTCGTCGCGCCTTCATTCGCCGGATCGACGCGGCGCGATTCCAGCGCGTCTCGCACGAGCCGCTGATGCACGCTTTCGCGCGGTACGACGTTTTCGACATCTTTGCCCGTGTCACTGACCGCGGCGCGTGCGGCTCGTTCGACCGTCGTCCCCCGCGCGTCTTCGGCGACGCGATCGGACGTGTTCTCGCCGGATTCGTTCGGCTGAACCGGACGCGTCGCGACCGAGTCGTCGGCGTCGGTGTCGACGGATGACTCAATCGGCTGGGCGGCCGCTTCCCGGAGCGCCGCATTCGCCCTGCTCTCGATGTCGGCGGACGTCGCGTCGGTATCTGTCGTCGAGACAGCTGTCTCGGCGGTCGTGTTAAGTGGGTTGTCGTTCGCGCCGGCCTGGGCGTCGCCCGGCGTTGTCGATGCGATCGGCGTCGCTGAGGCGCCCGCGTCCTTCTTCTCGGCGAATGCGTTCGCAATGGCCGACGACGCGTCAACGCTCGCTTCAACGCCATCCGCGCTCGTGGACGTCACGTCGCTCGATGCGACCTGCGGCGCGTCGACAACGATTGTCTGCGCGACGGCGGCCTGGACCGCGGCCTCGGAAGACGCGTCGAGTGTCTCCGGCTCGCGATCGTCATCGTCGGACGACGCCTGCGACGCGGACGGTTCATCGCGCTTCTCGACTTCGTCGCCCTGGCGCGCATCCTCCGCGCCGTGCGCCTCCTCGAGATAATCTTCGAAGCGATGATCGTCCGCGGCAGCCTTGCGTGACTGCGCGGCGAGTGAATCAGTTGTCTGCGGCCGAAATACTTCCGCCGCGATCGATGCCGGACCCATGCGCACGTCTCCAGATCTGGAGATCAGTTCGCGCCCAGGTCCTCCGCCTGTGCCACGCTGCTTTCATGAAATTGCTCCAGGATGCGCCCTATCCACTGGCGCTCCTCCGTCGACTTACACTGTTTGACGATCTTCGTGCGTTTCCGCTCGTCCATCGCCAGAAGAATGCGAACGACATCCGCGTCGTCCTTCTGCCGCAGCAGGGGCAACGCCGTCTTGGCGTCAACACTGCTGAGGGTATCGATCTCCGCCTGGAGACCGCTGGAGCCGGCTTCCATCGCCAGCTTTTCCTGTTCAC
>Ga0116152_10000053_pt1 | contig 80807 bp, 58 predicted proteins | sample AD_UKC119_MetaG_FD_89894 | JGI IMG/M metagenome (GOLD analysis project Ga0116152, IMG submission 89894) | Active sludge microbial communities of municipal wastewater-treating anaerobic digesters from Hong Kong - AD_UKC119_MetaG | ecosystem: Engineered > Bioreactor > Anaerobic > Digestate...
ATTTCCGCGGAGGAGTGGGCGCAGGTGCAGCTGGAGATCGGCATGCCGCGCGGCGGCGGCCCCGCGCTGATGATCGAGTCCTGCCTCAACGGTATCAACATCTACCTGACGCCCGACGACCAGCTCTTCATGACGGGCTCCTGCACGGCGCCGATCGACTCGGTTCTGATCGCGAACGCGTTCGCCCCGGCGGGAAGCGTCTGTTACCTGGAGCCCGGTGTCTACCAGGAAGGGCAGGAGATCCTCCTCGACAAACCGGTGATCTACCTGTGCGAGATCGGCACGGCGGTCATTGAGCCGTGACACACGCTTGATGCGAGACCGGTCTTCAGGCGCCGGAGGCGACCTGGGAGAATGTGATGAACGCCAGATACCTTTCAATGATAATCATGACGACACTCGCGGCCTCGTGCCTGATCGCCGCAGATCGAGTCGAGGCGGGGACGTACGTCGGGACGCAGGCCGAACTGTGGCCGAACGGCGTCGTACCGTACGAGTGGGCGCCGGATTTCATTGCGGCGAACCAGCAGTATGTCCTGGACGCCATGGCCGTCTGGGAAGGCGTCGCCAATGTTCAGTTCGTTCCGCGAAACGGCGAAGACGACTACGTCCTGATCCAGAACGCGGGCGAAGGCGAGGGCAGCAACGCCCGCGTCGGTCGCGGTGAAGGTGGCGCCCGGACGTTCAATATCCGCGAGAGCTGGTCGGGCTGGTCGCCGTCGGCGATTCTGTACGGGCTCGCTCATGAAGTCGGACATGTGCTCGGATTCCATCACAGCCATCAGCGACCGGATCGCGACCTCTACATCGATGTGAAGTACGAACGGATCAACGACTGCAAGTTCGGCAACTTCGACATCGATGCGGGTTCGCTGGGCTGGCCGCGCGATCGGATGGACTTCGATTCCATCATGTCTTATGGACAGTGCATCTTCTCCACGTGTAACTATGACCTGGACGATGAGTGCGAATGCAATGACGAGGAGTGCCCGCGCTGGGCGGGACGCTCGTGCGCCGAGGAATTCTGCTGTTCGGATGATCCTTCCATCTGTGCGGGTCTCGACATTCTGCCGCCCAATGAATCCTGGCAGACGTCCATGGGACAGCGAAGTCACCTCAGCGATATCGACATTCAACTCATGTCGTTTCTGTATCCGCCCGCTGACTGGAAGTTCGTGGAGAATGACGCGCCTAGCCTTCCCGGTTCGGGATCGTTTCATCGGCCGTACAAGACGTTGCCTTTCGCGTCGTTCCTGGCGCCTGAGGACACGATATTGTGGATCGTGCCGGACACGTACCAGGGATCGGCCAGCGTCTATGACAAACCCATGCTCTGGAAGGCGACGCACGGCGTCGTCGTCGCGGAGTAAACGCTAACCATCGGCGACGGGAACAAACCCCCTGATTCGCCGCGGAGAAATACGATGATGACACGCAATCGAATTCAACTCACGCTCATCGCCCTGGCGGCCACGTTCATGGCGGCGCCGAGAATCGACGCCGATCAGGCGTGCAGCGTCCTGTCCGTGGGCGCCCAGATCGGCGCCAACCCAGGCTCGGTCATGATCGTCGGACAGACGGCGATCGGATTCGCGACGGACGGCAACACGAACCTGTACGCGGGGGCCCTGCACTGCCTCAGCGGCGACGCCGGCGCGGGCTGCCTGCTCGGCGATGTGGACAACAACGGCCTGATCGACGGCCGGGATATCGATGAGTACCTCATGGTCTACATTGACGGTCTCGGAACGCCGCAGCAGATCTGCGCCGCCAATATCGAGGTGGCGGACTTTGTCGCGCTGCTGCTGGCACAGTAACGGCTGAGTGATCGTGAATCCCAGGGGCGGTCCGCGCTTGAAATGGCGCGGGCCGCCTTTTTTCGTTGGGTTCATCCGGCGTTTCAGGGAACCAGACATCCTGGTCAGAGCCTCGCTGTCCTCAGCGTAATAAGCACGCACTGCGCGCCGGGCGCGTTCCGCCATGAGGACACGGCGGCTCTGAGTGACGCCGCCGCCAGGCAGGCGCATTCCACATCGTCGCGCACTGTCGATATACTCCTCGCCAATCGCCGAGGGGCGACGCGGATGATGGAGACGACGAGATGGGCCGACGGGACAGCGAAATTGAGTCGGGACGAGTGTATCGAAGCGTCGGCCGACATCGCGCGTGGTTGAACCTGTGTCTGGCGCTCGGGATGTTCGGCGCGCACGCGGCGTGCATTTTTCCGGAGACCGTCAACAAACGCCTGAAGCGATATGAGCCGTCCGGCGGTTATCGCTTCGCGAATATCGAAAAAGGGCCCAACAACAGCGACGAGACGTTCGTCTGCCTGACCTTGTCGGGCGGCGGCGCGCGGGCCGCGGCCCTGGCGTATGGCGTGATGGAGGGGCTGCGTGAACTTCCGGCGCCCGGCGGAAAGGGCGTGATGCTCGATGAGCTCGACATCATTTCGTCCGTCTCGGGTGGATCCTTCGCCGCCATGGGATACGGCGCCTGGGGGGACGCCTTCTTCGAAGGCGAATTCCGCAGACGCTTCCTGGATCTGAACCTGCCGATGGAAATCGTCCGGCAGATGCTGGATCCGAGGATCGCCTTTCGCCTCCCCTCGGCGGTGCTCGATCGGACGGACGTGGCGGCGAGCTACTACGACGATCGGATTTTCGAGGGATACACCTACGGCGATCTGCGGCGGCGAAATCAACGACCTTTCATCGTTATCAACTCGACAAACATCGCGACGTCGACGCGCGTCGAGTTCACCCAGCAGGACTTCGACCTGCTGGCGTCGAATCTGGACAGCGTGCCCGTGGGCTGGGCCGTGGCGGCGTCGTCGGCGTTTCCCGTCGTGTTCAGTCCGCTGCGGATGAAATACCACAAGCCGCTCGCCGAGATGGATGTCATTCATCATCACGTGATGGCCGCGAAGTCGGCGGACTACGAGTCACGCCTGCAGAAGTGGGCGCACCACATCGCGACGCGCCAGCCCGATCCGGGGACGGGCCAATATGACCTGGATCGATCGCGGCACAGGTATCTTTTCCTTGGCGACGGCGGTCTGGTCGACAACCTGGGCCTGCGTCATGTGATTGATTCCATGCAGCACGGCGAAATCGAAGAGATGATCGACGCGGGTCGAATCAAGCGGCTTATCGTGATCACGGTCGACGCGGGCGTCAGTTCGAATATGCCCATTGAGGATCGCGCGACATCGCCGGGAATCTTCATGCAGACGTTCCAGGCCGCCTCCATCGGCGTGGACAACTACTCCGACGCGCTCGTTCGGATCATGAATCATCTGATGTGCGAGGAACCCCGGATCTACGAGTCCGCGGCCCTTGCCGTGGGCGCCGCCTGTCCCGAGGCCGAAGTGAAATTTCGATCGAATCGCGCCGAGGTTCAGCGAGAATTCCTGCACATTGGTTTTCACCAGATTGAGGACGCCGAGCGCCGCGCCAGGTTCGACGAGATTCCGACAAGCCTGTTTCTGCCGAAGCGTGATGTGGACGATCTGATCGCCCTCGGCAGGGAGTTGATCACGAAATCGATGACGCGCGAATGATGGCGCGACGCGACCCGACGGGATCACGTCGTGGCGCACAGCCTGGCGAGACGATCGAGTCCCTTTTCCAGGTCCGCCATGCCAGGTCCATAGCTGAGGCGGACGAATCCGTTCATTCGCGATGCGATGTTGCTGCGGCGCTGTCCGGGGTTCACGTCGAAGAAGCGGCCCGGCACAGTGATCGTCTTGTAGTTGAGCGCTTCGTAAAAGAAGTCCATGCCGTCGCGCAGGTGGGGCGGCAGATTCTCGAGCGACGCAAAACAGTAGAAGCCGCCCGGCGGTTCGAAGTCGAGGACGAATCCGATCTCGCGGATGCGATCGATCATGTATCGCCGCTTGCGAGCGAACTCCGCCTGGATGCTGCGGGCCTCGGCGTCGGCGATTGCAGGACTCAGCAGCTCCACGGCCGTCGCCTGGACGGCGTGCGGCGCGCCGCCGTCGAGGAAGGACGCGGCGGACGTAATCGCCTGAATCACGTCGGCCGGGCCCAGCGTCCAGGAAAGTCGCAGGCCGGGATAACGCCAGCTCTTCGTCAGGCCATCGAGAATCAGCACGGGATCCGCGTTGACATCATCGACATGGGCCGCGGCGCTGTTGGCGACGCCGTGTCGGGCCGCGTCGTCGTAGATGTAGTGCGAATAGAACTCGTCGAAGATCAACGCGCAGCCGGACTCGCGCGAGAGATTCACCCAGCCGTCGAGGGCGTCGCCGTGAATGACGTCGCCCGTCGGATTGCAGGGATTCGATACAAGCAGGGCGCCGAGGCCGCGGCCGATGATCTCGTCCCGCAGACGATCGGCGTCCGGCAGGCGGCGATCCTTGTTGAGGATCGGAATGGGCAGGAAGTCGCGGAAGAGTTCGAGCAGTTCCTCGTAGGCCGTGTAGTCGGGTAGGAAATGCCCGAGGTGTACGCGATTCAGCGCCGCGGCGACACGCGTGAGACCCGCCCGGCCGCCGGAGGAGATCGCCACGTTCTCCGGGCCATACTGCGACGACTTGCCCTGTCGATAGCGATGGTTGTACAGCGCGGCGACGGCGGCGCGGAGCTGGGGCAGACCGCCGACGGGGGCGTATTCGCGCGCGGTGTCGGCCACGACGATCTGATCGACGCGTGGCGGTGAGCCCGGCAGGGGCCCGGTTTCCGGCGCGCCCTGCCCCAGATTGACCCAGTCGGCGTCGCCGGCGTGATAGCCGCGCGACATGGCTTCTTCCATGACGAAGATGACGCCAGTCTTCGGAACGGGCCGAAAGGCGCGGAGCGGCGCGTTGGACGGAAGCGGTTGCATGCGATCGATGATAGGTGCTTTGCCAGCCGACGTAAAAGGAACGGCGCGCGAATTCGAGGCTGACCGGATAGCGGTTCCCGGACGGTTGGACCGCCTACCGGCTACTGGGCGCCTGCGGTTGAAGGGTTGTGTTTCGGAAATGAGGCGCGTGGCCCACCACTTCAGTGGTGGTGGGCGCGACGATAGGCGCGTGAGAGATCGTGTTTCGGAATTGAGGCTTACTCTGCTTCGTATCGTCGCGCCCCCACCCCTGGAAGGGGTGGCCCACCCGTCAAGGCGACTTTGACACGCTACGGCGCGATGGCGGACGTGAAGCCGCTGATATCGGCGCCGTTGACGACACCATCCGCGTTCATGTCCGCCCTGAGCCGCGCGACACAGTCCGTATTCGCGCCGAGCAGGACGGCGACAAACTCGGGGATGTCGTTCAGGTCGACGCCCGCCGGCGCGACGAAATCGCCTGCGTCGCCGTAATGGACGTCGATGCGCGTCGTGGACGCGACGCCGGCGTCGAGGGCCCCGAGAACGCGCACGCGGCCAGTCCCGGCATCGTAGCTGTCGACACCCGCGGTGACGCAGTCGAGCGCGTCTGTCCGCGTGGCGCCCAGCAGATTCGCGCCGGCCGGAATTCGGATGACGGTATCGAAGTCCAGCGCCCCGCCGGTCTCATTCGTAAACGTGTTTCCGTTGACGCCATCGGCCTCGTCACAGGTGACGCTGACGCGGACATTGCCGACAGGGATATTGGCGAAGGACATCGTCGACCAACCGCTCGGCAGCTTGGGCTCGATGCGGAGCGTGTTGTTCGGCGCGTCGGGTGTGACGTCGAGGAAAAGCATCATCGAATCGACGAAGAAGCTCATGGATTCCCATGCGTTCGGCCAGGCCGTCTGGAGGAGGAAGTCCGGCGCGCTGGGCTCGAGCAGGCTGTTGCTGGGGGCGATCTGTTCGGCGCCGAATCCGATGGGGCCCAGGCGATCGAGCAGGAGTTCCGTGCGATAGCGATGGTTGTCGATGTCGCCCTTGCCGGGGTTGATGTCCTGCCGCATGCCGTAGTAGCAGCCGTACCACATCGTCGTGAGGAACCACGGGCTGCCGTTGGCGTTCGGAGCGCCGGGGTTGTTCCAGTAGCCGTCTCCCCAGTATCGATTGATCAGGTCATTCCATTCGCCGCCGAAATTCACCAGCGGATGGTTGTTTCCGAACATGTCGTTGGCGACGCCGTTCATGCGATCCATCAGGAGTTCGGCCCGCGCGTGGCCCGGCGGGTAGATTTCGAAGGGATACGTAATGCCGATCTGCGAGATGTCGGTGTTCTCGCCGTTCCAGACAAGGCGCGCGTCGAGACCGGCGCGGATCGCGTTGGCGCGGGACTCGAACAGGGCCTTGTCGCTGTGGTAGCCGCAGGTACCGGGACCGCCGGGGCAGACGTTCTGATCGAGAATGTCGGCGACGCGGGCGGCGTCTTCGAGACCCCGAATCACGCTGGCGTTGGAGTAGTTGAAGACATCGAAGGAGTCTTCCCAGAGGTTCATGGAATAGACGAGATCGACGGATTCCTCGTAGCGCAGGCGCGAATCGTTCGTGCTGTCCTGGCTGGAGGCGAGACCCGCCTCATACACCTCATCGTAATGATCCTCAAGAAACGTGATGTCGCCCGTCACGTCATAGATGTACTTGACGCCCCACGGATAACACGACGTCTCGTCGACCTGCGGCGTGCCCCAGATCGTGAACCCATCCGTCGAGTATTTCTGCTTCCAGAATCCCTTCCGTCCCCAGCCCTCGGTATCGCGATAGGCGATGTCGCGCAGGAATCGGAAGATCTCCCTGCCTTCGTTGATGTGGCCCGTGCGCGCGAGCGTGATGGCGGCCCATGCGGCGTCGCGCGGCCAGACGAAGGGATAGGCGCCGTTGTGCATGCCGGCGATGATTCCGCCGTTCCTGCCGTCGAGGTGCAGGGCCGTCGCGAGCAGGCCTCGCCTGAAGGTCTCGTCGAATCGATCATCGGGGAAGTCGATTGTCACGCCGCCGTTGATCCAGTTCGTCCAGTAGTTCTCCGTCGCCGTCTGCGCGGCGGCGAGATCGCTGTTGAGAAACCAGTCGATGGCGTTATCCATCTGGAAGTCATAGGTCCCCGTCGCCCCGGCGAAGTTGTCAAAGCCGCCGACGTAGATGACATCCACTTCCTTCGCGGCGCCGGCCGGAATCGTCAGCCGGCTGCCGATCCAGCCCTGACCCTGGTCAGCGCTGGAGTCGCTCCAGAAATCCGTCGCGGGCGTTCCGCTGGCCGCGCCGAGCGCGTCGCTCGTTCGCATGGCGACGCCGAGATAGACGCTGACATTCTTGACGTAATCACCAAACGTCGTCGGATTGTATTCGCCGCTGGAAGAGGTCAGGCGCTGCGTGTTGTCGTAGGCGATCATCGCGCCGCGGGCCGCGTCGGTGAACATGCCGTCGAAGCTGTCGCCCCCATTGAGGGCGAAGTCGGCGTAGTAGTAGAAGTCGATCGTCTGGGCGCTCGCCTCGTTATTCGTGATGAGGTATCGCTTGATGTAGAGACCGCGGTTCGGGCTGGCGCCGTCGTCGAGCGGGAAGGCGATGTCCTTCGGGCAGAAATCGTACTGGTCGATCGTGATGTCCGCGTTCTTCAGTTTTGCCGTTGTGAAGATGACGTTCGTGTCGTCGACATACTGCTGGGCGTTGTTCTCGTAGCCCACGCCGGCCTCGTTGCTGAGCCAGTAGGTGACGCCCCCCAGGCGAACGCCGGCCATGCCCTGGTTCATGTGCATCTGGCCGCGGGCGCCGGACGGAAGCAGCGGCGGGAAGGTATCCGCGCCGTCGACGTAGCCTTCATTCTTCGTGCTGATTCCCTGCACGCAGCCGGCCGACGGGTAATACACGTCATAGACCGTGCCGTTCAGATCAAGCATGACGTTCATGTAGTTGTTGCCGACGACGCCTTCCTCGAGGTAGTGAGCGACGGGCGGGAAGCCCTCGGATGGATTGGCCGCGCCGGCGCCTGCGCCGGGCCACGCGATGTGGACCTCGAAATCCCGGACTTCGCCATCGCCGGCGAACTTCTCGCCGGGTTCGCCGCTTTGCCACGCGCTGATCTTGTAGCGGATGGTGTTTCCGTAGTTGAGGGCGCCGATGGGGAAGTTGACGCGCCACCAGTCGTCGCCACCTTCGTTGTACTGGAAGAAGATCGTCGGGAAGCCGCCGACATTGCGCAGGGCGGTCGTCGCTCCGAAGCCGATTCCCTGGGCGCCGTTGGGTGTGTCGCCGTTCGTTGTGTAATAGACGGCGACGTTGTCATAGCTGAAGGAGGGACCAATCTTGATCCAGAGCTGAAGGATGTCGTTTTCCCGAACGACCAACGGGTTTCGCTGTGTGACGCCGCCCGGCTGATTGAAGACGGCGTCAGCGGGCGCGTGGGAAACGAAGGACGGCTCGGCGCGGAGCGTCTGGCTCGCGACGGCGAAAATCACGAAAAGCGAGAGACGTTGGATAGACATGACGGGCCCTGATAAAACGATTTATCTGGTCGGCGAACAAAAAGGCGGGGCTGGCCCGCCTGACGTTTCTTTTAGCGTATCGAGTCCCGGGATCGCGGGTCAAGTCGGTCTGCAGCGTCCAATAAAAACCGCGACTATCGCCGATGGGCGAAGTCGGCCATGACGAGCGTCGGCGCCCGGAATTCGCGATGGCAGTCGGCGCAGGTGTCGAGCATGTCGCGGAGATTGTTGCGGAGCAGCGGCAGGTCGTTGTCGTGGGCCGCGGCGACGACTTCCTCGGCTTCCAGCCTGAGGCGCGTGGACATGGATGTCATGAGTCGGCGCGCTTCGCTGGTCATCGTGGAATTCTCGAGCAGGAGCGGAAGCAGCTGGGCGTCGGCGGCAAGGGATTCCGCCATGGTTGCGACGTCGCAGATATCCCGCTGAAGCTCGCCCGTAATTTCGATCTCCTCCGTGATCTCATTCAGTCGCAGGGCGTGCAGCTTGTTCATGATCATTCGCAGATCGGCGTTGCGAACGGTATGCAGACCGTGAGACTCGACTGTCACCTGAGCCGATCGATCCGATGACGGGGCGGTGGTCTGTGATCCATCGCTGCAGGCGATGCCGATCGAGACCGCCACACACAGGAATCCTGCGAGAAGAAAGAGCGCCGGCCGAAGCGCCGGCCGAATGTGAGAGTTGTTCGGCGCCTTGAACATGATCGAATCCTCCTCGGAAACGAATCCGCGTCAGGGCCGAATCCGGCGTCGCCCGGCCCTGCGCGTCTTTCCACGAACCATGCAATAAGAGTCTGTCCACCACAATTGTATTCGGATTGTGGAGCGCCGCATCCACAATTTGTCGGCGCCGCCGGATTGCGGCCGGGATTCTGACGAATTCGGGACGGATTCAGGGCTGGTTTGCGGAAGGACGAGCCCTCCATAAGATGGTGGGGGGATGAGGAATTCCAGGTGATGAAGCGCGACGAATTTATAACAGTGGTTTCGGGGCTGCCGCGAAGCGGGACGAGCATGATGATGAGCATGCTCGACGCCGGCGGTGTGCCGCCGATCAGTGACGGGATTCGGACGGCCGACGACGACAACCCGAAGGGCTACTACGAGTTCGAGCGCGTCAAGAAGATCAGGGAAGACACGGCCTGGATACCGGAGGCGCGCGGCAAGGCGGTCAAGATGATCTCCAAACTCGTTGTCGACCTGCCGGCGGGCCATCACTACCGCGTCCTGTTCATGCGGCGGCGCATGGAGGAGATCCTGGCGTCGCAGAAGCGGATGATGGAGCGGCGCGGGACAGTCCGCGACGACGGTCCCAGCGACGAGGTCATGGCGCAGTTCTTCGAGAAGCATGTCGCCGATACGCTCGGCCGTCTTCAGGCGGGGTCGCAGTTCGAGTACATCGAAGTGGACTACAACGCCATCATGACGGGCGGCGCCGACGCCGCAATCGAACAGATCGACACGTTTCTCGGCGGTGGCCTGAATCGGGCCGCGATGCGAAAAGTCGTGGACGACAATCTCTATCGACAGCGCGCCTGACGAATCGGCGCGGTTTTCGCCGACGTGAAGACGAACGAAAGAAAAGGGCCCCGAGACAGGTTGTCTCGGGGCCCTTTGTCATTCAGGGGTTCGTGTGTCCGTCGCGCGATCAGGGCGTGACGGGGGGCAGTTCGATGACCTGCCATTCAATGTAGTTCGCCTGGCCCCAGCGCTGTCGCTGGAACTGGAAGTTCGAGCTCGATGTCAGCACCCCTGTCGCGTACGAGCGCGGATAGGCGGTACCCGTGCCGTCGCAGGTCAGGCTGTGGAAGGTCATCGTGCGCGACGTGTCCACGGCCGACAGGGAGGCGTTGGCCGTCGACCAGTTCGAGTTACTCGTGAGATCGAGCTGTCCGCCCTGGGCCGCGGCGCCGGCGCCGAAGTCGATGACCGTGTACTCAACGGTTCGAACGCCGCTCGAACCCGTGTGCTGATAGAACTCAACACTGGTTGCCGACGCGAGCTGCCCCGCAACGGCCGTGTAGGTGAGGCCGTTGACGGACGTGCGGCTCTGGAAGAGCAGGATCGAACTGTTCGGGTTGACGGCGCTGATCGTCGCCGACGCCCGGTTGTTCTCGCGCGGCGAACTGAAGCTCAGGGCGCCGTGCTGGATCGAGTCGATCTTCGACGTGTCGAATTCGACGACCTGCCAGTTGAAGTTCACGCTCGAACTGCCGGTGTCGGCGCGTTCGATCTGAACCGTCGTCGTCGAATCGACATTCGCCGTCAGGTGGGCTTCGCTGTAGTAGTTGCGGCTGTTCGAGTTCGAATCCGCGTACACAAGCGCGAGGCAGTCGGCCGGGTTCACGCTCGCCCCGATGCTGAGCGAGGCGGCGCCCTGTCCGTTGGAGAACGAACCGGTACCGCGATAGGTCGTGAACTCGTCGCCGGCGCACTCGATGACCTGCCAGCTGACCCACGACGAATTGCCGGAGTTGCCGCGATAAAGTCGCAGCGTACTCGCGTCGAGCAGATCGCCTCGGACCATGACCTGGTTGGCGTTGGTGTTACCGTTCCTGTAGCCCGTGCCGTAGCTGAGCAGAACGAAGGCGTGATTCGGATCGACCGGCGAAATCGTGACGTCCGTCGTCGAACCCGTCACCTGTGTCCGGCCCGACTGAACGACATAGCCGCTCGGCTGCGCGAGGCCCGGCGTGACGGCGGCCTCGTTGCTGTATCCGCTCTCGTTGCCGGACGTATCGACGGCCGAAAGCACGTAGTAATAAGTCACGCCGTTCGTCAGGCCGCCATCCGCCCACGCCGTCGCATCATCGCGGTCGACTTCCGTGTAGGGACCGCCGCTCGTGGTTCCGCGATAGATGACGTATTCGCTGAAGTCGGATTCCGAATTGGCGTCCCACGACAGGTTGGCGCCACCGTCTGTCGGCGTGGCGACGAGATTCGTCGGCGCCGCCGGCGGGAAGAAGTCGCCGGGAGTTCCGTTGACCTCAGCGCTGTAGGCGCTTTCGCTCTGGTGGTTGTAGATCGTGACGACGACGTAGTAGTACGTGACGCCGGCCGTGACGTTGTAGTCCGTCCACTGCGTATCCTGCACGGCGCCGGCCTGTGCGTAGGGGCCGCCGCTCGTCGTCGAGCGATAGATGCCGAAGCCATCGACGCGGGGATCGTTGACCCAGTCCCATGCGAGCCGAACGTAGGTCGTCGTCGAAACCGCGTACACGTTGGATGGCGGCGGGACGGGGACCGGCGGCGTGGCCGAGACTTCGTTGCTGTAGGGGCTCTCGTCGCTGAACTCGTTGGTCGCCGTGACGACGTAGTAGTACGTCTGGCCACCCGTGACTGTCGTATCGACGAAGGCGCTCGGGCCGGGCGTGGCGATGGCGGTATAGGGGCCGCCGGAAGTCGTCGCCCGGTAGACCGTGTAGAACTCGAACGAATCGAAGTTGTCCGACCAGTTCAGCGTGACCTGGTTGTCCTGGGTCGTCGCCGTGAGATTTCGCGGCGCGAGGGGCGGCGGTTCGCTGGCGGGAATCGCCGAGACCTCATTGCTGTAGGCGCTTTCGTTGCCGTCGTCGTCGAAGGCAGTGACGACGAAGTAGTACGGAACGCCCGTCGTCAGACCGAAGATCGGGAATTCGCTCGGGTCGTCGTTGTCATACTCCTCGTAGGGGCCACCCTGCGTCGTCGAGGTGTAGATGGAGTACGAGTTGAAATCCGGCTCCGAATTGTCGTCCCAGTCGAGGAAGACACCGCCGCTGTCGAAGATATAGGCCGCGAGGTTCTGCGGCGCCGCCGGCGGGATGCCGTCGGTCGGGATGGCCGTCGCCTGATTGCTGTAGCCGCTCTCCTGGTTGGCGTTGTCGACCGCCGTGACGACGTAGTAATAACGAACGCCGTTCGTGACGCTCGATTCATCAAACTGGCTGACGACATCCGCGTCGAGCTCCGTGTAGGGCCCGCCGTAGGTCGTGCTTCGATAAATCCTGTACTCGTTGATGTCGCTTTCCGGATTGTCGTTCCAGTCGAGGTGGATGACGCCATCGCCGGGCGTTGCCGTGAGTCCCGTCGGCGCCGACGGCGGCAGGTCGCTGGTCGGCGTGGCCGAGACTTCGTCGCTGTACACGCTCTCGTTGCTGGCCGTGTCCGTCGCGGTGACGACGTAGTAGTACGTGACTTCGTTGGTCAGGCCGCTGTCGAGGTACTCGGGATCTTCCGGCGAATCGACAAAGGTGTAGGGACCGCCCGAGGTCGTTGATCGATAAACCGTGTAGTAGGCCAGTCCCGGATCGCTGACGACGTCCCAGGAAAGCTGGACGGCGCCTTCACCGCGCTGGGCGATGACGTTTTCCGGCTGGTCCGGCGCCTGGTTGTCGACCGGCGTTGCGGCGACTTCGGCGCTGTAGGGGCTCATGAGGGTCGACGCGTCTTCGGCGGCGATGACGAAGTAGTAAGTCACGCCGTTGGTCAGCCCGCCGACGAGCCACGACGTCGTGTCGTCGTTGTCGATCTCCTCGTAGGGGCCACCGCTCGTGAGCGAGTAGTAGATGAAGTAGGAGTTGAAGTCGGGTTCCGTATTCGGATTCCACGTCAGGTAAACGCTTCGATCGCGCGGTTCGGCCGTCAGGCCCGTCGGCGCGGCCGGCGGCAGGTTGACAGGTGTCGCCGACGCCTCGGCGCTCTGAGCGCCATCGTTACCGTTGGCGTCGCGGGCGAGGACAACATAGTAGTAGGTGACGCCGTTCGTCAGGCCCATGTCGCTGTAGTCGCTCGACGTGACGAGGGCGCTGTTGATCCGCGTGTACGGCCCGCCGCTCGTCGTTGCGCGCAGGACGTGGTAGCCGAGGAGGTTCGGCTCGCTGTTGTCATCCCAGTCCAGTGTGATCGTCTCTTCACCGGCCGTGGCGATGAGATTCTGCGGAGCCGCGGGGAATGCGACACCGGCCGTGCCGAGGTCTTCGTTCCCCGTGTCGCTCTCATTGCCCTGGGCGACGGCGGCGACGACGTAGTAGTACGTCACGCCGAGCGTCACACTCGTGTCATCGAACTCGCTCGTCGTCGGGGACCCGACGAAGGTGTAGGGACCGCCGGAGGTCGTCGCGCGATAGACGACGTAGTTCGTGATGTCGGGCTCGGGATTGTCGTTCCAATCGACGAAGATGCTGTCGGCGTCGGCGGTCGCCGACAGGCCGGTCGGCGTGCCGGGGTAGCCGCCCTGGACGAGCCAGCTGCGCGTGTCCGTCATGTAATTCGTTCGGATGCTCTCGTCGCGGACGCGCGACGTGTTGTCCACGACCGTGACGCTGACGGTATGGAGCGTATCGCTCAGAGCCTCGTAGTCCGGCGTGAAGTTCGCGCCCGTGGCGCCGGGAACATCGACGCCGTCGATCGCCCACTGAATGTCGAGGTCATGATCCGCCGGCTGCATCGGCGTCACAAAGAAGCTGGCGCCGGCCAGGTAAGCCTCGGGCGACGCGGCTGTCGCGTCGTCGATCGGCGAGACGGTTTCATAGACCAGTCGGACGAGCTGCTCGACGTTGACCTCCTCGAAGTCGCCGCTGAGGGTTCGCATCTTTGATGCGTTCGTGGGTCGATAGACGCCGAACTGGGCGTAGTGACCGCCTTCAAATGTGTCCACATTCGGCAGATCGAGCCAGCGGAACCACTTGCGCTGCTGGGCCGTCTGCGTGGCGGCGTCGTAGATGCTCACGTTCGCCTGGCTGGGCTCGTACGGCGAGTGCGTCACGCCGGTCGTGTAGTATTCGTCGGCGAGGTTGCCGAAGGAGTGGCCGAATTCGTGCAGGGCGACCTGCGTGGCGAGACCGTTGCCGCCGGGGAATGTGCCGACGTCTGCGGAGAAGTAGCCGCTGCCGCCGTAGGTCGTCGTATTGGCGACGGCGAGGACCTGCTCGAACTGCGGTGCGCTGGCGGCCGCGGCGCGGGCGAGGCTCGTGCTGACGCTGATGCCCGTCGAGGTGGCGCTGACGACCATGTTCAGGGCCGTGTCGCGGACCTGGCCGATCGCGGGCTCATCGACGCCCGATTCGTTCGAGATGACGTCCACGCGATGAACGTTGTAGTAGGACGCGTAGGCCGCGAACGGTTCCTCGGCGAAGAAGCCGGGGAGGACATTGTCCACATGCGTGGCGTAAGTCGGCAGATCCGCCACTGTGTAACCGTCGCCCACGAACACGATGTCGAGTCGGTTGTCGACGGGACCGTTGTCGATCAGCGTCGTGTAGGCCCAAGTGGTGCGCGGCATGGCGAATCCGCGCCGAGGTCGCTCCTGGAGTCGGGCGTCGACATGATCCGGGTCACTCAGCTGATCAACGGCGCAGTCGTGCGCGTGGAGTTGCAGGACGCGCGCGTCGGCGTTTTTCTTCAGCGGCGGCGCGGCGCTGGCGGTTCGCGCCGTGGCGAGAAGTGCGATCATCGCCATCATGGCGAGCGCAGTGTTGAGGGTTCCTGTCCGTCGTTGGGTGTTCATGCGTGCTTCTCCTGAAGTTTGTGATGGATGTGATACGCGAGGGTCTGGCGTGAATTCAGGCATTCTCGATTCCCTGCCGCCTCCGCGCGTAAGGTACGGCGCGACGCGGGATCGACAAGGTGGAACCCCGCAAATCCAGTGTTAAGATCCGGCAAATTTCACGACGTTTCGTCGAACGATGATTGAATCGCGACGTGACGCGTCTTCGTTCGGCGCTTCCGGTGAGGATCGCCGCTCGGTAGAATGCCAGTCGTCTGGCGTCCATTGTTCCGCTTAGGTGAATTCGATTGCGATCGATCGCGTCCGGATGGATGTTGCGTCGGCGTGTCCAGGAGTCGTGTCATGAAGCATGTCGGTAGTCGCATTGTTATTACGTCGTTGCTGGGCCTCACCGCCATGGGGATGAACGGATGTCCGAACACGATGTCGGGCGTGACCGGAAACACCAATACCAACGGCGGCGCGAACACCAATACCAACACGAACACGAATATGAATACGAGCGGCGCCAGCATGAGCGCCGAAGAGCTTCAGCTCGCGATGGACGCCCTGACGGCGATCAACAACCATCGGGCGGGTAAGAGCTTACCCGCCTACACGTGGTACGCCGCCGGCGCCAATGTTGGGTACGCCCATTGTCTGGCCATGGAGGCCGGCAGTTTCTTCGAGCACGTCGATCCGAACACGGGCAAGGATCCGGCGACACGGGCGCTCGATGCGGGGATCATGCACGATCCGGATGGAACGATCGATCCGACAAGCGGCAACCCCTTCGTCGGCGAGAATCTCTACATGGCCGTCAACGCGGGTCTCACAGGGCAGGATGCGGTCGACGCGTGGGTGACGTCCCCCGGGCATCACACGCAGCTCGATGCGCCGATGCCCGTGAGCGGTGCGCAGACGATGCCCGCGTGGACCCATTGCGGCATAGGTGTTCGCCGAAACGGCGGCAATGTCTGGTACACGGCGATGTTCTTCAGGAACCCGAACTGAGATCGGGCCTCGTTCGGTTCAGGCTTTTCTTCCCCGGGGGAATCGGGACCAGCGGGCGGCCGGGATGACGGACCGCGGGAGACTGCGAATGCAGAGCAAAGCGACAACGATTGAAGCGTATCTCAAAGCGTTGCCGGAGGATCGGCGCGTCGCCATCAACGCGATTCGAAAAGTGATCAACAGGAATCTGGGCAGGGGATTCCAGGAGGGCATGCAGTACGGAATGATCGGCTATTTCGTTCCGCACAGCGTGTATCCGCCGGGCTACCATTGCGATCCCCGGCAGCCGCTGCCGTTCGTGCAGATCGCCTCTCAGAAGAACCACATCGGACTTTATCTCTTCTGCGTCTATATGGATGAGAAGCTCAAACGCGAATTCGAGGACGCATGGAAGAAGACGGGTAAGAAGCTGGATATGGGCAAGGCGTGCGTTCGCTGCAGGAACCTCGAAGGGATCGCCCTGGACGCCATTGGCGACACGATTCGCAAATTCAGCGTCGAGTCCTTCATCGCGACGTACGAGTCGATTCTTCCGCCGTCCAAACGGAGCGGCGCTTCGGCGTCGGGTCAGAAGAAGACGCCGGCAAAGAAGAAGACGTCGGTGAAGAAGAAGCTGACGAAGAAAGCGCCCGCAAGGAAGACGGCCGCCAAAAAGGTCCCGGCCCGCAAGGCGGCGACGAAGAAGAAGGCCGGCGGGAAGACGTCGAAGGCGTCGTGATGTCGATCGGCCGTGGCGCCGGGTGAACAAACACCCTCGCAGCGTGATGAATGAAAAGAGCCGTTCCGACGGGCGCGAGGCCTGTCGGAACGGCTCCTGTTTTTTCATGAGTTCAACGCGGTGTCAGCGGCGTCGTCGGTTTCGGCGACGCATGGCGACGCAGCCAATGAGGAGCATCGGCGCCATCAGTGCGCTCTCGGCGCCATTGCCGCAACCGCAGGTGTTCGGAATCATGTCATTCATGTCCTGCGTGTTGTCGTTGGTGTTGTCCGTGTTGTCATTCGTGTTCGTCGTCGGGTTCGTCGTGGGCGGACCCGTCGGAACGCCGAGGATGACGCCGGCGCCGCCCGGGTCCGTGATCATCCCGTTGGCCATGAGGTCGATGTCGCCCCGGCCGCCATCCACATAGTGGAGCTTGATGAGGTTGGCGCCCTCGATCAGCGTGCCCGTCGTGCCGTCGAAATCGAAGTTGTACCAGTGCGGCGTCGTGTTGTCGGGCGTCGGCCCGTACTTCCAGTAGCTGTTGATGGCCACATTGCTCGGAAGAATGATCGTGACCTGAACACTGCCGCTCGACGGGATGCCCGTGACCTGGTAGGTCAGGAAGCCGACAGGGAAACCAACGTTCGCCGGCGCGTCGGACGGCGATGGGTTGGGGATGATCGCCGCGTTCTCGATCTTCGTGCCGGCCGGAGACACGATTGAGATTTCGCGATTGTCCGGTGTGAGCAGGCTGACGACAAACGGCGGCTTCTCCTCTTCGGTTTCTGACAGGACTTCGGATTCACCGCAGGTCACAGTGTCACAGGTCGTGTCCGTTCCTGTCCAGACGCCGCCGAGACTCACGCAGTCCACGCGCGGCAGGGCGTTGAGGCACTCCGTGCTCTCAAGACAGCAGGCCCCGCGCGGGTCGGCGGGGGCCTGGAAGCCGCCACCGAAGGCGGGCGCGTCGTTGGTGACTTCTATCTGGTCGAGACCGATGCGTCCCTGGGTCGATCCGAAGGAGGGACCGAATTCAAACCGCACGGCGGCGATGTTCGTCAGATCGAGACCGCTGCCGTTGGTCAGGAAGTCCGTCAGGCGGATGCGAATCGTTTCGAACTCATTGCCCCAGCCCTGGCCGAAGCCGGCGCCGGTCCTGGCGTAAGGTTCCTCGATGCCGCCGCCGTAGGCGCCGATGTTGATGCGTCGCAGGGCGCCGTTGGTATCGCGAAGGGCGACGCTGAACGTCAGATCGCCAAGCTCGGCGATTGTGAGCGGATGGCGCGTCGTCTGGCAGGCGCGGAAGCTCAGGAACTGATATTCGTTGAAATTCCGTCGATTCGGGATGATGCTGATTTCGTAGAAACGATCCGCCTGGTCCCAGTCCAGGATGACGCCGCGCGACGTGTCTGTGGCGCTGGCGTAGGTCATGCCATTCTCCGGATCGCCCTCCGTCCACGTGAATGACAGGTCGCCGTCGTCGAACCGATCCTCAACGGGATCGCTGACGTTCGTCGTCACGAGCCCACCTGAACTGGCCCGATTCACCTGGAACTGCGCCTGGTAGTCATCGATGACAAATGCGCTCTGGTCCGCGCCGTTGTGGAACGTGTGCGAGACGACGATGCAGTTGTTGGTCGGCGCTCCGATCGAGTGGAACGCCTCCCATTGCCGGGTGAAGAAGTCCTGCGCGGGCACATTGCCCTTGTTGTAGTATTCAATCAGGGCTCGCAGGTAAGGCAGCAGGATCCTGTGCGTGTCGGCGCGGCCGATGAGGCAGGGACCGAAGGCGACGGACCCTGTCGGACCATCGTGGAAGTCGCCGTGGCCGGCGCCCTGCACGATCGTCGAGTGGCGATAGTTCGTTGCGCGGTCGTGCAGGTGGAACGTCTGGCCGATGTCGCTCTCGGGGCCACCGTCGACGTCGGCGTCGGCCGCGGCCGTCCACAGGTGGTAGTGGGAATTGTGCGGGTCGGAATTCCCCGTGCCGAGAAAGTCGGTCGGCAGCATGCTGCTCAGCAGGCGAAGATTGTTGATGCTGAAGTTCACGGGCACATAGACGCCGTCGAAAATGCGATCGTAGGCCCGCGTGATGGCTTCGGCGCCGCGGCTGTGGCCGATCCAGGTGATTTTCGTCGTGTCGATCTTACCCGAGAGGGCGCCGCCGTTGATGACGCCGCGCTGCGCGAGGAACGCCTCGGTATGGCCGATGATCGTTGTGGCCGAGGTTTCGATGCCGGGGACCGTGTTGTTCTGGTGCGCCATGACGACATAGCCGTAGGAAGCGAGGTACTCGCCGATGTGGTCGTACCAGATGTACTGATGGCCGTTGCCGTGGGAGACGACGACGAGGGGGCGGGCCGTCATGCCCGAGATATTCGATGGGTAATAAATGCGTTCGTTCGTGAAGCCCGCGGGAATGTCGAACACGGTTCCCACGCTGTGCTCGATCGTCGTGACATCGAGGGGCCCCATCTGGTTCAGGTCATTGACGACGTAGAACCCGGAGGCGGCGCTGTAGCCGTCAATGATGTCGCCGGTGTCAAGCAGACCGTTCTGATTGACGTCGATGACAACGTCGTAGCCGACGCCGAACCCGATTCCGGCGTCGCCGGAAAGTTCATTGGGGCCGGCAATCTCAATTGTGTTGGCCTGGATGTTGGCGCCGTTGAACGTCACGGTATCGGGGCCGGCCGCGCGGGCATCGACAAGCATGTTGTCAGCGCCCCACTGTGCCGTGTTGCGGGCCTCCGTGACGTAAATATCGACCGGCGAACCGTTGACGCCGGGAAATCGCGTCGGGTCGATGGCGAGTGACACGGGCGCGTTTTCATTGAACGCGCGAACGTACTCGAAAAACGGGTACTGGGTCAGCGGGTTGCCGGCGAGTTCCGTCGATGTCACGGAAAGCTGGGCAAGCGCGGGCGCGGTTTGCGCCAGTCCGAAACAGAATACGATTGCGGCGAGTTGATGAATTCGATTCATGTCAGATGATTCCTGATGATGGCGCGACGTTTCGGGGGGCCTGTTGTCGCCACGCCGTATTCCCCCAATTGTGGAACCTGTTGTCTCGCGGGGCGCCATTCAGCGCCCCGATTCAAGCCGGGAGTTCGACGACTCAGGCGCCGGCGCCCGAAACGGGCAGTAACTGCTGGGCGACGTCCGTTTCCGTGGGCGACTCCTGAACGATGAGTTCGGCCGCCGTCTCCAGGAGTTTGGCGCGATCGGAAACGACGAGCGGCTGGCCACCGGCCGCGACGGCCGCCGCCATTGCCGCGGCGGACGGGCTGGAAATACCGGCCTGGTCGGCCAGGGCGATCTGCCGCTGAATCTCCGCCAGGTCGATTCGTTCCGGCAGCTCTCGACTGCCGAACCAGAACTTCGCCGTCGCCAGATCGACATCGCCCGGAACGATCACGACGATATGCCCCTGTTCGTTGCCAGTGTTGAGGCGCTCGGCCGTCTGAGCGCCCACGTAGAGCACAGGCTCCGCCGTCTGCCGAGGCGTGACGAGGTGCGGGTTGACCTTCAGGACAAACAGATAACCGTGGTTCACCTGGGGCCGTTCCTTGCGCCACCAGTGCGTGAAGGGCGTGTCCGTTCGGAAGGCGCGGGCGTAGAGCACGTCATCGACGGCGGCGGGCAACGTCGGCGCGGACGCCCGCGGTCCCTGCGTCGAAGGTGTGTCCGCCGGCGGCGCCTGGGCAGGCCCCGCCATGACGGCGACGATCGAACACGCCGCGGCGGTCACGAGGACGGAAACTGCAAAAATGACGGAAAATCGGCGATTCATGGAGGGCTACCTCAAGGTTTGAATACGGGAAGACAACTTCTCTCTGGCCGCCATTTTAGCGGGCCAAGGCGGGAAAATCACGAGTCCGGGCGCTGCGCGGGGACCGCATTCAGGTTTCGGCGCCGCGGTATTATCGTCACATTCGTTGGACTCGGGGGATATTCGGACGGCGGCGGTCCCGCCCCTGGTCCCGGCAAATCCGGAATTCGCGGCGTTGTCACGGCGGACGGTGGGTGGCGTCGATTCACCATCGAACGGCGGATCCACCAATGGGGGTTATCGATATCACGCATCGGTCGGCGGAAGGCGTGACGATTCGGCCCGCCATGGTCACGAACGGGCGCGCTGACGGGGCAGACGTGATGGGCGAGCCTCCGGTCGCGCCGGACAGCGTGTGGTCATTACCTATGTTGCGTCGATCGACGACGGGTCACTATCTGACGGATATTGCGCCATGCGAACTCTGCGAATCAGTATCACAAAGACAAACGTGAGTCCGTTGACAACAAGGCGCCATGGCGGAGTGACAGGTTCCAGCACATCCATTCGATTCCGACACGCGTGACCATTCAAATTCATGAAAAGGCGCTTGTCCTTTTGACGAGAATAGCGCATGATTACGTGTGCGTCCCCAACGTGAGACTTCCTTTCCTTTTCTCTACTCTCCGGCCCGAGAGTTGGGGACGCACTAAAAAGGCCCGCCGGCTCGGCGGGCCTTTTTTTATGTGCATATTGCATAGTTTTGGGGCGTATTGGCTCATTTTCGACCCGCTCGCCGCCGCGACAATCGGCGTCCGCGCTGTCGACGACGCCGATCGCGCATCAGGAAGAAATGCGCATGTTGTGGCGATCTCCCGCGTCCCTGTCATGCGGATCGTACTTCCATCGTGCGCGCGGCGCGGGCTCGTTGTGCGCCAGTTGTAGTGACGCGTCGAGGACCTCGGCAAGCGCGTTCAGCTGCGCGCGAGTGATGTCGCCGGGGGGGCGCCTGTTATCAAGACAATCGTCTTTATTTGAGGGGCGGGGATCGCGCAGGCGCGCCGCGTAACGTCGACGACACTCGATGACTCGCGTCGCTCGACGGACGCATTCGTGACTCGGGCGCCAATCCGCGTTGTCGTGCGCTGGAGTATCCACTCCCTGTATATTCGGTAAGTGTTTGGGTTTCTCTGGAGGGATTCCGGAGAGATTTTGCGCGGGATCAGTCGGGTTGTGTTGAGGTGACTGAGGTTCGCGATTGCCAGGCGTCGGCCTCGTCGGCGCGCCCCGTGGATGCGTAGAGGTCGTGGACGAAATCGCCGACGGCGCGGGTCCGCCGATGATCGGGGCCCATCGACGCGGCCAGCTTCTCGTAGCAGTCCAGGAGCTCCGTCTCCGCCTCATCGACGCGTCCGTTGGCCGCCCTGCAGTTGGCCCGATTGGCTCGCAGAACCAGGGTCATGAGGTGCCCGGCCGGCAGCGATTGCTCGGCCTCATCGACGGCCCGGTCGAAGAACCCCAGCGCCTCGGCGGCGCGTCCCTGCGCCAGAATGGCCTTCGCCAGGTTGTTGAGCGTCGCGGCGCGGGAATGATGGACTGGCGGCAGCGACTTGTCCTTCAGGTCGAGGGCGCGGCGGCTGAGAGATTCCGACTCCTGAAAGTCGCCGAGTCGCAGCAGGACCAGGGAGAGATTGCCCAGCGTCTGCGCGACATTGGGATGGTCCGGGGGCAGGAGCTTCTCATTGATCGACAGCGCTTTCAGGTGCGCCTGTCGCGATTCCTCGTATCGCCCCGCCGCCTCCAGGCAGTTCGCCATGTTGTTGTACGTGGAGGCGACGTCCGTATTCAGTTCGCCGTAGAGTCGTTCGTAGATCTCGACGGCTTCCTGGAGGTGTCGGATTCCCTCGTCGTATCGGGCCTGTCCCTCGAGTGACATGCCCAGCCCGTTCAGGGCGCGGGCGAGGGCGGAGTCCATCCCGTGCCTGCGGCAGATCTCGGCGGCCTCGCGATACTCGCTTTCCGCCTCCACATAACGCCCCGTGAAATAGAGAACGCTCGCCAGGCTTTGTGGCCAGACGTCGCCGTAGGCGTGCGGGTCATCGCCGAGCGCCTCATGGATCGCCTTGGATTCGCGGAAGAGGCGTTCCGCTCCCGAATAGTCGTTCAGGCTGACGAGTGTGTTCGCCATCAGGTCGATGCTGTTGGCGACACGCGCGTTCGTGGGCCCAAAGACCTCGCGATTCAGATCGCAGGCGCGCTGCAGGTGCTTCCTGGCCTCCTGGAATTCGCCCAGGGCCTGATAGCTTCGGCCGATCGTCGTGTGCAGTTCGGCGAGCGTCGCGGGATGTTCGGCGACGGCGCCATGATCGATCATGTCCGAGGCTCGATCGAGTATGTCCCGGACCGTGACTTCCCTGCCGAGGGCGCGATCCGGATCGGCGGACGCAAGGAGATTGCTCAGGAAGGTCACGCTCGCTCTGGCGCGTTCGGCTTCCTGTTCGGCGATCGTTCGCGCCTCGGTTGCGGCGACGGCCTCAAACGTGGCGATTGCCGCGACGGCGACGAGGGCAGTGAGGGCGAGGCAGATCGTCGAGACCAGCGCGCGATTCCGCTTCGCGAATTTGCGGAACTCATAAACGGCCGACGGCGGCCGGGCGATGATCGGCTGGTCGGCCAGGTAGCGCCGCAGGTCCTGCGACAGATCGGCGGCGGAGAGATAGCGCCGATTGGGGTCCTTCTCCATCGCCTTCCGCACGATCGTCTCCAGATCGCCGCGCAGCGTCCTGTCGAAGTGGCTGAGGCGCGTCGGCGCGTCGTCGCGGATGGCCAGGGCCGCGTCCGCCAGGGACTTGCCATCAAGATTGAGCGGCAGTCGCCCCGTCAGCAGCTCATAGAGAATCACGCCCAGGGCGTAGATGTCCGCGCGGGCGTCGATGTCGTGGGCGGACGACGTCGCCTGTTCCGGGCTCATGTAGGCGAGCGTGCCGACAATCTGGTCGGCGTGGATCGTCAGCGTTGTCATCTGGACATCGGCGTCCGTTACGCGCGCGACGCCGAAATCAAGGATGACGGGCGCCCCGCTCTCGTTCACCATGATGTTGCCCGGCTTGAGGTCTCGATGAATGACGCCGCGCAGGTGAGCGAAATGGACCGCGTCGCAGATCGCCGTGAACAGCTCGATTTTTGTGCGGAGATCGAGCTGAGACTGCCGCACCGATCTCATGAGCGTTTCGCCGCGGATCAGTTCCATGGCGAAGTAGGGCTGTTCGCCCGACGGCGACATCACGGTCCCCGCCTGGAAGATGCGCGCAATGCCCGGATGATCGAGACGGCCGAGCAGGTCGATTTCCCGCCGGAAGCGTCGGACGAGCTGACGGCTTCCGAAGTCCGCCCGCATCATTTTCAGCGCCACAACGCGCCGGGGCGCCGATTGTGACGCCTCATAGACGGTTCCCATGCCGCCTTCGCCGATCTTCCGGATGATCGTGAATTCGCCGATCGTCGCGGGGATCGCGAGGCCACGGCTCGACGATTCGTCGCCGGCGTCCTCGGCAAGCATGCTCTCAAGCTGTCCCCGAACAACATGGTCGTCGACCAGCGCCATGGGGCGCGCGTCGCTGGCGAGCAGGGACTCAACCGCCTGTCGCAGCGCCGCGTCGTCGGCGCACACCGCACCCAGAAAGGCGTCGCGTTTCGACTCCGGGATTTCGCAGGCGTCCAGGAAGACGCCCTTGGCGCGTTGGAACAACTCGGGCGTCATGACTCGTAGCCATCACGCAGGCGGGCGCCGAGCCACGCCCGCGCCATGCGCCATTCACGTTCGATCGTGGACTGCGAGACGTTCATCGCCTGGGCCGCCTCCTCAATCGTCATGCCCGCGAAGAATCGCAGCTCGACGAGTCGATACTGACGTTCGTCCAGATTCGACAGTTCCGTCAGCGCCTCGTCGAGATCGACCATGTCGATTCGGCCGCCGCCGCTCGGTGTCTCGATGTCGCTGCAGGTCACCTGATGACCGTCCGGGCTGCGCTTGGCGGCGCGCTTGTCACGCGCATGGTTGGCCAGCACCTGGCGCATGGCCTTGGCCGCGATCGCGAAGAAGTGAACCCGGTTCTCCGGGACGCCCGCGTTCGGCCCGAGCATCTTCGCGCAGGCCTCGTGTACGAGCGCCGTCGGCTGAAGCGTATGCCCCGCCGGCTGATGGCGCATGAAGGCGCGGGCCAGGTCCCGCAATTCGTCGTAGACGAGCGGCAGGATCTGGTCGACGGCGGACCCGTGGCCCTGAGTGACCCGCTGAAGGGCCTCTGTGATTCGATGATCCGGCATGATTGGTGGCGCCCCAGAGACGATAAGTTCTGGATTTACTATACCCTAACGCCCTGGAGATCGAAGGCAAAACTGATGCGCTGTATTTCTGTCACGGCCGATAGCGTGTCGTTTTCCACCTGAAGCGTCCTGATCTCGGGGGTCGGCCGGATTCCGAAAAATTCTGACGGGGATCGTCGCGCGTCCGTGTATGGACTAGTGGCGTTGTCGCCGCGCCGCGCTGCGCGGCGCCGGCGACTCCCGGTTCCTGACCACTGACTCGAGACAACGGAAGGCTTGGCCGTCAAATTGCGACGGCGAGGAGCGATTTCATGGCGACTCGACATCGACATTCCCGTTTCATGAGGTTCACGATCGCCTGCCTGAGCGCCGGCGGTCTGATCAGTCTGCTGGCGGCGGAGTGCGCACAGCAGTCGGCGCCGGACACGCCATCGGCGTTCCAGTTGCCAACGACACAGCCGACATCCGCCGCCGACAGTTCCAATCGAGAGCGGCCGCGCGTGATCGGCGCCATCTCGCTGGGCAATACGACGGTTGTCGTCTCCTACGACAAAGTGATGGGCGACAGCGCCACCGAGCCGTCGAACTACCTGATCGCAACAACCAACATCAACACGGAGGCGGGCTACGTCGGCGTGATGTCCGCCAGGTTCGTCGATCTGGATCGGACGGCTGTCGAACTGACGACGTGGGCCCAGAGCCCCGTCCAGTACGATCTGGCCGTGATCAATGTGAAGGATCGCGTCGGCATTCCGATGGCGCCGAAACAGATCGCCTTCGACGGTCGCATCGACTCCGACATCTCGTTCTGGGGGACGGCCGCGGCGAACGGCGGACCCGATACCGACGGCGACGGCCTCCCCGACGCCGAGGAGCAGCTTGGCTGGATCGTGCGCATCACGATGACGGACGGCGAAGTCGTCGAGCGCGGCGTCGTCAGCGATCCGAGCGTCGTCGACACGGACGGCGATGGTCTCAGCGACCTGCAGGAAAAGCTCCGCCGGAGCGATCCCACGGACAAGGACACGGACGACGACACGATCAACGATCGAGACGAGTTGTTCGTGCATTTCACGAGTATCGTTCGGCAGGATACGGACGCCGACGGCATTCCCGACGCCTCGGAGATCAACGTATTTCGAACCTCGCCCCTGCTGAGCGATACCGATGGCGACGGCATCGCCGACAACGTCGAGACTATCCTGGCGACGCGGAATCCGCTCATCGCGGACCTCCCGCGACCACGCATCGATGTCGGCGACATGGCGCTGCGCCTCGATACGCGATTCGCCTATACCGACACGCAGGGACAGAGTCAGAGCGTCGCGGAATCAACGGAAGTCACGCTGACGGAGAGCGAATCGAAAACCTATCAGACGAGCGAGACGGAAGTGAACAAGCTCGTCGGCGAGGCGGGCCTTGAACTGTCCCGTGGTACCAAGGTTGGTACGGAAACGGAATCGTCAAACGGCCAGAAACTCAGCACGAAATTCACCTACGCCAACGAGACGACCTCCACCGTCAGCCAGGCGTCCACGCGACAGGCCCAGCAGGCGTATCAGGAATCGCTGTCGACAACGGCGCAGGTGGACGAGACGCAGTCCGTGACGCGGACCGTTGAGGGGGCGAGCGTCGAGGTGCTCGTCAGCGTCCTGAATGACGGCGATACGGCGTTCAACATCAGCAACCTCGAACTGACGGCGCTCACTCAGGATCCGACGAACCGATCGGTCTTTGTGCCCGTTGCGACACTGCTGTCGGCGTTGACAGTCGATACCGGCGCCAATCCGCAGTATGCGCTCAGTCCACAGGGCGAGCGGGGGCCGTTCGTCTTCAAGAGCACGGAAGTCTATCCGAGTCTCGTCGAGGACCTGATGCGCAGCCCGCGCGGTCTGTTGTTCAAGGTGGCGAACTTCGATGTTGTCGACGAGGCGGGCCGCAATCTGGCGTTCATTACGCAGGATGTGAACGATCGCACGGCGGGGCTCATCATTGACTATGGCAACGGCGCCGTGGAGCGTTATCGCGTTGCCACGAACAGTGTATTCGACGCCAACGCGCGGCCCGCGGGCATCACGCTCGGTCACGCGCTTCAGGAGATTCTCGGCAAGCGCAAGAACGCGGCGTTCGACGCCATCGGCGTTGGACCGAACGGCTGTGCGGAAACGTGGGCCATCGGCGACGACGTTCAGCTCGACGATCCGATCTGTCTGCCCGTGGCGCCGGGCGGTCTGATTATCGAGCCGGGGCCCAACGAGTTTCTCGAGTCGGTCCCTGCGGGTGATGACATCCGCGTCGGCAACACGATCATCGACGGTGGCGACGGCTGCGCCCATACGCGAGCCAGCCGCGACGACATCCAGGTCGTGCCGGGAGATTGCGAAGTGGCCGGACAGGACGGCGTGCTGATTCTCGCGGGACCGAACGGCGTGCTCGATACGACGCCCGGCGGCGATGACGTGCGCATGACAGTCAACGGGTATGGCACGAGGGTCGTGGGGCGATGTGACGGGAACACGACGCCGTCCATCATCGACAATGGCAATGGCGTCGCGGATACCGTGGCGATGGGCGACGACACGCAGTTGATAGCCGTCGGCGATCCCGCCGGCGTCGGCCAGATCATCATTGGCGCGGGGCCGAACCACCGGATCGACACCGATCCGATCGGGGATGACGTGGTCCAGGGCCCCGGGGGCGGCTGCGGGGAGGGCGGCGATTGTCCGAACGGCGCCTGTCGCGAAGTTGAGGTCCTGACCCGAATCGGCGGCGTGGAGAACAACTTCGGCGAACGTCGCTTCTGGACGATCTTCACGACGCGCGATTTTGATCCGAGCGTGGATTTCGATGATATCCCGCTGAATGCGGGCGATGTCATTTCGATCGCCTACGTGCAGGACAAGGACGACGACGGTCTCTTCGCCCGAGAGGAATTCCTCTACGGCAGTTCCGATCGGGATGACAACACGGATGGCTGCCCGCTGGGTGATGGTCAGCCGGGTTGCGATACCAACGTCTTCGACTTCGATACTGTTCGTGACTATGAGGAGGTTCGACTGGGCTGGCCGGTGCAGGTCGAAGGCCGGCCGAGTTACTTCGCCTACTCCGATCCGATCTCACCGGACACGGACAGCGATCGCCTGTTCGATGATGAGGAGCGATTCTACGGAACCGATCCGATCAAGCAGGACACGGACGACGACGGCATCTCCGATTCTGACGAACTTGGCGGCTACGACGTGCTGCGGCGTGACGGCGCCCTGATCCGCCATGTGCCGCAGTATCAGTCGGCGGTCATCGTCGCGACGCGCACTGGTGTTGCCGAAACGCTCGCGGTCCTGGATGACATCCAGGTCATTGCCGTCGGTGATCCCGTGGCGCCGGGCGACGTCGTCATCGCGCCGGGTCCCAACGGAACGATTGAAAGCAATCCGACGGGTACGGAGCGGCTGGAGGCGACGGGTATCATCCTCGATGGCGGCAACGGCCTGCCCGAAACAGTCGCCATCGGCGACGACATTCAGATCGGGGCGTCGCCGATGAGCACGCGGACCGTCACTGTGACATTCCTCGATTTCGAACCGCGGGGCAACGCGTGCGACGGCGCCGACGACGGCGAGTATTCGTTCAGCCTCAAGATTCGAAAGAACGCGACGCAGACGCTGTTCACATTGAATGACCAGGCCACGCTGCCGCAGTTCGGTCTGCGAAACTTCGACGACGCGACGGACCCGAACGGCTTCAGCTTCGACGTTGCGCCGTCGGATACGTTTGCGCTGACGGCGTCGATCCGCGAAGACGATCCCGTCTGCGATGCGGCGACGGGCAACGCGATCATCGAGCCGACAACGGGCGGCAACGGTTTCGCCGATACCGTCGCCGTGGGCGATGACCTCCAGGTGGTTCCCGTCGGCACGCCGGTCATGCCGGGCGACGTCGTGATTCTCCCCGGGCCGAACAACATGCTCGACTCAGCCGTGGGTATGCCGGGCGTCTGTGTGCCCGTCATCATCGAACCGCAGATGAACGGCAACGGGACCGTCGATACCACGGCCGCCGGTGACGACATCCAGGTGATCGCTGTCGGCATGATGGCGAACCCGGGAGATGTCGTTATCTCGCCGGGACCCAACGGACAGATCGACACGAACGCCGCCGGCGACGACGAACCTGTCGCGGGGGGCGGGGCCTGCGCCACGTGCTTCGGCGCCTGTACGGGCGACGACGTCATGTCGACAGTGATGGCCGGCGATTCCTGCGAGGACTCCGGCTGCCCCGGCGGAACCTGTCTGACGGGAATCGACTTTGACGAGTGGAATCCGCAGCCGAAGGCCTACACGATGGCCGGCATCTCGGACGGCATGATCGTGACCTTCTCGGGTGGTCCGGGGTGCTTCTCGTCGGCGCGGCTGCGGGCGAGGATCAACATCAGCAGCGGCGCGAATGTTGTTCCCGGCGCCGTGCTCGTGCGGGCGGGCAATAACGGCGTGGTTGATTCAACACCCATGGGCGACGACCTCTTCGGCGCCCCGCACCTCAGGAACTTTGCGACAGATCCGCTCAATCGTGATACCGACGCCGACGCGCTGTTTGACGGCGTCGAGCGATCCCTGACGGCGAACCCGAATGACGTCACGGATGCGTCGCGCTTCAGGGACAACGATCGGGACGGCCTCGTCAATTACGTGGAAGACACGGGATGGTTCATCGGCGCCGTCATCAACGGCCAGCTCATGTGCCGTAATGCGGCGGGCGGTTTCATCGTGGTGACGGACGAGTTCAATCCGCCGGCGGGCTGTGTCATCGTGACGTCGGACAAGTTCGAACCGGACACGGATCACGACGGACTGCCCGATCTTCTCGAAATGATGGTGCGGAGCGATCCGAACGATCGCGACACGGACGGCGACGGGCTGCTGGATACGGACGAGTTCAATCCCGAATCCCAGTTCAGCGTTCCGCTGCCACTGTATCGCGACTTCCAGGACCTCTGTTTTGACGCGGATCGCTGCGCGTTCACACCGATTGAAGACGCCTACGGAACAAGCATCGTTCTCGCGGATACCGACGCCGACGGACTCGACGATCGCGAGGAGATCTTCGAAACGTGGGTGATTTCGCCGTGCATTGTCACCGCGGGCGGCGCCGTGTCGCAGTTGCCGCTTGAAGTCTCCTCGAGGCCGACGTCGAGCGACTGGGACAATGACGGCGTGCCCGATGGCCAGGAACGCAACCAGGGCACGGATCCGAACAACCCTGATACGGACGGCGACGGTCGTGTCGATGACATCATGGTCGACGGCGCCCCGGACGGCTGCGGCAAGCTCGTGACCGTCAGTTTTGTGAGCCTGGCCGTCGGCGCTGATGAGTGTGAAGACGATCCGGGCGACGGTGAGTACATCATCACGCTGCGTGTCCATCACAACGGTCTGACGGACACGTTCACGCGAAGCGCGGCCGACGTCGATGAGAATGAGACCGTCATGTTCGGCAGCGGCTTCACGACGACGTTCCTGCTGCGTCCCGGCACGACGTTCTACCTGTCAGGTGAGGTTCGCGAGGACGACCCGAATGACGACGAAGTCTGGACATTCGGATCGCGGGCCGGGACCTCGTTCAATTTCAATGTGATGACTGGCAGCAACCTGACGATCCAGCCCGTTCCGGGTGAGTACGACGACTCGTGTCTGGATGATGACGTGATCACGTTCAACATCTCGATCGCACCGGCCTAGTCGAACCTCGTTCGGCTGGAACCCGGCCCTCTCCTCCCACGGGGAGGGGGCCGGGACGTTTTTTTGACGTCTCTGAACAAATCGGGCCAGTCGCGCTGCGGCGCCGGGGTCCGACGCAATAGGTGGAGATCATGAGCGCACGAAATCGACGACGCCTCAATGTCAGACGCCTGAAATCCTGCCTGTGTCTGCTGCTCACGCTGAATACGCTCTGGCTGCACGCGGGCTGTGGCAGCGGCGCCGAACCAACACTGGCGGCCGGGGGGCGCCAGGTCCTGGCCATCGACGGAACCAGTGTCCTGGGACGCGCCCTCGCCGGCACGACCGCCGCCAGGGCGAAGACACTGGATGTCGACCTGAACGCCGGAACGTTTCGACTGATCGATCGCAACGGCGACGCGCTGCTCAGTGGACACATCGATGTCGCCGGCGCCCAGCCGATCGTGACGTCGCTGACGATTCACGGAGCGCTGCGGGACCTGACGCTCGAACTCGACGCGTCGCGCCGCGTGGTCGCAATGCGGGCGACGGACGATCTCGAATGGCGTCGCGAGGCGGGCAAGGCGGATGTCGCGAATGAGCGATCGACGCGTTCCCTGCTGGACGCGAATCGCGATCTTCTGGCGATCGCCAACGACATGGACGGTGGCAAATACGACGGCGCCGCCGAGCAGTCGCAGGTCGATCCGGGTCTTGCCGGGCTGCTGTCGCTGATATCCGCGTTGCTGACGCCGATCGGCGGTTTCCTGCAGCCCCTGCTGGCGATCTTCTCCATCATGACGGCGATCGAGGCGATGAAGCCCGCCGATCCGCAGATTCAGATGGGTGTCAGCGGCGCCTACGTGATCGAGTTCTATCTGGATCCGGCCAGTCCACGCCGAGCGACGCTGTCGGAGTTCGATACCGATCGCAGCCTGACGCTGCTCGGTCCCTCCGACGCGGCGACGGAGCACATCCTGCTTCGATCGGGGGGCGCCGTGATGCACATCGTGGCCGACGGCGCGGGAACCTTTGCGGGGGTTCGATCGGGCGACACGATTCTCATCCTCGACGGGACGGCCGAGCAGGTCATCGCGTGGTACGCCAACGTCAATGACAGCGCCTTCAGGACAACGGGCTATCTGGCCTACGAAGTGATCGATGTTCTGAATTACCTGCAGGCGCAGTCACGGAGCGGACGCGCATCGGAAAGTGACTGTGATCCCGTCATGGCGGGCGCCGATGTCGTCGCGGGTTTTCCGATTCCCGCGGGCAGTGTCTTCGAGAACATCGCCGCCGACGCGGACCTTGGCGCTGATGCGACGTTCTGCACGCAGCTCAGTATTTACTCGGCCGTGCTGTTCGCGCTGGATCGCGATGGTTTCATCAATGCGCCGCAGCAGCCGCAGCGCGAGCTGGTCGGCTGGGGAAGTGTCGCCGCCGAGGCGGGTGTGTGTGGTTCGCTGTTCGGACCGACGCAGACGTGTACCGAGATGATGCGTGCGGAGGATGAGCTGCTTGCGGATGAGGCGAGTGACGCCGAGGTCCTTCAGGCCACGTATGACGCCGTGACGGCGCTGCTCGAAACGCTCGTTGAACCGGTTCCGGCGCGGCTCGAGTCCAGCCTGCGGATCATGGCGGAACGGAGCAATCCGGCGCAATAGACGCGTGCGCCTGAGACGGGGCTGCGAATCATGATGACGCATGGATACAACAAACGGAGCGAACGATTCGTGGGGATGACTCGACATGGATGGCGCGTGGCGCTGGCGTCGCTTGCGCTCCTCGGCGCCGGCTGCGAGACGCTTCCCGTTGGCGTTCGCCCTGCGGCCGAATCGCCGACAACGAACACGTCCCCGTCCGGCGCCGACGCGTCGCATGTCGATGACGAGGGCAATCCCTTCGGCGACTTTCCGTTGGCGCCGCTGGTGATCGATGAAGACCAGGACGGTCTCCTCACGCTCGATGAACTGCGCCTCGGGACGGATCCGCGCGACCCGGATTCCGACGATGACGGTTTGTCCGATGGCGACGAAGTGGCGAGCGGTCTCGATCCCACAGACGGAGACAGCGACAACGACGGACTCGAAGACGGCGCGGAGATATCGTTCGGCACGAATCCCTTCGAGCCGGACAGCGACTTGGATGGACTGCTGGACGGCCATGAAGTCCGAATCGGAACCAATCCGCTGGCCGACGACTCGGACGATGATGGCGCCAGTGACGGCGATGAGGAAGAGAAAGGTACGGATCCGAAAAATCCGGACACAGACAACGACGGCGTGATGGATGGCGTCGAAATCGCCGAAGGAACGGATCCGCTTCGCGCGGATACGGACATGGATGGTCTGACAGACGGCGAGGAGCGCGACGAAGGGACGGACCCGAACTTCTGGGACACGGATCTCGACGGCCTGTCTGACGCCTTTGAGCTGATTTTTGGATCTGACCCGACGCTTCGGGATACCGACAGTGATGGGCTGAACGATGGCGAGGAACGCGCTGAAGGGACGGATCCCGTCGTGCGGGATACCGACATGGATGGACTCGCCGATGGCGCCGAAGTGGCGGGCGGAACGGACCCGCTCAACCGGGACTCTGACGGCGACACACTCAGCGACGGCGATGAAGTCGCCCTCGGAACGGATCCCAACCGGACGGATACGGATCTGGATGGTCTCTCCGACGCCTTCGAACTCCTGTTCGGCTCCGATCCGACGCGAACCGACACGGACCTGGACGGTCTGACCGACGGCGAGGAGCATGCGATGGGAACAGATCCAACAAATCGGGACACGGACGGCGATGGAAGACCGGACGGCGAAGACGCCGATCCGTTGGACGCGAATACGCAATAGCTCGCGAACCGGGACGCGCCACGTCGAGGACGGCGCTCGGCGGAATCCGGCGAATCGAGCGCGGTAGTGAATTCTGAGGGGGAACTGCTGACGACTGGACTCGAACCAGTGACCCAGGGCTTATGAATCCCTTGCTCTACCAACTGAGCTACGTCAGCGATGTCGAACGACTCTATATACACCCAAGGTCGCAATCGATCAAGACGATCCGCCGCTCGAATCGCCGCCGCCCGCTCCCGCTAACCTTCGGCGATACAAGGGCCTGCGGGAGATTGCCCGGAAAGTAGATCGCCCCGGCGGGCCCCTCTTCGGGGGCCGGCCGAGGCGATCGAACCAAGGAGAAGTTGGGTAATAAGAGGAGCAGGGCGAAGAAGCCATCGTCCCTACATTCAGGAAGACGAACCGAGTCGGCGGGGCGGCCAACACATTTTCGGAAATTTCGTCTTCCATTTATTTGAGGCGATTCCTGCGACGGGGACTTTCGCGGATCGCCGGATGTTCCCGCCCGCGATTCACCTTGCCTCGGCGTCCTGGGCGCCCGAACATCCCTCTGGATCCGTATGACTCACAGACCAATCAGGGCGTTCGTTTGAGCCGTGACCCCTCGTCACATCCCAGTCGTCGCGATTTCTGTCGCCAGATGGTGACCGGGGCGGGCGTCGCCGCGGCGGCGTCGGTCTCGGGATGCGGTGTCAATCTGCCGCTTTTCGGCCAGCGCCCCCTGGCGATCGACTGGTCGAGTCGGCGGGCGTCATACGACCATCTCGTCATCGGTTCCGGGTATGGCGGCGGCATCGCCGCGGCCCGTCTCAGCGCCCGAGGCGAAACGCGCGTCGCCGTGGTCGAACGGGGGCGGGAGTGGCCCGTCGGTTCATTCCCCGATGATTCCGGCAAGGCGATCGGCGCCATTCGCATCCCCGGCGTCAATCCGCTGGGTCTTTATGAGATTCGCGGTCAGCGTCGCATCAGTGTGCTGCAGGGCTGCGGACTTGGCGGGACCTCGCTGATCAACGGCGGCGTCGCGATCGCGCCGGAATCGGACGTCTTCGACGCGGCCGCGTGGCCGGCGGGGATCACATACGAAACGCTCCGTCCTTACTTCGATCGCGCTCGATCCGTCCTCGCGCCGACAGCGAATCCGCGCGCCCGCTCATTCGAGAAGTTTCGCGCCATGGAGAAGCGCGCCGCGGAGCTCGGGCTCAGCGTCGATCCCCTGGACATCGCCGTTCACTTCGGTGTCGACGGTTCCAACGCGTTCGGCGCGATGCAGAGGGGGTGTACGGATTGCGGCGACTGCATGACGGGCTGCAACGTCGGCGCGAAGAACACGATCGCGATGAACTACCTGCCGATGGCCCGGGCGAACGGCGCGGACATCTTCACGGGCGTTGAAATCCAGTGGATCGAGCGACTGAGCGACGGTGGCTGGCGCGCTCACGGCGTGCGGTACGCCGACTGGGGAAACACTGAGGCCATTTCCATTGACGCCGGCGCCATCACGCTGTCGGCGGGGGCGCTGGGCAGCACGGAGATCCTGCTTCGCTCGCGCGAGCGTGGCCTGGCCCTGTCCGATCGGCTCGGCGAGGGCTTCAGCGGCAACGGGGATTTCTTCGCCGTGGCCTACAACGGCGACACAGCCCTCAATACGCTTGGGATCGGAGATCGGCCGTTCCACCCCTGGCGCAGCAGGGCGCCGGGAACCTCCGTGCTCGGAGGGGTTCGCTATCGGCTGCCCGATCCGGGCGGGGCGCGATTCATCGTTGAGGATCTCGTCTTTCCGTCGGCGCTGTTGGGGGTGCTCGCCCCGGTCATGGGGCTCTTTGACGGCGAGGACACGGACACGGGGGATGAAGCGGCGGAGGCGGGCCGACGCCTGCTCGATCGGCCGAACGCGCCCTATGTGGCGGACGGGGCGCTGAATCACTCCCTCGCCTTCATCGTGATGGGGCGCAACGATGGGGCGGGGCGCATCGCGCTGAACGCCAATGGCGACGCCGAGATCGACTGGGACGCTGACGCGAGTCGCGCAGACTTCTTCCACGCGATCGACACCGAGTTGCGCGAGTACGCCCGCGCGCTCGGCGCCCGGCACGTCTCGAATCCCGTCTGGCGACTGAACAACCGGGAGACGCTGATCACGGCGCATCCGCTTGGCGGTTGTGCCCTGTCCGATTCGAGCGACACCGGCGTCGTCGACGAATTCGGCCGCGTCTTTGATGGCGCGGGCGCGACCCACGCCGGACTGTACGTCGCCGACGGCGCCGTGATTCCGACCGCCCTCGGGGCGAATCCGCTGCTGACGATCTCCGCGCTGGCGGAGCGCATTGTCGAACACATCACATAACCTGGAGCGACGGCCTGAACGAATCGCGCGCGTGTGTCGATTCATGGGGGGGCCACTTCGAATTTGCGGGGCGTTGCTCGTCGCCTATGATGGCTGGTATGGGCCCAACGTCTCAGCATCGGAGAGAATCAATGCGAACGAAGCGGCAGAAGTTGATGTTGGCGATGCTGCTGGTCGCGCCCCTCGCGACTTCATCGGCCTGCATTCCGAATCCCCGAGGCGTTCCTTTTTCGCGTTTCGAGTACCTCGTGAACAGCGAGCAGCCGCGCATGGGTACGAAGGCGGCGACGATCACGCAGTTTGCCCCGGGGTTCTATATCCTTGATATGACAGTGACGGAGCCGGTCCTGGCGGCGTTTGCCGGTTGCGACGCGGCGGATCAGATTGACATCAACGGCATTCAGTATTGCGCCGTCGATCGCGTCATCGGGCCGCGCGTCCTCAGTCCGATCGAGATCGTGCTGCTTCAGCAGTATTTCTCGTCCGTCGGGTTCACTGAAGTCAGTGGTGTGCTGAGCGACTGCTCCTACGATCCCTATCGCATCGAAGTGACGCTTCTCGGCGGCGAAGGCGGCTATGCGACCAGCGTCGGAACGTGTCCGGCGACGACAACGATCGCCCTCGAATCGGGCGCCCAAGGGACACTGCTGACGCTGATGGACAGTCTGGCCCTGTAGGCGATCTCGCGTCTCCCGGCCTATTCCTCCGATTCGATCGACTGCAGTTCGGCGCGCATCTTCTCGATGTACTCCTCGATGAGTTGCCTGCGATAGTCGAGGATATCCTGCGGCAGATCGTCTTCGCGAAGCAGGATGTCGAAAGCGTAGGACTTGTCGGGACCCGGGACAGTGATCTTTCCGACGTAGGGCGAGCGCAGCGAGATGGGGACTGACGGACCCGACGCGCGGGTGATCACGTCTGACAGGCTCACGTTGATACCGCCGCGCTGAATCGAGTAGCGAATGCCCGTGTGGGCGCTCAGCAGTTCAAATCCCTGTCGAATCGAATTGTTGCGCAGGGCCAGCGACGTGTGTCGCGCCGTTTCCGACGGCAGCTTCAGCATCATGCCCGGCTCGAAGTTGATGGGCGTTTCCGCGCGATTGGCCAGATCCAGCAGGATGTCGGCCAGGGGTTCGTTCGTGTACTGGACCGTCACGCGGCGGGACATGTAGTTGGCCGTCTGCGCCTGGACGGTCCGAATGACGATGTGATCTTCGTTGGGGAACCAGACCCAGCCGAGGGCGGCGGCGGCGTCTTCAAGGACCATGGCCACGGTTCCGCCGGACGATTTGGCCATCTGCTCGGCGAGCAGCGCCGGCGCATCGACTTTGCTCGTGATGCGATAGCGGATGACGAATTCCTTCGTCGACTCCGGGGACCATTCCGTGGTGTTCGCGCGCTGGAGCGTCTTCAGGTCGTTCCAAGTGGCGCGTCGGTTGATGCGCTTGAGCGGTTCGCTCGCCGTCACGACGACGGCGTCGCCCTGAACGCTGTATTCCAGGCCAAGCGGCTCGAGGATCTGCGGCAGGATCGTCCGCAGCGAGGCGGCGCGAACGTTGATTCCCTTGAGCTTCGTCTTTTCGCCCCAGGGCAGCAGGTCGAGCGCGTTGGGATCGGCGTCGATCGTCACGCCGGCTGCGCGGCCGACTTCGGCCAGAGCGTCAGCGACGGGAGACTCCGTTGTCTGAAAGCTGTCAATGACCTGGTCGAGCGCCTGTGACACCGCGGCGCTGCCGTCGTCGGCGAACACGGGCCGCGTGTGAAAGGCGCCGGCGAGGAGCGTCAGCGCGAGCGAGAGGGCGAGGGTTCGCACGGAGATTCCATTCAGGAAGCCGGGCATCGTTGAGTTCCTTTCGTGCCGATTGTCTGCGCCGCCGATCGACGCTTGCGGCGTCGCCATCGGGCGGATGTTCAAGCTGTCGACAAATTACAACGCAGATCGCCCGCGGGCGACCTGCGTGCAGATTACAATTCCGATCGATCAGACGGCTTAGTAGTAGTAGCTGTCCACATCGATGACGGTGGGCGACTCCATCGTCGGCGTGTCCATCGTTGGCCAGCCGCCGTTGACAATGACAGTGCCGCCCGGAATCAGGTTCGGATCCATCGGTTCCTCGTCGGGCGCCGTTTCGTCGAAGGCGATCGCAACCACGCCGCCGGCGGACGGGGCGTCCAGCTCAACCTCGACGACGGCGACGGGCGAGTGAATCGGATTCGCGCCGCGCCCCGGATCCTTCGACGGACTGAACGGGCCCCACACGACGATCGCGATCATGGCGGCCGCCGCCAGCGGCGCGACCCACGAGAAGATCGCCGGCCACCTGATGGTCCGCTCGCGCTCGGCCTGTGCCGCTTCCTCGCGTACGGCGGAGGCGACGCGCGCGTGGAACGCCTTCCAATCGACCGGCGGCAGGGGACGACTGACGGCCTCGATGAGCGCGTCATCATCTTCCTGCGCCTGTGTCGCGGCGGCTTCCTCGCGGATCATCGCCGTGATGTCGCCCGAGAGCTCTTCCCAGTCGACGCTGGCCGGCAACAGGGCGAAACGCGCCAGCAGGGTGTCGAGCCGGGCGTAGGCGTCGCGTTCCCGCGCCAGGCCTGGATCAGCCGCGATCGCGCGATCGACGACAACGCGTTCGTCGGGCGTCAGCGGATCGGCGTCGCCGCGGCTGATAAGTTCAAGGATGTCCGAGGGGTTTGTTTTCATTCTTCAATCAAATGCGCGAGGGCTTCTTTCAGCGTCTTTCGCGCCTGAAACACGTTCCATTTCACCATTTCGATGCTGCATTCCATGATTTCCGCCACATCCTTCTGCGGCATCTTCTCGATGGCGAACAGCACGAGCGCCATGCGCTGCTTTTCCGGAAGCTGGTCCATCGCCTCCCGAATGGCCGATTCGGCCTCGTTCGTTTCCATCGCGGCGCTCGGCGAATCGCCTTCCGTGCGGCCCGTCATCGCGACCGCTTCCGGCACACCCGCATCGCCTTCGCTCATCGCGAGCGACAGATGCGGTCTGCGATCCCGCCGGTAGTTGAGCGACAGGTTGGACACGATTCGCATGAGCCACGATCCGAACAACTCCGGGTCCTTCAGTGTCGCCAGCGACTTGAAGGCCTTGACGAACGCCCGCTGACATACGTCCTGGGCGTCCTGGATATTCCCGAGCAGGCGATAGGAAACGCTGACGGCGCGTCGCTGATAGCGTTCGATGAGCAGATCGAACGCCTCCAGCCGGCCGTCGAGCGTCGCGACGACATCCGAGGCGTCCTGCTGACGCTCCCGCGCCCGCGCTTCGTCCGAGATGTGCTTCGCCTTGCTCATGGAATTAGACCCAGCGTTCAGAGGTCGGTTAGCGTAACATGGGGGAATTCACGGCGCCTGGTCGCCCGGAGACCGGCCCGGTAATGTCCGATAGTTTCCTCTCTCGATGGGGCCGAGCCGACATTTCCGCCCTGTTGGTGAGGACCGACGATACGACGCCGAACGCCGGCCCGCAACCAGCCACGGCGACGTGGGCCGTCGTGTCGTCGCCCCCCGGGGGGCCCCCGGGAAAATAGGAGCCCAAACTCATGTCCGCCGGATCCGACCTCAATCGTCGCGCCTTTATTCAGGCCTCGACCGCCGCCGTCGCCGGCGGTCTGATCTCCAGCGACCCACTCGCCCGCGCTGAGACGGCCTCCGATGGCGCCAGTGGTAGACGGCCCGTCGTCATAGCGAGCGCGAACGGGATCCCCGCCGTCTCCGAGGCGATGCGCCAGCTTCAGTCGGGGGCGTCGCCGCTCGACGCCGTCATCGAAGGCGTCGTCCGGGTCGAAGATGATCCGAATGACCATTCCGTCGGACTCGGCGGCCTTCCCAATGAGGACGGCGTCGTGGAGCTGGACGCCTGCTGTATGGACGGACCGACGCACAAGGCCGGCGGCGTCGCGGCGCTGCGGAACATTCGCAATCCGTCTCGCGTTGCGCGGCTCGTCATGAAGCGGACGGATCACGTGCTCATTGTCGGCGAGGGCGCGCTGCGATTCGCCAGGGCGCACGGGTTCCGGGAAGAGGAACTGCTGACGGACAAGGCCCGCGAAATCTGGCTGCGCTGGAAGGAGACGCATTCGAACAATGATGACTGGCTTTCGCCGGAAAAGAACGAGGGCGGCGGCGCCGGTCCGGCGGCGATCCCCTTCACCTACGGCACGATCAACTGCTGCGCCGTCGATCCCCAGGGCGACATCGCAGGTGTCACCACGACGAGCGGCCTGTCCTACAAGATTCCCGGGCGCGTCGGTGATTCTCCGATCATCGGCGCCGGGCTCTATGTCGACAATCAGGTGGGCGCCGCCGGTTCAACGGGGCGCGGAGAAGCGAATCTGCAGAACTGCTCGTCGTTTCAGATCGTCGATGAGATGCGTCGCGGCGCTTCTCCGGAGGCGGCGTGCCGAATCGTGCTGGAACGAATCGCGGATCACACGGAGCCGCGTCTGCGCCGCAAGGACGGTCGCCCCGATTACGACCTGAAGTTCTACGCGGTGTCGAAGAGCGGCGCCTACGCCGCCGTATCCATGTGGTCCGGCGCCAAATTCGCTGTTCACGACGGGACGCAGGCGCGGCGCGAAGAGATGGGATATCTTTACAGGTTGGACAGGTAGCCGCTCGTCGTTCGACGGGATGAACGCGGCGTCAGCGACGCGGATCGGGCGATGGATCCGATAGTTCGCGAGCGAGTCGCTCAAACGTCGCTTCGAGCTTCAGGAACGCTTCGACGACATGCGGATCGAAGTGGGTTCCGGATTCTGATTCGATGATTTCGACGGCCTTGCGATGGGACATTCCGCGCTTGTAGACCCGTTCGGTCCGAAGCGCGTCATACACGTCGGCCAGCGCGAGAATTCTCGCCGAGAGGGGGATCTCCTCCCCTGCAATTCGATTGGGATAGCCGGTTCCGTCCCACCATTCATGGTGCCCGACGGAGATCTCCTCCGCCATCTTCAGGAAGCCGGAGTCCGGCGCCCGATCGAGCAGCGAGCGAATCGTCTCGGCGCCGACCTGCGTATGGGTGCGCATCACGTTCATTTCCGTGTCAGTCAGTCGTCCGGGTTTCAGCAGGATGGCGTCGGGGATTGCGACTTTGCCGATGTCATGCAGTGGCGCCGCGCGCTGGAGGTTCCACATGAAATCGTCGTCGATGACGCCGCTGAAATGCGGCGTCCTGCGGAGCGCTTCGGCAAGTCGCATTGAGAAGACCGTCACGCGATCGAGATGCTTGCCCGTGTCGTCGTCGCGATGTTCGGCGAGCTTCGCCAGGGCGATGACGATGGAGTCCCGCGCCTCGTCCCGCGCCCGGCGCGTGCGCACATTCTGAATCGCCGAGGCGGTGCAGTTCGTCAGCAGGTTCATGAAGCCCGTTTCATTGGGCGTGAACGGCCGCTCGTGGAATCGATCCGTGAGGTTGAGGACGCCGATGACGCGTTCCGACGCGCAGAGCGGCGTGCACATCATGGGCAGCCCGCTGAAGACGCGAAGGTCACGTTCGTCAAGAAACTGGGCGGCGTCCCGCTGGGAGTTCAGGACGATCGCCTCCCCGGTCATGAACACGCGCCCCGCGATGGACTCGCCGATGCCGAGCCGAACGTTGCGGCGGACTCGTTCATCGATGCCCTGGCCCGCCGCGATGAAGAGCTCGGATCGATCGGCGTTCGGCAGCATGATGGAAATGCGTCGGCAGAACGTCATCTCCGACGCGGTTGCAATCGTCTTGGCGAGGATCGTGTCGAGGTCTTCCGTTCGGGCCAGCAGGGCGCTGAGATCAAGAAGCAGACTGAGGATGCGCGTCTGCTCGCCCAGAACGCTGCGTTCGTCCTGGAGTTCGCGCCAAATGCGATGCAGTCGCGACAGCGATCGAACCCGCAGGTCGAATTCCTCCGGATCCACCGGTTTGGCGACCACGGTGTCGGCGCCCATTGCGAGACCGCGTTTGACGGTCTCCGAGTCATCGCTGTTGACGAACATGACGATCGGAATCAGTTCCGTTGCGGGCCTGGATCGGAACTGCTCGATGATATTGCGATTGTCGGGGCCGCTGAGCGCGCCATCGAGGATGATGAAGTCGGGGTTGACCACTTCGCATCGATCGACGCCGTCGGCCGCCGACTCGGACATGTGCACGCGCCAGCCCTGACGATCGAGGATCGACGCGCAGGTGGCCCGCGTGTCAGCGTCGGCGTCGATCACCAGCGCGACGGGGGGGCGATCCCAGCCGACGAAGACACCGCCCGTTTCGGCGGGGCCTGTCGATGCGTGTTGACTCGTCAATACTGACATAACGTCCCTGATCGCTGCGCAAATTCCCCCGTGGGATGTTGCAGTTTCCCAACATCCATCGGGTGGCAATGGAAAGCATGTGAACAAACTGTTCATGACCGCAGGTCTCGGGAACGCGCCCCGTCGGGAGAAATGTGGACGCCGGACGATCCGGTGTCCCCATGGGGGCGGATGAGACTGCAACGGCGATCTTCTCGGCGCCTGCGGCCGTTCCTGCGCCTGTGCGATCAGTCTCAGCCGTCCCCGGGGCTGGGCGCGTCCGAGTATGTCCGGCGGGAACGTCTCGCGAACACAATGCGCGACGACGATTCCGAGGGGAGCGACGGCGGGCTCGTCAGCCGATGGCGCCGCCGAATGATTCGATGTCCATGCCCGTTTCCGTCTCGATGGCGCCTGCGACGCGGCTCAGTTCTTCCGGGGCCAGGGCCGTCGCCCAGGGCTCGGTCGTTTCCCGGGCGATCGTGTAGACCTGGATCAGCCTGATGCGGGCGCCGGCCTCCAGCAGTTCGCGAATGCGATCGCAGAATGCCCGGACTTCCGCGTCGGGCGGGGGCTCGCCATGAACGCGCATCCAGAGGGACTGAATGACGATCGGGCGCGCGCGGGCCGCGTCCAGAATGTTCTCCAGGACGTGCGACAGCGGATAGTTGGGTCGATTGATCGCGGCGTAATACGCCTGCGTTCCGGCGTCGAGTTTCGCCCAGATTTCTCCGTTGTTCTCGTCCATGATCGCCAGCCCCTGGCGCACTGTCGGTTTCGTCAGGTAGCACGCGTCGGTAATCAGGACGATCTTCGTGTCGTCGAGCCCGCGCGCCGCCTTCAGCTCGGCGGCGAGGCTGACGGCCGCATCGAATTTCGCAAACGTCGTTGGTTCGCCGTCTCCGCTGAACGCGATATCACGAACGACGCGTTGATCGGCGGGCAATACATCGAAGGGCGCGTCGTTGAACAGAGAGCCGGCGATGGCCCGATCGAGCAGGTCCGTCAGTTCGGCCCGGACGATATCGAGGTCAACCTTGCGGATCGCGGAGGGCGCGGATCGATCCACCTGGCAGTAGATGCAGTCGAAGTTGCAGGCCTTGTCGGGATTCAGGTTTACGCCGACGCTCAGGCCCCGGCTGCGGCGGGAGATGACGGGATAGACGTATCGATTGTCGCGCCAGTGGCGATCGTGATCCCGCCAGGCGAGCTGCAGCTTGATGTCACGGGGCGTCGCGTCCATATCTGGTGAATTGTAATTCGGCCAGGTGAAATTACCCGCGAATGTTCGAATCTGTCCCAAACTGGCGCCAATTGCGGCGCCCGATTGCGCCAAACGAGGGCCCGGATTTACAAAGTCCGGCATTGACCTGTCCCTCGTGAATAACTACGCTATGAGGCGTTTGATGATTCGACGAAACGCCATCAACCCGAAGCGCGCCGCCGCCCGACAGGGCTGGAGCTGGCGATCGCTGCTGCAGCGGAAGTCACTCTGGCGCTGCGCGTGGCTGCTGTTGTTCGTCATGCACCTTCCGGCGACGCTGAAGGTGTATGGATCGGCGACGGCCATCGGCGAGCCGACGGCATGGTCTTCGCTCATCCTCCTCGCCGTCACGAATCTGTTCTTCATTCTTGAGATCACATTCGCCTGGTCGCTGCGGGTCCTGAGCGATCGGCGCTGCCTGATCGCGTTCCTGTTGATCGTTGCATTGATGCACGCCGGCGTGCTCGACCGGGTCATGCCGGACGCCGTCGCCGGTCACGGAATCGGTATTCTGCTCTTCGTATCGACCGCCTTCGCGCTGGTCGTTCTGGCCGCCCTGTCGCTGGTTCGACAGGCGCTCGCGGCGTTTGACGCCGCCGGCCTCAGTCGGTTGATCGCGCTGCTGCGACGGCGATATTCACTCGCTGTCTTCGCAGTGGTTCGCGTCCCGAAGCTTGCTCCCCATCGTCACGCCTGTGCCCATCGGGCGCCACCGCATTGCTGATCCTTCGCCGCCGCGATCGTTGACGTTCGCGCACCCAGCGCCCGTGAACGACCGGCCCGCTCCGCGCGAGCCGAATCGTGGTGACGAAGCACGCCGCGTCGATCCCGTGTCAGCGTCGTCTGCGTCCGAGTCGTCGGACTGAAGAACGCTGACATCGCGACGGATCGAGATTCACTCAATTACGCAGGAAATCTCAGGATTTGTGAGTCATCACGCCGGAACATCGGCGGGAAACGGCCAAAGGCGCCGAGCGGAAATGAAAATGCGAACAGCAATCGTCCTTCTGGTTTTTTCGGTGAGCAACGTCGCGATGGCGGCGCCCTTCGAACTCCTCGTCGGTGTCGACGTCGGCCTGTGGCCCGGAACCGAGCGAAGTGTCGCGCCCTCGCCCGGTCCCGGATTTCCCGGGCCTGTGTACGACGGCGATCGCCTCGTCGGCACGTCTGACGTCGGTCCGAGCGTGGCCTATCGTGGCCTCGGCTCGCCGCTTTTTCCGCCGAATGATGTCGGCGCGCTCTCTTGCACCTATCGACGCGGCAGCGTCCCGCTCGGCCCCGCGGGCACGCTGCCGCTCGTCGGCGTCGATTTCCTGGGCGGACCGCTCCTGGATCTCGACGGCGATCTCAACAATGGCGCCAGGAGTCTTGTCCCCGTGGACACGGGCGCTGGTTTTGCGACGCCGGTCCGTATTCCGGGCACGACGAGCTTCATCGATCTTGAACTGGACCCGAACGCCGGAACCATCGAGCTGGTGGATTTCGAAGCCGCGGGAACGAACGAGGGGGGGCCCAGCATCGGCCCGGGTATCGCGACGGTCCTGCTGACGCTCGCGGGAACGGGTCCGGATGGAACACCAACCGCCGTCGCGCCGAACCCGACATTCGACACGCGTGTCGGCGCCGTGACACCGCACGGGACGATCCCCGGCGTCTATGCCATTGACGAATTGAGCGTGGAGTTCTGGTACGACTCGATTGAACCGAACAGCTCGACGGCGTCCGTCCTCGGCACGCTTCAGCAGTTCGCCACGTTCAGCGGCTGGCTCGTTGTCGCGGACTGCGGGACGGGCCAGTTTCCGACGCTTGCCGGCGCCGGTCTCGGTTCGACGCAGTGGCCGAACGTCGATGTGTCGTCGGTCGGGCAGACGTTCAACACGGCGCACGGTCTCGCCGGTGGTGTCGCAACCATCACAAACGGCAATATCCGGGATGACTTCACAATCGCCGGCAACGGTGGCCTCGCCATGACGGATTTCGGCGGGGATCTCGGCGCGTACTTTGATTCCGTCGTCGTTCCGTTGCTGACGGACGGCCAGCAGGCGTTTGTCTATCTTGAGTCCGCCTCGTTCGGCATGAACAACAGCGGTGATCCGATTTACGCGGATACCAACGCCTACGACCTCGTGATTGTCGCGGCGGCGCCGACCTTCAGTGGTGGCGGCGTGACGCCCGGCGACATGAACGGCGACGGCTTCGTCACGCTGTCCGACGTTCCTCAGTTCGTCGATGCGCTGCTCGCGGGTGGCGCCGGCGGCGAATGCGGCGATCCGGCGGATGCAAATACGGATGGAAACGTCAACGGACTGGATGTACAGGGCCTCGTCGGCCTTTTGAACTGATTCAACTTACTGTAGCTCGCGACGGCCCGTGCGGCCTCGTGGGGGGAACCTCGTGGATCACTGGATCCATACGAAAAGGGGAATGAAAGGAATGATGATGAGACGATTGAGTTTGGCTGTGGCGATCGTGGCGATTGCGGCAATGACGGGCGCGGTCCAGGCCGAGCAGTTCGAATTGTTGACGGGTGTTGACGCCGGCATGTCGCCGGGCGCCCCGCGGAATATCTTCCCGCAGTCGGGTTTTCCGTCCCCGTTCTTTGACGGCGATCGACTGGCCGGCAACGGCGCGGCGACGCCCCAGAGCTGGGTGGGATCGGGCGCTCCGATCTACTCGCCGAACCAGTTCGGTTCGCTGAGCTTCATGTTCCGGCGCGGCAGCGCTCCGGCCGGTCCCGGCAGCCAGGTGCCGATCCAGGCGATTGAGTACCTGGGTGGACCGCGGCTCGACCTCGACGGTGATCTCAACAACGGCCAGCGAAGCTTCGCGCGACCGACGGGCGTGACGCCGGCGGAAATCCCCGGCGTCCAGAGCTACATCGATCTCGGCATCAATCGATCGACGAACTCGTTGTCGCTCGACGGCTTTGATGCGACCGGCACGAACGCCGGCGGCGCTCCCCAGCTTTCGCCGGACTACGGCGTCACGACAAACGTTCTCGCCGGCACGCTGGTGGACGGCTCGCAGACGGGACCGATCAATCCTTCGTTCGACACGCGAGCTGGTTCGCTGACCGACATCGGTCCGGGCGTCACGCGGATCGACGATCTGGGATACGAAATGTGGCAGGACAGCATCTCGCAGACGAACACGCCCGCCAGCGAGACGCTCGGTGTCTTCCAGTACCTCGGCTCGATGCGCGGCTGGCTGATCGAACGCGACGGCATGGGGAACTTCCCGACGCTGGCGGGTCAGCTGGGCGGCACGCTGTGGTCGACGATCAATACGGCCGACGTTGGCGCCTCGATCAATCGATCGTCGGGTGGCATGAACGTGATCGCGGACGGTGTCGCCGGCGATCAGTTCAGCCTGAATCCCGAAGGCCTGCCGACGGGCGATCTGGGCGCCTATCTCGATGCGGTTGTGATTCCGTTGATCGATCCGAACGCCAGCAGCTTCGTTTATCTCGAAGCGTCGGGTGTCGGCACGAACAACTCGCTGGATCCCGTGTTTGGTCCGACGAACGGCTACGACGTCGTTCTGATCGGCCAGATGGTTCCTGAGCCGACGACGTGCGGCCTGCTGCTCGCCTTCGGCGCGATGGGACTGCTTCGACGCCGACGTCAGGCGTGATGATTTGACTACGCTGGTGTCCGGCGTCGCGTTATGTGGGTTTCGCGGCGCCGGGCGCCTTTTTTCGAATTCGATTGAGTCGGCCCTGCATCTCTGCTGATGGAGCGATGGACATGACGCGAAGGCGCGCCTTTACGCTGTTGGAGTTGTTGGTTGTGATTGCGATTCTCGCGATCCTGATCAGCGTCTTGTTACCCGCCATGTCGGCCGCGCGCCGACGGGCCATTCGCACGAGTTGCCAGACGCGTCTCTATGAAATCAACCGGGCCATCTGGGAATACTCCGTTTCCAACGAGGATCGGGTTCCCTATGTCGAGTCTCCGTTCACGAACCCCGTCTTCGGAAACGCCTCCGTCAGCGACGAGGCGGCGGACCCGTTCAATACGGAGCTCTGGCCGAACTCACTCCAGAATCTCATGATGCCGCTCTACCTTGGCGACAAGTCAGAGATATGGACCTGTCCCGCCGCCACGCAGGGCTGGCCGCGACAGGCCGGTCCCCGCGTCGTGACCTATCGTGACGCCGGCATCAATCAGCCCAACGACATCATCGAGAATGATCCGCAGCATTACCTGCGACAGAATTTCGGATTCATGGACGGTCGCCCCATGGTGGAGGCGCGCGTCCATTTCGGTGACGATCCGATCCTGAACGCGCAGCTCTACGGGCTGCTGCGAGGAACGTACCTTCGCGACATGGTGACGATCGAAGGAACGACGATCGTTGGACCGCACGATGGCGGCGTCAATGTGATCTCACGAGAATTCGCCATTGAGTTCCGCGACAAAAAAACGGTTCAGGATGACCTGGCGCCCAACGGCCAGAGCGTCCAGTTCTGACGCCGCTGTCGGCGATCGCCTTGTGGAAATGGAGTGACACGTATGCTCGCCCAGCCACATGCCATCCACTATCTTCCCCTCCTGACGACGTGCGTCTCGATTGCGTTCTTCTTCACGCTGATCCAGCGGTATCGAATGAAGAAACGCGGGGCGCATCTGCTCTGGTGGGCCGCGGGTGTCGCCTGCTACGGCCTCGGGACGGCCATCGAGAGCTCCATCACCGTCTTTGGTAACTCCGTCTTCCTGACAAAATCCTGGTTCATTGCCGGCGCGCTGCTGGGGGGATATCCGCTCGCGCAGGGAACAGTCTATCTGCTCCTGCGACGCAGGACCGCCAATCGGCTGACCCTGCTCACGGTTCCGATCATCGTCGTCGCGGCAGTCTGTGTCGCGCTGTCGCCCGTGGATCTCGACAGCCTGCAGGCGGCCCGCCCGTCGGGAAGCCTGCTTCAGTGGCAGTGGATCCGCAGTGGCTTCACACCGATCATCAACGTGTACTCGCTCGTCTTCCTCGTGGGCGGGGCCATGCTCAGCGCGATTCGATTCGGTCGATTCGCCGTGACGCGCCATCGGGCGATCGGTAACACGCTGATCGCGATCGGCGCCTTTCTCCCGGCGATCGGCGGCGGAATGACCAAATTCTTCGAGCTGGTCGAGGCCCTCTACGTGGCTGAGCTTGCGGGCCTGGTGATGATCTGGTTCGGCTACGCCAGCTGCGTCCATCGACCGAATGGCGTTTCGCAGGAGGTGGGGGATCTGACCGCCGTCCGCCCGGCGACCATTCCCTCGCGAACTCTCTGAGACCGCGAATCCGATTTTTTCCGGCAATCTTTCGACGTTCGGCGACTGAGTCCGCGATGCGCGTTGTAACATAATGTCCTGTAGCGGTTTGCGGGCGTTGTTGGGGGTTGAGGATTGCCGGGCGCCGCTGAGGAATTCTCGTCTTCACCGGAATAAACGGATCGCGGCAGGGGTTTCAGTGATAAGGGATGGGAGGCGGACGCCGCCGAATCCCTATTCAGTTCGAATATCACTGGCGAATGATTGTCGGCTCGCCCATTCGCTGGGATAGGCCCACTCGGTGGTCGGATCGGGTGGGCATTTTTATGCGCCCATTTCCGGCGGAATCCCCAATCCAGGTCGAAAATCGCTCCGGCCGTCAGCGGCGTTGGCGTTTCCCGGTCCCCTCGCGCAACATTCCCCGCTGAACGGGTTTGGCGGTTTCGGCTTTTTCAGGAAGGCGATGCATGAACACCCTCAGCGTCCGCGGAATTGAGATGGCGTACAGCGATGTGGGGGCCGGGCCCGTCGTCCTGTGTGTACACGGCTTCCCCCTGTCCCATCGGCTCTGGGCGTCGACGGCGGAACGCCTGTCGAATCGCTTTCGACTGATTGCGCCTGACCTGCGCGGATTCGGAGCATCGACGGCGACAGCGACCGCCTCCATGGCGGACTACGCCGACGATCTCGCGGCGCTGCTCGACGCCCTGGGCGTCAGCGAACCGGTCGTGGTCATGGGCCTGTCCATGGGCGGCTATGTCACATTCGAATTCGTTCGCCGACACGCCCGTCGCGTCCGCGCGCTCGTGCTGGCCGACACGCAATCCGGCGCCGATACGCCGGAAAAAGCCGCCAGTCGTATGGAGGGCGCAGCAAGGGTCCTTGCCGAAGGCAATCAGTGGGTCGTCGACGGCATGGCGCCAATCCTCTTCGCGGAGGACGCGCCGAAGACGCTCGTCCAGGAATGGCGGGAGATCATGCTGGCGACGAATCCGCAGGGGACGTCCGCCGGCATGCGGGCGATGGCAGACAGGATCGACTCGGCCACGACCTTCGCTCAGATTCAATGTCCGACGCTTGTCGTTGTGGGGGAGCTGGACGCCATCGCGCCGCCGAAGGTGGCCCGAATCATGGCCGAGGGGATTGAAGGCGCCAGGCTGGAGATCCTGCCCGGCGTCGGTCACATGGCGCCCGTCGAAGCGCCCTACGAATACGCGCGCATCGTCGGCGACTTTCTCAGCGAGAACCTCTAGCGACGTTCAGATGAAGTGGGGTCAAAGGGACTCTCGGACGATCTGCTCGCCGATCACGGCGAGTCGCATCGCCGTCTCGTCGAAGGGGGCGTTCAGCGGATAGACGCGATCGAGCGCGTCGATGGCGCTCGTCGCCGTCTCGTCAATCGCGCCGAAGACACCGACGCACGGGACGTGCGCTTCGCGACACAGCCTTGCCACGGCGCCGACGACTTTCCCCATCATCGACTGGCTGTCGAGCCTGCCTTCTCCCGTGATCACAAGATCGGCGTCGTCGATCTGTTCCGTCAGCCCGACGGCCTCGAACACGACATCCACGCCGGGAACCAGTTCCGTCTGACAGAAGGCCAGCAGCGGCAGCGCCGCGCCGCCGGCGGCGCCGGTCCCGGGTTCATTCCGAAGGGACTTGCCTGTCGTGTGCTCCAGGATCGACACCCAGTGCGCGAGGCCGCGCTCCAGGCGATTCACAGCGTCGGCGTCGGCGCCCTTCTGCGGTCCGAAGACGCGGGCGGCGCCGTTGGGGCCACAGACCGGGTTCAGAACATCGCACGCGATGCGGAATCGAACGTCTTCGAGATGATCCGGCGGGTTGTGCCACGCGAGACGCCAGATGTTTGCAAGATGCCCGCCGCAGATACCGTCAAGCATCGTGCGGCCCGCGTCATCGATGAGTCGCAGTCCCATCGGCTGAATCAGTCCGGCGCCGCCGTCGACCGTCGCGCTGCCGCCCAGGCAGAGAATGATCTGCTCGATACCGCTTTCGATCGCGGCGCGGATGACCTGACCTGTTCCGAAGGTGCTCGTCAGGAGTGGATTGCGTTCGTGGGGCTCAAGCAGGTTGTAGCCGCTCGCTCTTGCCAGTTCGATGATGGCCGTCGCGCCGTCTTTCGAAAGACCGACGGGGACATCGATCGGCCGGCCGACCGGATCGTAGGCGTTGACGACGCGCCGTTCGCCATTCGTGGCGGCGAGCAGGACGTCCAGCGTGCCTTCGCCACCGTCGCCGAGCGGACATTCGATGGCGGACACATCGGGGCGGGCCCGGCGCAGCCCCTCGGCAATCGCCGCGGCGGCGCTGGTGGCGTCGATGGAACCCTTAAAGCTATCCGGCGCTATGACGACGCGCATGAAGTCGATTCGCCGTCAGGACTGCGGAGCGCCGGCGGCGTCCGCGTCGTTGGAAAGACCGTGAAGGCGCCGATAGATGGCGCCGAGGATCTGGCGTTCCATCGTGCTGTCGCGCTGCAGCTCGGTCCAGACCTCCTGTTGATCGGCGCGAAGGCCGGCGTCGCCGTCGATCGGCGTCGCGGTCGGCAGGTCGTTGAATTCGTCGTGCGTTCGGAACGCGCGATAGTCCGTCGTATCCAGGCGCTGAACGCGAATCTGGCAGTTCGCCGTCACGCCACCTTCCGCCGGCGCCAGCCAGAGGGTTCCGATGCGGCGCATCTTGTAGGTCGGCTTCAGCGTCGCGTCCGTGACGCGTTCCGTGCCGCCGCGCTGCGTAAAGCTCTGCGGTCCGCCTTCGACGGTTCCCGCCGCCGCCGACACGCGAACGGTTCCGAACTGGTCCCGCACGACGACGGTGGCGGCGTCCAGGCAGTCGTCCATGTTCACATTGCGGAATGTCTGCGGTGTGGCGCCGCCCGTCGCCCGGCGATCGTTTACGCCGCCCCCGGCGCCGGAACAGCCCGACACGACGAGCGCGAGGCCCATGGCGAGCAGCGGCGTAGACCATCCATGATGACTGCGGACGTTTGGCTTGGCGGCGGAGAAACGCATGGGTGAGGCTCCCGAATCGGATGCGCCCGTCCTGGGCGTCGAGCGTGGTCAGACACTACTTTCCATTTTGCGCGTCGTCAATGCAAATCGGAATCGGTTACACTCCCGCCTCGTATGCAGGCCAGACGGCGCCAGTTCCTCGATCTCATTGCCGGCAACACGACCGGTCTGTTTGCGGATTTGGCCAGGGCGATACTCTTCGGTCTCTCCCTCGTCTACGGCCTCGTCATGCGCGTCCGGAACATCTACTACGACATCTTTCCCGGCGCCGTGACGCGCGCGGGCGTGCCCGTGATTTCCATCGGCAACATCACGGTCGGCGGGACCGGCAAGACGCCGATGACCGTCGAGATCGCACAGCGAATTGTAGCGCGGGATCATCGCGTCGCCGTGCTGACGCGCGGCTACAAGAGCGAGCAGCGCGTCAAGGCCTCGGCGGCGGCGCCGGGCGGCGTCGTCGTTGAACCGGAGAGCGATGAGGCCATGCTGCTGCGGCGGAACTGCCCGCAGGCGATGGTCGTGATTCACCCCAAGCGCGTGCTCGGCGCCCAGGCGGCGACGGAGGCGGGCGCCGAGGTGCTCGTCATGGATGACGGGTTTCAGCATCGCAAGCTGGGGCGCGACTTTGATATTGTTCTGGTCGACGCCATGGCGCCGTTCGGCTATGGCGCCATCCTGCCGCGCGGTCTGCTTCGTGAGCCGCGCTCCAGCCTTCGGCGCGCCGATCTCATCGTGATCACGCGGAGCGATCAGATCACGGACAATGAGCGCAAGCTTCTTCGCGGCCGAATCGAGCGGATCGCCGATCGACCGCCGATTGTCGAGGCCTCCCATCGGATCGTGGAATTCGCCGACCTGCGCGGGGAGCGTGTGCCGCTGGATCGGGCGGAGGCGATGCGGGCCGTGATCTTCGCCGGCATCGCGAATTTCGAGGGCTTCCGCAGGTCCGTCGAGGAACTGGGCGTGGAAGTGGCGGCCGCGTACGAATACCCCGATCATCACGAGTACGCGTCCGACGAAATCGCCGGCCTGCGCGACGTTGCTGAAACGCTGGAAGCCAACGCGATTCTCACGACGGAAAAAGACGCCGTGAAGCTGGAAAACCGCTGGCGGGACGGCGTCTGCCGGCTGCTCGTCCTCAAGCTCGCCATCGAATTCGACGCCGATGGCGATAGGATTCTCGAAACCCGGCTGGATGCGCTGCTGGCCCGCGCCGGAAAGCGCAAAGTCTGAATCGCCCCAACGCGTCGTCGAGAGAGCCATGACGAAACGATACGAACCCGTCGATCTCAGCAAGCTCAGCACGTATTCGATTCGCGATCGCTCGCACAAATTCGACGTCGAGGCGATGGCGGGGCTCCCGGCAAAGGGCGCCACATTCAGCGACTGGTTCGAGGCGCTCCCGCCATATCTGGGCGTCAATGAACTGCGAAAACTGATCGACGCCATCGTGGCCGCTCGCCGGGCCGATCGCCCCGTGGTCTTCGCGATGGGCGCGCATCTCGTCAAAGTGGGCTGCTCCACGATTCTCTGTGACCTGATCGAGCGCGGTATCGTGACGGCCGTCGCCATGAACGGCGCCACGGCGATTCACGACGTGGAAGTCGCCACGCTCGGACAAACCAGCGAGGAAGTCGGCGACACAATCCGCGATGGCAGCTTCGGCATGGTTCAGGAAACGCCGAGCTTCTTCGCCGAAGCGATCGCCCGGGGCGTGGCTGACAAGGTCGGACTGGGCGAGGCGATCGCCAACCATCTGCAGGCCACGAATCCCCCGAACATTGACAAGTGCCTGATCGCGACGGCGGGGCGGAAAGGGATTCCGATCTGTGTCCACGTGGCGATGGGGACCGACACGATTCATATGCACGCCAACGTCGCCGATTCCGATCTGCAGCGTCTGAGTTCGACGGACTTCAAGCTGGTCTGCGCCGTCGTGAAGGACCTGGCGCCGGCGTCGGCCGGCGCAGCGTCGGGCGTCTGGGTGAACGTGGGTTCCAGCGTCATCATGCCGGAGGTCTTTCTCAAGGCGATTGCCGTCGCCCGCAACCTTGGCGCCAACCTGGATGATGTCACCACGGCCAACCTGGACATGATCCGTCACTATCGACCGAGCCAGAATGTCGTGGGGCGCCCCGTGAAGTCGGGGCGTGGTCATCACATCACAGGCCATCATGAGATCATGCTGCCGCTTTTGCGCATGGCCCTCGTCGAGCGACTGGGGTAGCGCGCGCCGACGATTCGGGACCCACTGACGGGATCGCGTCATCGCCCCCTCCGGAGGCGCGACAGTCCCAACCCTTGCGTCTGGCGAAATTAAGCGTCATCCGTTACCTTCTCCCGATGGCGCGTCGGAAGGAGCCGATGGCGCAGTCGGCCTTGCGCTTCTGTCTCATGTCGAACCCATCTCGACCAGCCGTATTCGTCGATCGGGACAACACGCTGATTGCGGACCCGGGATATCTGCGCGATCCGGACCAGATCCGCATTCTTCCCGGCGTTCCCGACGCCGTGAAGCGCCTGCGCGAAGCGGGTTTCGTCGTCGTCATCATCACGAATCAATCCGGCGTGGCTCGCGGCTACTTTACAGAAGACGAGCTGCGGCTGGTCCACGAGCGCCTGCAGGAGATGCTGGCCGAGAAGGGCGCCGCGGTGGATGCGATCTATTACTGCCCGTTCCTCCCGGGGCGAGCCGCCGTCGTCGAGGCGTATCGCGACGACAGCGATCTGCGCAAACCAAAGCCCGGCATGATCCTCAAGGCCGCAAGCGATCTCGGCCTGGATATCTCGAAGTCCTGGATGGTTGGTGACTCCGCCCGGGACGTTCAGGCCGGGAACGAAGCGGGTTGCCGCACGATTCTTCTGGGCAGCGGCGCCACGGATCCCTACGCCCGGCCGAATCACACGATGTCAAACTTCCCGGCCGCCGCCGATTTTATTCTGCGCGAGTCGAAACGTGTCGCTGAAATGCAGGCCGTACTCGACGCCGCGCGCCGCGAGAGCGATCGGGCGCCCAAACGGGAGCCGGTCCTCGTCTCCTCCCGGCGGCCGATCGAACCGGCCAGGCCGCCGGTCCCCGCGCCCGTCGCGGAAAAGAAACCGGAACGGCCCGCGCCGCCGGCCGAGTCCCGGCCAGTCCAACGATCCGAACCCGAAGTCGCAAAGACGGAGCCAGCCCCCATGGAAAGCTCGACGGCGAGAACGGAAACCGCAAAGACCGACCCGCGCGCCGAGAGCCACGTGTCGTCGGAGACCGAGGCGAGACCCGCCGCCGAGTATGCCCGCCAGGCGCTCGACAAGCCGCGCCTGCGCGCCGCCGAAAGCCCGTTCGAAGTGCTGGATGAGATCCTGGATGAGATTCGCGCGATGCGGCGCGAACGCAACTTCAGCGAATTCTCCATCGCTCAGCTCGCGGGCGCCGTGGCCCAGGCGTTCGCCATCTGCGCCGTCTGCTTTGGTCTCTACTGGGCCATCAACAGTGACGCAAATTCCTCGACGCTCGCGCTGCTGACGGCAATTGTCTTCCAGATCATGGCGCTGACAGGGTTCATGGTCAGCAAGCGGCGATAAAAGTCGTCCGACATCGATTCAGACGATTCGTTCCGCGATCACTTCCATCAGGTGCTTCGCTGTCGCCTGTGTATGCTGCGCAATCTGATGGCGGCAACTGAATCCACTCACAACAATCTGCGATTGCGGCTGTGCGCGGACGGCGGGAAAGAGACGGCTTTCACCAATCGCCTTCGACACGTCGTAGTGTTCGCGCTCGTGGCCGAATGAGCCCGCCATTCCGCAGCAACCGCTGTTGATCTCCGCGGCGTCGATGCCGCATCGGTTCAGCAGCGTCATTGCGTCCGACATCCCGATCATCGCCTTCTGATGACAATGCCCGTGAAACTGCACGGGGGCGTCCGATCGACGCGTCATGACATCGATCGTTTCCGCATTCACGAGGAACGTCTCGATCATCTTCGCTCGGGCCGCGATGCGTCTGGCGTCGGCTGTGCGGACAAGCTGCGGCAGCTCATCGACGAGCGTGAACAGGCAGCTCGGCTCGGTCCCCACGATGGCGACATCGTCGCGCAGCAGCGGCGTCAGCGCGTCAACGGTCGATTCCAGTTGTTGTCGGGCCACATCGAGCATGCCCTTGCTGATCGCGGGGCGACCGCAGCAGATTGGCGGCGGAACGACCACGTCGTATCCCAGCGCTTCGAGCGTGCGAACCGTGGCGACGCCGACACGGGGTGTGAAGAGGTCCGTCCACGTGTCGACGAAGTAGATGACGCGACAGACCACGGTATCCCCGCGACTTGCGGAAGGCCGATTCGTGAACCACTGCCGAAATGTCCGTGAGGCGAGCATGGGCGGCGGCGCCCGGAAGTCGATGCCAAGGATCGAGTCCGCCAGTTGTCGCCCCAGCGTTGACTGAGCGATGGCGTTCGCCAGTCGCGGGGCCCTTGCGCCGATGCGCGCGAGAGACGCCGTGTGGGCGATCAGACGGCTGCGCAGTGACGCGCCCTTCGCCGTATTCCTGCGATGCAGCCACTCGGCCTTCAATCGCGCCATGTCGACGCCCGTCGGGCATTCCGTCTTACACGCCTTGCAGCTGATGCAGAGGTCCATGACGTCGTCGAGGGCCGGGTCGTCGAGATCGGCGAGCAGCGATCGATTGCTCATGGCGATGCGCAGCGCGTTGGCCCGGGCCCGCGTTGTATGCGTTTCGTCGCACGTGGCTTCGAAGGAGGGGCACATCGCGCCGACATCTTTCTGCCGGCACTGGCCAACGCCGCTGCACATGCCGGCAAGCCCCAGCATGCCGCCGTGCGCCGAGAAATCGAGGGCCGTGTCCCCGACGACGCGAAGCGGCGTGAACGTGGGGCCGTAGCGCAGATGCTCCGTCATTCGCGGCGGGTCGACGATCTTGCCCGGATTAAGAATGCCCTGCGGATCGAATGTGCGCTTGATCCGGCGAAACGCCTCCACAATCTGCGGACCGTAGAGCATTTCGATCCACTCCGAGCGAAGGAGACCGTCGCCGTGTTCGCCCGTCATCGTGCCGCCGAACTCGGCCGCGAGGGCGCTGATTCGCTCGGCGATCCGCCGCATGCGCGCGACGTCGTCGCGATTCTTCAGATCGAGGACGGGACGCACATGCAGGCATCCAACGCTGGCGTGGGCGTAGTAGCCCGCGCGACCGACGTCTTCACTCGCGAGAATCTCGGCGAATCGCTCGATGTAATCGCGCAGTCGCGAGGGATCGACCGCCGTGTCTTCCACAAACGCATAGGGCTGACGATCTCCCGGTCTGGACATCAGCAGGCCGAGTCCCGCCTTGCGCATCGTCCAGACATCCGCCTGCGCCGCGTCGTCCGTCACGATCGAGAGTCTGTCGCCGAGTTGCGCCGCCTGCATGGCGTTCTTCAGCGCATGAAGTCGCGCGTCGAGTTGTTCCGCGTCTTCGTCATACAGCTCGATGACGAGCACGGCCGCGGGGGCGCCGGAAATCACGTTTCCGCCGGCGGCGAGTTTCAGGTTCTTCCGCGCCGCTTCGAGAATCAGGTCGTCGATCAGTTCGACGGCCGCGGGGCCGTGTTCCAGCGCCGCGGGAACGGCCGCCAGCGCGTCCAGCAGGGCGCCGAACTGCACGACGAGAAGGCCCCTGGCGGTCGGCGTGGGAATCAACTTCAACCAGGCCCGCGTCACAATTCCGAGCGTGCCTTCGCTGCCGCAGATGACGGAATGTACATTCATTTGCCCCGACGCCGCGCTTTGGGCGAGTCGATCGAGACCGTAGCCCGCGTTGCTGCGCAGGACCTTCGGAAAGCGCCGGTCGATTTCATCGGCGTTCTGCGAGACGACCTCCTTCAGCATCAACTCGCAGCGCCGCGCGAAGGCGTTCGAGGCCGAGTTGTGATCGTCACAACCCCAGCGGACGAGCCCGCCGTCCGAGAGCACGACGTCGAGCGCGAGGACGTGGTCGACCGTGCGGCCATAAAGCACGGAGTGCGCGCCGCACGAGTTGTTCGCGATCATCCCGCCGACCGTCGCCCGACTGCTTGTCGCCACGTCCGGGGCGAACTGGAGGCCCGACGGCGCGAGCGCCGCGTTGAGCTGATCGAGGACGACGCCTGGTTCGACAACGGCGACGCGGCGTTCGGTGTCAATCTCGAGAATGCGATTCAGATGGCGCGAGCAGTCGAGCTGCGCGCCGTGATTCACGGCCGCGCCGGTCAGACCGGTCCCCGCGCCGCGGGGCGTGATGGCAACGTTCAGTTCCGCGCAGGCGCGAACCGCCTCTTGAACATCCGCCGCGGACTTCGGGAGGAGGACGACATCGGGCGCAAGTTCGTAGATGCTCGCGTCCGTCGCGTACAGCGCCCGGCTCAGTCGATCCGTGCGGATCTCGCCGGCGAACTTCGGCGCGAGTCGTCGCTCGAACCGCTCGACGATGCTCGATGTGAGGCGTGGGGCGAGGGGCATGGCTGTCAATCGCAATAGGCGACGGCGATCAACTCGTCGCTCCGGGCGCCTCGGGAATGGATGCGGGCGAGCAGACCGCAGAGGTTCCTCGATTTCGCAATGATGCGCCAAATCGGATGAGCCGATCGTCGAACCATGGCTTCCGCGCCGCGCCGCCAGTGTGACGTCCGGCGTTTCCAGAGCAGATCCACGCGATCGAACCCGGCCTTTCGCAGCATGGCCCGCAGCGTGTCCGGCGAGAAGTGATTCTGATGTCGCGGCAGGTCCCAGCCCGGCCAGTCGGGACCGAACAACTGCGCCGCGGCGCTCATCGCATTGGGCACTGTCGCGATGAGTCGGCCGCCGTTGTCGCAGACGCCTCTGAGTGACGACAACGCCGTATGTGGATCGGGGATGTGATCGAGCACGCCCATCAGCGTGATGACGTCAAATCGATGGCCGTTCATCGGCGCGTTCGCCACGTCGCTCGTCCAGATGTCGCGAAGGCCCAGGGATCGCGCCGCGTCGGCGGCGGCGGCAGAGGGCTCGATACCGTACACGCGCCAGCCCATCTCCTGCTGTCGAAGCAGGAACGCGCCGCTGCCGCAGCCGACATCGAGCAGACGACCGCCGCCGAAGGGCGCCAGGGCGTCCCACGGATCGCTTCCCCGCTTGACGCTCCCGGAATGCCGGCGGGCCCGATCAACGTCGTGCGCCGAATATTCGTTCGGGAAGAAGGCGCCGATCGATTCCGGGGCGACCTGCGGATTGGTGAACAGCATGTCGCATCGTCTGCATCGCACGACGCGAAATCGGCCCGGAAAGCCGAAGGTCGTGTCGTCCGCGATCAGGAACTTCTCGAAATCCGACACGCGGCACAGCGGGCAGGACCGCTCGATCAGGCGCGGCTCGTCCGTCGCCCTCGATTTCCCGCTCTCAGGCGGGGCCTTCAGATCTGCTTCAGCCTCGGCCATGAGATCATTCTGACGCGGGGCGTTAAGATGTCCAATGCTTATGAGTGGAAGACAACAGGGTAACGACACGTTCTGGGATCGACGGCGACGACAATGGCGGACGGGCTTCGGGCGGCGATTTCGTCGCCTGCGGCCGCCGGCCCGTCCGACGATCTGCCTCTACTGCGATTTCGAGGGGCATCACGCCGGCGCCGACGGCGATCGATTCGCCGATGAAGGAACCGACCGACTCCTGAAGATTCTCGATCGCGCCGATCTGCGAATCACATTCAATGTCGTCGCGGAGCTCTGCCTGACGCATCCGGATCGTGTCAAACGCATCCGGGACGCGGGACATGAAATCGGTTGTCATGGCTGGCGTCACGAATCGCCGCGCGACTTGTCGGGCGATGAGACGATCGAGATGCTGCAATACGCCGTGGCGGCGTTCGAACGACTGAAGATCGTTCCGAGTGGGTTCCGCTCGCCGCGAAGCGCCTGGTCGATGGCCCTCGTGCACTATCTGCCCCATTACAGCTTCGCCTGGAACGCCGAACGTGATCCGGCCTGGCGTCCCTATCACATCTATGACCTGATGACCCGGGTTGCCACAAAGAGCGACGACTGGGATCTCGTGGACGGCACGTCCGATGCGACGGCGCTGCTGAATAAGTGGCGCCGTATTGTGGATGAGTCGCGTCGGCGCAACGGCTGTGTCGCCATCGGTCTCCACGAGTGGATCGTCGGCCGGGACATCGCCTTTGCCGATGGCCTTGCGGGGTTGATCGAGGAACTGACGGCGGACGCGTCGATCGGCGTGTCGGCGATCGGCGACGCCGTCCGCGACATCGCCTGAGGCGACTCAGTGACAAGTGTCGCATTGCGTCGGCGTCATCGCACAGATAGATTGCGTCGGGCGTCCAATCCCCATCGCACGGATACCGGTCCCTGGAGCCAACCCCTGTGAGCGACGACACGTCGACCAGCAACGCCGCCAACGCGCCTCGCGCCGTCGGATCGGATCGGCAGTACCTGAACGCCGCCGATCGGCTGATGCTCGTGGCGCATCAGGGCCTGCTGGGTGTCGGGCACAGCGGTTTCACGTGTCAGACGCATGTCTGGTTCCAGGGGCGTGTCGATGTCCAGCGACTTCGCGCAGCGCTGTCGCGACTGAATCATCGCTATCCGGTCATCACGTCGCGGCTGGTCGCGCCGGGGGGCTATCGGGTTCCGTACTGGATGTACAGGAACGGCGCCGATGTGATTCTGCATGAAACGACGCTCGACGGCGCGACGGAGCGCGACGTCTGGGCCTTCGGCGAATCGCTCAACGATCGGCCCTTCAGCCACGCGGACTCCGATCCGATTGTCTGGCGCCTGCTGCACCTGCCGGACGGGAACGACGTTCTCATTCTTCTGTTCAGTCATGCGCTGATGGACGGCAAATCGCCCGAGCACATGCTGAAGCTGCTGGACGCGCTGTGGGATCACGATGGCGTCGCCATCGCGGAACCGGCGCCGATGGACGAGATTGTCGGCCATCTGCGGCGTGAGAAAGTCGGCAGGCGGGCGCGCTCCGCCGTTCGCCGATTGCGGCACGAGTGGCGTTATTCGAAGCCGGCGGCCATGATCATCCCGCGCGTCGATCGCGTCTGGCGGGCGACGCCGTTTCGAATCCTGGTCCGCGAAATGGACGAGATGGAAACGGATCGGGCGATTGCCCGCGTGAAGCGGCTCTGCGGATTCGCCAATCTGGCGCCGGCGCTGCTGGCCGGCGTCTTCCGGTCGATCCGAACCCTCGGCCCGGACGCCGACAACCGGGGGCGTCAGTGCAAGACGGATGTGCCGCTGAATCTGAGGCCACCCGGCCGATCCGAACCGATCTTTCGCAACTTCATGACATTCATCAAGCTCGGGGCGACTCCCGACGAGATGACGGACAGCGAGTCTCTGGTGCGCACGCTGAACGGGCGCATGCGCGACGAACTGCGAAACGGCATCGATCTGGGGTCGCTGCAGATGATGTCCTTCATGGCGCCCCACGCCAACCTGATGCGCCGACACCTGCTTCGCACGCTGCGAAAGGGACCCGTTTCGCTGGGCTTCGGCTTTCTGGGAACGGTGATCCCCGGGTTGACGAAACTCGGCGCCACGCCGATCCGCCGTCTTTACACAATGAACGCGGCGCTGAGCCCCCCCGGAATCACGTTGCAGGGACATCAGTACCAGGGGCGTCTCAGCCTCGTCCTGACGCACATCGGCGCCACGGTCAACGACGAACTGGCGGCGGCGTTCCTGCAACATATCATGGACGAACTGACGGGCGCGCACGACGCGAAGACGTAGCGGCTTTGTTCTCAGACGGACCGTCGCGTCCATCACGATTGTGATCGCCACAGATCGATCATTGGCACAGGCGTACGTCCTCACGACGGAAGACACATGGATTTCTCCTTTTCTCCATCACAGCAGCGGGCCTTCGACGACGCGTGCGCCTTTGCGAAGGCGTCGCTGACGAGTGGCGATGTCGATCCGACGTTTGATCGCGACGGCTGGCGCAGGTGCGCCGATTTCGGCGCAATGGGCGTCACGATCCCCGAAGAGTTCGGCGGAAGTGGCCAGTCCCTCAGCGAGTTCGTGGCCATGTTTGAAGGACTCGCGTATGGCGCGCCGCGTCGGCTCGGTCTGTACATCGCCATCAACGCCCACGTCTTCGGCAGCGTCGAGACGCTGTTCAAGGCGGGAACGGACGAACAGAAGGCGCGCTACCTGCGGAAGCTCGCGACGGGCGAGTGGGTGGCGGCGCACAGCGTCACGGAACCCGATGGCGGCTCCGATCTGGGAAGCATGAAAACGATCGCTCGCAGGGAGGGCGATCGCTGGATCATCAACGGCAGGAAGAAGTACACGACGTGTGGCGCCGGCGCCGATCTCCACGTCGTTTACGCAAAAATGGATGATCCCGAACGCTATCGGCTGAGCTGCTTCCTCGTCGAGCCGGGAACGCCGGGGATGAACGTGCGACCCCTGCCGGCGTCGGGGCTCGATGGCTCAGGCCTCAGCGAAGTCACGTACGACAATGTGGCCGTGCCCGAGGAGAACATTCTCGGCAAACCCGGCAGCGGGGCGATGCTCTTCCAGGGTTCGATCGAGCGCGAACGCGCCTGCATCTTCGGCTTTGTCCTCGGCGCCATGCGGAAGCAGATCGACATCGCCGTGCAGTACGCCAACGAACGCCACGTCGGCGGTCGCGCCATCGGCGGCTACCAGGCTGTCAGCCATCGCATCGCCGACATGAAGATGCGGCTCGACGCGGCGCGGCTGCTGCTCTACCAGGTGACGGCGCTCAAATCCGCCAATAAGCGCGCTCCGACAGAGGCGGCCGTCGCCAAGCTCTTCATCAGCGAGAGTTTTCTCGCCAACAGCATGGACCTCTGTCGCATTCACGGCGGCAATGGCTTCCTGCTGGAGAACGGTATCGAAGGCTACCTGCGCGACGCCCTGGGCACGATCATCTTCAGCGGCACCAGCGACATTCAGCGGAATATCATCGCCGCACAGCTGGGGGTGAGGGGGTAGGTGAGTGTCGAGTATCGAGTATCGAGTATCGAGTTGCGAGTCGTGAGTCTTGAGTCTTGAGATGTGAGTGGGGGCGACTCTGCGGCGCGAGGGGCGCTGGATTGACACATCGGATCGAACTCATCCTTGTGGACAGATCAAACGATGTCGTTGACGCGTGGCGGGGCGCGTTTGCGGGTAACCCAAACGTGCGGATCCAGCACGGCGATATTCTGAAATTCGCGGATGACGCGATCGTCTCTCCTGCGAATTCGTATGGATACATGGATGGCGGAATCGATCTTCGATATGTGGCCTACTTCGGCGTGGAGATTCAGCAACGCGTTCAATCCGCCATTCGACGGAGGCCGGAGGGCCATTTGCCTATTGGCGCCGCCGTGCTCGTTTCAACAGGCGATGTGAGGATCCCGCATCTCATTGTTACGCCGACCATGGCCGAGCCCGGCCCGGTTCCGGCGTCCAACGCCTATCGCGCATTGCGTGCGGCGCTTCGACTGGTCACAAACGAGACTCGCATTGAACGACTGTACTGCCCAGGTCTCGCAACTGGCGTTGGACAGGTCCGGCCCGTTGACGCCGCCACGGAAATGGCGTGTGCATTTGCGGACTGGCGTGAGACAACGTAGTGTGGCCTGCGCATTGAGAGTTGCCTGAACCTGGCTCTGAAATCCGACACAACATCTGCCGCAGGAACGGGGGCGGGATATTGACACATTGGTATTGGATCTACGCGCTCGCCCTGGGTGGCGTCGGTATTCTGCTCGCCTGGTGGGTGAATCATGAACTGCAGCGCGTTCGCCGTGAGCGGCAGGATCGACTGGAGAAGCTGCGGCAGTTCGACGCCATCCGCACGTCGTCACCGCTCGACGATCCGAATCAGGAGGCGCGCACGCAGGCGATCGTCAACGTGGAAACGCGATTCACGCTGTTCCGCGCCACGCTCGTTCCCGTCATTCTCCTGGTCACGCTGATTCTCGTGGCGCTGCCGCTGCTCCAGCAGCTGCCCGCAACGATGCTCTCCCTGCTTGTCGCCGCAGTGGGTGTCATCGTGAGTATCGCGGCGCGGCCGATGCTCGAGAACTTCGTCTCGGGCGTGATGATCTCCATCTCCAAGCCGTTTCGCATCGGCGATACCGTGACGATTGACGGGGAATTCGGAACGATCGAAGACATCACGGTCTCCCACACGATCGTCAAAGTCTGGGACTGGCGGCGCCTGATGGTTCCGAATTCTCAGATGCTCTCCAAGCAGTTCGTGAACTACTCGATCATCGATCGCTATCAGTGGAAGTATGTCGAGTTTTTCGTCGCGCCCGACGCGGATCTGGCCGTGGTTGCAGAGATCGCCAGGGAGGCGGCCAGGTCGAGCCCCGCCTGCGCGAATTATGAGGAGCCGCGATTCTGGGTGATGGAGCTGGGCAGGGAGGGCGCCCGCTGCTGGATCGCCGCCTGGGCCGACACGCCCTCGGCCGCCTGGCAGCTGTCCCATGACACGCGAACCGCGCTGGCGACGGAACTCCGCCGGCGCGGCATCAAGACCCACCTGCATCGTCTGGAGACGCTCGCGCCGTCGTCGGCGCCAGGTGTCACGCCAGTTCCTCGACCCGCCGAATGATGTCCATCGTTCCCGGCAGCAGGTTGTCGATTTCCTCGATTTCCGCCGGTGTCATCCAGTGGCATTGGGCCACTTCCGCAGGATTGGGATGGGGTTCGTGGCCGTCGAGTGTCGCGGCGACGCAGTACAGCACGAGTTGTCGTTCCGGTTTTCGCATCGTCATGAGCAGTTCGCCCGGCGTCACGTCGGCGTTCAGTTCTTCGCGCATTTCGCGAATGAGCGCCACGTGGAGCGTCTCGCCGGGCTCGACTTCGCCGCCGGGGAAGCACCACGCCAGCGGGACGCGCACGTGCGCCGATCGCTGGATGATCAGGTAGCGATCGTCGCGTCGGATCACGCCGATCACGCCGTTCATGACGCCGTCGATGCGCTCGGGAATCATGACGGCTTTCGCTCCGGGTTCAGTGTGGCGATCGGATTGCGCAGGAACGCGCGATGGCACTGCGGACAGAGATCGTAGCGAAACGATCGATAGACCTGGTCTTCGATCTCGTCGGGCGGCGTGCAGGCGAGATCGCGGATGATCATCTCCATGTCCGCCGCGTGGTCCCGCTTGAGATCCTCTTCGGTGAATTCCAGGCTTCCCGCCGCGGCGAACGCCTCGATCTTCACGATGAAGTGATTGGAGCCGTCCCGCTTCAGATCCAGCTCGCAGCCGTCGCATCGATAGCGAATCACGATCACCTTTCCCGGCAAGTGGGGTCCTGGGTTTGAACCGTCGTCCCCATTATCCCCCGAGGAGCGCCGCCGTCACGCGCGCCAGCTCGGCGCCGATTGTCTCGACGCCTTCCCGCGTGGCCGGGTCCGTCAGTCGCCCTTCGGCGTCAAACGCCTCGTGCGCCCTGGGGACCGCCCGCTGATCCGGCAGGACGATGACGCGAATGTTCCCGAGAATCGATCGCAGGTGGACGAGTCCGCGAAGACCACCGAGGGCGCCGGGGGAGGCCGCCAGAAGGGCCGCCGTCTTACCGGCAAAGCAGTCGAGGGGCGGTTCATCCTTCGTCAAAGGACGGGACGCCCAGTCGATGGCGTTCTTGAGGGCGCCGCTGATCGAGCTGTTGTATTCGGGGGATGCGATGAGCAGCGCGTCATGATCCTTCAGGATCGCCTTCAGTCGGATGGCGCCATCGGGCGGGCCCGACGAGGCTTCGATGTCGCCGTCATAATTCGGCAGCGCGAAGTCGCGCAGGTCGATGAACGTGACCTCCGCGCCCGCCTGGCGCGCGCCCTCGGCCGCGGCTTTCACGAGCCGCTTGTTGTAGGAGCCTTCGCGCAGGCTGCCGGCGAATGCGAGAATCTTCGGCCGTAGATCGCCCATGATCGATCAGTCCTTTCGAATCAGCGCGAGCCACGCCCGCGCGCCGTCTTCAAAGATGTTCGCTTCGAACCGCGTCGCCTGGATCGACTCGATCGTCCAGCCCGACGCAAACGCCGCCCGAATTTCATGTCGCGTGACGCGTCGAGGGCCCCCTTCGCGCGTCTCCTCTTCCGAGAAGCACATCAACACCAGGCGCCCGCCCGTGTGCAGCGCCGTCCCAAGGCTCGCGACGTACCTGGAACGGTTGTCGTCGGAGAAGGTGTGGAACACGCCGCAATCCAGGATCGTCTCAAACCGGCGGCCCAGGGCCTCCAGCGCGAGGACATCGTGGACCCGAAACTCCGCCGTTCGCTGGCGTTCGGCGGCCTTGGCCCGGGCGCGTTCGATGGCGACGGGGACGATATCGACGCCGAGCACATTGTGTCCTCGGCCCGCCAGGTAGAGCGCGTTTTCCCCTGTGCCGCAGCCGGCGTCAAGGATGTCGCCGCTGAAGGCGCCCGCCTCGGCCCGCCGGATGATCTCGGCCTGGGCCCGCCCGATTTCCCAGGGGGGCGTCCTGGCGTAGGCGGCTCGAAACGTGGCGGCGCTGACGCCCTCGGCTCGCAGCGCTTCGGCGTCGGTTTCCGGCAGTCGGGCGTCTGACACGTTGCGTCTCCCTCGGCGCCGCCATCAGGAGGCGGCGGGTACAGTTTCGCTATGATAGGGGGGGCGGTCCGGAATTGACGTCGCCGGCCGACCCTCGGCCTCAAAAAAACGGCGATTGGCGCCCTGTGACAGGCGCTTTGCAATCTATCGCAATTCAAAGCGTTGAACGCTATATATACGATATTAAGTAGGCGTCTCCGCCGTCGGCTGCATCGTGGCGTGAAATCCCGGCCGACGGGTTTCGGAGACTGCTGAAAGAGGTCTTAACGGATCCAGTTCCCGCCGGCGGCCCGCCGGCGTCTCCGACCACGAATCAACATCGGGCGATGATCGCTGACGGCAATGCGGGTGTGGAAACACCTGTGCAGGCGTCATTCGTATGGAATCGTCGAACGGGATCGCGGAACCGGATCCACCTCGCTGGGAGCAATCGCTCTTGAACAGTCTGATGACCCATTCGTCGCGTCGATGGCGCGGAGTCTCTTCCTGTCGTGGAACGATCCGTGGGATCGCATTGCTGGTCGCGTTGGCGCCGCTCGTCGTCGCGAACACCGCGGTTCACGCGGAGCCGAAGGCGCAGGAATCGCCGGAGGCCGGACAGATCCTCTCCGACACGTCGGGGCGCATCACGGAAGTCCTCCTGCATTTCGACGATGAGATTGCCGAGGAACTCGCGCCGGTCTATCGCGACCTCTTTGAGGGGCTCGGCGAAGGCGTCAGGGTTCGCGTGCTTTGCGAGTCCGCGATGTCGGCCCAGCGTTTCGCCGAGACATGGACGGACCTGGGCACGCGGGACCAGCGCGATGTGGATGTCGTGAACGTCGGCATGCCGCTGTCCATCTGGGCGCGCGATCGCTGCATCGCCCGCACCCGGGGCGACGCCGTCCAGCGCTCCGCCTCGTTCGTTCCGTCGGCGAATCCGTATTACGAGTTCGAAAAGCACAACGATCTGCGCACGCAGCGCATGCTCTGTCGAGGTCTCCTTGGACCAAGTGTGCTGCGAAGCTGGCTGCAGCTCGAGGGCGGCAACGTCATCGCCAACGGCAAACGCGTCTTCATCGGCGCCAACGTTGCGGAGGAGAATGACTGCGAGCTGCCCGATCCGCAGCTCCGTCGCGAACTGGGCCGTATCTGCGGTCGCGAGTTCCATCTGGTGGGTGAGAAGATCGACTACCTGCCGTGGGACCACGTCGATATGTACATCACACCTATCGGCGAGGACACGATTCTCGTTGCCAGCGCGAAGGCGGGGCAGACGTTTGTTCCGCACGGCTGCGAGCTGGAGGAAGAGGAGGCCGATCGGCTGGCGAACGTGCAGCGCTCACTCGATCGTGTCGCTGACGAGATGCGGGACCTTGGGTATCGCGTCCTGCGACTGCCCGCCGTGTTCGGCGCCTCGGGCGACTGGATCATGACCTACAACAACGTCGTCATGGACGAGCGAAACGGCCATCGCGTCGTGCTCATGCCCGTGTACGGCGTGCCGGAGATGGACCACGCCGCGGCCGAGGCCTACAGCAAGCTCGGTTTCGAGGTGAAGACGATCGATGTCAGCGGCGTGTTCGAGTTCGGGGGCGCTGTGCGCTGCATCGTCAACGTCGTCGAGCGCAGGCGCGATGTCGTCAGGCGGACCGATCCGAAGCAACTCGCCGAACGGCGGCACGGAAAGCTGCGCGTCCTTGACGTTTCCAATTTCATTCCGCGACGCATCACGCGCGTCTATGGCGAAGACCAGATGACGCCGGAGCCCGAGATCGTCGGCGAGCCGCTCGATGTCCATCGTCGCTGATCGTCGCGCGTGAAGCGCAGCGCACATCCCTAACAGCCAAGTCGATCCGCGATCGGTCCGTGCCCCGCCTCGGCGGCCATGTCCCGGGCCGTCTTTCCGTCATCACTCCGGATCGACGTGTCCGCCCTGTGCTCGAGCAGCAGGTCCACGAGCGCCGGATTCCCATGTTTGGCGGCGCTGTGCAGCGCCGTCCAGCCGCCGCGCTGCTGCGCGTTCGGATCGGCGCCGGCCGTCAGCAGTTTGCGCATCGTCGCCTCGGCGCTGCGGGCGGCCGCGGCGTGGATGGGGCGAAGGGCCATGCCGTTCGTCGAGATCGCATTGACGTCCGCGCCGCGATCGATCAGCCATTCCGCGATTTCGAACCGCCCGAAGAAGGCCGCGAGGCTGACGAGCGGAAACCCATCCGCCGAGATCGCGTCGATACCCGTCGCGTCCGCGGCGAGCAGCTCCCGGACCCGATCGAGTCGCCCCATGGCCGCCGATTCGAAGAGATCCAGGGCCGGCTTGCGATCGGCCAGGGCGCCCGCGATGTCCGGCTTTCCGTGATAGAGGGCCATCAGGATCGGCGTGGCGCCTTGCGCATCCCGTTCGTCGAGCAGGGCGGGCGACGCGTCCGCCAGGGACGTGACCTGGTCCATGGCGCCGGCGGCAATCGCGTCGAAGATGGATCCCGTTGTTGACATGCGTTTCTCCTGCTGTCAGAATTTAGTTAGCGCAGCTAAGTAAATGATACGCGAATGAAGAAGTCTGAGTCAATCCCGTCGTCGAGTCCGCTGGCCGATCGCCTTCACTCGGCGGCGATCCACCTGCTGCGTTCGATCCGCCGTGTCGATGAGGCGTCGGGCCTCAGCGCGCCGCGGCTGTCGGCTCTGTCCGTCGTCGTGTTTGCCGGTCCCCTCCGTCTGGGCGATCTGGCCCGCGCCGAACAGGTTCGGGCGCCGACGATGACGCGCCTCGTGCAGGAGCTCGAAAAGAGTGGTCTCGTGCGGCGGGCGCCCGATCCCGCCGATGGCCGCGCCATGCGCATCGCCGCGACTGGCAGGGGGCGACGCCTGTTGATGGAAGGCCGGAAACGTCGTGTCGGGGAACTCGAGAAACGGATCAAGGCGCTGCCGATGGCGGATCGCCGGGCTCTGCAGGCGGCCCTGGATGTGATGGAAGCGCTCGCGAAGTAGGGGGGCGTCGGCTTACTGGCGCTTTCCGAAGGCGATGACCTCGTTCATGCTGCCCGTTCGAAACCCGCGAAGATCGAGGGTCACGTAGGCGTAGCCATATTCGCGAAACGCCGCATCGATCGTCGCGCGGGTCAGCGGGTCCGCGATGCGCTCGATCTCGCTTGGCGGCACCTCGATTCGCGCCAACGTGTCGTGATGCCGGACGCGGCATTCCCGAAAACCAAGATCGTGCAGCAGGTTCTCCGCCCGCTCAATCATCCGCAGTTTCTCCGGCGTGATGGTCTCGCCGTACTGAACCCGACTCGACAGGCAGGGCGCCGCGGGCTTGTCGTGGGTCGGCAGCCCCATGCCTGCGGAAAGCTCACGGATCTCGGCCTTGGTCAGAGCGGCGTCCACGCACGGCGCCAGGACGCCGTGTTCGTTCGCGGCGCTGAGACCGGGGCGATAGTCGCCCAGATCGTCAACATTCGTCCCGTTCAGGACGGCGTTGAGGTCGTGCTCCCTGAGAATCGCAGGCATCTTGTCGTAGAGCGCAGTCTTGCAGTAGTAGCAGCGATTCGTTGGATTGGCGAGGTAGTTCGGATCGTCGAACTCGCGCGGATCGATCAGGACGTGCCATACGCCCATCGACGCCGCCAAACCCTTCGCCTCCGCCAGTTCGCGAGAAGCCAGGCTGTCGCTGGTCCCCGTGACGGCGACGACGTTCTCCGGGCCCAGCGTATCGGCGGCGACTCGGAGCACGAACGTCGAGTCGACACCGCCGCTGAACGCCACGGCGACGCGGCCCAGACGGCGCATGTGGGCTCTCATCTGTTCGAGCTTCCCGGCGATCGTCGGATTTGAATCCATAGTGGCATAGCCTAGGCGCGATCCGGTTCGATCGCCAAGGTTTCCCGTGGCCGTGTCCGATTGAATCGGCCCTGCGACGCCCCAGCGGACGATGACGCGGCGGCGCTGGCGGGGCCCGGATCAGAGCCTCGCTGTCCTCAGCGAGGGGCGCGTCCATCATGCGCGGCGGGCGTCCAACAAAAAAGCCGGGCTGCGAGCAGCCCGGCTTTTGGGGATATCAAACGAACAATCGGGCGTATCAGGCCTTCTCGACAACGGCGTTCGCCGCCTTGCGTCGGCTCGTGGCCCGCGACTTGGTGGTCGTCGTTTTCGCGGAGCTTGACGCCGGCGCTGAGAAGAAGCTCCCCAGGTTGCGGACGCGATCGTAGCGCCGCTGAAGCACGGTATCGATCTTGCATCGCTTCAGGTGCGTCAGGTTGTCCACGATGTAGGTCTTCAGCGTGTCGGCCATGGCGGCGGGATCGCGATGGGCGCCGCCGAGCGGTTCCGACAGGATGTCATCGATGAGGTCCAGCTTCTTCAGCTGCCTCGCCGTGAAACGAAGGGCGTTCGCCGCTGTTCGGGCGTGTTCGGCCGACTTCCAGAGGATCGCGGCACAGCCTTCGGGCGAGATGACGGAGTAATAGGCGTGCTCAAGGACCGCCACGCGGTCGCCGACGCCGATGCCCAGGGCGCCGCCCGATCCACCTTCGCCGATGACGGCGCAGATGACAGGGACGCGCAGGCGAACCATTTCCATGAGGTTGACGGCGATCGCCGTCGAGATACCGCGCTCTTCGGCGCCGATGCCGGGATAGGCCCCGGCCGTATCGATCAGGCAGACGACGGGCAGGTTGAACTTCTCAGCCAGCTTCATCTTGGCGAGGGCCTTGCGATAGCCCTCCGGATGCGCCATGCCGAAGCAGTTCTCCAGTCGCTCCTTCGTGTCCTTGCCCTTGTTGTGGCCGATGAACATGGCCTTGTGATTGCCGATGCGGCCCAGACCCGTGATGATCGCGCGATCGTCGCGGAAGTTGCGATCGCCATGGAGCTCGGCGAAGTCGCGAACCATCAGTCGGAGGTAATCGGGGACCAGGGGGCGCTTGGGGTGCCGCGCCATCTGAACGGTCTCCCACGCGTCGAGCGTGGAGTACAGCTCTTTTCGTTCTCGGGCAAGCTCGGCTCGGACGGTCCTGATGGTCGCCGAATGATCGCGACCGGAAACAGACTGTGCGGCCTCAAGTTCTTCAAGCTGCTTTTCAAGTCTGGCAAGCGGTCGTTCGAATTCCAGATATCCGCCGCCCGTTCCGTTGGATCCATTCGATCCGGGAGTAGTCTTGCTCATCTTCGAAAATCCTCGGCATCGTCGCGCGCCGCGAGGCATTGCCTGATCGACTTCGCCGCGCCGCGAAATCGCCACATGCTCTTTTGCGTGTGAACCCGAATGGCGGAGATCGCCGTTTCAGGATTCGCCACGTCGCGCCGTTAGTTCAACGAGCCCGACTTCCTATCGTTTCAGTCGTGTGCGCCACGACGAGCTTTCAGGTCCGTCCGGACGACCTCGGCCACAGCCGTTCGTCCAAGCCGAACACGATAGCTCTCTCCCTTACCATCGACAAGAGAAATTTGACGCAACAGTCTGACCTAACTAAACTTACGGTCGTCCCGATTCGCGTGAATACTAGCGTAACGTATTGCAGCAGCGAACCTTAAGTCTGGCTCGGACCCCCGGTCCGGTTATGGGAACTCCCGTGATAGTTTGGCGATTCCAGGTATCTCCCAAGGCGGGCGAGGCCGATCCGCGAGGCGCCAGGGTTCAGGCGACATTGGCCGATTTTGGCGTGTCGTCCGTCCGGCGGGTGGAGGCTTCCCGATTATACCTCATCGAGCTCGACGCCGACGCATCGACGCCGCCCCGTATTGCGTCGGAGTTGCTGACCGACCCTGTGGTCGAGGCCTGCCGGATCGCAAAACAGGGCGACCCGCTTTCCAATCCTGAAAATGGCGTCGCCTTCGAGGTCTTCTACAAGCCCGGGGTCATGGACAACGCCGCCAACTCCACGCGACAGGCGCTGCGCGATATGGGGATCGAGGCGGCCAGTGTTCGGACCGGCTATCAGTATGTCATTTCGCCGACGCCGGGCGACGCGGAGCTCGATCGCATCTCCCGCCTGCTCGCCAACGACTGCATCGAGGATGTCCATCGCGGTGTGCGGCCCATCACGCCACCGCCGACACCGCCGAGCTATCGGTTTGAGCTTCGGCATGTCGCCATTCGCGATCTCGACGATCCGGGGCTCCAGCGTCTCAGCCGGGACGGCCATCTCTTCCTGTCACTGGAGGAGATGCGGGCGATTCAGTCGCACTATCAGGCCCTCGATCGCGATCCGACGGACCTCGAACTGGAAACGCTTGCCCAGACGTGGAGCGAGCACTGCGTCCACAAGACGCTGAAGTCCGGCTACATCTATCGCGGCGCCCCCATGCCCGGCATGAAGACGGAAGTGGAAGTCGAGATCAGCTTCGACAACCTCCTGGCCGACACGATCGCCCGCGCGACGAAGGAACTCATGGCCGAAGGCCGCGGCCCGGAGTGTCTTTCCGTCTTCGTCGACAACGCCGGGATCATCGGCTTCGACGACGAGTACGGCGTCGCCTTCAAGGTCGAGACCCACAATCATCCCTCGGCCATCGAGCCCTACGGTGGTTCCGCCACGGGCGTCGGCGGCGTGATTCGCGATGTCCTTGGCTGTGGTCTCGGCGCCAAGCCCGTCGCGAATACGGACGTCTTCTGTGTCGCCCATCCCGACTGGCCCGTGGACCAGGTGCCGAAGGGTGTCATCCATCCGAAGACGGTCCTGAAGGGGATCGTCTCCGGCGTTCGGGATTACGGAAACTGCATGGGTATCCCGACGGTCAACGGCGCCGTCCACTTCGACCCGCGCTACCTCGGCAATCCGCTCGTCTATTGCGGCTGTGTCGGCCTGATCCCGCGAAACCGAATTGAGAAGGCCCCGCGGCCGGGCGACGCCATTGTCGTGCTGGGCGGCCGAACGGGCCGCGACGGCATCCATGGCGCCACGTTCAGCAGCGCCGAGCTGACGGACACGCACGAGGACGAGTTCGGCCACGCCGTCCAGATCGGCAATCCGGTGGAAGAGAAGAAGGTCCGCGACGTCGTTCTCATGGCGCGCGACTTCGTTGACGCCGCCGGCGGCGAGCCGCGCTGCCTGTTTTCCGCGATCACGGATTGTGGAGCGGGTGGGCTCTCCTCTGCGATCGGTGAAATGGCGGAAAAGACGGGGGCCGTCGTCGATCTCGAGAAGGTCCCGCTCAAATACAGCGGACTGCGCTACGACGAGATCTGGATCTCCGAGGCGCAGGAACGCATGGTCGTGTCGGTTCCGCCCGCGGATGTGGAGGCGCTGTGCCGGCTTGCCGCGGACGAGGACGTTGAAGCCACCGTCGTCGGCGAGTTCACGGACACAGGGCGGCTCGTCATCCGTTACGAAGGAACGACAGTTGGCGACATGGACATGCGGTTCCTGCATGACGGCATTCCAAGGCGGAGCCGTGTCGCGGAATGGCGTCCCGAGACGAAGGCGCCCTCCGTTGGCTCCTCGTCGGTAGAGAGTATTGATGCGCTGAAAGCGGCCCTGTCCGATCCGACAGTGGCGTCGAAGCACTGGATCATCCGCCAGTATGATCATGAAGTGCAGGCCGGCTCCGCCGTGAAACCGCTCGTTGGTCCGGGCGAGGGACCCGGCGACGCCGCCGTGATCAAGCCGCGGCTCGATTCCAACAAGGGCGTCGTCGTCGGCTGCGGCATGGCGCCCGATCTCGGCGACATGGATCCCTACTGGATGGCGATCGCGGCAATCGATGAGGCGGTTCGCAATTGTGTCTGCGTCGGCGGCGATCCGAGCAACATGGCGATCCTGGACAACTTCTGCTGGCCGAGTTCAGAGGATCCGCACGCGCTCGGCGCCCTGGTGCGCACCTGCCAGGCGTGCTACGACGCGGCAAAGGCCTATGGATTGCCCTTCATCAGCGGCAAGGACTCACTGAACAATGTGTTTTCGATGAGCGCGGGCGACGCTGACATGGTCCAGCGCGTTGTCGATGAGCGTTATCCTGCACACTCGGCCCGTGTCCGACGACAGTTCGAGCGGCAGCCGGGCAGGCTCGGCATACCGCACACACTGCTGATTTCGGCGATGTCCGTGATCGATGATGTCGATCGTTGCATCCGCTCGGCGCCGTCGCTGGGCGAAGATGACGCGTGTGTCATCGTTCGCGTGGGCGTCACTCGCCAGAGTTGGAACGAGGTGCGCCTGGAAGATCTCGCGAAGCTGCATACGCTGGTCGCGGAGGCGATTCGATCCGGCGCTGTCATCGGCGCCCACGATGTCAGTGACGGCGGCGTGTTCGTCGCGCTGACGGAAATGGTGATCGGCGCCGGCGGCGCGGCGCCGGTTCGAATAAGTGATCTCTATCCAGACGATTCAGCGGGCGCGTCCCCGAGCTTCGAATACCTGTTGGCGTGTCGCACTCCGGCTGCGGAGACCGGACCCGACCGGCTGCAGCGGTTGTACGACGGGTTGGCGGCAATTCAGGGTGGGTTCGCCTATGTCATGCCGGGGATGTTTCGCAACGCCGCGGAAAATGGCCTTCGCTTTTTGGGTGTCGACGCTCAAGGCCCCTCTGAGTACGAGGACGTTCCACTGGAGGAACTGCGCAGCGCCTGGCGCGCCCCGCTTGACTGGTAGCCATGCGGTGTCGCGAAATTCGTTTCGCCCCGACGCCATCGTCGCCTAGAATCGTTCAGCGCGAAATCGCGCGTCGATTGCCGATAGACTCTCTTGTGGCGCCGATTGATGAAGCGACGAGCCAACCATCCGACGATGTTGATTCTCTTCGCGGCGCTTCTCTGCGCTTCCTGCGACTCCGGTTCATCCAGCAACAACAGTGGCTCGACGCAGTCGGGGAGCGGCGCTTCATCCGCGACGGGGCGTTTCGCGCCACTCTGTGAATACGAGGGAACGATCACGCAGATCGTCGTTCATCAGCCCGAATCGCTGGTGGGTCAGTCCTGGCGCGCCACGCACGATATGCTGAAGGCGCTGCCGGACGCGACGTTCACATTTGTCTGCGATTCCGACAAGGCGGTTGAAGAGCTGACGGGGCGGCTGCGTCAGTGGAAGTTCACGGATCGCAGGAACATTCGCATGCTGCCGGTCGAGGGTCCCTTGCTGCTCTGGGCGCGGGATCGCTACATCGCAACGCGCGCCGCCGCAACGGACACGCTCAACTCGTGGATCACGCCCGAGCCACCGGCGACGTTCGACGCGTCGCGCCGCGACAACGAACGCAGGATCCCCGATCGATTCAATGAGATCGTGCCGACGTGCCATCGCGTCGATTCGCAGCTCGTCCTGGAAGGCGGCAACGTCGTCGCATCGGCGACGAACGTGTACATCGGCGCCAACGTTCTGCGCGACAACGCGGCGGAGGGCGACGCGACGCGCGTGCGCGAGCTGTTGGCGGATCTCTTTCGCGGCAGGCTGATTCTTGTGGGCGACGAGGCGGGGGCGGCGCCGAGCGATCACGTGGATATGTACCTGACGGCGATCGACGATAACAAGGTCCTGCTCGGCAGCCCGGCGCTGGCGCGTCGAATCATCGCCTCAGCCGACGAGGCCTCCAAGCAGGCGCTCTACGAGCGGCTCTACATCACGCCGAACATGCCGCCGCCCGTCGGTCCCGATTTCACACCGGCGCGGATCAAGCTGCTGGATGACATCGCCGCGAAACTGACGGCCGACGGCGTCGAAGTGATTCGCATCCCCTACGCCGACAGCCGCGGCGGCGACTTCATCGTCACGTACAACAACTGCCTCCAGGAGACGCGCGACGGCGAGCGCGTCGTCATCATGCCGACGTATGACATTCCTGCACTGGACGCCGCTGCGCGAAAGGTCTACGAGTCGCTCGGCATGCGGGTCCGCGAGGTCAACGTCTCCACGATCAGCCATCTCGTCGGGGCCGTCCGCTGCATGGGGAATGTGGTGGAGCGGAAGTAGCGAGTTCATAGTTGCGAGTTTCGAGTCGTGAGTCGTGAGTTGTGAGTCGTGAGTTGTGAGTCGTGAGTTGTGAGTCGTGAGTCGGCGTGTGGCCCACCGAGCCGCGACCGTGAGGGAGTCGGTCGGGCGTAGCCGGGATACGCTCGCGTATTTCGATCAAATCGTGAATCGCGAGGGCGTGTCTTGGCGTTGCGCGTTGCAATGGGATTGCGCCAGGGCCTGAAGTCGCCAGGCCACTTGCTGACGCGCGTGGCTCGGTATGACGCGTGTGGCTCGGTATGGCGCGTGTGGCTCGGTATGACACGCGTGGCTCGGAACAGCATGTGTGTTTCGGAGAGGCGCGCGTGGCCCACCGAGCCGCGACCGTGAGGGAGTCGGTCGGGCGTAGCCGGGATACGCGCGCGTATTTCGATCAACTCGTGAATCGCGAGGGCGTGTCTTGGCGTTGCGCGTTGCAATGGGATTGCGCCGGGGCCTGAAGTCGCCAGGCCACTTGCTGACGCGCGTGGCTCGGAACAGGGCTCAATTCGATCCAAGGCGTGTCAGCTTGATGACACGCCGTCTCACACGAACTCTTGCGAGCCAGGCGTCGCAGGCCTCTGATTGAAACCTGGGCAAACCAGGGAGTTCAATCATGGATCGCCGAGACCTGAAGTTCGATGTCCTTCGGAAGCAGCCCCATGCGTATCTGATTACGTTTCACACCTATGGAACCTGGCTGCATGGGACGAGTCGTGGCTCTGTCGTCAGAACACGAAATGTTCCCGGGACGCCCGTTATCTCTGGTGATCCCGATTGGGAACGGGAACGGCTCAGGACGCAGCGTTGCGCGGCGTTTGTTCTCGACGCGGCGCAGAGGGGTATCGTCGATCGAACGATTCGGGAAGTCTGCAGATTTCGCAATTGGGACTTGTTCGAACTGAATGTCCGGACGAATCATGTGCATGTCGTCGTGAATTCGCCTTCGGCGCCAGAGCGAATAATGAATGACCTCAAGACTTACGCGACACGGCGAATGCGTGAAGCCGGCGCTCTTGCTGCGGGGCAAATCGCGTGGACGCGCCATGGGAGTACGCGTTATCTGTGGGATGAGCGATCGGTTGCGCTGGCCTGTGAATATGTTCGCGAAGGCCAGGGGGTTGACCTGGCATAGGGGGGCTCGCGCCTCGTGGAATGAGGCGCGCTGCTGGAAATCGCGTGTGGCGCACTGAGCCGCGACCGTGAGGGAGTCGGTCGAGCGTAGCTGGGCGACGCTCGCATCGCTCGACCAACTCGCGGAGCTCGATGGCGCGTTTCAGCGTTGCGCGTTGCAATGGGATTGCGCCGGGGATTGAAGTCGCCAGGCCACTTGCTGACGCGCGTGGTTCGGTATGGCGCGTATGGCTCGGAACGGCATGCGTGTTTCCGAAAGGCGCGTGTGGCCCACCGAGCCGCGACCGTGAGGGAGTCGGTCGAGCGTAGCTGGGCGACGTTCGCATCATTCGACCAACTCGCTGAGCTCGATGGCGTGTTTCAGCGTGGCGCGTTGTACTTGGATCGCGCCAGGGCCTGAAGTCGCCAGGCCACTTGCTGACGCGCGTGGCTCGGTATGGCGCGCGTGATTCGGTATGGCGCGCGTGGTTCGGTGCGGCGTGTCTGGCGTGGCGCTAGGTGACATTGCGTCGCGCGTCGCGCCGTCGCAACAGGCCTGCTTTCTTGATGGCGCAGTTCGGAACCGTCGTAGCTTCCTTGCGGGCGCAGTTCGGTTGCGTCTTACTGCGCGACTTCGCTGACGACTTGTCCGTTGATGAGCACGCCGACGCAGTGCGACGTGTATTCGAACGGATCGCCATCGTACAGCGCGATGTCGGCGTCCTTTCCGGCTTCGATCGAGCCGACGCGATCGGAGATCCTGAGAATCTTCGCGGCGTCGATCGTGCACGTTGCGAGCGCTTCCTGAAACGACAGACCGTTCGCCGCGGCGATGGCCGTTTCGAAGAGCACGATGCGCGTCTTGGGCACGTAGTCCTCGTAACCGCTCTGCATCGCCACGGGAATGCCCGCGTGAACGAGTTTCGCCGCCGTTTCGAAGCTCGCGTTCTCGCACGCGCCGCGATGGCTGCGCACCATCGTTGGATGGAGAATCACGAGGACGCCCGCCGCCCTGATCTCGTCGATCAGCATGTGCGCCTCGGCGGCGCCGTCCAGCACGATATCGATGTCGAACTCCTTCGCGAGTCGCAGGGCGACGGCGATGTCGTTCGCTCGATGCGCTGTGACCAGCAGCGGAATCTCCCTGTTGATCACGCGGGCAAGCGCTTCGAGCCGCAGATCCCGGTCCGGCGCCTTCGGCGTCCTGTCTTTTTCGGCTTCCCCATCCTTTGGCGCCTCTGAGTCGCTCTTCTTGTCCGAAGCTTCTTTGGCGTCTTTCACCTTTTGCGCGTAAGCCTGCGCCTTGATCAGTTCGCTCCGCAGAATGGCGACGGCTTTCGATCGCGTGCCGGGCGTCTTCCTGTCGCCGTGCGTGGCCCAGTCGCCGAGGGTACAGGCGATCATGGCTTCGTTGCGCATCGCGTCCGCTTCGACAGTCGTTCCGGCCAGTTTCACGATCATCGTCTGGCCGCTGATGACTTCGCCCGGCGCATGACCCGTGTGAACGGTCGTGACACCGAAGGAGCGGGCCCACTCAACAAGCCGTTCGCGCGGGTTGTACGCGTCAAAGGCGCGCAGTTCCGGCTGGATCGCCTCGGATCGTTCAAGGATGTCCTGGTCCTGCGTCTGGTTGAGGTAGCCCGTCAGACCGATCGTGGCGTGGGCGTCGATGAGCCCCGGCGTGACGACCTTGGCGCGCAGCATGCGAATGTCGCCCGCGATGCGGACATCGGCCGCCTTGCCGACACGATCGATTTTGCCATCGCGGATGATGATGATCCCGTCCCTGATCGGTTCGCCCGCCATCGTGTAGATCGTCTCGCCGCGAACGGCGATCGCATCCGCGGCGTTGGCAACAGCGGCGGAGATCGTCAGCGCCGCGATCGACGTCCTTACAAAGTGCGATATCGTGATTCGCTTCGTCATCGGCTGTGTTCTCCATGGTTGAGGCAGCAGCCGTAGGGGATGTGCCCTTCGCCGGCGCCGTAGCCGCCGACGGCGTAAAGGTCGTCCTGCGGGTTGTCGCGATCGAAGACGAGTTTGCCTTCGACATACGTCCGCCGCACATGGGTATAGACACTGAGTGGATCCCCATCGAGCACGATGAAGTCGGCGTCCTTGCCCGGTGTCAGCGTCCCGATGCGCTGGTCGAGTTCCAGCATCTTCGCGCCTTCGATCGTCAGGGCCGCCAGCGCCTTCTCGCGCGACATGCCCGCACGGACGGCGAGCGCCGCCGATCGCAGGAACAGGCGCGAATCCGTAATGGGATCGTCCGTATGAAACGCCACGGGCACGCCGGCCTTCTCGAGAACGGCGCCCGTCGTCATCAGCAGATCCTTCGCCTCCAGCTTGCCGCCCGGGCTGTCGATCACGATGACGGAGCAGGCGACGCCCGCCTTTCGGATTTCATCCGGGACCTTCCACGCCTCGCTGACGTGATGCAGCACGACTTTGAATCCGAACTCCTGTGACAGGCGTATCGCCGTGAGAATGTCGTCGGCGCGATGGGTATGAAAGTGAACCACGCGTTTGCCGTCGAGCACCTCGCAGAGCGCCTCCAGCGCCAGGTCGCGATCGGGCGGATCCTTGTCGTCGTCCGATTCGGCCTTCATCAGTTTCTCGCGATACGCCAGGGCGTCGATGAATCGCTGACGAACGAGGGCCGCCGACTTCGCGCGCGTGCCGGGAAAAGGCGCTTCGCGCTGCGAGTTCGTGCCGTTCGCCATCTTCATGCCGCCGGCGATTCGTCCGTCCTCCGTGCGAATGGCGAGATCGTCGATCGTGCGGCCGTCGTTGAGCTTGATGTAGATCGTCTGGCCGCTGAGAAGATGGCCCGAGCCCGGCATGACGTTGAGCGTCGTCAGACCGCCGGCCTGCGCCTTCTGCAGGCCCGCGTCGAGCACGTTGATCGAGTCGTAGATGCGGCACGCCGGCTGGATGGGGCCCGACGAGTCGCCGCCCCAGCCGCCGCCGAGATGGCTGTGGGTATCGACCAGCCCCGGCATGATGAATCGGCCGCGCGCGTCGATCTGTTCGGCGCCGGCCGGCACGGCGACGTGATCACCAACGGCCTGAATCTTTCCGTTGTGAACGAGCAGCGTGGCGTTGGTAATGGGCTCGCCGTCGATGGGAATGATCGTGGCGCCGATGAAGGCGACGGGTTTGTCCTGGGCGTGTGCGTACGTGGTTGCCCATAACGCAGATGCGACAACCATCACACGTATGAAAGATGCGGGCTTCAATGTTCCCTCCGAGCTGTCTCGTGGATGTACAGGGATCCGACCGGCAGTCGGAATGCGGCGATTGTAGCAGCCCGGGCGGCGGGATTCATCCATTCGGCGGTCGGGACCGAACTGCGACGGCCACGGAGCAGGCCGGCGTCTCTGTCCATAGCGAGTTGGGTATATAGCGCAGAGAGACGCCAGGCTTGAGCCATCGTGGCGCGTATGGCGCGCATGAGGCGATCGACTCGGCAATGCTGGGCGCCATCGGCAAGGCGGCAGGGCTGTTGGATATTGAGTGTCTGGCGTGGCGCTATGCGTGGTCGCGCCGCGCGTCCTGCTAATACCGCTGGCCTGCTTCCTGGCGGGCGCAGTTCGGTCTGGCCTGGCATGAACCGTCTTGTCGAGGCGGTCGGGACCGAACTGCGACGGCCACGGAGCAGGCCAGCGTCTCTGTCCATAGCGAGTTGGGTATATAGCGCAGAGAGACGCCAGGCTTGAGCCATCGTGGCGCGTATGAGGCGATCGACTCGGCAATGCTGGGCGCCATCGGCAAGGCGGCAGGGCTGTTGGATATTGAGTGTCTGGCGTGGCGCTATGCGTGGTCGCGCCGCGCGTC
>Ga0116152_10000054_pt1 | contig 80136 bp, 77 predicted proteins | sample AD_UKC119_MetaG_FD_89894 | JGI IMG/M metagenome (GOLD analysis project Ga0116152, IMG submission 89894) | Active sludge microbial communities of municipal wastewater-treating anaerobic digesters from Hong Kong - AD_UKC119_MetaG | ecosystem: Engineered > Bioreactor > Anaerobic > Digestate...
TGGCCTACCCCGGAGAAGTGGTAAAACGAATCAAAGCACCGTCAACCCATCCGTCGGGAATCACTTTTGATGGGAAAAACCTGTGGGTATGCGATCAAAAAACCGACCTTTTTTATTGTATCGATACAGAAAACGGAGCTATCGTAAGAACACTTTCGGCACCCGGATACTGGCCTGAGGCAATGGCATGGGATGGAGCGTTCCTCTGGAGCACCGATGCCAAAGATGGCCTACCAAAATCTGAACATTATTCAGCACAGCTCTATAAAACCGATCCACTATCAGGCCAGGTAGTACATTCTACAGATGCACCTGAACCGCTGATGAAAGGGCTCTCGTCAGACGGCAATTATTTATGGAGCATCGACAAATCCTCCGGACAAATAATTCTTTTCAGCAGCACCGACGGCACAACCCTTCGGACAGTGCCAGGCCCTACCCGCAGTGCAACCGGTATAGCCTACGACGGGAAATATCTCTGGGTCAGCGATAATAGCAAAAATCAGTTGTTCATGACGGATCCACTGGATGGGGCGGTGCTTCTCACCACAGAACTCCCCGGGCCCTATATCCGTGGTATCACCTACGATGGAAAATACCTTTGGGCCATTGATTCACAAACCGACTCTCTGTACAAAATCAAAACCAGAGATGAACAGAAATACCGGCTTACCAACCCACAAAAACTCAACCTCACCTTTAATCATCTGACTACCAACTTCGGCCCCGGAGAGGTTCATTCACTGGATGTACATATCGCTGTACCCGAATCACGAATAAACCAAAAAATTACGGGCAAAACGGTCTTTTCACCGCAAGGATATGTAATTGAAACGGACAACTGGGGGCAAAAAACTGCCCATTGGCAAGTTGCACCTTTGGCTAACGACGAACATTTTGAAGCAACCATGCAGGTATCTGCTGAAACCTGGGACCTGCAATACTTTATATACCCTGAACAGATTGGGACCGAAAATGATATTCCTGCAGAAATCAAACAACTCTTCCTGCAGGATAATGAAAAGTATCAAATTACTGATCCGGTGATCAAGGAAGCCGTGCAGAAAGCCATTGGAAAAGAAAAAAATCTTTATAAAAAGGCATGGAAACTCTACCGCTATGTTCAGGAAAACATGTTTTACCAGATGGCAGGAGGTTGGAATACCGCACCTGCCGTTTTATTACGTGGAAACGGATCCTGTTCCGAATACTCTTTCGTATACATTGCCCTTTGCAGAGCAGCTGGCATTCCGGCACGTTACGTGGGGGCAGTTTCGGTGCGACAGGAGAAGGCACAGCTCGATGATGTCTTCCACCGGTGGGTGGAAATATTCCTTCCGGGCTATGGATGGATCCCCGTTGACCCCTCAGGTGGTGACTCAGACTCTCCCGCACATCAGGCAGCCTTTTTTGGTGCGGTGAGAGGAAAATATATCGTAACCACCCAATCAGGCGGCGGCTCAAACACAATGGAATGGACCTATAATTCCAATGAATTCTATACTGCCGATCCGAAGGCATATATTGTTACCGATACTTTCGGCGACTGGGATATTAGTAAGTAATAAAAACCAGCGAAAAATGAAAAAAATTGTGCTTTTCGTATGCACCCTTATTCTTACATTATTTTCTTCGGCGCAACAGGCGGAAAGAATAAAGATCGAGGTGGCTCCCAATGGCAGGGATTTAAAAATCTATCCCTTACCAGCAAAAGAAGGCAGCCCGGTCTTATTCATTAACCAATACGGAATGCCTGGTTTTGAAATCGAAGGCGAAAGCCGGTTCGAATGGTCGGAATACCACGATGCCACCGAAGGGAAGCCTGAAAGCATTAATGCAACAAAAATCACGTATTACAACAACCTCGACCACGATGGTTTTTTAGCTTCTGTGGGATCGATTGAACTGGAATATTACGACCGGCTCCCCGGCGAAGCCCATTCTACTAAATTACGATATATCAATACAATAGAAATTACCTATTACGATATTATGCAAGGCCCGCCAAAACAGGGAAAAATAAAAAGCATCGGAAATATTCAACTCGATTACGCCTATGGTTTCGATAACGAGGGCAAGCTCACCCGCGCCGGTAACTACCGAATATTTTATCATCAAGAAGATAACCGAAGCGGAAAAAGTGGAAAACCGGATACAATAGAAGGAAATGACGAACGTTTACAATTAATTCTTACAACCCTTTTATAGCACACATCAAATACAGGAAATTTTTACCCCATGAAGTTATCCGTAATTATTGTTAACTATAATGTAATCCATTTTCTGGAACAGTGTCTGCTTTCGACAGAAAAAGCACTAACCGGAATCGACGGGGAAGTATATGTAGTGGATAATAATTCAGTGGATGACTCGGTGGCGATGGTGAAAGAAAAATTTCCCTGGGTAAAGCTAATTGCCAACAAAGAGAATCCCGGGTTTTCAAAGGCCAATAACCAAGCCATCCGGGTTGCAAAAGGCGACTACATTTTGTTATTAAATCCCGACACCGTGGTGGAGGAAGATACGTTCAGGAAAAGCATTACCTTTATGGAAAGCCATCCCGATGCGGGTGGTCTGGGGGTCATGATGGTCGACGGTAAAGGAAAATTTCTTCCCGAATCGAAACGGGGATTACCCACACCCGAAGTCGCGTTTTATAAAATTTTTGGCCTTTCCCGCTTGTTTCCGCGATCGAAGCGCTTCGGAAAATATCACCTCACCTATCTTCCTAAAGACAAAACCCATAAAATTGACGTTCTGGCAGGCGCCTTTATGATGCTCCGAAAAGAGACACTGGATAAAACAGGCCTTCTCGACGAAACTTTTTTCATGTATGGCGAAGATATTGATTTGTCGTACCGAATTACCCAAGCCGGATACAATAACTATTATTTTCCGGAAACAAGAATTATTCATTATAAAGGAGAAAGCACAAAAAAAAGCAGCATTAATTATGTGTATACCTTTTATAATGCTATGGTCATTTTCGCACAGAAGCATTTCAGCAAAAAAAACGCACAGCTTTTTAGCTTTATCATTAATCTTGCCATTTGGCTCAGAGCGTCCCTGGCATTACTCTATCGCTTTATAAAAAACATTTTTTTACCCGTTAGCGATGCACTGCTAATGTACGGAGGAATTTATCTAATAAAAATCTATTGGGAAAAGCTGTATATTTTCCCGGAAGGAGGTTCCTACCCAAGAGAATATTTGTTATTTGCAGTTCCGCTCTATGTGTTAACCTGGGTAGTTTCACTCTATTTCAGTGGGGCCTACGACAAGCCACTCCAACCCGGGAAAGTGGTTCAGGGTACATTTATCGGCACGGTAATCATTCTTGTTACATACGCTTTGCTTCCGGAAGAATTCAGGTTTTCCAGGGCGATGATTCTGATGGGAACACTCTGGGGAATTATTGCCCTTACCTCACTGCGAATCCTTTTGCATTACCTGCTCCCCGGACACTACCCCTTCGGCAACGACGAAAACAAAAGATTTGTGATTATTGGGTCAAAAAAAGAGGCCAGCCGTGTTGCTGCCTTGCTGAGTCAGACCGCACTAAAACCAGGCTTTGTTGGGCTTGTTTCAACGGAAGAAGGCACACGCGAAGAGGGTTTTATCGGAAATCTGGACCAACTCCGCGACATTATTATGATTTATCAAATCAGGGAAATTATTTTCTGTGCCCGGGATATGACCTCAGTGGACATAATCGACCGGATGTCGGAGCTAACGGATTTGCAGGTTAATTTTAAAATTGCCCCCAGAGAATCCTCGGCAATCATCGGAAGTAATAGTATTAACACCAGTGGTGATTTATATACTATGGATGTCAACGCCATCTCAAAAAAATCAAATCGAAGAAATAAACGGCTGCTCGATGTGCTTACTTCATTATTGTTGCTGCCCATGATGCCGTTTATCCTAATAATAGTGCATAAACGTGTTGGATTTATCGCCAATATTTTCAAGGTACTGACAGGCATCAAAAGCTGGGTGGGCTATTGCCATGTGGATAATAATTCCACCCTACATCTCCCCGCAATTAAACCAGGCGTGCTGAATCCCGCCGATCTCTTGTCACTCCCAAAAATCAATGCCGCAGACCAGGCACAACTCAATTATCTTTACGCAAAAGATTATCATTTCAAAAAGGATATTAATATCATTATCAGAGCCCTACGCCATTTAGGAAGATAAGGAACAAACAAAAAGGTTTTCTTTGTGTTTAACAATCAAATCTGAACGTATTTCGCGTATCTGAATACACATAACTATGGCAAAACATGAAATTGTTATTCCCAAAATGGGAGAAAGTATAATAGAAGCCACCATTACCAAATGGCTAAAAAAAGAGGGTGACAGAATCGCAGAGGAAGATCCGTTGGTAGAACTCGCCACAGACAAAGTGGACTCGGAAATCCCCTCCCCGGTCGACGGGAAAATAATAAAAATTCTATTCCGGGAAGGCGATGTGGTTCCGGTTGGGAAGGTTATCGCCATTCTTGAAATTGAGGGCGAAGAAGCTCAACCCGAAGCTAAAAAGGCGGAAGATGTCACACAACGGACTGAAAAATCGAAAACACCGATTCCGCCTCACTCCGAAAATATTGAACAGCCACAAAACGTGCCCGCCACTTATGATGACCGGTTTTACAGTCCGTTAGTAAAAAGCATTGCCCGGCAGGAACAAATCACACCCGCAGAACTGGCGACGATTAAGGGCACCGGCAACAACAACCGGGTAACAAAAAACGATGTTATGGAATACCTTGCCGGGCGCTCGGGCAACACCGAATCGCAAAAACAGGAAACCCATCCGGATTCGCCAATGCAAACGACTTCGCAACAAGCAACTGGACCGGCAATCACAACTTCAGCAGGCGATGAAATCATCCAAATGGACCGAATGCGAAAACTAATTGCAGATCATATGGTACATTCCGTGCATACCAGTCCCCATGTTACCTCTTTTATTGAAGTGGATATGGAGCCTGTGGTACAATGGCGCAACCTCCATAAAGAAGACTTTCTACGTAAAGAAAAACAAAAACTTACATTTACCCCTTTCTTCATTGAAGCAGCTGCCCGAGCATTGCGCGATTTTCCAGGAGTAAACGCCTCGGTCGACGGCGATAAAATCATCCTCAGAAGAAACATTAATATCGGAATGGCTGCGGCATTACCCAACGGAAATCTGATTGTTCCTGTGATTCGTAACGCTGACAAAATGAATCTCGCTGGAATAGCAACGGCAGTTAATGACCTGGCGGAACGAGCACGCAATAATAAACTGAAACCCGATGAAATCCAGGAGGGCAGTTTTACGGTCACAAACCTTGGGACTTTTGGCTCAGTATCCGGCACGCCCATAATCAATCAGCCTCAGGTAGCCATTCTGGGCATTGGTGTCATTGAAAAAAAACCAGTGGTAGCAGAAACACCGCTGGGCGATACCCTTGCCATACGACACCGCTGTATGCTTTCGTTAGCTTACGACCATCGTGTCGTTGATGGTGCTCTCGGGGGAATGTTCCTCCAGCGCATCGCACAGTACCTTGAAAATTTCGATTCAAAAAGAACCGTATAACTGGTTGTTTTTAACTACTTTTGTTCTGTTAACCGCAACATAAGCTTCTGATACCGGTTATAGGGTTTCAGAAGCCTTTTGTTTTGAAAAACATGCCATGAAACTGAATCTCAAACGACCCATTGTTTTTTTTGATCTGGAAACCACCGGACTCAACATAGTAAATGACCGAATCGTAGAAATAGCGATGCTAAAAATCACACCGGATGGGGAGGAAATTCTCAAAACACACCTCATCAACCCTGGAATACCCATTCCGCCTTTCGTAACAACTATTCATGGCATTTCCGACGACGATGTAAAAAACAAACCCTTGTTCAAACAAATTGCAGGAAGTATGAACGATTTCCTGAAAAATTGTGATTTGGCGGGATTCAATGCATTACGGTTTGATATTCCGCTGCTTGCTGAAGAATTTCTGCGGGCCGGAGTGGATTTTACTATTAAGGACAGAAACATTGTGGACGTACAAAACATTTTCCACAAGATGGAACAACGCACACTGGAAGCAGCCTATCGGTTTTATTGCAATAAAATTCTGGAGGGCGCCCATTCAGCTGAAGCCGATACAAAAGCCACCTACGAAGTATTGAAAGCACAACTCGACCGCTACGAAAATATTTCTTATACCGACCGGAACGGGAAAAATTATCTTCCGGTAATCAATGACATGAACGCACTTAGCGATTTCTCTGCTCAAAATAAAAATGCAGATTTAGCCGGTATGCTTATCTATGATGAACGAAATGATGTCGTTTTTAATTTTGGGAAATATAAAGGGAAAAGCGTTATCGAGCAATTCAAAACTGAACCACAGTATTACGACTGGATTATGAAAAGTAATTTTCCACTTTATACCAAAAAGGTATTACAGGAGCTCTACTTTAAAACCCGGTCATCACAGGGGTTTCTTTTTACATAATAGGTTACCGGAAAGGCTATTGAATGCATTTGTACCTTAAAAAATCATGGAGATGAAAATAATTTGTATTGGAAGGAATTACACGGAGCATAATGAAGAAATGAAGAACCCGGAAGGCAAGGTACCAGTGATCTTCCTCAAACCTGAAACTGCATTAGTCCTGAACAACCGGCCTTTTTATTACCCCGATTTCTCCAATGAGGTGCATTATGAAGCAGAAATTGTGGTGCGTATCAACCGAAATGGAAAAACCATACGGGAACATTTCGCAAAAAATTACTACAATGAAATCGGGTTTGGGATCGACCTGACGGCACGGGATATCCAGCGAAAATGCAAAACAGAAGGCTTGCCATGGGCCATAGCCAAAGGATTCGACGGTTCAGCTCCACTGAGCAGATTTCTTCCCCTTTCCGATTTTATCAACCCTGCAAACATCGAATTTTCATTGCTGAAAAATGGGAATACCGTACAGCATGGATTTTCAGCCGAAATGATCTTCTCCATCGACCGGATTATCTCCTATATCTCCACCTATATCACCTTGAAAATGGGGGATCTGATTTTTACAGGAACGCCGTCCGGGGTTGGACCCGTAGCAATTGGCGACTTCTATGAAGGATATATTGAAAATAAAAAAATGCTTTCATTGCAGATAAAATGACAACATGAGGCTGAGCCAAAATACATACAATATCAAAGAAACCATCGAATTGCTGATGAAAACCTATAAAATTGATAAAAAATTTGATCAGGCACAAGTGATCAAAGCCTATGGAGAAGTAGTCGGCCCAATGATAAGTAAGCATACCACCGCAGTATACATGAAAGAAGAAACCCTTTATATCCATGTCGATAATGCCGCGTTACGCAACGAATTAGTGTATGCCAAAGAGAGACTTATAGCAGCGATTAACAAAAAAACAGGAAAGGATTTGGTAATTAATCTGTTTATTTCGTAAAACCATTACGTTTCACGGTAGCATTGGTAACGATATAATGGGCATATTCGGTATGAATTTGTGAAACCAGTCGTTCGATCCGTTCGCTATGGGTATCGGTGATAAAAACCTGACCAAACATATTATCGCTCACCAGTTTAACGATTGCGCTCACGCGGCCGTCATCAAGTTTGTCAAAAATATCATCCAGCAATAGAATGGGTTTATAGCCTTTTTGAATACGGGTGTATTCGAATTGTGCAAGTTTTGTAGCGATATAGAATGATTTCTGCTGACCCTGGGAACCGAAACGTTTCACCGGATGGCCATCGAGCAAAAACGAATAGTCGTCTTTGTGTATTCCGGTAGTTGTATATTTCAACATACGATCTTTCATCACCGAATCAAACAACAATTCACGCGGTCCCCGGGAGTGGAGATGGGACAAATACTCCACGGAAACCGTCTCCCTGCCTTTCGATACCAGGGTATAAAAATGCTGCAACATCGGAATAAATGCGTTGGCAAAAGCGCAACGGGATTCAAAAAGCAATCCGGCGTACTCCACCAACTGTTCGTCCCAGATTTCCAGTGCCTCAACATTAAAAGTTCCGGTTTCAGCATACTTTTTCAGTAAGGTATTTCGCTGAAAAAGTGCACGGTTGTAGTTAATCAGCGTATCCAGATAGACCGAATTAAACTGGGAGATCACACTATCAAAATACTTCCGGCGTACCTCACTACCATTATTGATAAGATCCTGATCGTAGGGCGAAATCATCACCAAAGGAAATTTCCCGATATGATCAGCCAATCGCTGGTATTCCTTTTTGTTCAGGCTAAATTGCTTTTTCTGCCCACGCGATAACATACAGGAAACCCGGTCGTCGGGGTTTCCTTCGGAACTAAAACTGCCATGAACAGCAAAAAAATCCTGATCATGACGGATATTCTGTTGATCGGTAGCATTAAAATAACTCTTGCAATACGAAAGATAATAAATAGCATCCAGAATATTAGTTTTACCCGCACCATTGGATCCGGTAAAACAATTAATTTTCGGAGAAAAATCCAGTTCTGCTTCCGGATAGTTTTTAAAATTAACCAGATGTACTTTTTTGATATACATAGCCTATACGCCGATTTTTAGTACTTCTTCGGCAATTTTTTCCATCAGCCACATGGGAGTTGAAGTGGCTCCACAAATTCCTACCTTCTCCTTACCTTCAAACCACATCCGTTTCAGCTCGCCAGACTGAGAAATAAAATAGGTTGCCGGATTAATTTCTTTACATTTTTGAAACAAAAAATTGCCATTGGAACTTTTACGGCCACTGACGAAAAGGACAATATCGAAACGAGTAACAAATTTCTGCAGCGCAGGAACGCGATTCGACATCTGACGGCAAATGGTATCAAAAACCAGCAGATCGGGTTCAACGTCAGGATTTACAACACGCATCCGCCGCTCAATTTCTTTGCTCATTTCATGAAACTTATCCAAACTCTTGGTGGTTTGAACAAAAAACCGGACTGGTTTAGAATAATCGATTTGAGTAAGATCGTCGAAAGAAGAAACGATAATCCCCCGACAGAAAGTTTGCCCATAAAGGCCATTTACCTCAGGATGTAACTCTTTACCAAAAATAACAATCTGGCCTTCGTTTTTACTGACTTCATCGTACGACCTGCGAATTTTATTCTGAAGTCGAAGGACAACCGGACACGTAGCATCAATAATAGTTAATCCATTTTTAAAGGCTGTTTTGTAAGTATTGGGATATTCACCATGGGCTCTGAATAATACTTTTTTACCTTCAAGAGCGGGCAGGTCATCGTGGGAAATAATTTTCATGCCCAGTTTTTCCAGCCGTTCTACCTCTTCGTGGTTATGTACAATATCGCCCAGGCAATAAAGTTCTTTATCCGTAGCCAATTCGCGCTCAGCAACTTCGATGGCATGAACCACACCAAAACAAAAACCGGATCCCTTATCAATTTCTATATCCATCGTGCTGTATTTCGGGCAAAGATACCAAAAAGAAGATGAAACCTTGCGGAGAAAAAGATTTTTGCAAAGCGAGTGACCGATACAAAAAAATCTTTAGTTCATTGCCGGATCGGCCGGATAATTCGCCCAGATGGCATAATGAGTACCCAGATTACGGACTAACGAACTCCACATTCCAGAGGGACGGGTATAAAAAAGCTGATGGGGTGTCAGCGTTGAGACCACCCAGGAATCATGGGTTAATTCGGAGTCCAGCTGATGGGCCGACCACCCCGAATAGCCCATAAAAATCCGTATATCATGCATTGTAATCTGATTCTGCAACATAAGTTCAAGCGCCACATTCCAGTCGCCTCCCCAAAAGACACCCTCCGTAACTTTTTGAGCACCCGGAATTCGGTCTCCCATACGATGGATAAAAAAAATAGAATCAGTACTTACCGGACCACCAAAAAATAAGCGGGGATTAAATCCACCCCACCCTTTTATGACTTTTGATAAACGAATATCCATGGGTTTATTTATGATAATCCCTAATGAGCCATCCTCATTATGATCAGCCAGCATAATTACCGATTGTTTAAAATAAAAATCATTCAAAGCAGGTTCTGCAATTAAAATTTTACCAGCGGCGGGAGCAATCATTTTTCGTTGCATCATTCAGTAAATTTTATCGTTTGACTCCACTTTTGTCCATTCGTTTCAAAGGTACTCCGTTCAATAGATATTTGTATCTTTGGCCGCAGCGAAACAGCAAAAATTATTCCATACAAAAAATGAATAACCAAAATAAATACGATCAACTACGCAGGGATTATCCGGTATTTACGTACAAAGGTTTCTCGAAGAAAATACATAATCATGGCCTGACCGTGACCTATCAGTTCGCTGTCGGAGAGCAATTCACCTTCAGCCCTAAAACAACATTTTACAGTCAACCCGCTGATTACAATACTATTAACCCGGAGTTACTCGACAATATCTTATTTCATGCAGGGATGGTTGAAATGATCAGTTACTGGAAGCTTACCTGCTCACCAACCATATATGTTGAACCATTTGCGTTAAATAAAACTCAATGTGCCTGGTGGAAAAAATTATTTTTTTTGGGTCTGGGTGAATTTTTCTATCGCAACGCCATAACACCCGATCCGGATACATTTATAACAATAGTTGCCCCATCACCGAACACAACAACGAAAAAAACCTGCGGTAAAAGCAATGGATATCTGATTCCTGTAGGAGGAGGAAAAGACTCGGCCGTAACACTGGAATTGCTAAAAAATAAAAATATCATGCCTTTTATCATTAACCCACGGCAAGCCCAAACCGACACACTTGCCGCCGCAGGACTTGACAAAAAGACCTTTTTCAGAATGGAACGGCAACTCGATCCACGCCTTTTACAACTAAACAATGAAGGATTTCTGAACGGCCATACCCCATTCTCAGCCCTTCTGGCATTCTACGCTCTAGCGGCTGCTATTTTATCAAAAAGGCATACCATTGTTTTATCTAACGAATCAAGCGCGAATGAAAGCACCGTACGAAACAGTACGGTAAACCATCAATACAGTAAAAGTATTGAATTTGAAAACGATTTCCGTCATTATGTAAACACCTATATCGCCGATGATTTGCGGTATTTCAGTTTCCTGCGTCCACTTACTGAACTTCAGATTAGCGCCCTTTTTTCACAAATGAAAGCCTACCATCGCGGATTCAGGAGTTGCAATGCCGGAAGTAAAACAAATAGCTGGTGTGGGAAATGCCCGAAATGCTTGTTTACCTTTATTCTACTCTCAGTTTTTTTACCATCCCGGGAGGTAGAAAAAATTTTTGGAGCCAATCTGTTCCATGACCCGCAAATGATCCCGGTAGCCGAGGAGCTTATCGGGTTATGGCCGGCCAAACCCTTTGAATGCGTGGGAACCACCCATGAAGTTCAAACTGCACTTGCCGTAATTATTTCGAGATATAACGAACATACCCTTCCTCCGGTGCTCGCTGCAATATCAGAAAGCATACCTGCCAATTTGGCATTAGACCGGCTGAATACCTTATCCACTCCCCCGGAAAAACATTTTCTGAATGAAGATGAATTGAAAATTCTAACCCATCATCTACATGAACTCCATTAATACGATCCTCGCCTCAAGACAAAAAATATTAATTTTGGGTTTCGGCCGTGAAGGAAAGAGTACCTATCGCTATATCCGTTCTCTGTTTCCCAAAAAAATGCTCACTATTGCAGATGAGAAAAGCCATCCCGACTTATTTTCCTGCTTATCAGCGGATCCATGTTTGATGGTACAAACCGGAAAAAAATGCTTTAATAATTTATCACAATTCGATCTGATTATAAAAACCCCGGGGATTCCCCTGTTCAAACTAACCGGGGCTCAAAAAAAAAATATCACCTCACAGACCGATCTTTTTCTTAGGCAATACGGTACACAAACCACAGGAATATCGGGTACAAAAGGGAAAAGCACGACAGCATCGCTGATTTATCATCTTCTAAAAATATCCGGAAGGGAGACAATATTTGCCGGTAATATTGGAATTCCGGCGTTTGATATGCTTCCACGGATTACTCCGGAAACCACAGTGGTCATGGAATTATCTGCGCATCAGGGTGAAATTTTGCATGTGGCACCCCACGTAATGATACTTCTCAACCTTTTTCAGGAACATCTCGACCACTTCGGAAATTTCGGAAATTACAAGCAAGCCAAATTGAACTTTTGCACGTTTCAAAAGCCCGGCGATTACTTTATCTATTTAACCGAAGATCCGGAACTAATTCAATGCGCAGGAACAGTGGACGGAGTGCACTATATTGGGATTTCAGAAAGCTTTAGCGAAAACGGCTACAGTTTCAAAGATGAGAAAATTACAGGCCGGGGTCTGGAAATGGAAAATTATATTTGTGCCCTGAAAGGGAAACACAACCGTAAAAACATCGCTGCGGCGGTAGCAGCAGCGCATATACTGGAAATAAACACAGACACGCTGCAAACGGGGCTGGCCTCCTTTTCACCACTGAAGCACCGAATGGAATTCGTGGGTGAAATAAACACCGTAAAATATTACAACGACAGTATATCGACGGTTCCCGAGGCCACAATTGCAGCGATGGAAACCTTAAACCGCGTTTCAGTACTTATATTAGGAGGTTTTGACCGGGGAATTGATTATTCGAAGCTGGCCAATTACCTTCGGGATTATACAGCCGCATCGCTGGTTTTACTCGGGCAGGCAGGGAAACGAATGGGTATCGAATTTTTGAAGGCCGGAATTCCGCAACACCGGATGCTATATGCAGCCTCGATGGAAGAATGCCTTTCAATTGCACACGATAAAGCCCCCAGGAAAACCATTTGCCTGCTTTCACCAGCAGCAGCCAGTTACGACACCTACGCTGATTTCGAGGAAAGAGGTGACCATTTTAAAGCGTTAGTCAAACAACACCAAAGATAAAAAAACCACCTCAACGGAAGTGGTTCACGACGCATAAAATGTGTTTTCCAAGATAAAAAATTCCTTACGAAGCCTGATCCTTTGTATGATCTAATAACTCTTTTAATGCTTTCACATTTTTTTCTTTTTTCGGACGAGATTTTCCGTAAGAACCATTAACAATCTTACCTCTTTTTGTTTTGATATCACCTTTTCCCATAATTCAATTTTTTGTGGTGCAAAAGTATTAATTTTTTTTTGAAAAATGCAATTATTCTGACTTCGTACTTTTTAAATGGTTAAGAAAGTTCTTTTCAAGAACATCGGATTTACGCACGGTGTTCCTTGCCCAGGAAAGCAAAATATCAAGGCGGTCGGATGGCGAGAGTTGCCAGGAGATATCTGATGCCTGAAGGCGTTTTGTTAATTCATAAAGTATTAGTGAAGCTGAAACACTCACATTGAAGCTTTCAGTAAAACCGAACATAGGAATATTAAGGGTATAATCGGCCATTTGAAAGGCTTCTTCGGAGAGCCCGTTAAGTTCAGTACCCAAAAGAATGGCTGTTTTCGGTTGCAAAGGAAGATTTATCAGGGAAAAATCGAAATGATGCGGAGAGGTAGCCACCAGGGTATAACCCGCCTTCTTCAATGAAAGGAGGCATTCGCGGGTATTGATTGCCTGAGTGTTGTATTTATGCAGGGTAAGCCATTTTGAGGATCCCAAGGCAATATTGGGATTCACTTCATAGGTGTTAGTATTCTCGATAATATGGACATCCTGAATCCCAAAACAGTCGCAAGAGCGCAAAACAGCACTGGCATTATGCGGCTGAAAAACATTTTCCAGTACGAGCGTAAGATGGCGGGTTCGATAACTGAGCACCTGATCAAACCGCTGCTTTTTATGCTCAGAAACGAAACATAGAAGATACTCAAGCAATTTTTCAGTAGGTTGCATACGAAAAAAAAGCTCCGTAGGCTACGGAGCTTAAGTTTTTGCTAAATCCTATTTAAGTTCAGCACCGGGACGAAATTTCACTACCTTTTTTGACGGAATAGTGATGGTTTTCCCTGTCTGAGGATTTCTGCCGGTTCTTGAGGCACGTTCAGTAACGCTCCATGAACCGAAGCCAACAAGTGCTACTCTTTCTTCTTGTTTTAGCGCTCCTTTAACATTGTTAACGAAAGCATCTAAAGCTTTGCCTGCATCGGCTTTTGTCAGATTAGCATCTTTGGCGATTGCATCAATAAGTTCAGCTTTGTTCATAATAAAGTTTTTTGGTTGATAAACTGGAAAATTTTTGTAAATATAGTCTAAAATATTGAAAAATCAAGGCTTTCAGACGATTTAAAGCAAAAAATGTTAATAAAAAGCATGGTTTGTTAATAATCTGCCTCCGAAAAAGCTAAAACCAGAGGAAAAACCGTTTAAAACAGGCCGATTGGGAAAGAATGAAGGAGAAATTACACCCATAATTTCCATCAAAAAGAATGACAGGTAGTTTGGTATGTCGAAAAAACGATTATTTTTGCAAAAATTTCAATAGAATTATGGCAAAAAAGCACGATAACGCAGAAGACAACCTGATGGTCGTTGAAGATGCGCTCAGCAAATCGGAACAGTTTATAGAAAGGAACCAACGCATTATTACCATGGTCATTGGTGCAATTGTAGTTTTAATTCTGGCTTATCTGGGATACCAGCGTTATTTCCTACTTCCCCGCAACAATGAAGCACAAGAACAAATGTTCATGGCTGAAAAATACTTTGAGCAGGATTCTTTTAATCTGGCACTGTTTGGCGACGGTGGCAATTATCTTGGATTCCTCGATATTATTGATGAATACGGAGTAACTAAATCAGCTAACCTGGCGAAGTATTATGCCGGTGTTTGTTTTTTGCACCGCGGTGAATACGAAAATGCCATCGAATACCTGCGAAAATTTAAAAGTAAAGATCTGCTGGTTTCTGCCATGGCACTCTCTGCTTCCGGAGATGCCTATATGGAAATGGGAGAAACCGAAAAGGCACTAAAACAGTATAAAAATGCAGCGGCTAAAAACCCCAATGAATTTTCAACACCCTATTACCTTCTGAAAGCAGGATTAGCCAGTGAAGAACTAGGCCAATACAGTGACGCTGCCGGTTTTTATGAAAAAATCAAAACAGACTATCCCAAAAGTGCACTGGCCCGCGAAGCAGATAAATACATTGCCAGAGCCAAAGGAAAAATATAATTCTCCTTGCAAAAATATTTCAAACCGTTCCTCACGAACGGTTTTTTTATTTTTTGTACCTTCACCGCCAACAAAACTGGAATATGGCACGGATTATTTTTATGGGCACACCACAGTTTGCTGTTCCATCCCTGGAAGCACTGCTTGCAGCCGGTCATAAAGTGGTTGCTGTGGTTACCCCCCCGGATAAGCCAGCCGGAAGAGGAAAAAAACTACAACCTTGTCCGGTAAAAATTACTGCCCTTGCCCATGGGTTAACCGTATTGCAACCTGAAAAACTAAAGGATCCCGGGTTCATCCTAACGCTAGAGCAACTCAAACCGGAAATTATTGTTGTTGTTGCCTTCCGGATGCTGCCGGAAGCAATCTGGACCATTCCGGTACAAGGAACATTTAATCTCCACAGTTCCTACCTCCCCAACTACCGGGGCGCAGCGCCAATGAACCATGCCATCATTAATGGTGAAACAGAAACAGGTATCACTACTTTCTTACTCGATAAAACCATTGATACAGGGAAAATCCTCCTTCGTGAAAAAGTACGCATTCCTTCGGAAATGAATGTCGGACAACTGCATGACCTGCTTATGATTAAAGGAGCTGCACTGGTACTGAAAACCATCGATGCCATCGAAAATAAAACCCTTACCCCAATGGATCAACGTCAATGTGAGGATTCGCATAATCTGAAAACCGCACCAAAATTCACCAAAGAAGATTTACGAATCAACTGGCATCTGGAAGCCCAAAAAATTCATAACCTTATCAGAGGTTTAAGCCCTTACCCTGCAGCTTTTACCACCCTTTGCGCCCCATGTGGAGATGAATTTCAAATCAAAATATTTACTGCATCGGTCAAACCAGGAAAAGGAAACTGTCCCGGAACCCTGCTGACAAACTGCAAAAACACCCTTGAGGTAGCCACAGGAAATGGAATTATTGCGATTGAAGAACTTCAGATTCAGGGTAAAAAGAGGATGAGCGTTGACAATTTTTTGCGTGGATTCACCCTGACCAACGACTGGAAAATGAAATAAGAAGGACAAAAATTGCTTTTAGCAAAAAAAAATAATACTATTGCAATTGCAATATCGCTAACCCAAAACTTTACCTTATGAATAAAGCGGAACTAATTGATTTTATTGCTCAGGAAACCGGCCAGACCAAGGTTGTGGCTCAAAAAGCCCTTGAGGCTTATGTAAAAGCAGTTAAAGCGTCTTTAGTGGCTGGAGACCGTATCCAACTTACAGGATTCGGAACATTTTACGTCGACTCCCGCGCTGCAAGGCTTGGCAGAAATCCACGTACCGGACAAGAAATCGCTATTGGCGCAAAAAAAATCGCTAAATTTAAGCCTGGGAAAGACCTGGCCGAGGCGGTGAAGTAACAGGATCGATTAAAAAATAAAAGGTTGTGCAGAATACGCAACTTTTTATTTTATCCACTGATAACGCAAATCCGACAAAAGAGTGACGGTCTTGTTATCCAGAAGATATTGCATTACATGCAACAACTGATCTTCATTCACATCATAAGCTTCAGAAAAAATCTCATCTATTGTACAAGGCCGCTCAAGCAATAATTTTTTCACCCGCACGGCAATGGCTTCGTAGATTAACGGCCCCAAATCGGGCTTTTTTCGTCGGCAAAAATCACAAGTCCCGCAAGGTAAGGCCGACTTCTCACCAAAATAAGCCAGCAACATCCTGCTTCTGCATTGCGAGGTATCCTGCACATACAGCTTCACTGCCTCCAGTCGTTTTTTTGCCATTTCTTTCCGGTCGCGGTAATTTTTTTTACTGATATGCAAATCTTTAGCGGGCAGATGGGGAATCAAAAATACCAGTTGCGGATGCTCCGCCTGGGGGATATAATCAATAATTTCAAATGTATGCAACTTATTCAACCCATACACCAACTGATCGGGCATAATTCCGGCTTTGCGAGCCAGCGCCTTTTCATTCAAAGCGACATAAGTGGTAAATAACCCGGAATACGATCTTAACAGCAGCTTAATCAATCCATCATATTTACTGTTTTCGACCTGAAAACGGTACAAATCTTCTTTCGAAACCTTAATTATCATCTTTGATGGAGAATGAAAGGCCTCGTTCATCAAAATATATCCTTCTTTCTCAAGCAGCTGCAGCGCACTGAACGTAATTGCCGGATCAAATCGGTAATGCGAGCAAAATTCGGGCAGATCAAAATCAATGGTTTTATCGCGGCCTGTTCCAATAGGGAGAGCCGCAAAATTCATTAACGCCTGATAGACCGAACGGATAAATTGGATCTCTGGAAACGAGAGGGCGAGATTCCGGTCAAGGTTCATAATATCCTGATCATCATACAACAATACAGCATACGACCGTAGGAGATCCCTTCCACCCCTTCCGGCTTCCTGAAAATATGCCTCCAGATTATCCGGTATATCCAAATGCACGACCCACCGGACATCCGGTTTATCAATGCCCATTCCAAACGCATTGGTGGCCACAATTACCCGCACTTCATTGTTAACCCATTGTTGCTGGCGCTTATCCCGCAAATCGGAGGTCAAACCAGCATGGTACCAGGTTGCAGAAATTGAATTACGCTGAAGAAATTCAGCAATGTCGCGGGTGCGTTTACGATTCCTTGCGTACACGATTCCCGTTCCCTTTACCCCATTGATAATCTTTAACAACTTTCCATATTTATCTTCTTCTTTATAAACAAGATAGGTAAGATTAGGACGCGCGAAACTTTTTTGGAAAAGATTATTTTTTTTAAACCCAAGTTTTTGCTGAATATCAACAACAACGTCCGGTGTTGCGGTAGCAGTCAGGGCAATCACAGGAACCGCAGGAATCCGCTTACGAATTTCAGCAATCTCAAGATAAGGAGGACGGAAATCATAGCCCCATTGCGAAATACAATGAGCTTCATCAACGGCCAGCAGGGATACCTTCATGGCTTCGATATTCAAGGTAATCAGATCAGATTTCAGGCGTTCGGGAGAGATATACAAAAATTTTAGATTTTCATTCACTGCATTATCAATCACATTGCTGATTTCACGTGCATTCATACCGGAATAAATAGCAGAAGCTTTGATATTACGTTTTTTTAAATTTTCAACCTGATCTTTCATCAAGGCAATCAAAGGGGAAATAACAAGAGTGAGCCCGGGAAGTGCGAGACCCGGAACCTGAAAGCAAAGCGACTTTCCTCCTCCGGTAGGCAACAAAGCAAGCGTATCATTTCCTTTCATTACCGATTGAATGATATCTTCCTGCAAAGCCCTGAATTGAGGATACCCCCAATAATGCTGCAATATTTTATGAAGTTCTGACACACTATTTGTTTTCAAAACAAATATAATGAAAGTGTTGGATTTAAACGTTTTTAATCGCTTGCGATTTGATCCTGCTGTTTTTCACACGCACATTGTTTTTTATAGAAAGAATAATTACATCGAAAGCGAACATTGAGGAGTGGATGGGTGTTATTATTTAAATTCAACAAAAGCCATACGACAAAATGAAGGGAAACAAAAGCCATCCCCTGTTTTCAAAAATTTTTTATTTATATTACGATGGATTTCGATCCATGACAGTAGGCAAAAAATTATGGGCGATCATTCTAATTAAGCTGGCAATTTTTTTTCTGGTGATGCGAATATTTTTCTTTCCGGATTTTTTGAAGACCCATTTTAAAAATGACAAGGAAAGAAGTAATTATGTATTTGAGCAACTTATTAACCAAGAATAAGGAATATGGAAAACATCGACTTTAGTTTGGTCGACTGGTCGAGGGCGCAATTTGCACTAACAGCGTATTACCATTGGCTATTTGTACCCTTAACCCTGGGGATTACCTGGATTATCGCCATCATGGAGACCATTTATGTCCGTACGGGCAATCCGGAATGGAAAAGAACGACAAAATTCTGGATGATTTTATTTGGTATTAATTTCGCTATAAGCGTTTCCACAGGGATAATCATGGAATTTGAATTTGGAACCAACTGGTCAAATTACTCGTGGTTTGTGGGCGATATTTTTGGGGCACCTCTGGCCATTGAAGGCATAATGGCTTTTTTTATGGAATCCGTCTTCATTGCCGTCATGTTTTTTGGCTGGAATAAGGTAAGCAAACGATTTCATCTCACTTCCACATGGCTGGTAGCCCTAGGATCGAATCTGTCGGCATTGTGGATACTGGTGGCGAACGGCTGGATGCAGAACCCGGTTGGGATGTTTTTTAACCCCGACACGGCCCGCAACGAAATGCTTAACTTTTGGGAAGTATTTCTTAATCCGATAGCCGTCAACAAGTTTCTACATACAATTTTTTCCTCTTACGTTTATGCTGCAGCATTTGTTATTGGAGTCAGTTCATGGTACTTGCTGCGAAAAAGGCATATCCTGCTGGCCAAACGAAGCAGCCTGATCGCCTCGGTTTTTGGACTTTTAGGCGCTGCAGCCACAGTCATCACCGGTGATGGATCTGCTTATCAGGTAGCCCAGCACCAACCCATGAAACTTGCCGCCATGGAAGGATTATATAAAGGTACTGAAAATGCAGGTCTGGTGGTTTTTTGTTTCCTAAAGGATGCCGAAAATCCGGAAAATCAAGGACACAAGGAACAAATCATGAAAATTCAATTTCCACGCCTGCTTTCATACCTTGCCTACCGTAATTTTAATGCCTTTGTTCCTGGAATTAAAGACTTAATCGACGGCAATCCGGAACAGGGCATTCCTCCGGTTGCAGAAAAAATCGAAAAAGGAAAACGCTCAATTCATGCTCTTTCGACCTATAAACGGGAAAAGGAGGCAGGAAACATAAGCGCAGCATTGGAAGCACGCAAAATATTTGAAGAAAACTTTGAGTATTTTGGGTATGGCTATTTTGATGATGATTATAACCATTTAATTCCCAATGTTCCGGTAACCTTCTACAGTTTTCATATCATGGTTGGGCTGGGCTTTCTTTTTGTGCTCTTCTTTCTCCTCTCTTTGCAGAAAGTATTCAAAAACAGCATCGGCGAAAAACGATGGTTTCTTTATGCAGGAATCCTGATGATTCCTGCCACATTTCTGGCGTCACAAATGGGGTGGACGGTTGCTGAAATGGGACGACAACCCTGGGTCATTCAGGATATTATGCCCACAATGATTGCGGTGTCTCAAATCAATGCCGATGCGGTGAAACTCACTTTTACCCTTTTTGCCCTCATATTTTCCGGGTTAGCCATTGCTGAAGTGAGTATTATGTTAAAACAAATCAAAACAGGACCAAAAGAGGAAGGAAATTAATATGTTTGAAAATTTGTCACATAACGCGTTACAGCACTATTGGTGGGGCATTATTGCACTGCTGGGTGCTTTACTTGTTTTTATGATGTTCGTTCAGGGGGGACAATCATTTCTGCTGAGTTTTGCCCGCAGTGAAACGGAAAAAAGTATGTTGGTAAATACGCTGGGGCGCAAATGGGAAATCACTTTTACCACACTGGTAACCTTTGGTGGTGCATTTTTTGCCTCGTTTCCACTATTTTACAGCACCAGCTTTGGAGGCGCTTACTGGGTTTGGATGGCTATTCTCTTCAGTTTTATCATTCAGGCTATCTCCTATGAATTCAGGACGAAACCCAAAAATGTCTTGGGATCAAAAACCTATGAAGTATTCCTCTTTATCAACGGAATTCTGGGAACAGTGCTGATTGGGACAGCCGTTGGAACTTTTTTCACCGGTTCGAACTTTAGCGTAGATCCGGTGACTCATTTTTCCCAATGGGAACATCCCGCTTACGGACTGGAAGCCATCGTGAACTTCAGAAATGTTGCACTGGGACTCGCTGTATTTTTTCTGGCCAGAGTGCTTGGACTCCTTTACTTCATAAATACCATCGATGATCAGGAAATTACATCACGAAGCAGGAAGAACCTTTTCATCAATGCGGTTCCCTTTTTGGTTTTCTTTCTCTATTTTCTCATAACAATGCTCATAAATAAAGGATTTGCCTATGATCCAGCAAACGGCCTGGTGTTTGAAATGCCTTATAAATACCTGCATAACTTCCTTGAAATGCCCGTTGTAGGTATTCTTTTTCTGTTGGGTGTACTTGGTGTTGTAGGGGGTATAATCCTGGGTGTAAAAAAAAGAAATCGTCATGCCTTCCGAAGCGCCGGAGCCGGTACAGTACTCACAGTATTTGCACTTTTTCTGGTAGCCGGGTACAATAATACTGCTTTCTATCCTTCTGTGCATGACCTGCAAAGCAGCCTGACAATTCAAAACAGTTCATCAAGCCTCTATACACTAAAAGTTATGAGTTATGTATCTTTACTTGTGCCAGTGGTGGTTACCTATATTTATTTTGTATGGCGATCGATGAACAGGAAACAAATCAGCAAAGAAGAGTTAAACGAAGATATTCATATTTATTAATACAGAAACAAAGATGACTCAGATACTCGCATTATTCAGTTGGCCCCTGTTGATTCTCACCGCCTGGATTTTATCCTGGCAAGGAATAAAATATTGGGAAAAACGGTTCAATAAAAAAGAAGAGAACAAAGCTATCTCCCGGGTGAAAGAAAATACCGTGAAAAAATACTGAAGGTAATATAAAAAGTAGTTACGAAAACACTCAACACGGCGCTTGGCAAGGCAACCACGGGATCGGAGAAAAATGAAATGGCTAAAACCGCAGAAAAAGCAGATGATTTTATCACGGTTAGTAAAATCCCGGAAATAATAACATTCGGTGGCTTAGACCTGCGGGTCAAATAATAATATCCTAGAGCGAGGCCATAGATCGCCACCAGGAAAATTCCTGCAACACTGGCAACCAGCCATGGTTCGCTAAAAATCACATCACGGCTGAGCCCAATGGTAGGTACAATTACCATAAAGAAGCCCCACTTAACCGCGGTAGGCTGAATAAGCTGAATATGAGGTAAAACTTTAGGATGTCTTAAAAATCGCGAAAGAAACAGGGGAAGAATAATCAGTTTTATTAACATAGGGAGCAACAGAGCCGGAGAAACCGGACCGGTATCGGGAAGCAGGAAAAATATGAACGGGATTACGACGACAGATGCGAGAGTGATTCCAAAAACACCATTCACACTATAGGTAACATTCCCATTTAACAAGGTGGTAAAAGCGACAAAAGAGGGGCCTGCCGGTGCAGCTGCAATCAGCCACAACCCGATCCTCATCGCCGGATAATCACCCCTGTCAGGCAACAATGCAGCTAAAAGACAAACTACCGTTCCAAAAACAACGTAATTCAAAAAAATTGCCGTCGCAATCTGCTTAAGCGGAGTGCGAAAAGGAACCCAGTCGCGAAATGAAAACCCAATGGTAGAAAAGACCATAATCATGGTAAGAATTCCTACAGATATCTCACCCAAAAAGCGGGTATGTCGGCCAAAAAGCAAACCCGATGCAATGGCAAGCAACAACACCATATCGCGGTGATTAAGCAGGGCAAAAAAACGACGGGTCATTTTATTCTTTTTGCAAATGTGTAAAATTAAATGAAAACAAAAAGGGTAATGGGATGTTTTTTACCTTTGAACTGCTTTAAAAAATTAATTTTATGAAAAAAATATCCTTTCCTGCCGTAATCCTGTTTTTGGTAATGCTCTCAGCATCAACAGCTGCTCAGGAACTTCCTAATTCCGGTTTTGAAATCTGGTATAATCAGGGAAACTATATGAATCCTCAGGAATGGGACACCCCCAACAGTGCTTTATCATTTCTGGGAATAACACCCGTCACACGAAGCAACGATGCCTACAGCGGCGATTACAGTTTACGACTCGAAACCAAAAGTCTATTTACCGCTATTGTGCCAGCGGTGGCTACTCTGGGAACTATCACCGTGGATCTGGTAAATCAGAATGCTGCGATCGATGGAGGAATACCGTACACCAATCGACCACAACGAATGGAGGGATTTTATAAATACACCCCTCAGGGAATTGATTCCTGCGCTTTCATCGCACTTTTCTTCAAGTACAATACCGAATTAAACCAGCGGGATACCCTTGGCCATGCGATGTTTTTCAATCCTAATGCAGTAACAGAATGGACGCATTTTTCTGCTGAAGTCAATTGGTCGTCCACAGCGAATCCGGATACCACAAATATTATCCTCCTGTCGACTTCGAATGTTGCACAAACCCTCCCCGGTTCGGTTCTGCTGGCCGATAACATTAGTTACGAATCGGGTGTAGGAATTGAGCAAAACAACCCTAATAACAAATTACAGGTGGAACTATTTCCAAACCCCGCAACAAATAGAATAACCGTAAGTATTGCGTTTCATGAAGAAGAAATTGCAGGCACACTGAAAATTTATTCATCCTCAGGGAAACTGATCAGGTATGAAAAAGAAATAACATCCGGATCAACGCTAAATGTAAGCCGGCTGCCTGAAGGAATCTATTATTACCATTTTACATCACCTGATAACGACACAAAAAGCGGTAAATTATTTATAATCCATTAGTTATTATTTCTGTGAACAATACACATCGATATATTTTTGTGCGTCTTCAAACTTATACTTCACGGCATCAGAGAACAGGGAACAGGCTTCTGACAACTGTTTCCGCTGCAGATGAATAAGTCCGAGCATATAATAGGCTTTACCGGCCCGTTTATTTTTCTCCAGAATATGGTAAAGTATGGCTGATGTAGTTTCATATTCCTTCCGGTTGAAATAAATTACGGCCTGATTCGTCAGGGCAAGCTCATAATCAGGCTTTATTTTCAACGCCTGATTCAAATCCTTAAGAGCTTTATCATTGAGGTCAACTTTACTGTAAGCCATAGCCCGGTTAACCCAATAATTGGGATTATATGGGCTTTCACGCAGGGCCTGCGTATAATATTTAATGGCATCTGAATGATCATCCAGATAATAATGCGCTTCGGCAATATACGAGGATATGCTGTGATTGAACGGATCGATATTCGACCATTGCGTATTGGCCAGAGTCATGTATTTAATTACGTTCTTATGATCGCCTCTACCCCGGTAGGCCAGTGCAATACGCTCATTGTGTTCCGATTTATAGCGAACAACCGCAAAAGTAAGCATTGCGGGGGTAATCAGAAGTACGAGAATCAGCAGGGCATGAAAAACCCAGTTTGGAACATTGTTGCGCACTTTTCGGCGTATTTTATTGTTGAGGATAATGGAAAAGACAAAATAGAGGGTTAGCATAACCTGATGCGAAATCCCTTTTTTGGGAAAAGTAAACGACTGAATCGCCATATAACCGACCAGGCCGAAAAGCAGGCACAGGGCCATCAGCTTATCATCGGGCGTTTCGGCACGAAACCATGCACGCAACAAGTATATAAAAGCCAGTAAAAACAATAGCATATAAAAGGTAAACCCTATCAGTCCGCTGTCAGACAGAACCCAAAGATAATCGTTGTGAGGAGTAACACTGTTATCATACAATCCATACTTATATTTCACGGTTTTCCAGTCACCGGCACCTTCACCGAAAACCGGATTGGCTTTAACCAGGCGAAGAGTCGCCTCCCAGCGCACCAGCCTGGAACCTGCACCAAATTTTTTCGAAGGGTCGAATGTTTTCTCTACCCCGGCCCTTAATGATGACCGGGAATTGGGAAGCAATCGTGCCAGCGCCTCCGCCAAGGCAAAAAACACCACCAGCGAAACGGCAATAAGCAACGATTTTCGGATAATTCCACGCGACACACTCTTTCCCAGCAAAGACTTATCCGAAACAAGAAATAAAAATCCAGCAACCAAAACACCCAGAATCAGGGCAACCCAAACCGAACGCGTCTGGATAGAAACAATAAAAAAGAGCGTACCAAACAAAGAAACAGAAGTTATCACATTCCAAAATTTATTCCGTTGAAAATATTGAAACAGTGCAAAAGGAAGCAGTAAGAAAGCGCCAATACAGTATTGATTCGACCGCACAAAATTAACCCTTACATCATCCATATCGCGTATTCCTCCAGTATTATTCCACAAATAACGCGGAATGTACTGGGCAAAAGCCCAAATCAACAACCCGAGCAAGGTAATAACAGCGATCTTCGCGACAACACGATACCCCGCTTCATGGTTAAAAACAATCAGCGAAAGCGCAAAAAAGAAAAACATCAACACATACTTGGAAGAGTCCATAAGGCCTTCACTGATATTAATAGTCCGGTACAGGGAAAAAAGCATTACGATGGCTAACATTCCATAGGAAAGAAAAAGCGGATCACGCCATAATGCAGTATTAATCGTATTTTTGTGTTTCTTTGAACGAAAAAGAAAAAAGAGGGAAAAACCCAGTACAGTAGCGGCAAGTGTAAAATATCGTGGCCATAACTGTAAATTTAGTAATTTGGGATGTTGGATCAGATATACGACCAAAATGGTCAGAAAACTAAACAGCACAGTGGTGATTAACGATTTGCTGATTTTCGTAGCGGAAGATAAATTTATTGCCATATAATAATGCTTAGTATTTGGGTTGCGTAAAGATAAAAATTATCACAGAATCAAATCAGGCTTATGAATTTATTTTATATTCAAAACATTGAAGTAGACAAAGAAGCATTCCTTGACGAGGAAGAGTCACGACATTGCATAAAAGTATTACGGATGCAAGCCGGTGATAACCTGGATATTACCGATGGGGAAGGTTTTTTTTACCGGGCTAAAATTACCGATCCCTCATCAAAAAAATGCCGGATATGGGTGGAAAAAAAATTTCTGCCGTTCAACATTACGACACCCAAAGTACACATTGCCATTGCCCCTACGAAAAACATCAGCCGTTTTGAATGGTTTCTTGAAAAAGCAGTTGAAATTGGCATTGACGAAATCACGCCGCTATGCACCTTCCACTCTGAGAGAAAAAACATCAAGCCTGACCGGTTGAACAAAATAATGGTGGCAGCCATGAAGCAATCGTTACGAGCCACCCTTCCCCTACTGCATCCCATGCAAGAATTTTATCAATTTATCCGGACTGCAGAGCACCCCGAAAAGTATTTCGCTTATTGTGGTGAAGGAGAAAAACGCTTGTTACAACATGCCTGTCGGCCAGGGACCGATGCACTAATTATGATTGGCCCGGAAGGCGGATACACTGAAAAGGAAGCGAAGGAAGCCCTGCAGCAGGGTTTCCGGGCTGTTTCACTTGGAAATGCCCGTCTGCGTACCGAAACAGCCGGAATCGTAGCCTGTACTACCCTGCGGCTGTTAAACGAAAAAAAACAGTACACGGCATCAAAAATTTAAAAAAATGAAAAAATCAGGAATCATACTTCTTTTGCTTTCTTTTATCGCCATAGGTATGCAAGCACAACCAGGCGTCAAAATTGCCCTGCTTAAGTACCGTGGAGGTGGCGACTGGTATGCCAACCCCACATCACTCAGCAATCTGATTGCATTTTGCAATACAAACATCGGAACGCGCATCGAAGACGACTACGCCATTGTTGAAGCAGGCAGCCGCGACTTATTCAATTATCCTTTTGTGCACATTACCGGCCATGGGAATATCCTTTTTAACGACAGTGAAGCAAGAAATCTCAGGGAATACCTTCTTTCCGGAGGATTTCTGCACATTGACGACAACTATGGACTGGATCAATACGTCCGGCCGCAGATGGCAAAAATATTTCCGGAGTTGGAATTTGTGGAACTCCCCTATTCCCATCCCATTTACCATCAGGTGTATTCCTTTGAAAAAGGATTACCAAAAATTCATGAGCACGACAACAAGGCGCCTCAGGGCTTTGGGCTGCTTTATGAAGGACGACTGGTATGTTTCTATACGTACGAATGCGATCTGGGCGATGGCTGGGAAGATACGGCAGTGCATAACGACAGTGAAGAGACCCATCAGAAAGCGCTGAAGATGGGGGCAAACATCATAAAATATGCATTCACCCAAGAGTAAGGAGAATTCAATCAACGCACACCCATTCAATATTTTACGCTAAATTTCTTAAAAAAAAATACGGAGCAAAGAAAACAGATTAATCCGTGATTTTACGGGTTGAATCGCGCAATACAAGATTAGTTTTAATAACACGGGTTTCGTAGGGCGTATCGGCTTTATTCTTTCGTAACCGGTGAAGCAGCATCCGTGCAGCTTCACGGCCCATTTCAAACCCATGCTGATCGACCGTCGACAGCGGGGGATCTACAACTTTACCCACGAGGGCATTCGTATATCCGGCCACAGCAACCTCTTCAGGTACTTTAATGCCAAGTTTCCGCAGTGCCATGATGGCTCCTGCCGCAGTAAGGTCGTTAACGGCAAACAGAGCATCCGGGTGCAATTTCTGACTAAAAATTTTATGAGTAAGCAGAATGGAATCCTCATAATTATCGCATTTAAACACCAGTTTTTCATCAAAAGGAAGCTGATATTTTTCCAATGCATTTTTATAACCTTGCAAGCGACTTTGACTAATATTAAGATAATTGGGTGACCCAAAATGAGCGATATGGCGACAGCCCTGTTGTATCAGGTGTTCAACCATCATATAAGCGCCTTTTAGGTCATCGCTCATCACTTTATCCGCTTCCAGTTCATCGGTAATTCGGTCGAAAAGAACAATAGGAATGGTATTTTTAACAAAGGATTTAAAATGTTCAAAATCGGTGGTCTCTTTTGAAAAAGAGACGATAAGCCCGTCGATACGGCTTGATATCAGGGTTTGGGAATAGACCAGCTCTTTTTTATAGGATTCATTGGTTTGAAAGATCATGATATAGTACCCTGCTTCATTGGCCACCTCTTCGATGCCGCTAATAATCGAAGAAAAAAAATGGTGAACAATTTCCGGAACGATAACTCCGATAATTTTACTCTGACTGGTCCGGAGGCTCAATGCCACTTCATTAGGTTTATAGCCCAAAATATTAGCCAGCTCCTGCACTGCTTTACGAGTGTTGTAACTAATGTCAGGATGGTCTTTCAAGGCCCTTGACACAGTAGAAGGAGAAACTCCCAATCGTTTTGCAATATCCTTAATAGTAATTTGCCGGCTTCTCATTAGCGTTAATTTTAAAATTTGCAACCTGGACCCATTGTACGCAAATATAGAAAATGTTTATCAATAAATCAGGTTTCAAACGATTGCGCCATTTTTTTACGATTGCGGAAGTATACCGGATAGTTCATTCTGGAAAGATGGCTGAACAGAAACAATACAAAATTGTTATTTAAAACATGGCGTATAGTTTTTATTTGTAAAAGAACAGAATGTTTAAAAATAAAGCACAACGCAAACGGTTGCATTAAATATTGTATGGAAGAGGTTAATAATTAAACATTTAATTCTTACCTTTACCCGTATCTTAACGCACTAAACACTAAATATGATTCAAATACTAACATTTTTCCAGATCTACTAACTAACGAACAAACATTAACTATGGTGCACTTAAAATCAAAATTCAAAGTGTTCCTGTTAATTCTTTTTGGAATGGTATCACTAGCCGGATACAGCCAGAAAGTCACAGTAACAGGAAAAGTTACCAGCACAACCGACGGCGAACCGCTGATTGGTGCGACTGTGCAACTCATGTCCGACCTTTCAAAAGGTACCGTAACGGATATCAACGGAATTTTTACGTTGGAGACGGCAATGGGTGAAAGTTTAAAATTTTCCTATGTCGGATATCTCTCCAGAGAAATCCAGTTGGATGCCACGGCTATAGCCGGAGGCCAAATCAACATAGCACTTGAACCCAACTCCGAACTACTCGATGAAGTAGTAATTATCGGTTACGGAGTTCAGAAAAAGAGCGATGCCACCGGTTCGGTGATTGCAGTCGACACAAAAGAATTCAACAAAGGAGCCATCACTTCTGCAGCCGACCTGATTACAGGAAAAGTAGCCGGTGTGCAGATCACATCCAACGGTGGTGCTCCCGGAGAAGGATCAACTATCCGAATCCGCGGCGGCTCGTCCATGTCGGCTTCCAACGACCCACTGGTCGTTATCGATGGCATTCCCATCAGCAACGACGACATCGCAGGGATGAGAAACCCGCTCAACCTCGTTAACCCGGAAGATATCGAGTCCTTCACAGTGCTGAAAGACGCATCAGCCACAGCCATCTACGGCTCTCGGGCTTCCAATGGTGTTATAATTATTACGACGAAAAAATCAAAAGAAGGCAGTCCGTTGACCGTGAATTACAAAGGAAGTGTTACCTTCTCGCAGCTTAACAAGCGGATTGATGTGCTCGGGGCAGATGAATTCAGAAATCTGGTAGCAGAAAAATACCCCAATCAGACAGGACTGCTCAGTGACGCCAGTACAGACTGGCAAAACGAAATTTATGAAAACGCCCTCGGAACAGACCACAACATCAGTGTCGGCGGCGCCTTTAAAATTCTACCCTATCGCGTTTCTGTCGGATACAATAACAGCAACGGGATACTGAAAACCGATAACCTGGAACGGACCACACTGGCGCTGAACCTAAACCCACAGTTCTTCGATAACCATCTGAAAGTGAATCTGAACGGAAAAGGAATGTTTACCAACAATACCTTTGCTAACCGCGATGCTATCGGTGCCGCGCTACAGTATGACCCGACACGCCCGATTTACGAAGAAGGAAATCGCTTTGGGGGATATAGCTACTGGAAGCAAAATGACAGTTTTAACGCACTTCCTGTTGAACAGGGCAGCGCAAACCCCGTAGCCCTTCTCATGCAAAAAGAAGATATTTCAAACGTAAAACGCTATGTGGGCAGTGCCCAACTTGACTATAAATTTCATTTCCTGCCCGAATTACATGCTAACCTGAATATGGCAATGGATTATACCGACGCGGCCGGAACAGTTTTTATCGACTCTACGGCTGCTTTTTCCTACGATGCCCTAACCGGCGGAGGCCAAAACAACCGCTACGAGCAAACCAATAAAAACGAACTTATCGATTTCTACCTGAACTATAATACCAACATCAATAAACACCGTATTGATGCAATGGCCGGATATTCATGGCAACATTTTTACAGAACGGATTACGCAGTAAATCAAAATCTGACCGGATCTATTAGCGATACTTCCGACAATCCTACGGAATATTACATCCTCTCCTTCTTCGGACGTGCGAATTATGTGTATAACGACAAATACCTGGTTACTTTTACCTTACGTAATGATGGAACTTCCCGGTTCTCACCAGATGCCCGCTGGGGGCTTTTCCCCTCTGTGGCACTGGGCTGGAACATGAAAAACGAATCGTTTTTACAGGATGTTGATTTTCTTTCACAATTGAAACTGCGTGCCGGGTACGGAGTTACCGGACAACAGGCCATTACGGATAATGATTACCCATACCTGGCCCGTTATACCTACAGTCAGTATGATGCATCTTACCTGCTGGGAAATACCTTTTATTACACGCTTCGCCCTGAAGCCTACGATGCAAACATTAAATGGGAAGAAACGGTGACCTATAATATTGCCCTCGATTATGGCTTTATGAAAGACCGGTTCTATGGTAGCATTGATTTGTACAAACGAATCACCAACGATATGATAAATTTCATTCCCATACCTGCAGGAACAAACTTCTCGAATTATATCCTGACCAACGTTGGAAATATGGAAAATACAGGCGTTGAATTTTCGATTTTCACCCGTCCTGTCGTAACTAAAAACCTTCTTTGGGAACTGGGATTAAATGCCACGATTAATAAAAATGAAATCACCAAACTAACGGCCATCGACGATCCTGATTATCTGGGTGTTGAAACCGGTGGTATTTCGGGTGGTGTAGGATCGAACATTCAAATGCAATCGGTCGGTCATCCTGTTAATTCATTCTTTGTATTCGAACAGGTGTATGACCAGGACGGCATGCCCATTGCCGGGTTATATGTGGATCGTAACGGGGACGGCGAAATTACGTATTCCGATCGTTACCATTACAAAAAACCAGCCCCTGATTTTATTCTTGGAATCTCCTCCAACCTGAATTATAAGAACTGGACATTCTCCTTCTCCGGAAGAGCAAACTTCGGAAATTATGTATATGATAACGTTTCATCAGAAAATGGAGTATATGAACGTTTATTCCGCCCTGAAGGACCGTATCTCGGAAATATCGTTCCGGCAGTATACGAGTCAAACTTCACAAACCCTCAGTATCTCTCCGATTTCTATGTCAAAAATGCATCCTTCTTCCGAATGGATAATATGTCACTGAATTATAAATTTGATAATATCGTAAATAACAAAATCGATATCAATGTCTCAGCCACCGTCAACAATGCATTTGTAATCAGCAATTATAAAGGAATTGACCCGGAAATAGAGAATGGCATTGATAACCGCATTTACCTGCGCCCGAGAATTTACGTATTAGGTGTGAATCTTGTTTTTTAACCTATAACTGATCAGATTATGAAAAATTTAAGAAATATATTTTTAATACTCGCCGGAGTGTTGTTTCTGTTCAGTTCCTGTGTAAAGGATCTGGATACTACTCCGGTTGACCCGGATGATGTAACTGCTGCGCGGGTTTACGAAACGCCGGAAGGATACAAACAGGTTTTGGCTAAACTCTATGCCGGGCTGGCCGTTTCAGGCCAAGACGGTCCTGCAGGCCAGGGCGATATCAGTGGTATTGACGAAGGCTTCGGCCAATACCTCAGAGGTTACTGGTACCATCAGGAATTCCCCACCGATGAGGCACTGATTGCCTGGAACGACCAAACCGTAAAGGATTTCCATTGGCATACCTGGGGCTCAAGTGATGTCTTTATTGCTGCAATGTATTACAGGCTCTATTACCAAATTGTGGCCTGTAATGAATTTGTAAAAGAATCAACCGATGAAAAACTTGATGAACGTGAAATCAGCGATGCAGACAAAACCGAAATTGCTAACTTCCGGGCTGAAGCACGGTTTCTCCGTGCCTTAAGTTACTGGCATGCATTGGATCTGTTCGGCAGCGTACCCTTTGTAACCGAGGAAGATCCTTTAGGCTCTTTTATGCCGGAACAAATCACGAAAAAGGATCTCTTTAATTATATTGAATCGGAATTACTGGAAGTGCAGAACCTGCTTGTGGATGCAAGGGCCAACGAATATGGCCGGGCTGACAAAGGGGCTGCCTGGATGCTTCTGGCAAAACTCTATCTGAATGCAGAAGTATATATTGGACAGGAAAAATACACCGATGCGCTCACTTACATTAAAAAAGTAATTGATGCAGGTTACACCCTGACAGAGAACTATGAACATCTTTTCTTAGCTGATAATGACCATCTGGATGAAGTGATTTTCTCCATCAACTATGATGGATTCCGTACGCAAACCTATGGCGGTACAAACTTTATTATCCATTCCGCTGTTGGAGGCACCATGGATCCCGCTGAATTTGGCGTTGGAGGAGGATGGGGCGGATTACGCACTACAAAAGAGTTTGTTTATAAATTTTACCCCAATGCGGCCAAATCGCTTCAAGTTTCCCCCCAACCCAAAAACCTGAAATCCTATCCGGTTATTGAAGTCCCCGGAGCACATCAGGGATGGGATCCTGCTACTGCACCCCAACTGGCATCGGTCAACAGCGATGATGTTTACGAAGGCTATGTATGGTTTCCTACTACCGGTAATGCATTTAAATTTACACAAGGTGGAAGTTGGGCGATAAACTGGGGTGACACAGGAGCGGATGGCACGCTCGAACCTGAAGGCACTGACATTGTAGCTGGCGATGCGGGGTATTACTTCATCACTGTCGACCTGGTAAACATGACCTACACCTTGCTCAAAACAGAATGGGGAATTATTGGTTCTGCAACAGCCAATGGTTGGGACAGCGATCAGGACATGACCTACGACGCAGAAACAGGCTTATGGACAGCCACTCTTGAACTGGTTGCCGGAGAAATAAAATTTCGGGCAAATGACGACTGGACGCTGAATTATGGAGATGACGGTGTTGACGGAATTCTTGAAATGGGGGGCGCCAATATTGTCATCGAAGCTTCAGGTAATTATATTATCACTATGAAACTGGGAACCCCTGATTATACGTATTCTATCGCGCGTGGCAGTTTTGACAAACGTGCCATGTTCCATACCGACGGACAGTCGCTTGAAATCAATGATGTTGGATTATTCACTGACGGATGGGCCATAACTAAATGGAAAAACATCAACTCCGACGGCACTACGGGACAAAATCTGGATTATCCCGATACGGACTTCCCCATGTTCCGTCTTGCAGATGCCTATCTGATGTATGCAGAAGCAGTTCTACGTGGAGGAACAGGTGGTGACCAGACCACAGCCTTGGGATACATCAATGAATTACGGGAAAGAGCCTATGGTGATGAAAGTGGAAATGTGGAGAATATTGACCTGCAATTCATTCTGGATGAACGCGCCAGGGAACTTTATTGGGAAGCACACCGTCGTACCGACTTAATCCGCTACGATATGTTAACGACGGATAAATACATTTGGGAATGGAAAGGAAACACAAAAGAAGGTACAGCAACGGATTCAAAATACAACCTTTTTCCACTTCCGGCTTCCGATGTAAACGCCAATACCAATTTAACCCAGAACCCCGAATACGGCAGTTAATCATTAAAAATTAAAAAATTATGAAAAAACTATCAATAATTCTTATGTTTTTAGCGGGCCTGGCAGTATTTTCCTGCACCGATGAAGAAGTAGGCCCCATCATTGGCGATACGGTAAGTCCTGAACTTACCGCTCCGGCTAACGGCCTGTCCCTGTTACTTACCGAGGAAAACGCAGAGGAAGAAGTTTTATTTACCTGGACTGAAGCGGACTATGGCTTTAGCGCAGCCATCAGCTACATCCTCGAAATGGATCTTGCAGGGAATGCATTTGCTTCTCCCATCACACTTGCCACACTAAACAATGCACTCACGACCACACTCACCAAAGGTAGCTTAAACAGCAAACTAATTGCCGCAGGAATTGCGGGAGGTGCCACCGTTGATGTTGAGTTTAGAGTGTTATCAAAAGTTAGTAATGCCGTGGAAAACCTTGCCAGCGTGCCACTTACAACCAATGTTACCACTTATCTGGTGATTATCGATTATCCCTTGCTGAACGTCCCCGGATCCTACCAGGGCTGGAACCCCGAGGATAATACCACTGTCTTATTTTCATTAAATTTTGATGAAAAATATGAAGGATACATCAATTTCCCGGATCCAAATACCGAATTTAAATTCGCAAAAGGTTCATGGGATGAAAACTGGGGTGATACCGGAGCGGATTTCACCCTCGATCCGGGTGGAGATAATATTATCATTGCAGAAGCCGGATATTACAAGTTTAATGCCGACCTCAACAGTCTGACCTATGAATACCTGAAAACCGACTGGGGATTAATTGGTTCTGCCACTCCCGGCGGATGGGATACAGATACTGACATGATCTACGATACGGACAGTGGCGAGCTTTCCGTAACGTTGAACCTGGTGGTTGGAGAAATTAAATTCCGTGCCAACGACGCATGGGATCTGGATTATGGTGAAACAGATCCTCCAACAGGATTTCTGACGAAAGGTGGAGCAAATATTCCAATTTCAGAAGATGGTAATTATACAGTTACTCTGGTACTCAATCAGGCAAATTATACCTATCGTGTAATGAAGAATTAGATTTTATTACAAAAACCTTAAAAACAGGCCCGGTTGAAATCAATTCTTCCGGGCCTGTTCATTACACTTCATACCGGTCACATGTCAAGCTCAAACTGCAGTTCCGTACCATTTCCAGGACTGCTGGTAATCACCAGCTGACTGCTGTGTTTTTGCAATAATTCCTGAACTAACAGCAATCCTACACCTGTTCCCTTCTCACCGGCTGTACCCGTCCGACTCGTATTCTTCTGGCACAGAAGCACTTCATCCACTATAGCCTGATCCATTCCTATACCAAAATCAATAACCTTAATCGTAACTTTTTGTCTGCAAACATTTTCCACGGCCTGAAGTACAATCTCACTGTCCGGATACGAAAACTTGATGGCATTGGAGAGCAGATTTAAAACAATCGTACGAATCATATTTCGGTCGGCAAAAGCAAATACCGGTGTTTCTGTATAGGTAATTTTCATACCTTTTGCCTGAGCCCTCAGCGTATTCAATTCAACTAACTCTGAAAAAATTTGAGATATATTCAATTTTTCAGGAGCAAAAACGGAATTTCCCGAGGTAACACTGGCCCAGGAAAGTAAATCTTCCAACAATTCATTGATTTGCAATGATGAGCGTAATACCGTACCGATAATTGAACGTCTTTTTTCCTCATCAAATGCATCGTATTGACTATCGAGCAATGAGATTAATCCAAGCATACCTGCAAAAGGGCTACGCAAATCATGAGAAACGATGCTTAGAAAACGTGTTTTATCCTCCACAAGCATCTTATATTTTTCTTCCGATGCTTTTAACATCACTTCAGACTTCCGTCGGCTGGCCACCTCAACCTGCAATTTCTCATTTAAACGTTTGGTAATTCGGTATCGTTTTGCCACTGCGATAAAAAGAGCGATATGTACCAACAATAAAAAAAGAATCATCAGAATAAAAAGATTACGCATATTCCTATCAGTTTCCAGAACAGCAATTTCCCGTTGTTGCTCCTGCATGATTAAGCGTGACTCCACTTCCGATATTTTCTTGGCTTCCTGATCCGAAAATATTTCTTCCTGTAAAGAAGAATACTGCGTTAAGTATTCATACGCCAAATCGTTGCGGCCGATCGTATTATAAAACTGGTTCAACGCATGTAATATTTTCAGGCGCAAAAGCCGCGCATTCAATTGTCGGGCATTTTCCTCTGCCCGAAGGAAATATTTTTCGGCTACCGAATGATTTCCACGGGAAACTTCCCATAAACCCCGATGAAACAACACGGCTGCAACGCCATAATTATTGCCGGTTTGCTCATACACCTGCTGCGCCCTGCCAAATACTTCTGTAATTGCCCCGGGGTTAAAATCATCATGAAGGGAAGAAATCAAGACAGCCTTATTGAGCAATACATTGGCCTGTTCTTCGGAATTATTCAGTTCCTGATAGAATTGCAACGACTTATCATAAAAAGGAAGCGCTTCTTTATAACGGCCACTTGCATGATAAACAGAGGCTATAATTCGCAGTGTATAAGCAATTTGTCCTTTATCATTCAACTCCTCTTTTATTTTAAGTGACCGGTTCGCATAATCGAGCGCCAGTTCATAATATCCCATATCCAGATTCACAACGGCAATATTGGAAAGGCAATAGGCAATACCCATAGAATCATCCACATCGCGAAAAACAGTCAATGCTTCCTGATGATAATCAAGAGCTTTGCTAAATTCCCCCATTTTTCGGTAAAGTACTCCAGTTTCATTCAGTAAAGCTCCTTCGATTTCCGGAGTTTTTAGGGTTTGTGCCAACAGAATACCTTCCGCAGCATAATCAAGCCCCTTAAGGGGATTAATATTGCGATACAACGACGATAACTGAAGGCATATCTCCATGCGTTTGGCATCGCGGGAATAATAGTAATATTTTTCAAGGCTATCAATTTGAGCCTGTTGGCAGAAGCCATGGAAGGATAAAAAAATAATCCATAGAAAAAGCAGGAATTGCCGTACCCTAGTTGCTTTCATAGGTTATAATATAAGCGGTTTGAGGTTTAATCCGGAATCGATCAAACACGATATATGAATTATCAATAATATTGATCCCACCGACGGCACCCGACAGGCACTCGGCATAACGCGACCCATCGAAAGTTACTGCATTATTCCCTTTATTCACTACCACCATCACCCGTTGATCACCTGAAATCCGAAAATATACGTACACTTCATTCTCCGGCAGAAAATGGATCAATTTACCCCGGTGAACAGCCTCCGATGATTTACGCCACTGAAGAATATTCTGCATATACTGTTGTGCTTCGACCTGATCGGCGGTTAATCCTACTCCGGAAAAAGCATTCCGGGTATCCTCCCTCCAGCCTCCCGGAAAATCTTCACGGATATAACCGTGTCCTTTGTTTTTTTCACCATGCATAAGCAACTCGGTTCCATAATAAATCTGGGGAATACCCCGGGTAGTTAAAAGCAGAGCAATGGCCATTTTATAGGAAGCAAGCGAACCTCCGGAGAGATAACTAAAACGTTCAAGGTCATGATTATCCAGAAAAATCAGATTATTTTCGGGTTGTGGAAAAAGAAAATCCTGCGCCAGGGTATAATAAATTCGAAAAAGGCCGGTATTCCATCCTTCATCTTCATGAAGCCCTTGGGTAATTGCACCATAGAGCGGAAAGTCAGTGACAGACGGGATATGGCTATTATAGCCGTAACCCAATTTGGCGGAGGATTCCTGATAAAAGGCCGTAATCCCTTCCTTTTGGAGCCAGGCCTCACCAACAATCATAAAATCAGGATATTCAGAAAAAATCCGATCCGCCCATTCCGTAACCATCTCTTTATAGGAATAGGGTTGGGTATCCAGTCGAATACCATCTAAATTGGCATACTCAATCCACCATATCGTATTCTGTATAAGATAATTACGTAGCAACGGATTGCGCTGATCCAGATCAGGCATATGATGATCAAACCATCCGGTCAGCATCACATTCTGATCATAAACACTGGCATGCGGATCGGCAATCACTGAACCGCGAAAATTCGAAGGAGTATATTCCAGATGTTGATGAATCCAGTTTTCGGAAGGTAAATCTTCAATAAACCAATGGTACAGGCTGGCATGGTTTAGAATATAATCCATTATGACTTTCATCTGACGCGTATGGCATTGTGACACAAGGTCAACATAATCGTCATTCGTACCGAAACGTGGGTCGGTTGTATAATAATCAGTTATCGCATACCCGTGATAAGAATATTCGGGATTGTTATTTTCCTGAAAAGGATTCAGCCATAAAGCCGTAAATCCCATATTTTCAATATAATCAAGGTGTTCTATAATTCCTTTCAAATCGCCGCCATGCCGGCCATTAGCATCAGCACGGTTTACCTTTTCTTTCATTTGAGATGGAGAATCATTATTTGGATCACCATTGGCAAAACGGTCGGGCATCAGCAAATAGAGCACATCAGCTGGCGAAAACCCTTTTCTTGCTGCACTTCCCGGTCGGCGCGTTTTAAGTTCATAATGTACAGATAGGATTTCACCGTTTAACGGATTTCGGAAAACCAACGGAACAATACCCGGAGCTGCTTCTCCAATCTGTAAGTTAATAAAAAGATAATTGGGATTAGACACCCTGATCACCTGGTCAACCTGTACCTCCGGATGCTGGCTTTCCACAGCCATGACGGAAATATCCTCCCCATGAAGCATCACCTGAAGGGAAGGATAATTCATCCCAGCCCACCAAAATGGGGGTTCAATATGCAGGAAAGGAGAATTCTGGGCCGCAAGCGCAAATGAAAAAAAACAGACGAACACTACCACTACAAACTTCTTCATATCGTGTTGGTTTATTTATTACACAAATATATAAAACACAAGACGATAAAGATATTCATTTCAGAAAAACTTAGCTTTGCAGCATGGAAATTTTAACTGTAACGGCAGGCGTACTGCATAAAGAAGGCAAAGTACTGTTGGCTCAGCGCAGAAACGATTCTACACCACGCAGCGGAAAATGGGAATTTCCCGGAGGGAAGTTGGAGACAGGGGAAACAATGCAGCAAGGGCTAAGACGTGAATTACATGAAGAACTCTCCATTGATGCCAAAACCGGAAGGTTTATCACGGAACATATTCACCACTACCCTGACACAACCATTCGGCTGATGGCCTTTCATATTGAAGAATTCGAGGGGGACATTGTACTTCACAGCCATCAAAAAATGGAATGGGTAGCTTTGGGTGACCTGGCAAAATATGATCTTTCCGATGCCGACAAGCCCATTGCCCGTCGACTACAAAAAAATCCGGAAGAAATTCTACCGGAGAAAAAAATACTTGATTAATCAGTCCCTTAAGTCTCCTACATAATCGTTCGTAAAATGTTTGATTACAGCAGGTTATCGGATGGGTGTGCAGGTTATTTATTTGAATAGCGTAGGATTTCATGCTCCTCAATTGTCGTGCGGGTTGGAAGAATCGCAATACTCCATAGGCATGATGGCAATGAATATGAGCAACTACCGGGGATGCCTGTATCCTTATCTCGCTTGATAATCCGCATGATGGCAATGAATATGAGCAACTACCCCGTGCAATAAAGACCCGTCGATTTTTCAAGGGGTTAATAATAGGGAAAGTGTATCCTTCCCGTGCTGAATAGTTATGGTTTTACTTTTTTTGCCTTCATTTACTTAAAGGTTGAATATTTGTTTGTTTGAATCCTATCCAATAAGAAATAATCAATAGGGAATATTCAATATTCAACTCTTTTAGTTTCCTAATACATTGAAAATTACTTCCGGGTTATTGAATATTAATTATTCGTTAGTAAACGTGTAGCATAAAGAAAAGTGCGAAAATTGAGCCAATTATTGATAAATAACCTGATACGCCCATGGCTCCAGTTGTATTTCTTCTTTAGAAGTCATCTCAACCGTATCACCAGTAAACAAATCCGTATAGGTTCCAATAAGCCGCTCATCATGAAGGGTAAAAGTACCCTTGCTGGCTGAGAGATTCAGAATAACCACCACTTTCTGCCCTTGTTTTTCGCGAGTGAAAGCAAATAATTCAGCCGGATTTGAAGCAGACAAACGTTGTAGCGGACCTCCAAAATCACCATTCCAAAGGGCTTGGTTCGTATGTTTTAGCGTAAAAAGGGCTGAATACAAATCAGTAAAAGGATGCTGCTGCCATTGTACCGGATCAGCGTCGAAAAAAGCAAGCCGTTTGTCAAGCCCAGCTTCCTGTCCGGTATAAACCAAAGGCATTCCTGGAACAGTTGCAGAAAGCACGGCAAAAGCATAAGCCCCATCACCCAAACGTTCCCAAACAGTACCATTCCATGAATTTTCATCATGATTGGAGGTAAAATTCATTTTATAAGCACCTGAAGGTTTTCGCTCAGATTGCCGTACAAAATAGGCTTCAATCGAATCACAATTCAGGTCACCTTTTGCTACATAATTCATAATATGATGAAACTCCCAGCCATATTCCATATCAAATGCATCAACAAGTAAATGTGGCTCTTCGGCTTCTGCCAACATAAATACAGGTTTAATGGCATCAAGCGCTTTGCGGGCACGGGTCCAAAATTCAACAGGCACCAGACCTGCAACATCACACCGATACCCATCCACATCAAATTCATTCACCCAATAACGCAAAGCATCGAGCATCGCATCATTCACTTCCGGGTTATCATAATTCAAATCAGCAACGTCAGTCCAATCGAATGGAGCCACCATATTTCCGGATTCATCCCGGGTATACCAATCGGGATGGTCAATGATCCAAGGATGATCCCAGGAGGTATGGTTGGCTACCCAATCAAGGATCACTTTCATGCCATGCGCGTGCGCTACCTCAATCAACTCATGAAAATCCTTTGCATTTCCAAACTCAGGATTCAACCCTTTATAGTCACGAACCGCATAATAACTTCCCAGCGGCCCTTTTCGGTTTTTTTCGCCTATCGGATACACGGGCATCAACCAAAGAATATCAATTCCCATCTCCTTCAGCCTTGGAATAGAACGTGTGAAGGCTTCAAAAGTGCCGTCGTCCGAATACTGCCGTATATTGACTTCATAAATGGTGGCATTCTTCGACCAGTCCGGATGAGTCACGCGGGTTTTGTCGGGAAGTTCAGCAGATTGTGAATCGGGTGTTTTACAGGAAAACAAAAATATTCCTGCCAGCAGGATCCCGATTGCGATATAAATCACATGCGGGGAAAATGGTTGTACAAATCGTGTCATAACTTTAGTGCGTTGGTGATAAAATATCAAGATGTTCATTTTAACAAAGATAGGATTTTGTTGTTTAGCATTGCAAACATTCAATTAATTTCGCAAAGGAAATATAACCACAATGAAATCACTTTTAACGCGATCACTTCTGGTATCTGTAATTTTTTTCTTTACAGGATGTGCCGGGTCAGGCAGGGAACAATCCGGTAAACATATTCTTACCACCACAGTGCTTCCAGTAGCAGAATTCATATCGGAACTTACCGGGGATGATTTTATTATCAACACGATGGTTCCTGAGGGAATGCCACCTTCAGTCTACGAACCTACAGCAGAACAGCTTAAATCACTGGGAAAAACAAAACTCTACTTTTCACTCGAGGCACTGGGTTTTGAACTCACAATACTGCGCAACATTTCCAGTGACTATCCGGAAATGAAAATCATCAACATTACCCAAGGGATTACCCCGATTTCGGGCGGACATAAACACGGGAATAAACAGGGCATCGACCCACATATGTGGATGTCGCCGAAACAATCGGTTATTCTAATTAAAAACATCTATGCGGCTCTTTTGAAGTATTATCCAGAAAATAAAGAAGAATTTTCAGCAAATTTCATGCAGATAATGAAAAAAATGGAAGAAGTCGACCAGTACGTTCAAAACGCGATTGAACCAGTTAAAGGGAATTCATTTTTAATCTACCATCCAGCCCTCTCCTATTACGCCCGTGATTATGATCTCGTGCAGATACCCATTGAAATTCAAGGTAAAGAGCCCTCCCCTGATTACCTGAATGCTCTCATCGGCCAGGCGAAACAAAACCAGATTCAACTGATGTTTATTCAGCGACAATTTGATGTTAGTTTTGCCCATATTGTTGCCGAAGAAACAGGTTCACGGGTAATTGTATTTGACCCGCTTTCCTCCGCATGGAGTGAAACGATTCATCAGGTAACCGATGCATTTAAAAATTAACGATGCTGATTCAACTCAAAGACATAACCGCAGGATATCAAAATTCGATCGTATTACGAAACGTAAATTTGACTGTTAACCCGGGTGATTACATTGGTGTTATCGGACCGAATGGCGGAGGAAAAACTACACTTTTAAAAGTAATACTGGGTATAATTAAACCCCAAAGTGGAAAAGTTTTTTTTGGAGATAAAATACGGCTTTCGAAAGAAAAAACCATTGGCTATTTACCTCAATTAAATGATTTCGACAAACGATTTCCTGTAAGTGTTACCGATATTGTACTCTCAGGTTTTCTTTCGGGGAATGCCGTGTTTCACCGATATACAAAGCAAGAACGGGAACGGGCGCATTATCTGATGAAAAAAATGGGCATTGAGAACATACGAAAAAAACCAGCAGGAGAAATTAGCGGCGGACAATTGCAACGCGCCCTGCTAAGTCGGGCGCTGGCTTCCAATCCGGAAATATTGATACTGGATGAACCCAACACTTATGTCGACAATAAATTTGAACATGAATTATATGAAAGCCTAAAAGCCTTTAATGAAGAAGGAAAAGCAATTATTCTGGTCACCCATGATGTAGGGACCATTTCGTACTATATAAAATCCATTGCCTGTGTAAACGAAACACTCTTCTTCCATCCATCCAATATCATAACAGAAAAACAACTTGCCACCTATAATTGTCCGATCCAAATTATCACCCACGGAGATATTCCGCACACGGTATTAAAAACACACACCCAAAGCCATGAATAACCCACTGGAATACGCATTTTTCATTAAAGCGCTTATTGCCAGCATATTAGCAGGTATAAGCAGTGGCATCGCAGGCACATGGATCGTTTCGAAACGCAAGGTTTTCGTCACCGGAGGGGTATCGCACAGTTCCTTCGGCGGGATAGGTTTAGGCTACTTTCTGGGTATATCACCCGTGGCGGGGGCTATTCTGTTCGGAGTCCTTTCGGCACTGGGTATCGAGTACATGTCGTATAAAACACGCATCCGCGAAGATAGCGCCATTGGGATCTTCTGGTCATTGGGGATGGCTCTGGGAATTATCTTTATCTACCTGACGCCGGGCTATGCGCCAAATCTGACAGGATATTTATTCGGCAGTATTTTAATAGTTTCCGGTACCGACCTGATTGCATTAGCCGCAGCAAACGCCATTTTACTATTCTTTTTTATTCTTTTCTACCCAACGTTACTCTTTATTTCCTATGATCCTTCCTATGCTGAAACAAACAAACTTCCGGTACGGCTTTTCAATTACATCTTAATGGGGCTCTCCGCTCTTATTTTGGTACTTAATATTCGAATTGCAGGGATCATTTTGGTTATTTCCATCCTTACAATTCCGCCCACAATCGTTAATTTGTTCTCACACAACTATCTTAAAATTATGATTTACAGCACATTAATCAGTATAACAGGAGCAGTTATCGGGCTTTTTTTATCCTATTTCTGGAGTTTACCCTCCGGTGCAACCATAGTAATGGTATTTATTATGATTTTCGGAATAGCGAGAATAATCAGGAGAATCCAAGGATCAAGTTGATAAATTAGATAAAAACATTAATTCTCAGTATGGTTTTAGCTAATTATTCATGTTCAGGAAAAATTATAAGAGAAAAAAACATTCTACCATGTGTTCAGATTCGTACTGATCGTAATATAATTAGGTGAACCAGCCGCATGGAACGCTGATCGTGCATAGGAAAATCTGAACTTGCTCACCTGAATGCCAATTCCCCACGACCAACCTACCATTCCTTTGGCATCATAAATTTTCATCTCCTGACGCCGCTGATAGTTATAACTCACACGCAGGGAAAAAAACTTCGCAGGAGTCAGTTCCCCACCAATCACAATGTGACGTAACAGTTCATCTCCTGCTTTTGCAGCAGTAGTTCTTTCATTTACTTCTCCTGTGATAGGGTCGACCCGAAGGACAGGATCATAGGGATCGTTATATCGAAGCTGCCAGTTTTCGAGATGGGTTAAAATAATGGAATATCGAAAGGGAAGATGTTCCAGTGCTTTACTTACACCGGCCTGAATCTCGAAAGGAAGAGAATTTTTGTCCCCTTCATAATTTTTAGCAATTTCCAGGCCGGCATTTTTAATAATCAACGATGCAGTCAGGCCCTTGTCTTCCTGATAATATGTTCCGGCCACATCCACAGCCAATCCGTACGAAGTATATTGCTCAAGCCCGCTATAAATCATTTTCAAATTAGCACCGATAGTAAACAACGGGGTCAACTGCCGTCCCCAGCCCAGGGTTGCAGCCAATTCCGATCCGGAAAACTCGCCCTCCCTGTCACCCGAAACATTCGCATACGAAAACCTTCCGTAATTAATAAACTGCATTGTGGCAGCCCAGGTTCCAATCTGATTAAAATCACGCGAATAACTAGCAAAACCATAATTAATATCAGAAAAATAATCCACAAAACTCAGCGATAACTGACCGTTATATTCCGGTGTCAGAAAAGAAGGATTTGCCACGGCCAACGATAAATCATGGTCTTGAATAAAGGCAATATTGCTTCCGAGCGCTGCTATTCGTGCGGAGTTATTCAGATTTAAAAAACTATAAGTACTCTTACCCCCTACCTGAGCCTGTAATGAAATAACCATCGTTATTAGCCCGGCAAAAATCCAGTATCTTCTCACGTATCGTAGCTTTTGTGTTTACATTAATTATTTCCGTGTTCCTCAAACTAACGTCTGATCCTGCATATTATTATCTGCCAGCCTTACCCCAAAAAAATTTAATGTATTTTCTCTCCCACGAAATAGTCCGCTTTTTCATCAAACAAAACATTAAATGTAGTCAGGCTCCCATAGATTCGAGTAATGTACTGCTGAAGGTTCACCTTATCCTCGGTTGAAAGTGCACTGGCATTAATCCGTTGTTCCATCAAACGCAACCGGTCGCGCACCATCACAATCTTATGAAAAAATGTTTCGATGAGAATCTCTTTTGACTGTAAAGATCGATCATGGGGCTGAAGCACCAGGGTTCCTCCTATCCACTTCCTGCCGATTTCTGTAAGCGGATGAAAATCAGAATAATCAAGAATAATCTGACGCAATGCCGATTCCATTGCCGAATAACTGACACGATCTTCCGGATCACTCACCAAGTCGATCAGATCAAGATCAGGATCATCCTTCCGAAGTTGTTGCATACCAAATTCGATAAATGTGATATCGTATACATCAGCCCAAACCTGCACAACAACGCCCAATTTATAATCTTTATGCTTTACGCGGCTTCCAATTCCCAATTCCAGTGAAATCATCGGTATATGTTTTAATGAAACAGGGTACGAAAATACAGAATATCTATAAAACATATCAAATATTGTCCGGTAAAAACTGAATATATCCAGACTCTTGATCTGAGATTACTCACTCCATTCGGGTTGACAGCTACTTATTAGTTTTAATGGATGGTTTTTTTACAGCAAAGCCGTAACAAACCCAGTCCATTAAAGAAACCAACGAAATCCCTGTGATTTCGACCAGAAGGAAAAATCTTGAAAATTTTGCCAGACAACAGGGAAAACAAATGTAGATTTGCAAAAATAAACGGAAAATGAGCAAAACAGAAGTTATCTTTTGCAACAATTCCTACCTTATCGGCGAACCCTGTCATTTTAGCGATAAAAAAGGAGTTAAGGTAATTTACGAAGTTGTCCGGGTTATGGAGGGAGTTCCGTTGTTCCTGGCGGATCACATGCATCGATTGGCTCAAAGCGCTTGTAAAGTCGGTTATACAAAAGCCTTACCAGATAGTTCGCTACTGGTTTCCATTTTTCGGAATCTGGTAGAAAAAAACAACAGGGAAACAGGAAACATTCAGCTTAATCTCGAAATCGACAACCCACAGATACGGCTTTATGCTTCATTTATTCCGCACATATATCCAACGCCAGCGCAATACGAAAAAGGAGTTTCGACCGGCTTACTTTTCGCAGAGCGAAAAAATCCGGAAGCCAAAATCATTCAGTCTCAATTCAGGAAAAGGGCTAATGACATGATCAGAGAAAAAAATCTTTTCGAGATTTTTCTTGTCGACCGGCACCGACAAGTTACAGAAGGATCACGGTCAAACCTCTTCATTATTGAGAACGGGACGCTCTATACAGCGCCAGCAAACATAATCCTTGAAGGGATAACCCGCAATAAAGTGATTCAGATAGCCATGAAATCGGGAATTCCGGTTATTGAGAAAGCCTGGGATTATCAGGAAATACTTGAAAAAGCTGAGGCACTTTTTATTACCGGCACTTCACCAAAAATCTTACCGGTAGCACGATGCGAAGGTAGTGCATTTGAAGTGAATCATCGAATTACCAGGAAATTAATGGATGAATATGATCAGTGCCTGAAACGGTACATCCAAAACCCTAAACCCACAGACTAAGCCTGTTTACTCTGTTCAAGGAAATAATAATGTAAGGTAAGAATTTCGGTAAGGATCATTTTTTTATCCTTATTCACAATCGTATAATCTGATAAAGCACGAATTTTTCCTTCCTGCCACTGATGTTGCATCCGCAGCATGATTTCGTCCTCCGACAGTCCGTCTCTCAGTACCACCCGATCCACACGCTGATGTTCAGGGGCACAAACGCATACCGTAATATCGACCATATCCTCAAAATGGTTCTCGAATAATATGGCTGCCTCCATTATAACATAGGAACTGCGTTGTTGGGAAGGAGAAAGACACCAGGAGATAAACCGGGAACGTAATACAGGATGAATAACAGCGTTCAGGGATTGAAGAGAATTTTTATTTTTAAAAGCTACCGCTGCCAGATATTTTGTATTCAACCCACCGTCGGGTAGATAAGACTGAGGCCCGAAGGAGGCTGTAATCTTTTTTTTGACTTCCGGGATAAAATAACACTGCCGCGCCTGATAATCGGCAGAGAAGACAGGTATATCCATAGCCTGAAACACTTTCGCCACAGTACTTTTACCGCTTCCAATATTTCCGGTGAGCCCAATTTTCAGCACTACTTCATAAAAATATATTCTACATTTGCCGGGCTTATGCTCTGAATTCTGCATTTTTTGGGAGCAAAAAGCAATTCAACGGGCAATCGCGAGGTAGATTCTCCCCGAAAGACAGCCCGGGCATGAAAATCATCAGCAGCGATTGAAGCATAGTCCTTTAACGCCACAAGATAGGAAATTTCTGCTTCATCGGGAAAGATGCGCATTTTTTTCTCATTCCATTCGTTCACAATTTCAATCGGAATAGTAACAACAGATTCGGTATACTGCTCAAGCGGTATAACAACACGAATTGAATCGGAACTCAGGATTAACGGAAAACGGGACTGAGGTTTAACAACCCGAAGAATAATTTCCAGCGGACCCCGAACCGACGTACCACTCCAGGATTCGGAGAAAAGGGTATCAATGTCGTTAACATCCTCAGCCAAACCACTGATTTCAATTTGGCCGGGATAAGCAGAAATCTTCTCATAGAGATAAAACTGGTGATCAGGCACAAAATCAACCACAGGCAAAACAGGCACCGATTTATGCACCAGGGGGTCGAGACGAAAATAAAGGGTGTCGGGTGTGAGGGAAATTAACTGGTTATGTATCTCCAGCGAATGAGCAATTCGCTCTTTTATCCCCCGGGTAGGGATTGAAGAGAAAAACTGATTATTCCGTTCCTGTAGCCGAACATTGCTCAGACTAACGGCCACTTTCGGGTTTTGTACAAGCCGCTGGAGGCCCAGTAAATACCATCCACGTGAATCAATACGTACATGTAACACGGAGTCAGAGACGTCGGTAAGTGCGAGGCCCTGAGGAATATCAGTAACCACTACCGGATAATCGATGGTAGAGCTAACATTCTCTGACAGGCGAATCAATAGCCATAGCACAGCAGAAATCCCTGCACAAGTTAAAAAAACAGAAAGTTGCCGTTGTCTGAACGGATTAAACCATTGTTTAAATCGTTTCCATCCCATTCGAACTACAGCGGTCATCTTCTACTTTTTATCTTTCTGACCGGCAGTAGTTCCCATGGATAAAGCTGATTTTTCCACCCGGAGTTTTGCACCTCCACCGGTATCAATGGTTACACTGGTTTCATGCACTTCCAGAATTTTCCCATGGATTCCGCCCACGGTAATCACATTATCGCCTTTTGCAAGGCTTTCCTGAAAATTTTTCTGATCCTTAGTTTTTTTCACCTGAGGGCGAATAAAAAACAGATAAAAGACCACGATTAAAACCAGCAAAAAAAGCAATGAAGAATAGTTGCTTTTCCCTGCTTCTCCACCGGGAGCACCCTGTGGCTGACCAAATAAGAGCATGTGAAATAAATGCATACGTTTTGTATTTAAGGGTTAATTGGTTACTACATTGGCTTTAACCCACAACACGGTGTTGGAGGGTTGCGTATTGGCCATAACAGTAACTTGTTTATTTTGATATCCTTTTTTTGCGGTACTATTAAAAGTAATATACAGAATCCCATTTTCGCCGGGAGGTATGGGTTCGCGGGGATAATCGACCACGGTACACCCACAGGAGGCACTAATTTTTACAATAAGCAAATCTTTATTGCCCGCATTTTTAAACTTATAGGCAAAGGTAACTTTTTCACCCTGAACCACGCGGCCGAAATCATGCGTCAGGGTTTCAAAAACGATCTCAGGCATCCCGGTACGGGAATTCTTTTCATCTCCCGAAAGGGGAATATTCACAACATCTCCGGGTAAATCCTTTTGATTTCCCGAAGAATTGCAGGCCATAACAGCGAAAGCAAGTCCAATTAGTAAAAATAATCTACGCATCATATCTCCATTACTTATCCATAAGACCCCGGCCGGATTTATGGATTTTGTTTTCATTTTTTAATTGTTCAATCAATTTATCCAGTACACCATTAATAAATATGCGACTACGGGGCGTACTAAATATTTTCGACAATTCGATGTATTCGTTTAAGGTCACCTTAATGGGAATCGACGGGAAAGTAAGAATTTCGGTTACCGCCATTCGAAGCAAAAGGGTATCCATGGCAGCAATGCGTTCAAAATCCCAATTTTTTGCCCGGTCGCTGATCAGTTGAATATAGGGTTCACGATTCATAATCGTTCGGCGAAAAAGGTCACGGATAAAAGCCCGATCCTCGCTGGTACCATCCAAAACATCGATGGGAAAAAGTTCGGGAAGCGTGGAAGCCTCCGGGCTGCCAGGTTTCAATGATTTAAAATAACGCAGAATGATATTGCTAACGATATCTATATCCGAAGCCCAATGAATATTAACATCCTCATAATACTCTTCCAACATTTCATTATTCACAAAAAATGCCCAGTATACATCTTCCAGAAAATCCCGGTCGGCAGCGAAAGAGTGGGATTCCTGCTGCAGATATTGTTTCAGAATTTCAGAATCTTTTATAGCCTGATACAATTTTCGAATCAGCTCTTTTGATTCAGCCCAGTTGATTTTAAATTCTCTGATTTGCCGCTGAAGGCTCAGGTTGTCACGAAGCAAGGCAATTACCTTATTGTCAAGAAAACGGGTGCTGGGATTCAGCTCCTCCTCGGTAGGAAAAAATTTATTTTTGGCTTCTTCCATACGAAAAGCATAGAAATCAACGACTTCTATAAGTAGAGATAGCTGACGAGCCAGCAGATGACGAATATTCTCCAGGCTTGTAAACAGATCCTTCTCACCCAGATCCATACGTTCGTTACCTGAATGCTCATATGCATAGATACTCTGAACCACCTTTACTCTCAACTGCCTTCGATTTAACATAAAGTAATACGATTTATAAGATCATTTAGGGCTACAAAATTAGAAAAATTATCAGCACCCATTTCATAAAGGCAAAATAATACATTCCAGGGCGGTAATTATTTTGCCTTATCCCGACCCAGTATTTGATTTATTCATTTATTATTCCGTATTTTTGCCTAAGGAGAGCGAAGAAACCTAAAGAAGAATATTATGGCAGAGTTTGATTCAGACAATAATGAACGAAAAAATGAAATTTATTCCATACCCATTCGCGCCGGAAAGCGGACTTATTTTTTTGATGTAAAGGCCACGCGGTCGGATGAGTTATACCTAACGATTACAGAAAGTAAACGGCGTTTTAGTAATGAAAATGGGAAATTTTTTTATGAGAAACACAAAATTTTTCTCTATAAGGAAGATTTCGAGAAGTTTACAGCAGGGATAAATGATGCCATCCATTTTATTCGTACGGGAGAGCGCCCTGTACTTTCGGAAGCAATAGATGATTTGGGAAATGATCCGGAACACATTAATCCGGACTCCCAGGAAAAAAAAATCCATCTGGATGTTTCCTTCGACGACCTGAAAAGTAACGACGAATAAACTCCACAAAAAAAATAACAGTCCGGATCCCTGAATTCAGCAAACATTTTTTGTGGTAATTGAATACGATTGAATATTCATAGTTTTCAATCCCGCTTTTTTAATGTAATTTTGTGCTCAGGTAAAGTGTATCTAAAACCTGAAACATTCATCATCCCATGGGAAAAATTATCACCATTGCCAACCAAAAAGGAGGGGTAGGAAAAACTACCACCGCAATTAATCTTGGGGCTAGCCTTGCTGTACTCGAATATAAAACGCTGCTTGTGGATGCTGACCCACAAGCGAATTCCACGTCCGGAATCGGCTTTGATCCAAAGAACGTCAAAACCTCTATTTATGAATGTATTATCGACAATGTCGATCCCAGGCATATTATCCTCAATTCCTCTACCCCCAACCTCCACCTGCTGCCGGCTCACATCGATCTGGTGGGAGCTGAAATAGAAATGATTAACATCCCCAACCGCGAAGTAATGATGCGGAATGTACTCAACCATGTAAAAGAAAACTACGATTTTATACTCATCGATTGCAGCCCGTCACTCGGTCTGGTGACCGTCAACTCGCTGGTCGCAGCCGATTCCGTATTAATTCCGGTGCAATGTGAATACTTCGCCCTCGAAGGACTGGGAAAATTACTAAATACGATAAAAATCGTTCAGGCACGGTTAAACCCGGAACTCGATATCGAAGGCATTCTTCTCACAATGTACGACAGTCGTCTCCGGCTTTCAAAACAGGTTCTTGAAGAAGTAAAGACACACTTCCAAACGATGGTCTTCGACACGGTCATCAACCGGAATACCCGGCTGGGAGAAGCACCTAGTTTTGGAGAATCGATCATAATGCACGATGCAGATAGCACCGGAGCAATAAATTACCTTAATCTTGCACGCGAAATTCTGCAAAAAAACAATATGACTCAGGTGAATAACTCAGATAAGATTTCTATCCATGACAACTAAAGGAAAAAAACAGGCACTTGGAAGAGGGCTTAATGCGATTTTGCAAAGTCCCGACACCGACATCACATCACGGGATATTTCCGGAAATTATGTGGTTGGTGCAATTGCAGAACTTCCCTTATCCTCCATCGAAGTCAACCCATTTCAACCACGCGACCGGTTTGAAGAAGAGGCCCTGAATGACCTGGCTGAATCGATTAAGCATCAAGGGATTATACAACCTGTTACTGTTAGAAAAATGGGTTACGACCGCTATCAGCTAATTTCAGGGGAACGACGTCTGAAAGCGGCTAAAATTGCAGGGCTGGAGAAAATTCCAGCCTTTATTCGCGTAGCCAACGACCAACAAATGCTTGAGATGGCACTTGTGGAAAATATACAACGCGAAAACCTGAATCCCATAGAAGTAGCCATCAGTTACCAACGACTCATTGAAGAATGCCACATTACCCAGGAAACTTTAAGCGATAAAGTAGGAAAGAACCGATCAACCGTCACCAATTATCTCAGGTTACTGAAGTTAGAACCAGAGATTCAAAAAGCACTGCAGGACGAACAAATCACCATGGGGCACGCACGGGCACTGCTGGGCATTGAACAATCGGAACCCCGCATGCAGCTGTTTAATGCCACACTTCTGGAAAACCTCTCGGTACGGGAAGTGGAAAATCGTGCCCGCGAAATCAAAACGACCAGAAAATCACCGGAACGTAAAACCATTACCCCCCTTCCTCCCCGCCATAAAGAAGCAAAAAGCCAACTTACGGAGCACTTTAATACCAAAATTAATATCAAACGTGATTCGAAGGGCAAAGGATTTATAACCCTGCACTTTAACAATGATACAGACTTTGAACGTCTGCTCAATCGTATGCACGAATAAGTGCTTCGCTATGCGAAAAACAACGGCCATACAACTCTGCGGAATAATCGCCCTGCTGCTTTTCCTAAACGGAAATGCGAAAGCGCAATCACCCGATACCACGCAGGTAACCACCGACACACTCGCATCCAGACCTCTTCATTCACCCAAAAAAGCAACACTCTATTCCGCTATTCTTCCAGGACTAGGGCAAGCCTACAACAAAAAATACTGGAAAATACCCATCGTATATGCCGGGTTTGCAGGATGCACCTACCTCATTGCTTCGAACAATACAGAATACAGAAAATTCATTGCAGCCTATAACTATATCCATGAAGGGGCTGTAGGTGAACCCCCTAACGATTATGCAGTACGGTATGGGACAACAGAACAACTGCTCAACGGCCAATATCTGTATCGCCGCGCACTCGAACAATCGGTTATATTCACCGTCCTCTGGTACGGTTTAACTATTATTGATGCCACTGTCGATGCCCATTTCTTTTATTTCGATATTTCGGAAGATCTGTCAGTCGACTGGAAACCTAAAATAATTCAACCAGCACCCGGAATTCATTATACCGGAGTTGCTTTAACCTTTAAATTTTAACCAGGAGACCCCAGATGTTGTCGCACAAAACAGAGAAATAAAATTTATTTCAAACACCATGGAATTAACTACTACGACGAAAACCTAATTAATTAACCTATGAAAATTGCCTTAATCGGATATGGAAAAATGGGAAAAGCCTTACAGGCTGCAGCCGAACGGAAAAACCATAATGTAGTTTGTTTTATCGATTCGCCACAGGATTGGGAAAAACAATGCAAGCCGCTTGGCGCAATTGCGGATGTGGCCATTGAATTTTCGACTCCGGAAAGTGCAGTGGACAACATAAAAAGATGCTTTAACGAGCATATACCAGTAGTTTGTGGAAGTACAGGATGGCATCACCGCATGGATGAAATAAAAACCTGCTGCAAAGAAAAAGAGGGGACTCTGGTATGGGCAGCTAATTTCTCCCCGGGGGTAAACCTTTTCTTTCTGCTAAATACCTGGCTCGCCCGACAGATGGACAAATTTACCCAATACGATGCGTCGATAGAAGAGATCCATCATACAGAAAAACGGGATAAACCATCAGGAACAGCCATTCACCTTGCCAATCAAATGATTGACAAAATCACACGACTTGAGCGATGGGTTAAAGCAGAAGAAGCAGGAGAAGACCTGAGTGAAATTCCGGTTTTTAGTGAACGGATTAAAAACGTAACCGGAATACATACCGTTACCTATGAATCGGATTTAGATGTAATTGAAATCCGTCATACAGCCAAAAATCGCGCCGGATTTGCTTTCGGCGCCCTTATTGCCGCCGAATGGATCAATAACAAACAAAAAAAAGGTATCTTTACCATGGATGACGTTCTTTTTAATTCTTTTTAACAGATTGCTGTTTTTATTTCAAAAAACATATAGTCACATTTGTCGTTAATTACGTAAACATAAAATCATGGATGGAGTAATTCTCTCGTTTTTACTGGTAAAAGTGTTTTACCCGGTAATTGTTTGGAAAACCTTTGAAGAAGCCGGGTACAAAGGCTACCAAAGTTTAATTCCGGTTTACAATTTTTATATCTGGCTAAAGATCATAAAAAAGCCTTTATGGTGGCTTTTGCTGGTTTTTGTGCCCTTTATCGCCTATTTTATGCTGTTTCTCTTCGTCGTGGAAACGGCTAAATGCTACAAAAAAAATGATCTTGGACATCTGGCATTGGCAGCAATAGTGAGTTTTATTTATCTCCCATACCTGGGATTCAATAAAAAAGAAACCTATACCCACCCCGACCAACTCCCGCCTTTCAAAAAATCAACAGCCCGCGAATGGGTCGATGCGATCATCTTTGCAGTTGTAGCCGCCTCCATTATTCGAATGTTTGTTTTTGAAGCCTATACCATTCCCACTTCTTCGATGGAAAAATCGTTACTGGTAGGCGATTTCCTCTTTGTAAGCAAAGTGGCTTACGGGCCCCGGGCACCAGAAACACCTCTCTCCTTTCCCTTTGTCCATCATACCCTTCCATTAACAAAAAACACCAAGTCGTTTGTCGAATGGATTAAATTTCCCTATTACCGCTATCCCGGTTTTACAAAAATTAAAAACAACGATGTAGTAGTGTTCAATTATCCGGAAGGCGATACGGTATCCACCACCTTTCAAAGCAATGCCAGCTATTATTCCCTGATCCGCCAATTTGGCTATCAACGCGTGAATAATGATAAACGGAACTTCGGAGAAATTATTTATCGGCCAGTGGATAAAAGGGAAAACTATATAAAAAGGTGTATTGGCATTGCTGGCGATGTAGTTGAAGTAAAAGAGGGAATCGTTTACGTGAATGGAAAAAAGAATAACGATCCAGGAATCAAACAACTCTCCTACCGATTAAAAACAAATGGACAGAAAATCAACAACCGCGTTTTTGATCAATTAGGCATAACCGAAAAACCTTCCTATAACTCCCTGACCAATGAATACATCCTTACACTTACTGAAAAGTCGGCGAAAGAAATTATAAAACTCCCCAATGTAACCGAAGTAACCCCGTACCTTACACCTGCCAACGCCTATTTTGAACAGGAAGCCTATAAATATCTTTTCCCTTACGACACCAATTACCAATGGACTGTTGATAATTATGGTCCAATCACAATCCCAAAATCAGGACAGGTAATCGAGCTAACTCCGGAAAACCTTCCTCTCTACGAAAGACTAATTACAGTTTTTGAAGGAAATACCCTGGAGGAAAAGAATGGAAAAATTTACATTAACCATACCGAAACTACCACCTACACACCAAAAATGGACTATTTCTGGATGATGGGAGATAACCGGCACAACTCTGCCGACAGTCGCTTCTGGGGCTATGTACCCGAAGATCACGTAGTTGGAAAAGCCTCCTTTGTCTGGCTCTCGCTGGATAAATCGAAAAGTCTTTTCAATGGCAAAATCAGATGGAATAAACTCTTACGCAGAATTAAATAATATTGACTTAAACCCAATTATTCATGAAAAAACAACACACTATCATTATTGCTTCGTTACTGTTTTTCGTTGCAATAACAACCGTTACACAGGCACAAAAACCTTTTAAAGGCATTGTAACCTATGAAATTTCATACCCGGGTATGGAACTCGATCCCATGATGCAGGCACAGCTTCCCACCATAATGACTTTCACTATGAAAGATCAGATGGGCAAAATGGAAATGGCAACAGGTATGTACACCCAGGGTGAGATAATTGATGCTGACGCAAAAAGTCTGATTACCTTTATTGAGGCCATGGGACAAAAATTCAAAATCGTTATGGATGCTGAAATGGTGGCAGAAAAAAAGGGAAGCAGTCCCAAACCAGAAATAACAAAAACTACCGATAAAAAGGAAATTGCCGGATACAACTGCAATATGGCACAGGTAGCGATGACGCTGGAAAACGGACAAAAAATCGAAACTGACGTTTACTATACCCCTGAACTCTACAGCCCGGCCATGGATTTCAATAATGAATTTGAAGGAATAGGCGGATTCCCTTTTGAATACGTTATGGATATGGGCCAGATGAAAATGAAATTTACCGTCACCACGATCAAAAAAGGAGGCGTAAAAGATTCTGACTTTGTTTTACCTGATGATTATCAGCAAGTCACAGAAGAACAACTCCAGCAAATGTTCGGAGGAATGTAGCCTGTTAAATGAACAGATTCTATGGATCCCTGAAGCATTACTGCTTCAGGGATTTTTATTAAAAAACTGAACGCCGGATATGACAATAGGGAGTTCCCCCATTTTTTTGATAATACTCCTGATGATAATCCTCGGCCGGATAAAAATCACCAGCTGGTAATACTAAAGTAGCAACCTTATATCCTTTGCGTTCGGAAAGGTACTGGATTGTTTTCATGGCCTGTTGCTTTTGTTCTTCAGAAGAATAAAAAATTCGTGACAAATACTGGGAACCAATATCCGGTCCCTGTCCATTTTCCTGCGTAAAATCGTGGGTTTCAAAAAATACTTGTAACAAATCCCGATACGTTACTTCTTGCGGATTAAAAACAACTTTTACGGCCTCAACATGGCCGGTTTTTCCACTACAAACCCTACGATAATCAGGATTTTTCACCGTACCGCCTGTATAACCCACTGTAGTCCGGATTACTCCTTTTTCGAGGGAAAAATGGTATTCCGTACCCCAAAAACAGCCCGAGGCAAAAATAGCGGTATCCCACACGGGTTCCTGTGCGATAAACCGAAGTGAAGCACTATTCACACAATGTCTTACGTTCTTGGAGGTCAGGCCCTCCCCGGTAAAAACATGTCCCAAATGTGCATCACAGTTGGCACAGAGAATTTCAGTCCGGGAACCATCAGCATCCGGCAAATGCTTCACGGCGCCCTCCACAGCATCGTCAAAACTGGGCCATCCGCACTGCGATTCAAATTTATCGGCCGAGTGGTATAGCAATGCCCCACAACGCTTGCAATGGTATGATCCATCGTCAAATACATTCCAGTAAATACCCGAAAAAGGTCGTTCTGTTCCTTTATCTTCTATGATATACCGCTCAAATGGGGTTAATTCACTCATCTTCATAGCTTTCTGACTTCTGACACCCGATTGGGTATTAATGAATAACAAGGTGAATACAAATAGTCTCCACATAAAAATCATTTTATTCATGGGCAATAACACTTAGATCCTAAAAATAGTTCATTCAATTCCGCTGTGATTTTTTATCTTTGTATCTTAAAGGAAATTTTAAAAATGCCAAAAGCAAACACAATAAAGGCAAACGTCCTGAAGGAAACACCCCGAAAAAAGCCATCGGAGAAAACCTTACGGAAAAAAGACAGCAAAAAAACCGGAAGAAAAAAAAGCCAATCCAATCCGTTCCAATTTCTAAAAGATGAACGATTTGTACTGATCGCAGGAATTTTTATGATCCTGCTTTCCATTTATCTTTTCACCTCCTTCTCGTCTTACTTATGGAATTACTTACGGATTGGTGTTGGGGCTGACAACGCCGGAGGATATTTTGGACAGCGGATAGGAAATCTATTTATTCAACATTGGTTTGGCGCCGGAGCTTATGCCTTTTGCATTTTTTTGTTCATCCCCGGGTTATTTATTGTTTCCGGGAAATTTCCCAAAAAGCCCTTACTGGTCATTTGGCATTCCATCTTCTGGCTTTGCTGGCTGCCGATAACACTGGCGGTTATCTTTCCGCATGAACCATGGAATGTCCTGGGCGGAGCATTTGGATTATCGCTTCGTACAATACTATATAATGCCATAGGTACAATTTTTACCTTCATAATTCTTTCTTTTACAGGAATTTGTTACCTGATTCTTGGATTCAACATTCATTTACACTGGAAAAAAAGCACGGAAGAAAAAGGCAAAATCAGTAAAACTGTTGAAGGAACGGGTCCAAAAGAAGATCTGTATAACACGGAAGAATTTGCGGTCGATGATACCGAAGAACCTGTAATTTTCACCAATACGGATGAAAAAAACGACACAAAAGCAACCGAAATCATAACCCTTAAACCCTCAGTACGCGAAGAGCCGGAGGATCAGCAAACCAATAGCGGCACATTGGAAAATGGTATTGACTTTAAAGTTGAAACGGCAAAAGAGGAAGAGGTGAGCAAAAAACCGGCAAATCCAAAACCCCATTATGGCCTCGACACGACCTATGACCCAAGACTGGATTTGCCTGACTTCCTGTTCCCTGACACAGAATTTCTGGAGGATTACGGAGGAGGGGTTGTAAGTATCAACAAACTGGAACTGGAAGAGAATAAAAATAAAATCGTAAAGACACTGAACAACTATGCGATAAAGATTGAAAAGATTCAGGCAACGGTAGGGCCAACCATTACACTCTATGAAATTATTCCTGCGCCCGGAATCCGCATCAACAAAATTAAAAACCTCGAAGATGAAATTGCCCTAAGTTTATCGGCACTGGGCATAAGGATTATTGCGCCCATCCCAGGGAAAGGCACCATTGGGATAGAAGTGCCCAACCGAAAACCACAAACTGTTTCCATGCGCTCCATAATCAACAGTACAAAATTTCAGGAGAACCAATTCGAACTCCCCATTGGACTTGGGAAAACTATTGCTAATGAATCGTTTGTGGCTGATTTAACAAAAATGCCCCAACTGCTCATTGCCGGGGCTACAGGACAAGGTAAATCGGTCGGGCTTAATGCCATTCTCACCTCCCTGCTTTATAAAAAGCATCCCAGTGAGCTGAAACTCATTCTCGTGGATCCAAAAAAAGTAGAGCTCACTCTTTTTAACCGGATTGAACGGCATTATCTGGCAAAACTTCCTGACTCAGAGGAAGCCATCATAACCGACACAAGGAAAGTGGTCAGGACGCTGAACAGCCTGATTATTGAAATGGAAAATCGGTATAACCTGCTGAAAGATGCACAGGTCAGAAACATCAAGGAATACAATCAAAAATTCACTCAACGTAAACTCAACCCGGAGGAAGGGCATCATTTTCTGCCCTATATTGTGCTTGTGGTGGATGAATTTGCCGATCTGATAATGACTGCCGGCAAAGAGATTGAAGCGCCCATTACCCGTTTGGCTCAGTTAGCACGTGCCATTGGTATTCACCTGATTATTGCCACACAACGCCCTTCGGTAAACATCATAACCGGAACCATTAAAGCCAATTTTCCGGCACGGATTGCCTTTCGTGTGGTATCAAAGATGGACTCCAGAACCATTCTCGACACGGGAGGTGCCGACCAGTTGGTAGGGCGTGGAGACATGCTCCTGAGTAGCGGAAGTGACCTCACACGACTGCAATGTGCTTTTGTCGACACCCATGAAATCGAAAAATTAACGGATTATATCGGATCTCAACGAGGCTATCCGGAAGCCTTTTCCCTGCCGGAAGTACCCGATGAAGAAGGCGATGATATCCCTGAATTCAATAGTGCCGAACGCGACCCGCTATTTGAGGATGCCGCCAGAGTAATCGTTAGCAACCAACATGGCTCCACCTCACTTCTTCAACGAAAACTAAAGCTTGGTTACAACCGCGCCGGAAGGCTCATCGACCAGCTTGAAGCCGCTGGAATTGTTGGCCCATTTGAAGGAAGCAAAGCCCGGGAAGTAAAAATTGGCTCGGAAATGGCATTGGATCAATTTTTGAAAGACTTGTATACAAAAGAAGGGGAGAAACCCATGAATCCCGATTATGGTTTTTAATCTTTATGTATATTTGCCTTCAATTTAAATTGTAAAACACTCCTGCATGAAAAAAATAATCATTCTGTTTATTACCTTCACTCTGGCATTTTCAGCACTTGCACAGGATAAAGCGATCGATATCCTTGCCCAATTCTCAAAAAACATTCAACAACACGAAACAATCGTGGCCGAGTTCGTCTATTCAATGGAAAATAAAAACGAGAACCTGTCGGACGAATTTAAAGGGATACTCTATAGCAAAGGGGATAAATTTCGGGTGGAAATTGCCGGACAAATTATAATGAGCGACGGCGTTACACTCTACACTTATATTCCGGAAGTGGATGAAGTCCAGATTAACTCCATGGAAGAGAGTGACGACTCGTTTACTCCCTCAAAATTATTCGCATCATATACCCATGACTATACCCCAAAATTCAATAAAACCTTTTCCATCGGGCCCAAAAAAATTCATGTCATCGACCTTACACCCATCGATCAGTCAAAGCCTTTTACAGATGCAGAAATACAAATTGATGCCGAAACACTGGAGTTAATTCAGTTTGCCATAAATGATGCCAACAAAAATAAATTCATCTACACAGTCACTAAGTTTTTCACAGAGAAAAAACTGGAGGATTCCTTTTTTATATTCAATGCAAATGACTATCCGGATGTAGAAATTATCGATATGCGATAAATGAAGGAATGGAGCTCAGCCTATCAGTTTCCGGCTATTGAAACGGCATCACCGGAGGGTCTGGTAGCCATCGGAGGCGACCTGGAACCATCGACCTTGCTGGAAGCCTATTCGAAAGGCATTTTCCCCTGGTTTACAAATAATTCCCCGGTGCTCTGGTGGTCGCTTAACCCCAGAATGATTCTCTATCCCCAAAATCTTCATATCTCAAAATCATTAATCAGAATTATTAAATCCGAAAAGTATTCGGTATCTTTCGATACAGATTTTGATTCCGTGATACGAAACTGCGCTGCAGCAAAACGTAAGGGGGAAAATGAAACATGGATCACCAAAGAAATGATTGAAGCGTATACAAAACTACACCGTATGGGGTATGTACACTCGACAGCGGTATATCAAAACGGTCGACTCGCCGGAGGATTGTATGGTGTTGCCCTGGGAAAAGTTTTTTTTGGGGAATCGATGTTCGCACTGGAACGGGATGCTTCGAAGGTAGCCCTGGTCAAACTTGCAGAAAAACTCAGCCATGATGGATTTCATTTCATTGACTGCCAACAAGATACAGCACACATGGCTCGCATGGGAGCAATTACCGTTTCGATCAATACATTCAAGGAAATGCTTGCCCGGGCAATGAAACATATAACAGTAACACAACTTTGGGATAAAACAGTTTCGCCATGAACCGATTTGAAAAACGATTTTTAATGAAAGCCATCCGTTTAGCCGGAGAAAATATTCAGCACGGAAACGGTGGCCCCTTTGGGGCTGTGATTGTAAAAAACGGAAAAATTATTGCAACCGGATGTAATCATGTGACAACAGCAATGGATCCAACCGCACATGCGGAAATCGTGGCCATTAGAAATGCCTGTAAAAAACTCAATGATTTCCAGCTCACCGGATGCGAACTTTATAGCAGTTGTGAACCCTGCCCGATGTGTCTGGGTGCTATTTATTGGGCTCGGCCTGACCGGTTCTATTTCGCCGCATCAAAAAAAGACGCTGCCAACGCAGGGTTTGATGACTCACTGATTTATGAAGAAATCGGATTACCACCATCGGAACGAAGAATACCGGGAATTCAAAAACCACAGGAAGAAGCCCTTAAAGTTTTCAAAATCTGGAATCAATTAGAGAAAAAAACAGAATATTAATCTAACAACCCTACCTATGAATTATGAATTATCAGGTAAAATCATTGAGATCTATGCGACTCAGGATATTACTGCCAGCTTTAAAAAAAGGGAATTTGTTATCGAGCACCGGGAAGAAACCGGGGGACGGGAATTTATAAATTATGTAAAATTTCAGGCGATTCAGGAACGGTGCCAGTTACTGGATAGTTTCAACTTAAACGACCGCGTTAAAGTAAGCTTCAGTTTAAAAGGAAGAAAATGGGAGAAAGCTGGCCAGGTTAGTTATTTTACAAATCTGGAAGCCTGGAAAATTGAAGCAGCAGCCGAATCAATCCCATCTATGCCCCCGCCAGATACAACGATCAATGATCTGCCCCCTCTTCCGGAAGATTATAACGACCTGCCCTTCTAGGCATGCGCATCGATACCATTCTCTGGGACTGGAACGGGACTCTTCTGAACGATACAGAAATTTGCATTCAGGTTATGAATGCCATGCTAAAAAAGCGAAACAAACCCCTTCTTTCACCAAAACACTATCAGGAAGTGTTTACCTTTCCTGTGTCGGAGTATTACCAACGTATCGGGTGGGATTTTCGAGTGGAACCGTTTGAAGAGATTGGCCTTGAATTTATCAAAGAATATACGGAACGACTGCCCGAGGCTGAACTTTTTCCCGAAGCAAAGGAAATACTAAGAGCCATAAACAGTAGCGGTGTTCAACAGCATATACTTTCGGCGATGGAAAAAAATTCATTGGTAAAATCGGTAGAAAAGCGCGGAATTGCATCCTATTTCGATTGTATTCATGGTATCGACAACCATTACGCCGGAGGAAAAAAGGAACTGGCCGCAAATCTGATGGCCAGGGGATTTTTCCACGCCGGGGGTACGCTGATTATTGGCGACACACTACACGATGCGGATATTGCCGGTTTTCTGCACACACAATGCCTTCTTGTTGCCAATGGACATCAATCTCACAGCAGGCTCAGCACAAGTAAGTATAAAGTAATAAGTAATCTTTATGCAATCCGGGATCTAATAGCGTACCTGCCCGGAGAAATTACATTTTCACTGGTTTAGGCTTGGTACCCTGTAAATGTTTCATCGCCTCCGGAAGATTTTTCTTCATGGCCTTAATCCGGTTTTCATCGGAAGGGTGTGTAGAGAGAAATTCAGGCTGATTTGGGCCTCCCTGAGCTGACATCTTCTCCCAGAAGGCGATGGCATGGTTCGGATCGTATCCGGCTTTTGCCATAAGTATCATTCCGATTCGGTCGGCTTCGTATTCATGCTTACGTGAATAGGCCAGTGACCCCAGCGTTGAACCGATACCGTAAGAAGTAAGAAAAATCTGCTGAGTCAGCTCTGGTTTTTCCTGCAGAGCGACAGAAAGGGTCATACCCCCAAGCTCCACTGCCAGTTGCTGGCTCATACGCTCATTGCCATGACGCGCTAGTGCATGAGCGATTTCATGTCCCATAACTACGGCAATTCCTTCATTATTCTCAGTAACAGGCAAAATTCCTGAATAAAAAACAATCTTACCACCGGGCATGCACCAGGCATTTACCGTTTCATCCTGTACTACATTAAATTCCCAGTCGAACTCTTTCAGCCGTTTATCCATTCCATTTTCTTTCAAAAAGGCATCGACGGCTGAAGCAATATCGGTACCTACTTTCTTCACCTGCTGTACCTCTTTTGTATCCGCTCCCATAGGTGGATTTTCAGATAAAAACTGATCGTAGGAGGTTAAACTCATCTCCAGCATCATAGAAGATGGGAGCACATTGATTTGTTTTCGATTCGTAAAAGGAACCGTTGAACAAGAATAAAACACGGTTATTACAACAACTGCCGCAGCATAAACTGATATTTTACGTTTCATTTTCATTATTCTAAAATTTTACAATTACCTGATGTATTAATTCACTTCAACCGAAATTTTTAACCGTGTAAGGGCATCTGCACACTGTTGTACTTCCGTGTCAGAACCTGTTTTAATAACGCATTTGCCTTTATAATGCGCGATTAGAGTGCACTGCTCAGCCTGCTCAAAGGTATGAGAACAAACGCGGATTAAGGAATCGATAATGAAATCAAAAGTATTTACTTCGTCGTTAAATAAAATCAACTGCCGTTCTGTGCCTGATGGATCCAACGATTTGGATGCCAATTCAGGCAACTCCCGCTGATTTATCGCTCCCGCATTTTTTTGCATCATACAACAAAATTAAAACAAAATATTAATAAGAATGTTAATTGGTTACCTTAGTTTATTAAACAGAAAAGTGAAATACATCGAAAACATTATCGAAGCACTACAAACGGCCTTACCCGGACCAAAGGCACATCATGAGATGTTGTCGGAACTTCGGGTCAAAGAACTGAGTATTTTCACACATCCTGTTCCGGCGGTAGATGCAGCGGTTCTGATACTTTTATATCAAGAAGATAACCGATGGTGGTTTCCCTTGATTAAACGGGTCACCGACAATCATGTACACAGTGGACAGATTGCACTTCCCGGAGGAAAATATGAAATACAGGACCGGGATCTGGAAGAAACGGCCATACGGGAAGCCACAGAAGAGATTGGAATCGCCGGGGATCGGGTAACACGAATCGGAAAACTTACCTCGCTATATATTGCTCCAAGCAATTATAATGTCACCCCTTTCATTGGGTTGTATAACGGAAAACCCAACTTCATCCCGGATAAAACAGAAGTCGATTACATCATCCCCGTATCAGTGGACGCCTTTCGGAAAAAAGAAAGCAGAAAGAACAAAACATTTAATGTCAGAGGATTACAGTTTGAAAGTCCTTGTTTTGAAATTAACGGACACACAATTTGGGGAGCCACAGCGATGATTCTTAACGAATTCCTTACACTTTCTGCTCCACATCACCCATAACCCATTGATCGACACATTCATCCCCGACAGAAAAATATTCAATCCCAGGCAATGAATTATTCCTGTCACAGCAGCACGTTCTAAATGTGCGTCAAATTATTATCTTTGTGGGGAAAGAAAAGGACATGTTAACCCTGCTAAAATCGTGCGAAATCTATGCACCGGATTATCTGGGAATCGGGGATATTCTCCTTGGCGGGACGAAAATTTTGGCCATTAAAAAAGAAATCCATCCACCAGCAGGAATGGAAACGGAACTCATCAATTGCAGTGGATACATGGTTTTCCCCGGCCTGATTGATCCGGTATGTTTTTTTTGCGGAAATGGCGCAGATGAGGAGGAGCAAAGGCAAAACAATGCATCCGATTTTGCGGAAGCAGCCTTCGTATCCGGTGTTAGCAGTGTTATTGGCACCCTCGGATGGAATGATATTACGCGGAGTGCAGGTGAGTTGTTGCAAAAAACAAAGCAACTGAATTTTTCAGGGTTAAACACAGGAGCCTATACCGGAGGTTTCAGGGGAAATTCATGCATTTTTTTGCAACGCATTGCGTCCGATCTTGCTTATATTCAGGAAATTACTGCAACCGGCCCCATGGCAATTGCCGATCACCGGGCAGGAATGCCCGAAGAGTCGCTGTTTGCCAACCTGCATGCAGAGGCTGAAACGGGGGCTGAATTGGGGCGTAAATCAGCCGTGGTTGTGTACATGCTGGGAGAGGATAAATCGCAATACAGTAAAACCCTTGAAAAAATGCAAAACATCGTACCGGTGCATCGTCATGCAATGCTTTCAGGGGTAAACAGAAATAACGAGGCAATGAAAGCGGCGAAAAAATTCGGAATAAAAGGATTAATCAATATCGTTGCGAATACCACTGGTTTTTTCCAGGAAGAGACGATTCACCCGGCAACTGCATTAAAGGAATTTCTAAGAGCAGGCGTTCCAATTAAAAACATTACCCTCTCCTCCTATGCGGGTTTTGAAGCAGTGAAACCAAACCCTATCGACATAAAAAATCAAATGCGGCTATTTTTCAAAGCATTCGGCGAAAGCATATCCGATTTCAACATTCCAACAGAAATTGTAGCGAAAGTCTTTTCACGTAATGCAGCCGAAACTTTTAAAATGCAAGGCAAGGGAATTCTGAAACCAGGAATGCATGCCGATGTGTTGGTATTGACCAAAGATTATCATCCGGCCCACCTGTTTATCAATGGCGAACACCGGCTAATTGACGGAGTGATGGTACCCCGGGCAAACCATCCATCATAACGATAACTGACGGAAGCGAAAGAAACCATGGGACACTATATCAAAAACCTGATTGAAGAAGGAGAGCACCAACAGCTGGATTTTAAATATGAGATTTCGGATTCAAAGAAAATCGCCCGGAGTCTGGCGGCATTTGCCAATACAGATGGCGGGAGATTACTCATTGGCGTTAAGGATAACGGATCTATTGCAGGGGTTAAAAGCGATGAAGAGTTTTACATGGTAGAAACAGCGGCGACATTATATACGAAACCCGAAGTACTTTATTCTACGCGAGAATGGAATGTTGAAGGGCGTCAGGTAGTGGAAGTAATTGTGCATCCCAGAGCGGGAAAACCCCATAAAGCGCCTGACAAAGAAGGGAATTTTAAGGTATTTGTGCGTGTAAAAGATCAGAATCTGCTCGCAAACACCGTTCTGTTAACCTATTGGAAGCGCAGGGAGCAGGAATCACCTGACGGTGTTTTTATCCATTATACTGAAAAAGAAGACCTCTTACTGAAATTCCTCGAAAAAAATGGATCGATTACACTCACCCGACTCATCAAACTCACTTCACTAAACAAACGAAAAGCGGAAATGCTGCTGGTCGACTTTATGCTTTTGAATATTATCGAGATGGTAATCACCGAAAATTCGGTTTTTTACCGAATTAAAGATATTTAGCATCGTGGGAATTGATTCCCTGACGTAACAGCATATCAGCAAGGACAAGACACACCATTGCCTCAACAATTGGTACAGCGCGGGGTACCACGCAAACATCATGGCGTCCTTTCACCGATAAGTCGACCGGAGCGCCATCATTATCAACGGTATGTTGTTTTTTTCGGATAGAAGATACAGGTTTCAAAGCTGCACGGAGGTGAATATCCGCGCCGGAGGAGATTCCCCCCAGGATTCCCCCTGCATCATTTTTACCAGGCACTACCCTGCCCTCGTTATAAACAAAAGGATCATTCAATTCACTTCCTTTCATTTTCGACGAGCGAAATCCCGCCCCAACTTCCACCCCTTTTATCGCGGGAATACTCATAATGGCAGAAGCTAGCGCACTGTCGAGCTTGTCGAAAACCGGTTCGCCCAAACCTGAAGGGCAATTTTTAACCACGCAAGTAATAGTGCCACCAAGCGAATCTCCCTCTTTGGCTACTTTTGTCAATAACGACTCCATGCGTTGGGAAACTTCCTTATCCGGACACCGGAGTGCTGATTGCTCAATCGCCTGCACTGAAAAATCAATTGCATCCTCCAACATAGTCACTGTACCCAACGAAGAGACGAACCCATACACCAAAACCCCATGTTGCTGAAGGAGCATACGGGCAAATGTTCCGGCCGCAACACGGGCCACCGTTTCGCGTGCAGAGGCTCTTCCTCCGCCCCGGTTATCATGAAACCCAAATTTCTTATCCCAGGTATAATCGGCGTGTCCTGGACGATAAATATTTTTAAATGACTGATATTCAATACTTTTAAAGTTTTCGTTACGTAAGATAAAGGCAATAGGCGTTCCCAGTGTCACGCCATCAAGTACACCGCTAAGAATTTCGATTTCATCTTTTTCATGTCGGGGTGTTTCAAAATCAGGATGCATTGGTTTACGCCGAAGTAATTGCTGGCGTAGTAAAGCATAATCCACCGGAATTCCGGCAGGGAATCCATCAAGCACTCCGCCCATGGCTGCACCATGCGATTCACCAAACGTCATTAATTGTAAATGCCTTCCAAGTAGTGATCCTCCCATAGTTTTGAAATTTCCCCCGAAGGTAGGAAATAAAAGCTAATTAATCTACATTTGCACTAAACCCATAAATTATAGCGAACATGATTTCGAATATCCAGAACTTGTTTTCCGATCAGGCCAACCGGATGAAAAGATCGGCCATCAGGGAATGTTTAAAACTCACACAACAACCTGATATTATATCCTTTGCAGGAGGGTTACCCTCAAAAACATCTTTTCCGTATGATGACATCAAAAAACTGGCAGTTTCGGTGATCGAGGAAGACGGCCCGGCAGCCTTGCAGTATTCCACTACCGAAGGAGACAACGGATTGCGGGAGCAACTACTCAAGCGCTACCAAAAAGAAGGGCTCACCCATATAACAACAGATAATATTGTAATAACGACCGCTTCGCAGCAAAGCCTTGATTTACTGGGGAAAATTTTTATTAACCCGGGCGATAAAATCATCTGCGGTCTGCCCAGTTATCTTGGAGGAATTAGCGCATTTGCCGTGTATGGCCCTGAGTTGGTGGGGATAAAATTTGACGAACACGGAATGCGTGCCGATATCCTGGAAGAAAAACTAAAAGTGTTAAGTGAAGCGGGCGAAAAGCCAAAATTCATATATGTAATTCCTGACTTTCAGAATCCGGCAGGAATCACAATGCCCGAATTCAGAAGAAAAAAAATTATTGACCTGGCCCACAAATACGAGGTATTAATTGTTGAAGACAGTCCGTACCGGGAAGTCAGGTTCGAAGGTCAGGCACCAGCCATGATGCACGCACTGGATAAAACAGGACAGGTAATCACACTGGGAACCTTTTCAAAAATCTTCTGCCCCGGATTTCGCATAGGCTGGATTGTTGCAGATCAGGCCATCCTTGAAAAATTTGTTCAGGCCAAACAAACAGCCGATTTATGCACCTCTTCCTACTTGCAAAAAATTGCCGCTAAATACCTCGAAACTGGCCTGTTTGAAAAAAATCTTACAGGAATTATTGAAGAATATAAGCAGAAGAAGAACCATATGATCAAAAACTTTGAAACTTATATGCCGAAAGGAGTAAGATGGACTAATCCGGAAGGTGGTCTTTTCCTCTTTCTTTATCTCCCGGAACACCTCGATGCAGGAAAAATATTCTTTAAGGCCATCGAAAAAAAGGTAGCCTTTGTTCAGGGCGATGTATTTCACTGCGATGGGTCGGGCAAAAACACACTGCGCATCAATTTCTCTTTTGTAGATAAGGAGACCAATACGGAAGGGGTAAAACGTCTGGCCGAAACGATTAAAGAATCCCTTTAAACCTTTGCTTCCTGAAAAACCGGTAAAACCAAACTTTTACCGGTTTTTTTGAAAAGAATTACAAGAAAAAATGCGAAACATTTTTTTCCACTGTACGTTAATATGAAGATCATTCAAACGAATGACCAGCCTTAGTTGGGTGCAATAATTTAAATTGAATGAAGCGATGACTACCTGCCTTGTCCTTTGTATTATTCTGATTACACTGCTTATCCCCGTAGTGGTTTATGCTTCGGCGCTGAAAAGGACTGTTATACGCCTAAAAAAAAAGCAAAGCCGCCTGGAAGATAAGCAGCGCGAAGCCACACAGGTGATTGACGAATTCAAAAAAAAGGAAAAATCCATGGATCAATTCTTCGCCATTGTCACCCACGACCTTCGTGGCCCGGTAGGGAATACCGGATCCATTCTTCAAACCCTGATTGAAAACCCGGAAATTTATAATCCAGAAACACAACACGAAATTTTATCTGCCCTAAAAGATTCAGCAAAACAATCCTTAGAGTTGCTTGATACTCTGAGTCAATGGTCGCGAATTCAAAGAAAAAAAGTTCAAATTAACCTGGAGCCATTTTCTGTCCAGGATGCCATAGATATCGTAATCGAGAGAATTAAAGAACGAGCCCTTGCAAAAAATATCTCCATAGAAATCAACCGGAAAAAAACAGAGATACTATTGAACTCCGATATATCCCTCATCACAATTATGCTGCAACATCTTATGGTCAATGCAATAAAATATTCTTATCCCAGGTCGAAAATCATACTGACAGTGGACGAGACTGAAGAGGGAGTACAATTTTCCATCGAAGATGACGGAAGTGGTATTGAAAAGGAAAATTTTTCCCGCATTCTGGATACCACCGATTACTATTATACGTATGGCACTGCCGATGAAAAAGGGCCGGGCCTGGGCATTACAATCGTGCAGGAATATTGTAAACTGATTAATGGAAAACTCTGGTTTGAGAGTAAAAAAGAAGAAGGGTCAACCTTTTTCCTTCAGCTTGAAAACTCCACAGTAAAAAAACAATAACAGCCAAATGCTAAAAATGAGCAAAACAGTTATTCTTTCCATCGTTATCCTTTGGCTTCACCTCTTTCCACAACTTGCCAGCGCGCAGAAGCCAGAATATAAAATAACGATCCATCTGGAAGGCATCAACGATACAGTATGCTATCTGGCCTTCTATATGGGAGATAAAATTTATGTAAAAGACACCGCAAAAGTATACAAGGGTGCTATGGTGTTTTATAGCGATACCAGTGTACTTAAACCAGGAATGTATATAGTTGCAGGTCAGGCAAGTAATAAATATATGGAATTTCTGGTTAACAAAAATAGTCGCTTCGCCCTCTTCACAAAAAAAGAGGATATTGCCGGGGCCATGAAGGTAAAAAATTCGCCGGAGAACCAGAAATTTTATGCCTATATTGCATACCTGCAGAAACAGCAGGAAATTTTAACCCCATTCCGAAAAATCCTTGAATCAGGTGCAGCAGGCAGTGACTCAGTGGCCTGGGCAAAAGAACAAATAAAAATTATTAATCAACAGGTTGAAGCCCACCGCAAAACACTACTCAATGAAAACGAAGGAACTCTTTTTGCCGCAATAATAAAGGCCACACAGCCCCCTGAAATCCCGGAAATCCCTCCTCTTCCTGACGGAAAGCCTGATTCAATAGGAAAATGGAATGCCTACCGTCAACATTACTGGGACAACTTTGATCTGGCAGACGAGCGGCTGCTCAGAACCCCGGAGTTTCATAAAAAAATCGAACACTGGTTTGATCATTTGGTATACCCACATCCGGATTCCATAGCTGCAGCAATTGATGTGGTGATTGAAAAAGCAAAGCCTGCAGAAGAAACCTACAAATATTTGATATGGTATTTAACCCTCAAATATGAACGCTCAACTATTATGGGGTATGATGCAGTGTTTGTTCACATGGCTAAAACCTATTACAAAAGCGGAACAGACACCTGGAGCAACCCCACCGTGGTGAAAAACATCATTGAACGCGCAGCCATACTTGAGCCTTTGTTAATAGGAAAAAAAGCACCTGAACTTCTTTTATGGGATACCGCAATGCAAATCAAATCGTTATATAACACAAAGGCACGATACACGATTGTCTATTTCTGGGATTCCGATTGTGGGCATTGCAAAAAAGAAATTCCACTTCTGAAAGCATTTTATTCAAAATATAAAGAACAATACAACCTGGAAGTTTTTGGCGTATATGCCGATACTTCCTTCACGGCCATGAAAAAATATATCCGAAACAACGCGCTGAACTGGATAAACGTTAACGGATACTACAGTGCTTCTGGCGATTTCCACGATCTTTACGACATATATTCCACACCCGTGATGTATTTGTTGGATGAAGAAAAAACAATACTTGCCAAACGAGTGTTGACCCACGACATACAAATGCTATTAGAACGCCTGGAAGCAAAACAAGCCGGCGAAGAAAATAAAGAGACACTATGAAACAACTAACGAAAAAGGATATAGAAGACATAAAAGCTTACGGGCTGAAACCTGAAACCGTTGAAAAACAGTTACAACAATTTAAAACCGGATTCCCGTTTTGTAACTTACAGGCACCGGCAACTCCGGGAAATGGTATTATGCAATTCACTGCGGAAATGCTGGAAAAGCTGATTGAAAGCTATGCGACCCTAGCGGTCAATGAAAAGATAGTTAAATTTGTTCCTGCTTCCGGAGCGGCAACCCGGATGTTTAAGAAACTCTTTGAATTTATCGAAACCTTTTCGGGAAAGCCGGAAGACTTTGAAGCCTTTTTATCGGACCAAAGCTGCCAATCCATGTACTACTTATTTGATCATTTAGACCAATTCAGCTTTTATGAAGCCTTAGTGGATGTACTTGAAGAAAACGGACTGGAGCTCAGTGAACTGATTGCGGCGAAGGATTACGTAACAATTGGGCGCTACATTTTGGGAACACCGGGCTTAGGGTATGGAAATTTACCAAAAGGATTACTTCTTTTCCACACCTATGCGGAAGAAAAACGAACAGCATTTGAGGAGCATATTGTGGAGGCCTTTCAATATTGCAGAACAAAACACGGAGTTAAGGTTCATTTTACGGTTTCGCCGGAGCATTTGGAATTGTTTGGTAAGCTGGCGAAAAAACTGGGGAAAAAATATTTCCGCATGACAGGTATTTCGCCTGAAATCTCCTTTTCAATACAAAAACCTTCTACCGATACCCTTGCCGTAAACCCCGACAACACCCCCTTTCGTGATAAAAACGGGGAACTTGTTTTCCGACCTGCAGGCCATGGTGCATTGATCGACAATCTCCAGGAATTGAATGGCACGCTGATCTTTATCAAAAACATCGACAATGTCGTTCCCGACCGACTGAAAGAGGAAACCTATCGTTATAAAAAAGTTTGCGGAGCATTATTGCTACAAAGCCGCAACCGCGTATTTAAATACCTGGATCAACTCGATAAGGCAGCCGTATCGGATGAAGCACTCGAAGAGATGCATCAATTCGCAAATAATGAGTTATATATTACTGACAATGAAGATTTTAACCAACTGGAACGAATAGAGAAGATCGACTATCTCTATACACTTTTCAACCGACCAATACGGGTATGCGGAATGGTAAAAAATGAAGGAGAACCCGGAGGCGGTCCCTTTTGGGTTAAAGACAGCAGCAACCGCATTGCATTACAAATTGTGGAAAGCGCACAGATAAACATAAAGGACACAAACCAAAAAGCTATTTTTGAATCCGCTACACATTTTAATCCGGTTGATTTAGTATGCAGCACTGTTGATTTTAAAGGGAATCCATTTCATTTAACACAGTTTATCGACGAAGAAACCGGTTTCATTTCAGCGAAGTCGAAAGACGGAAAACCGCTGCGGGCACTGGAGCTTCCAGGGTTATGGAATGGCGCCATGGCCGACTGGATCACACTATTTGTAGAAGTACCATTGATCACCTTCAATCCCGTTAAGGAGATAAACGATCTTCTTAGGGAACAACATCGATCGAATATTTAACCGGCGGCATACGAACAAAAATGGGCATGAAAAGTTATTAACAATAAGAGATACAATAACTTTCAGCAGGGCTACGGAATTTTTTTTACAAGCCCCTTGTTTAGAACAAAAATAATAACGTATATTTGCACTCCTTTTTTGGAGGAAGAAACGAAAATCCTGAAAGAGATGAGCAAGAACGAAAATTTACAGTACGTAGAGAATTTGACTGAAATGAAGGAGTTTCCGGAATTCAATGCCGGTGATACCATAACCGTGAATTACAGGATTGTTGAAGGCGGCAAAGAACGTATACAGAAATTCCAGGGCGTAGTACTGCAGCGCCGCGGCAGCGGAAATACAGAAACTTTTACCGTACGGAAGATATCCGGAAATACAGGGGTGGAAAGAATATTTCCTGTCGCCAGTCCGTTTATTGATAGTATTATCGTTAATAAATACGGAAAAGTACGTCGTGCACGTATTTTCTATCTGCGCGGACTGAAAGGCAAAAAAGCACGTATTCAAGAACGTAGAAAATAATAGCCCTGTCTATCAAGACACTAAAAGCCTCTGTCCACTTATTTCAGGATTGAGGCTTTTTTCTATGCCAGCCATTTTCTCTGTTTTTTATTCTGACTATTTTCGTAGTTTTGTAAAAAACAGAGCAAACATGAAACTTTCTACACTTCTATTGGTACTTTTCCTTGTACCCTTTATCACTTATTCACAACTCCCCTCCTCCTTCGACTTGCGGGACTATAACGGTGAAAATTTTGTTACCTCCGTAAAAAGTCAGTTGGAAGGAACTTGCTGGACGCATGGAACCATGGCTGCAATTGAAGGCAATCTACTCATGACCGGAATATGGACTGGAGCCGGGGAAACAGGCGAGCCCAATCTGGCCGAATATCACCTTGATTGGTGGAATGGCTTTAATCAACACAACAACGACGACATCACTCCACCCACCGGGGCCGGGCTGGAGGTACACATGGGTGGAGATTACCGGGTTGCAACAGCCTATCTCTCCCGCGGGGAAGGGGCAGTCAGAGATATCGACGGACAATCGTTTGATAATCCTCCGCTGCGCTACAGCGACAATTACCACTTTTACTACCCTCGAACCGTTGAATGGTTCACCCTAGGGGAAGGGCTACTCCATATCGATGAAATCAAAACGGAAATCATGAATCATGGGGTGATAGCCACTTGTATGTGCTATTCCAACGCCTTTATCAACAGTAACTATACCCATTATCAACCCCCGTCAAACAGCACCGACCCGAATCACTCAGTGGCTATTGTAGGTTGGGACGACAATAAACAAACACAAGCACCTCTGCCCGGAGCCTGGATTTGCAAAAATTCATGGGGCAGCAACTGGGGACTGAACGGTTACTTCTGGATTTCTTATTACGACAAACACGCCTGCCGTCACCCGGAAATGGGGGCCATTGTATTTAAAGAAGTGGAACCCATGCAATACGAAAAAGTGTTTTATCACGACTACCACGGATGGCGTGATCAGATGGATGATGTGACCCATGCAGCGAACCGCTTCGCACTGGATGACGATTACATCCTGGAAGCCGTTAGTTTTTTCTGCAATGCAGCAGATGTTGGGTATTCGGTAACAATCTATGAAACAATAACTACCAATGGGCCGGAGAACGAATTATTCAGTTTTTCAGGGATCCTGGATAACATCGGTTTTCATACCCTAAGCCTGCCGTCACCCCTCGACCTGACAGGGAAAGATGAGTTTTCGATTGTACTCGAACTTAATGATGGAGGCATGCCCTACGACCGGACATCCGATATTCCCGTTTTACTGGGATCGAGTCAGCGTACCATTGTGGAGTCAACTGCAGCACCTGAGCAAAGCTATTTTCTAAATCCTTCAACAGAAGAATGGGAAGACTTTTTTAATTATAACGACCCTTCAGGATTTACCAACACTGGAAATTTCTGTATAAAAGGCTTGGCAAGCCAGTCGACTGTAGGCATAAGTAACTCGTGCAAAAACAACATATCATCGATCGCGATTGCCCCGAACCCTGCGCAGAAGGTTACACAAATTACCCTGCTAAACGAGGTAGCCCAAACGGCAGAGATACGACTCTGCGACCTGAATGGCCAAGTAGTCGTACAAACGATTGTAACCCTTATTCAAGGGAAGAACCAAACGATTCTTGAACTGCCATCGCACTTAAAATCCGGGATCTATGCCTTACAAATTAAAGGATCAAAAGGGTTTCTTGCTGTTAAAAAACTCATCATTGAATAAACGAATGGCTTAAATCAGCCGACAGATTTCATTAATCAAATCAGCAGGATGTATAGGTTTCGAAAGATAACTGTTACATCCTGCTTTTAATATACGGTTACGCTCATCACTCATGGCATAAGCGGTAAGGGCAAGTACGGGCAATTCAGCCGAAATCTGGCGGATCTGTCGGATAGCCTCATACCCGTTCATTACCGGCATATTAATATCCAGGATTACCAGATCAGGCAATGCCTGCTGAAACATTCGGAGTAAATCAAGCCCATTTCTGGCATGTTTCAATCGTATACCCGCCGGTTTTAAAACCTCTTCCACAAATAAAAATCCAGGCTCATCATCTTCAGCAATATATACTTTCTTACCCTTCAAAAGCCTCAACATTTCTTCGTATGAGCAGGCGATTTCCGGAGTTTCTGTTTTCACTGTATCCTTTTCCCTGACCGGCAGGAGCACAGTAAAAACAGACCCCTTACCCAACTCCGAACTTACACTGATTGAACCACCCAGCAATTGAACCAATCCTTGGGTAATACTTAATCCCAATCCAGTACCACGCTGCATAAATTCATTCTCCACCTGCGAAAAACGATTAAATATCCGTTGTTGATCCTCCGGGTCAATTCCAATTCCTGTGTCCGTCACAACGAGCCGCAAATTTTTTCCAAAGGCTTTTTTTTCGCTCTGCGCCGAAAGACGAACAAATCCTTCACGGGTAAATTTCACGGCATTACCCAAAAGATTTCCGATAATTTGTTGCAGGCGCACTCCGTCGGTAAGAAGGGTCAACTCTTTGATATCCTCACCCATTTCTAAAAGCAATTCCGGTTTATATCCGGGAGGAAGATTCTGCCGGATCGAATGTATCGTATCGGTAAGAAGCGGGGCAATCTGAATTTCAGTTGTATGTAACGTTATTTGATTCGATTCCAGCTTGGCAAAATCGATAATATCATTAATAATCCGCAACAGTTGCTCTCCGGAGTTATTAATTAAGCGGACAAAGTCCTTTTGGCGGCCGGTAGAATACTCCGGTTTAGTCAAAAGGTTTGAAAATCCGAGAATTGCATTCATAGGAGTCCGTATTTCATGGCTCATATTTGCAAGAAACAGTGATTTCAGCCGGTCACTTTCTTCTGCCTTCATAATGGCAGCTTCCAATTCCTGTTCGGTTTTCTTGCGGTCGGTAATATCGAAAAAAGAACCAACAATTCCCGCAGGCGTATTCTGCTCGTTCAAAAAAACGGCTTTATCAAAAGACACAAGGCGTTGTTCCCCATATTTATTTTCCAGATAGAATTCATATTTCCTGTGGTCAGGTTGACTAAGCACCGCATTATCAATATGTTCGAATACAGCTGCCTTATTGGGTTCCCATATTTCATATACGGATTTCCCTCGGATAGTATCTTCACGAAAGCCGGTAAATTCAGTAAATGCTTTATTACAGCCCAGATACCTTCCCGCTTTATCTTTATAAAATATGGGATTGGGTATTGCAGTGATGAGGGCATCCATAAAATTCAACTGACGTTTCAATTCCGCCCGTGTAGATTCAAGTTCCTTTTCATGCTGTTTTCGTTGAGTGATATCACGGGTTAAAGCCAGAATATGTTTTTTCCCGGAGAGCATAAGTATACTGGCAGATAAAAGAGTAGTAACCACTACACCATTGCGCATTCGAAACCGCAACTCCATATTTTCGACATAACCATCAGCTGATAAAGCACCATAGAAGCGATCGCGTTCCTGCATTGTATCCCAGATACCCAATTCCAAAGGGGTTTTCCCTATGGTTTCTTCCAGTGTAAAACCCGTCATCCGCACAAAACCCTGACTAACGTCCACATATCTTCCCTCAGCATCGCAAAGCGTAAGTGAGTCGGGACTGGCAAGGAAGGCTGCACGGTATTTGGCTTCATTCTCTTCAAGTTTTTGCTGCATCTCCAGTTGTGCCGAAACATCACGAATGGCCACAATCCGGAAATTACCTTCCGGCGATTCCACATCACGTCCTTCTATTTCAGCCCAAAAAGATTCTCCATTTTTTCGAAATGCTTTTACATGATAGGGTTTTGCATAGTTTTTACGCACATTGGATAGCACTTTTTGCATATCCTCATCACGTCTTATGGCCTCGAGGAGATTCATTCCAATCAATTCTTCACGGGAATAGCCGGTAAGTGCAATAAATGATTGATTTACATCCAGAATCACGCCCTTACGATGTAACACAATACCTTCAAAAGTCAGGTCAGCCAAAATGCGGTATCGATTTTCGCTATTCCGGAGGGTAGCCTGAATCTTCACGAGTTCAGTAATTTCCCGGGAAATAATGATGGAATACTGATACACCCCCTGAGAATCAAAAAAACGATTAATAGCCAATTCAACCCATTGAATTTGCTGATTACGGTTAATCATGCGTATCTGATAGGCAGAACCCGTAATTTTATTCTCAATATCCCTGAGATAATCCCTTTCAAAAGCCTCCCGGTCATCGGGATGAATATGGTCGGAAAGAAAATATCCGGATAATTCCTGAATTGAAAATCCGGACATTTTTTCAATGGATGGACTAACATACAAAACCTGAAGGTTATGATCCACAACAATAATCACATCGGAGGCATGGCTGGCGATAAGCCGAAGGTATTTATCGGAAGAAGCATCCTGAAGCAGATTATCAGTTTTGTTGTTATCTAAAGTAAAAAGAGTAACAAACTGATGCGGGGATACAGAATAAGCATGAATAGAAAGATAACCGGAGATGGGCTTAAAAAAAATCCGAAAATCAACAGGCTCTCCCGATTTAAAAATTTGGTGGTACTGATCGAGGTAGAGCGGTTTTTCGGTTTTATATACCTCCGTTGCGAGGAACCCTTCAGCGTCAGCCGCCCGAATGCCGAGTAATTTTTCAAACTGACGATTAACGCGTAAAATTCGATAATTAACCGGAATTTTATTTTTATATATCATTTGGTGCAGGCAAAATCCCTGCGCCATGTGATCGGCAAGGAACAAATCAGGTAACGCTATTTTTTTTTCATCCGAAAAAAATTAATTGGAATAAATATTTCAATAATCTGTTAAAAGTAAAAAAAACATAAACCCCTTGTTCAAGCCGGTTAATTTTTAAGTGGATCGGTAAGCAATCGACCGGCTGTATATTCCTGTTCTTTAACCAGTTTTCCTTCTTCATCGAAGAACCTCCAGGTTCCTTCTTTCAGATTTTTTACATATTCGCCGGTAACCATAATTTTCCCATTGGGATGGAAATAATCCACACGGCCTTCGAGCAGTCCGTTATCAAACCTTCCCTGCACTTTCAGCGCACCATCGGTAAAATATTGCTTCCATTCCCCCTGTTTCTTATTCTGCTGATACCTTATCTGTTCATTGATAGTTCCATCGGGATAATACACTACCCAAAGGCCGGTTTTTTGGCCATGATTATACTGTTCCTCACTGAGCAACAATTCCTCTTCATCATAAAACACCCATCTTGCATGCCTTTTCTTGTGGTAATATTTCCCTTCCGCCATTTTTTTTCCATTGGGATGGAAATTGATCACCTCCGCCATTCCAGCGCTGTCAGCAGAATGGGTCATAAGGGCTTTTATATTGCCATCAGGGAAATAATAGGTAAATATCCCCACAGGCGCATCATTCAGAAAGCGACCCGAGTAGAGCAATTTACCGTTGTCATCGTACTTTTCCCAGAGGCCTTGCTTCAACCCTTCCCCATCCGTAAAATTTTTATCAGCCTGCGCCACAAGTAAAGCGGGGAAAAAAAATAAGAGCAGTGTGACAAATGAATTCTTTCTCATAGGACAAGAATCAATTAGATTAAGTAAATTTGTCTTCAAAAATACAATAACCTTCGGTAAACAAAAAGGAAAGAAGTGATTCAAATACCCTCAAAGCGAGTTGAGAACGTAGTTGAAGCCTTGAGCAGGCTTCCGGGAATTGGCAAAAAAAGTGCATTACGACTGGCTTTGTATATTCTGAAATGCGATGATACAGAGGCAGAATTTTTGAGTGAGTCGATATTACGCATGAAGAAAGAGACCCAATTCTGTACAATTTGTCATAACATTTCCGATCAGAATATCTGCAGTTTATGTAACAATAATTCGCGCAACAGCAGCGTCGTTTGCGTTGTGGAAGATGTAAGAGATTTTATGGCGATTGAAAATACCGGGCAATTTAACGGGCGCTACCATATTTTAGGCGGAATCATCTCTCCCATGGATGGCGTAAGCCCGGATGACTTAACCATTGATTCGTTGATTAATCGCGTGGAGAAAGAGGAGATTAAGGAGATCATATTAGCGTTACCCACAACCGTAGAGGGGGACACAACCTCGTATTTCATTTACCGGAAACTTCAGCATACATCGGTAAAAATCACAGCAATTGCGCGCGGTGTAGCCATTGGTGACGATCTGGAATATACCGATGAGATAACGCTCGGGCGAAGCATTCTGCACCGTTTACCTTACGATGGATCGTCAAAAAGATCCAACTGATTGGGCATAGGGATGGGTTCCGGTGCTGCGTCGGCATACAATTCAATGTAATTACGAATTGATTTTTTGATAAGTTTTATAGGCGTAGTATGTCGTGCCCGGCAATAATTCATAAGCGACTTTTTCTGACGGGAAGAGAGCTTAAAAGAAATCTCCTTGTAAACTGTTTTGTTTTTTCTGCGTTTCTTTATCATAACCCATTTTTAAACCGGTACTAAAATATAAAAATACTAACAATATCGTATGCTCCAAACCCACAAAATATCAAAATCACTCTATATCCGCGGGATTCAATGTATAAAATCGCTCTATTTACATAAAAACCGACCCTTTCTGCGCGACCGGCTCAAGGCGGAACAGCGTGCTAAGTTTGAAAGGGGCCATGCCATTGGAATCCTTGCGCATCAGCTTTTCCCCGGAGGATTGAATCTGGCGCCAAAATCCCCGTCACAATACAAACAGGCGGTAATAAAAACTGCCGAAGCCATTGCTGCGGGTACAAAGATAATCTATGAAGCCTCTTTTCAACACCAGCAATCTTTGATAATACTCGATATTTTACAAAAGAAAGATGACAA
>Ga0116152_10000056_pt1 | contig 78346 bp, 62 predicted proteins | sample AD_UKC119_MetaG_FD_89894 | JGI IMG/M metagenome (GOLD analysis project Ga0116152, IMG submission 89894) | Active sludge microbial communities of municipal wastewater-treating anaerobic digesters from Hong Kong - AD_UKC119_MetaG | ecosystem: Engineered > Bioreactor > Anaerobic > Digestate...
AATGAATGGGGTTATGGAGAAATCTTTTAGTGAATCAGATGATCAAGCGGGCCTGCTGTTGGGGAGGGGCGCTGTTTCTGGTCCCGGTCCTGGCACAGGTCGACACACAAGCGGACAGTGACAGCATTGCCCCCGGTATCGCTGCACCCGCATTCCGGTCCGTGCTGGAGCGCAACTTTACCCCGTATTTGGGCAAGCTGCTGGCAGACCCGGCAGCACGCCGGGATTTTGTGCAGCAGTATTATGCTTTTCAGGGCCTGGAACAGCGTGCCGAACAGCAGCTGTCAGCGGCAGAAAAAGAACGGATAACGGTTGAGCTGGAGCTGCGCCGCAGTGAAATCCTGCGTGATGCAATGATCAAGCACGCGCTTGACACCCGCAATCCGGATATTGAAGCACTGGCACGGGAGCGTTATCAGGTCGGGAAAGACAGCTATAAAACCCGTCGCCGCATAAAAATTGCCCAGATATTCATTGCCAGAAAACCGGGGCAGGATGAAGCCATCCGGCAGCAAATGGCCGGTATCCTGAAACAGCTGGAAGAAGACAACCTGCGCCATTATCAGGCCGCAGAGGCCCGCAGGAAAGCGGCTGAAAATGAAAAAGCCACCGGCACGGAAGCAGAATCGGCCCAGACCGAAGCAGAAACAGGCGGGGATGAAAAAGAAACGGAAAAAGACCTGTTTGCCGAGCTGGCCAAACAGTATTCCGAAGATGTCAATGCCCAGCTGGGTGGCTTCGATTCACGCTGGCTGCTGCAGCCGACACGGGAAATAAAAGACCCGGTTGCCAACGCTGCGTTTGAGTTGCTGCAACGCGGCGAAATCACCGGGGTTATTGAAGGACCCCATGGTTATCATATTTTGCGTCTGATGGATTATGTCCCCAACCGGCAGCAGACATTTGATGAGGTCAGGAATGATATCATGGCCACCATCAAGGAACAGTTGTGGGCTGAGCAGGGCAGGGAGCTGACCGAGGCACTGCAAGCCCCCCGGAACCTGGCCATTAATGATGAACTGGCCCAACAGGTCATCGCCGAGGTCTACAAGGCCCGTGATCCTGCCCTGAAACAGTTGGAGCAGCCCTCTGCCCCTGCTGCGGAGGCTGATGACGGGGACTTACCTGCTGCCCCGGGTGCAGCAATGCCCGCAGGACAGTAAACCGGTGCGGGCCGTTGCCATAATCATGGTGCGTAATGGTGGTCCGTATGTCGGGCATTGCCTGGCGCACTTGGTACGGCAGGGGTTGGATGTGGCGGTGCTGGACCATGATTCGACCGACAGGACCCGGGCACTTTGTCTGGAGTGGGAAGGGCGGGGGGTCTTCCATGTGCAGTACGTTCCTTACCAAGGGTACTTTTCCCTTCGTGAGCAGTTAGGCTTGAAACAGAAGCTGATAGAAAAGCTGAATCCGGACTGGGTAGTACATCAGGATATTGATGAGTGCCTGGAGCCACCCACCGGCTTTGCCACACTGATTGAGTGGTTTGAGGCAGCAGAAAAAGAAAACTGTAATGTTCTGAACTTTGATGAATTTGTTTTTATTCCGCATGTGGAAAAATATGAAACCTTCTACGATAGTCGCTATTATTATTTTTTTTCTCCCTGGTCACCTCGTCTGATGCGAGCCTGGAAGCCCGCAGCAAACCTTTCTGCCCTGGAAACTGGGGGGCATGTGCTGAAAGGTGATGTGCGCTTGTTTCCTCAAGCCGGTTATCTGCGCCACTACCTGTTTACAGATCAGGGTCACGCTTACCAAAAATATGCCGCCCGTCCATTTGCTGTCTCTGAAGTGGAACAGGGGTGGCACCGAAACAGGCTGAGTATTCCAAAGGCAGCCCTGCATTTTCCCGCAAAACAGTTACTGGAGTGCCTGCCAGTCGCAGGTTCCCGTGCTTTTAATGTCAGGAACCCTTGGAAACAGCATTACTGGCAGACAAGATGAATATTGCGGTTATTTGTGCCCCACAAACATTTGGTTGCAATACCGGCATGTACAGTGTCGATTTGGCAGCTTGGTATTTTTTTCATCGGCATTTTTCCCATGCCCGTGTCCGTTTTTTTACACTGTACTCGTCACCCGGCCACTTTGGTAATACGCCTTTTGCCTATGAGGGGCGTCAGGCATTTGCTGCCTGGGAGAGCAAGTGTGACCTCATTCTCTATTGGGGGGATTTTCTGCATGGCCGGGCTTACCGGCAGGCGATGGTAAAATGGTTGATACAGCGTGAGCCGGATTTGAGCCGGGAGCAGGCCAGCCACCTTATGCGGCATTTTCTGTACCGGCTGGACGCATATGACAATAAGACACCTGCAGTTATGCTGTACGGTGGAACCCTGCTGTTTAATGATTGGTGTGACTACTCGGATACAGATTACCGGCATGACCTGACGAGCTTGCTGAAACGGGCAAAGGCTGTCTGGATGCGAGAGCCCTTTTCCAGTGCTGCCATACAGTATTTAACCGGAAACTATCAGGTGATGCAGGGGACCGATTGTGCCCTGTTGCTGGATCGGGCCGCACTGTCGCTAGCGGATGAGGACCGTACCGGACCGGAAAGCACTCCCCGTTCAGGTCGAATCGGGGTTTTTCTGGGACGCAGTCACGTGGCTGCTGCAAAGGTGGCTTGTCTGCTTGAAGCCTTGATGGTGGCATCAGGTGCCCGTCCTTGCTGGTTGAACTGGGGAAGTCAACCTTTCTTTCTGGATCGACAGCATGAACTGCTCGAATTTTTTCCGGATATGTCGTCCATCCCGTCTGTACAGGAGCCGGTCAGGGCATTGTCTGCATTACCCGTTTTTGATTTTATCGTTTCAGATACCTACCATGTTTGTGTGAATGCATGGAATTTCGGGATACCGGCTGTTTGCTTGCTGGATGATGTCAATAACTCCCTGGCAGTCAATGATGGCGGGCTGGCAACACGTGACAAACGTCTGATATTCTATGGTCATTACAATTTGGAGCCTTTTGTGGTGCGAGCCAGTGAGATACGGGATGCCGTGGCCTGTCAGCACACAGTGCAGAAACTGATGGTCCAGCTGAGTGACAAGGACAGTCTGCAGCGGGTACAGGATGTTCTGAGAAGCCATGCCAGTGCTTGTGAGGATCGTCTCATTGAGGAGATGTCATGAAATCGGCACTCCGACATGTGAGCCAGAGGGAGGAGCAGTCGGGCTTTACGCTGGTGGAACTCTTGGTTGCTTTGCTGGTATTTTCCCTACTGTCTATTTTCGCTTATCGTGCACTCAATTTGCTGGCAGATAGTCGTTGGTCAGTTGCTACCGAAGCCGAACTCCTGTCGGATATGCAGAAGTTTTTGCTGCTTTGGGAACGGGATATGCGTCAGGCTGACTGGCGTACCCCCGATTATACCGATGCTGTGGTCATTCTGGATGACTCCAATGCATTGGATGCCGTTGGTAGCAACCATATAGTCCGTTATTTTGTGCGGGAAGGAGTTATCTACCGTCAACTTCGAAGCATGGCAGATGCTGGTGTGCGTGAAGCCGGTCTGCCGGTACTGTCCGGTATTAATGTCATGACGGTCTCTTTTTCAGGAAGGAGAGAGAGTTCCGACAGTGGCGTGACCAATATGTCGGTTATAGGATTGACACTTGAGCAGAACCGGTTGGGGCGTATTCACAAGCTGATCCTGATGCAGGATTTTGTTCTGGCTAGCCATTTTTCCTCTTTGGATGATCCGGAGGAGAGCTTTGGCGAGGGAGAGGGCGGTAGTAGCAGCGAGGAGAATACCGAGATTCCCGCCGCGTATTGAGTCCTGCAAAGAGTACCCATGGCAACTGCGGGAAGGTTCCTGAAGTGGGTGCATGATGGCTTGGATTAAGGAGTCTTTGCCTGGACCGTTTATGTTGGCAAGGTATGATAGACGGAACTTTATTGTATCAGGCTATTACAGAGACCAAGAGGTTTTGTGAGTAATTTGTGGGTAAAACATGCAGTCTGCTGAAAAAGGTAGTTTGTTACATTTTGAATCATCAAATTCATGGTCCGGGCTGAATAACCAGAAGCTGGTTTTGTTGGGATTGTGCCTGCTTGCTTTTCAAAAAAAAGATAAAATCAGTCTGCCGAAAGAAGTTGTCGATTTAAGTATCAAGGATATGAAATCTTCTTCCCTGATTCCATTTGATGATGTATTTGATAGTGCCAGTTTTACCGGTTTTCTGGAAAGATGGAATATTCTGGATGATGGTAAGGAAAGGGTGTTGGATACTGTTTTATGGAGGTCCTGCTTTTCCAGAGGGGCCAATAGCCTCAAGTACCTGAAGGAAAGTTCTAAGCAAAGTGATTTTGTCAGGGATTTTTTTGTTTCATTAAAATTTAATAATTTTATTATTCGACAGGTAAATGAATATCTTTCACTTTATGGTGATTTTAATGAGAATGCTTTGGCATTACAGTTAAGGATTGAGCTTGACTGGCAGCAGCATATTGAGCGTAAAATAAAAAAAGGCTGGGGTTCGGAGTGGCATTACCATACTTTTGATGAAATTTTTGAAAAAATAAAAAATCATCAGTTTCTGAAAAACAAAAGCAGGATATTTGCCTGTTGTGATATTTCCGGGCTTGATATTGATATCAGAGATTTAAGGGGATTTTCCCGTGCCAAGTATGGTTTTGATCTGGTAATAAGAGATAAGGATTCCGGATTTTATTTTAAAGAGAGCAGTATTAAAAATGCCGCTTTTGATTTTATGCTTTGCTTGAGTTTTGATGCTTATGTTGGGTTAAGTCGATCCACTTTTTCTAATTTGCTCTGTGTTACTAAAAGTATACTGTCAGAAAAGAGTTTTGATCATTATGTTTATGATTCTGGTCGTTCTTTTGTGGAGAGGCGTATCGATGCCGGGCTGGAAGCTGATCCGGAGAAATCAACCTCACTCTCTTTTAGTATCAGATGATGATATCGGGTTTGCTTGTTGTTGAAGGCGGTTGTGGTGATGGTTTGTTTTTGTAGTTTTATCCTTCAAGCGCTGGCAGACACGGTTACAGGCTGGTTTCTGATCGTTGTGTCATGCACCTGACCCGCCCATTCAGCCACTTGTTGTTTCGGGAGTGCCGCCGCCGTCTGCAGCCCCGCCCGGTTGACGATGCGCCTGCCTGGGTTTTGCCGTTGTCCTGCCGTCCGGGCTGGTACATGCTGGAGTGGTGCGCGCACCTGCCGGTGCAGCATGCCATTCTGCTGCTGACACCGGATCAGGGCCGGATCAATCTGTCTGCTGATCAGGGCAGCCTGCCTTTCCGCTCCGGCAGCCTGGCCAAACGCATTCTGTATCTGACACAGCCGGCCATTGCCTGGCAGTTGGCGCTGGAAAGCATGGACGTACCGGCTGCCGGGACAGACCTGCAGCAGGCCATTACGGTTGACTGGCTGCGGGTGATTCCTTTGCGTCAGGGGTTTGCCATTTCGCGCATGCTGAAGCGACTGGGGCAGGAACAGGCGGTGGTGGCACGCAGGGCTGAAGCCGAACAGGAAACGTTTGCCGCTTTTCTGTATCAGGCCTATAACCGCAGTTTTGCCCGCGAAAGCCGTGATCAGGATTTATACGAGCTATGGCAGGAGCGGGTCGAGACCGGCCTGTTCGGGCAGGCTGATGCAGATTGGTCCGTACTACAGCCAGGCTCGGTTCACAGTCACTCTCACGATGCCATCCTTCATCTGGCTGCTGACTATCGTGCGCATCCGCAGGCACAGACCTTGTTGCAACAGGTACTGGATGCCGATTCTGACGTTGTGCTGGTGTATCCTGATGAGGACGATCTTGATATGACAGGTCGTCGCAGCAATCCGTATTTCAAGCCCGACTGGAATCCGGACCTGTTTTTTTCCCGTGACTATATTACCGCCTGCTGTATCTACCGGCGCAGTTGGTATGAACAGCATCGTGCCCTGTTTGACTCGCTCGGGGAGCGTATGGCCTTAAATACGCTGCTGCCGGGGTTGCAGCCGCATCAGGTCCGGCGGATACCGCTGGTGCTGGCACACCGGCTGGTCTCAGACAGGGAACCTGGGTCAGACAGCCGTTTTGATGCTGAGCGTGCGGCAGTATTGGCAGCTGGTCTGCCGGCCGGGGTGACGCTGGAGCCCGGCCTGTTGCCGGATAGCCTGCGGGTGCGGTTTCCGGTACCCGAGCCGGCCCCGTTGGTCAGCCTGCTGGTGCCCACCCGTGACGGGTTGGAAGTGCTGCGTCCCTGTGTGGAAAGTATTCTGGCTCATACCACTTACCGGCATTATGAAATCCTGATTCTGGATAACCAGAGCTGCGAGCCTGCGACGCTGGCCTGGCTTGAACAGATAGTGGCTGATGTACGTGTCCGGGTGATTCCCTATGACCGGCCTTTCAATTACTCCGCCATCAATAATCATGGTGTTGCACGGGCACGGGGCAGCCTGATCGGCCTGATCAACAATGACGTGGAGGTGATCAGCCCGGACTGGCTGACCGAGATGGTCAGTCATGCCTTGCGCCCCGAGATTGGTTGCGTGGGAGCAAAGCTGTACTACAGCAATGGTCAGATACAGCATGCGGGCGTCATCCTCGGGTTGGGACATGTGGCCGGGCATGCCCACCGTTTTCTGGCGCGTGATGCTGACGGGTATCAGGGACGGTTGAAACTGGTGCAGAACTATGCTGCCGTTACCGCTGCCTGCCTGCTGGTGCGGCGTGCAGTGTATGAACAGGTTGGCGGGCTTGAGGAACGATACCTGACCGTGGCTTATAATGATGTGGATTTCTGTCTGCGGGTACGGGCTGCCGGTTATCGTAATCTGTGGACCCCTTATGCCGAGCTTTATCATCATGAGTCCATCAGTCGGGGGGAAGATGATACGCCGGAGAAAAAGGCCCGTTTTGAGCGTGAGGTGGCCTACATGCGCCGGGTCTGGGGGGATGAGCTGGATCATGATCCCTGTTACCATCCCTGCCTGACCCGGCGTGGAGAGGACTTTGCCATCCGCGAGTTTTTGTAGCGGGTGGCTGCAGCAAATCATTAATGGTGCGAGGCTGGAATATTGATTTTCAAAGACTCCCTGTTTTTTGTCCATATTCCCAAAACGGCAGGTACCAGTTTCAGGGTAGCACTGGCCGGGGCGCTGGGGCAGGAGGCCGTTATCTGTGATTATGGCGCTTCCGTACCGGAAACCAGCGAGTGTGTGCGCGAATATGTCTTTGCCCGTCAGGATCACTATGGCCTGTTCAGTGTACTGGCGGCTGATGGTCGACGCTTCTGTATCACGGGCCATGTGCCGGTGAAGAAATATGCTGCATTCTTTGAGGCCCGTAATATCCTGTTATTTCTGCGTGACCCGGTGCAGCGGGTACTTTCCAACTATTCCCAGTTCTGTCGGGTGAACGGCTATACCGGAACGCTTGAGGCGTTTTGTCAGGAGCCGCGCCATATCAATCGGCAAAGTCAGTTTCTGGGTAAATACCCCCTGCCTCTGGTAGGGCTGGCAGGTATTCAGGAGCAGTATGCCGAATCATTGACGCTGTTGGCCCATACACAGGGGTTGGCACTGCAGGAGATGGGGCTTAACGTAAATGGGGAAGGCGACAGCAGGGAACGTGAAACACCGGATGCGTCGGTGCTGGCGCTGATTCGACGCCTGAACGGGAAGGATATCAGCCTGTACCGTCAGGGGCAGGCCTTGCTGGCACAACGTCTGGCGCTGCTGGCACAGGGCATGCCCTGGACTTACGGGCAGGTAAAACAGCTGCGCCCGGCGTCTGTGACCGGATATGCTCAGCCCGAACAGGGGGATGATGCCGTTCGGGTTGCTGTTTATCGAAATGGCACTCAGGTAGCCGAAGTGGCGGCTACCCGGTATCGTCCGGGGTTGCGTGAATACAATGTGGCCCGCAATGGCTTTATCGGTTTTGATCATGCCTTTGATACGCCGCTGGAGCCGGATGAGCGGGTTGAATGCCGGGTGTTTGATACCGGACAGGTGTTAAGCGGCCCGATGACGATTCGACCCGGTGGTGGCTGAAAGAGGGCCGTCAACCACCTGCTTCTGATTCACCCGTTCAGGTAACTGTTGTTTGATGTCTGGCACCATTTGCCAGCGTCTTGCTGAAGCCCATTTGGGGGTAGCGGGTTACTGCGGGTTGTTGTGCTGAAGATTTGCCTTGTTCGGGCGTGAGCTGGCTCATGATCCCTGCTACCATGCTTACCGACCCGGTGCGGGGAGGTTTTCCATCCACAAGTTTTTGTCGTTCCAGTCAGGTATTGCCTTTGAATATTCTAGTTATAGGTCCGGCCAAGACCGGTACCACCATTATTTCAAAAACCATCCACCATGCGATTGCTGGGGCCGAGTTCCACATGGAGCCCAAGAATCTTGAGATTTTCCTCAGTGAAAGCCGGATTGATGGTACCAGTCGGGTGGTAAAGGTCATCTATGAGCACTGGAAAAAAAAGCCCCATTTATTCCGGGCCATCGTGAATAATGAGTTACCTCTGGTTTTTGACCGCTTGGTTACTATTGTGCGGGATCCGCGTGACGAGTGGATCAGCCGCATCATGTACTTTCCCTACGTCTGGGCTGGCAGGCAAACGGCTGGTGCAGACTTCAGCCCGCTGGAACAGTGGGTCCGGTTTATTCGTGGTGTTGAGACGAATCCGCAGAACCACTCTTTTGTTTCCATGCTCAATCAGCTGAACCAGACATTTCACAGTAAAATAAAGGTCAAGGGGCGGGAAAAACGAGGGTACTGGGCTTTCTGCAATGACTTGCCTGCGCATGCACATCAGTTGCGCTATGAGGACTTCGTTTCCGGCAGACTGGGTGAGCTGGAGCAGTTTCTTGGCATGTCACTCAGTATCCCGAGCAGCCTTGGAAATCTCGATCGCACCATGCGCTCCGCCAGTTTCAACAACTGGAAAGCACTTTTCAAGCAGGAAGATGTCGATCTGTTCCGGCGGGAGTGTGGAGATCTGATGGAAACCCAGGGGTATACAGATTGGGAGCTGGAGCCTGTGGCACAGTTGGATTCTGCCAGCTATTCCGGTTATCTCCGGCGGGTTTTGGCAGAATATCTTGACTGAAATGCCGTTTGCCCGGCTTGAAGCTTTCGATGCCCAGTCCGTCATGATGACGGCTCCAGTGTGATGAGTGTTAGTTGTGCATTTTGTCTTCCTCGCCTGCAACCGTAACCCCGACCTGTTCCGGCGTGATCCATCCTGGATCTACCGCTGTGAAAACCCCGGTTTGGCACTGGAACTGCTGGGACATCGGGTACAGTTCAGCCATTACCGCCGTTTCAATCCGCTGGAGCGTCCTGATGTGGTGGTGTTTCACCGGCCACGCTGGAGCTTGCGTCTGCAGGCATTGGTGCGTTGGCTGCAGTGGCGCGAGGTGCCGGTGGTGGCTGATTTTGATGACCTGGTGTTTGATGTGTCGCTGGCGGAATTCAGTCCCGGTGTGCGCAACAGCCAGCTGTCGCTTGAAAAAACCCGGCAGCAGTACCGCCTGAACCACCGTGCGCTGGCTTTGTTTAAACGGGTCACCGTATCCACCGTACCCCTGCATGAGCATGTACTGGCGCTGTTGCCATCGGTCGCTGTTCATGTCATGCCCAACGCCGTGCACTGGCGCTGGCATGCGCTGGCAGCAGAGGGGCAGGGTGTAACGGCACGGTTGTCGCGTCCGCTGATTACCTACCTGCCGGGAACGCGCAGTCATGACCGTGACTTTCACTGCTTTGCCGAAGGGTTGCAGGCATTTCTGACCGACCATCCGGCAGTGCGTCTGGCCGTGACCGGGCCGCTGACTTTCAGCCTGCCGGGCGTGGCCGGGCAGCTGAGTGTGCGTGACAAGCTGCCGTTTGCACGGTTTCATGCGTGTTTTCAGGATGCCTGGGTCAATCTTGCGCCACTGGAGGCCACTCCCTTTACCCGTTGCAAGTCAGCCCTCAAGGTTATTGAGGCCGGCTGGTGGGGGATTCCCACGCTCTGCAGCCCGATTCCGGATGCAGCTCGCTTTACGGGAAGTGGGGCGCTGCCGGTGCAGGATGCCGGCGACCTGTATCACCAGCTGTCGGAACTGCTGGAGCCGGCGTGTTATCATGCGCTGAGTGACACCATCCGGACGACCATCCGGCCCATGGTGGATGTACGTTTACTGGCAGGTGAATGGTTGCAATGGGTACAGGAAAAGGTTTGACGCGCTGGCTGTGTGCCGGGTTGCTGGTGCTGGCGGTATCAGTGTCAGGGGCAGTGTCGGCTTTCCAGTGGTCGATGCTGGATGGGGTCTTGTATGAGGATGTGGATTATGGCCCGCGCATCCGGTGGCCTGCAGTGTCCAGTCCGGCCTGCCCGGCCTGGAAACCGGGGCAGGTCATCCCGGTGAGCCGGTCCATGGTTTTGCCGCCCGGTTGTGTCTTTCAGCAGGTGACGATTGCCTTGCGTCGCTCGGCAGAGCCGATTGTGTTCGACTGCAATCAGGCGGTATTCAACGGTCTGCCCGGACGCCGGCGCAATGCGCTGGGGCAGGCATATTCCGCCGGTGCCGTGCCGGCCGGCAATGCGTTTGTCATCCGCAATGGCGAGGAGGGGCGTCGCCCGCTGCAGGATATTACGCTGCGTAACTGCCAGATCATCAACTACCAGCAGGGTATCAATATCGGTCTCAAGCTCTCGGCGGCAACCCGACAGCAGCTGCGTGCCGGCAGGGTAGGTCGACAGGCGTTGCAGGCAAAGGCACCCACCCGGATTCGGGTGCTCAACACCCGCATTGTCAATACCCATGGTTCCGGTATTTATATCTACCCCTTCGTCACGGCAGTCACCCTGCAGCAGGTGCTGATTGCCGGGGCTGGCGGGCCGGGGCTGTATCTGGATGCGGATACCCGGCAGGTGGTGGTGGAAAGCTCGGAGTTTGCCGGTAACGGCTTTTCCGCCTACGACAGCCGGCGACGGGTTCGTGAGGCGCGCCGGTCGGCCCTGTCGCGCCGTGAGGGCATTGCCATTGATGCCTCCGGCTCGCATGTGATCCGGCGCAGCCGTTTCGAAGCCAATGCCGATGGAGGTATCTACCTGTACAAGAACTGCTGGGAAAAGGCCGCAACCGACCCGGATTCTTTTCCTCGTACCACCGGTGCCGATCATAACCTGATCCAGGGCAATGTGTTTGAAAACGAGACTGTCGCCATCTGGGTCGGTGAACGTGCGGACCGCAACCTGTCCGGGTTCCGCTGTGGTGATCCACTCTACCTGCAACAGGGAAACGCCCGTTATTACCGCGACTATGCCCGTGACAACCGCATTCTCGACAACACCTTTCGTCAGGTGGGTGACGGCATTCGGGTAATGGACGACCGGACCCGCATTGCCAACAACCGCTTTGTCGCCGTCCAGGGCCATGATGTGGTCATCGGTTCCGACAGCCGCAACCGCCGCCGGGAGCCGGTACGGGGCACCTTGCTGCAGGACAATCACTACAGTCGCCCGGATGCCGTGCGGGATATCGGGAGACCCTGATGAACCTGCTCAGGTATCCACTGCGCTGGCTGGCGCGCTATCGGCGTCAGCGTGGCTGTTATGATCACCGCACCCTCGGACTTTATGACCGGCTCTGGCACAACAGGGGGACGCCGCTGGACCTGCTGGCCTGGCTGCGCTTCCGGCGTGATCTGGGTTATGCCCTGCCGTTGCGGCTGCGGCAGACCCTGTGGCAGACGCTGCCGGCGCTCTCGGGGAAGCCGTTCTGGCAAGGTTGCACCTTGTGGCTGGAAGGTGGCGGCGACCCGGCCCGGCTGGCCCGGTTGTTGGCACAAAGGCCGGACCATGCTGACGGACAGCGGGCGCTGCTGCAGAATCCGGTATTGCTGCAGGGCTTGCAGGCCGGTGGCGTGATGCAGCTGACGGTGACACAGCAATTACTGGCCCGGCTGGTCCCGCAGCAGCCACGCTGGCAACAGGCATTGCGGCAGGCCCTGCAGCAGGCCAGCCAGCAACAGGGCATCTGTGTGCTGGGTAATGCCGGTGGTTTGCGCGGGCAGGGCTTGGGGGCGCGTATTGATGCCCATAGCTGGGTCTTGCGCTTCAACTGTTTTCAGGGGGGGGAGGTAACGGTGTCGGATGTCGGGGTGAAGCTGCAGGCACAGGTGCTGACTGGCGGGAGTGAATCGTGTGCCGTGGCTGCGGACTGGCTGCTGCTGTCCGGGCCGGCCGTGCTGGCCATGCGTCAGGACTGGCAGACCGTGCTGCCGCTTTGTACGGAGCGGCCCTTGCTGACGGTACCGCTCCCGGTCTGGCGAAGCCTGGTGCGGCGCCTGAAAGCACCGCCCAGTGCCGGTGTGCTGGTGCTGGCCTGGCTGCGGCAGTGGCTGGGCAGCTGGCAGGGGATCAGTGCTGCCGGTTTTGGTGCGCTGCTGCCGCCGGATGCGGCGACTGCGGGTTATCATCTGGCCCGTTCCGGACACCGGGCCGCTGCCCGCCACAACTGGCAAGGAGAGCATGCCCTGTTGCTGCAGTGGCGTACTCAGGGGCTGGTGTCATTGCATGACTGAGGTCGGTAGCGGGATTGCCGGTGTCCTGAGCACCTCGCGCAAGCTGTCCCGTCATCCAGGGCTGGCACGGTTTCTGGGATGTCCGGTGCATTACTATCGCCCCGGCATGCCGGTGACTGATCATGCCGTCATTGCCTGGGGGCGCAAACCCAGTGCCCGCAAGGCTGAAGTGCTGGCGCAACGGCTCGGGCTGCCACTGTGGCGGTTGGAGGATGGCTTTATTCATTCGCTGGGGCAGGGTGTGTTGGGGGATCGCTCCTGTTCGCTGGTGTGCGACCCGCTGGGTATTTATTACGATGCCACCCGCCCGTCGGCACTGGAGCAGCTGCTGGAAACGGGGCATTGCCCGGCAGGCTCCCTGAGTGACCCCGAACTGCAGGTCCGCGGGCAGCAGCTGATGACACAGCTGGTGCGTGAGCAGGTGTCCAAGTATAACAATGCCCCCCTGAGCCTGGAGCCAGCCGCCCTGCCGGCAGGTCCCAGGGTGCTGGTGGTGGACCAGACTGCCGGTGACATGTCGTTGCAGTACGGGCTGGTCGACCCGCAAGCCTACCGGAACGTGGTGCGGACCGCATTGACAGCGCACCCTGAGGCTACCGTACTGGTCAAGGTGCATCCGGATGTGCTGGCCGGGCGCAAGCAGGGTTGTGTGTCCATTCCGGCGCACCCGCGGGTGGTGCGATTGGCTGAGCCTGTGAATCCGCTGGTATTGCTGGCACAGGTGAAGCATGTGTATGTCCTGACCTCACAGCTGGGGTTTGAGGCCCTGATGCTGGGGTTGCCGGTGACCTGTTTCGGGCTGCCGTTTTATGCCGGTTGGGGCGTGACCGACGATCGTCCTGCTGCCGGTGTGGAAACGGTCCGGGTATTGCAGCAACGGCGCACGGCCCGGCGTAGTGTGTCCGATATTTTTATTGCCGCTTACCTGCTGTACTCGCATTATCTGCATCCGGATACCGGCAAACCCTGTACGGCAGCGTCAATTGTGGATTACTTTGCCCTGCAGAACCGGCTGCGGCGGGAGACACCGGGGCAGCTGTTCTGTTTCGGCTTTACACGCTGGAAACGGAATTACATCCGTCGTTTCCTGTCGGCACCGGGGAACCGGCTGGATTTTGTCTGGAAAGCACAGGCAGCCCGGCAGTGCGGGTTCGGTGTGCCGGGTCGGGGGCGGCAGCAACTGGTGGTCTGGGGAGAACGTGCCCTGACAGAGGCGCAACAGCTGGCCAGGACCGCTGACGGGGCTGTCTGGCGGGTGGAAGATGGTTTTATCCGTTCAGTCGGGTTGGGGTCGGACTATACTGCCCCCTTGTCACTGGTACTGGACAAGCGGGGTATTTATTTTGATCCGACCGTTCCCAGTGATCTGGAATATCTGCTGGCACGGACCGATTTTGACCCGGTGTTGCAGGCCCGTGCCCGTGCCCTGCGCATTGCCCTGCTGCAGAGCCGGTTGAGCAAGTACAATGCCGGAGTCGCATTGCCTGCAGACGTGGTAAAAGCGAAACAGGGGCGATGCACGATTCTGGTACCGGGGCAGGTTGAGGATGATGCCTCGATTCGTAGGGGATGTCCGGATATCTGCTCCAATACTGGTCTGCTGAAGCAGGTGAGGAAACAACATCCCGATGCCTTTGTTATCTTCAAACCGCATCCTGACGTGGTGAGTGGCAATCGCCGAGGCGCAGTTTCTGTTGCTGTGGCGCAACAATACTGTGATATAGTGTTGGATGATGTCAGTGTGGCTGACTGCTTGGATTTGGCCGATGAAGTTCACACGCTGACGTCACTGGTCGGCTTTGAGGCATTGCTGCGGGATAAAAAGGTGTACTGTTATGGCCTGCCGTTCTATGCCGGCTGGGGACTGACAACCGATCGGCATACAATTGCACGGCGCGGACGCAGGCTGGTGCTGGATGAACTGGTGGCGGCTGTCCTGATTCTGTACCCGCGTTACATCAATCCGGCAACGGGGGCTTTTACAACACCCGAGCATGCGCTGAACATCCTGGTGCGTCAGCTGGCTGCCCAAGGGGGCAGAAAAAAGAACAAGATCAACCGGGTGGGGCGACTGCTTGTCCAAGCATGGCATATCTGTCAGGGCGTTTTCAGTTTTCGCCCCTGAACAGGTAGAATGCGCTGGTTTTTTTGGCCTTAATCTAGATTGTGACAAATGTGAGAAATAACAAGACCACAGGTAATGTTGACAGGATTGCCATCGTGGGTGTGGCATGCCGGTTTCCGGGCGGTATTGTGTCCCTGGAAGATTTCTGGCAGGTCTTGAGCGAGGGGCGGGATGCCGTGACTGAAATCGGCCCGGAGCGTTTCGGGGTGGATTTCTATCGCCATCCGGATCGTCGGCAGCCGGGAAAAAGCTACGCATTTGCTGCCGGGGTGCTGGATGATGTTGACCGTTTTGATGCCGATTTTTTCGGTATTTCCCCGCGTGAGGCCGAGCAGATGGATCCGCAGCAACGCTTGTTGCTGGAGCTGACCTGGGAAGCACTGGAAAATGGCGGGCAGGTGCCGGAAAAGCTGGCCGGGTCGGACTGTGCCGTGTATGTGGGGATTGCCAGCACGGACTATGCCTATCGCCGTATTGATGACCTCAGCTCCATGGATGCCTATACCATGACGGGCAGCACGGCCAGCATCGCTTCCAACCGCATATCCTATCTGTTTGATTTTCGTGGCCCCAGTGTCTCGGTGGATACCGCCTGTTCATCATCGCTGGTGGCCCTGCACCATGCCTGTCAGGCCATCCGCAATGGTGATGCCGGTATGGCCATTGCCGGTGGGGTCAACATGCTGCTGCACCCGTTTGCCTTTGTGGGCTTTTCCAAGGCATCCATGCTGTCGCCACGCGGACGTTGTCGCACTTTTGATGCCGGTGGTGATGGCTATGTGCGTTCTGAAGGTGCTGCTGTCCTGTTTCTCAAACCCCTGGAACAGGCTGAAGCCGATGGTGATCCGATTCATGGCGTGATTGTGGCCAGCGGAATCAATGCGGACGGGCGTACCAATGGCATGACCGTTCCCGGCCATGAGCAGCAGGGCCGTCTGCTGCGTTCGATTTACCACCGCTCCGGTGTGGATGCGGAGCGTCTGGTCTATCTGGAGGCGCACGGTACCGGAACGGCAGTCGGTGATCCGATTGAAACCCGTGCCATTGGCGAGGTGCTGGGGCAGATGCGCCCGGCAGGAAAGCCGCTGCCGATCGGTTCGGTCAAGACCAACCTCGGTCACATGGAGACTGCTGCCGGGATGGCCGGTCTGCTCAAGGGCATGCTGGTTCTGCGCCATGCCAGCATTCCCCCCACCCTGCATGTGCAGAACCTGAACCCGGCCATTGACTTTGACGGTTACAATCTTGAGGTGGTCACGCAACTGACACCGCTGCCTGATATGGAAAAACCGCGTCTGGCCGGGGTGAATTCTTTCGGCTTTGGCGGGGCCAATGCCCATGTGTTGATTGAGGAGTATCGTCCGACCCGTTCACTGATGCCACAACCTGGGGCATGGGGCGTGACTCAGGCCGAAAAAACCGTGCTGCACGCTGATGTGCTGCCATTGCCACCCCTGTTGCTGTCGGCACGGGGCGATGAAGCACTGCGGGACATGGCCCTGCGCTATGCCCGGCGGCTGGAAACGGTGACCGAACCACAGGGCTATTACGATCTGGCCTGGAGTGCACGGCATCACCGCCAGCACTTGTCCCATGCGCTGGCAGTGCAGGCAGAGTCCGTGCCCGCCATTGCCGAAACCCTGCGTGCCTTTGCTGCCGGGGACCCGTTGCCCAAGGTTGATGCTGCCCGTCTTTATCAGGCGGAAAAACGGGAACAGGGTGCGAAACTGGTGCTGGTTTTTTCCGGCAATGGCTCACAATGGCAGGGCATGGGCCAGGTGCTGCTGGCACACAGTGAGGTGTTCCGGACGGCGGTGCAGGCGGTGGATCAGCTACTGTCGCGTTGGTCACCGGTTTCGCTATTGGCGGAGTTTCAGCGCCCGGCGGCTGAGTCCTGCCTGGAGCAGACCGAAATTGCCCAGCCGCTGTTGTTTGCCTTCCAGGTCGGGGCAGTACGGGTGCTGGAGTCACTCGGGGTACGGTATCAGGCCGTGACCGGTCACAGTGTGGGTGAGGTGGCAGCAGCCTGGGCCAGTGGGGCCCTGTCACTGGAGCAGGCAGCCTGGGTTATTCATGAGCGCAGCAAGGCTCAGGGGCAGACCCGGGGGCAGGGGCGGATGGCCGCTGTCGGTCTGGGGCGTGATGCCGTGCGCCAGCTGCTGGCTGAGCTTGGGCTGGCGTCGGTGGTGGAAATTGCCGGTTACAACAGTCCCGATGCCGTGACGGTATCCGCACCGCTGGCTGATCTGGAGACGCTGGGCGTCGCACTCAAGGCCCAGGGCCGCTTTTTCCGTATTCTGGACCTGGATTATGCCTTCCACAGTCACCGGATGGACCCCGTTAAACAGGGGCTGCTGGACGCGTTGCGGACCCTGGAGCCGCAGGCACAGGAGCGCGGCATCACTTTTGTGTCTACGGTTTATGGCCGTGAGACGGCTGCCAGCCGTCTGGGCGCTGATTACTGGTGGGATAATATCCGTGAGCCGGTGGCGTTTCATGCCGCACTGGATTACCTGATCGGGGCGGACTTCCGGGTTTTTCTGGAGGTCGGGCCGCATCCCATTCTGCGCAGTTATGTACAGGCGTGTTTGCAGGCCCGTGATGTCAGCGGTCAGGTCACGGGACTGGACAAGCGTGGCGGGGAAACACCGGACTGTTTGCAGCGGGCCGGGTTCGGGCTGTTGTTGCAGGGCGTCTCGTCCGACTGGTCGGTACATTTCCCGCAGCCGGGGCGTTATGTTGCCCTCCCTCATTATCCCTGGCAGAAGGAGCGCCACTGGTACCCGCTGACCAGCGAAGGCTACGATCTGGTCAACCGGCGGCGTGTGCACCCCTTGCTGGGTTATCCGCTGCATGATGCCGAAGCTGCCTGGGAAAACACGCTGGATACGGCGACACTGCCTTGGCTGGCCGGGCATGTGGTGGACGGTGCAGTAGTCTTTCCGGCGGCGGCTTATGTGGAGATGGCGCTGGCGGCATCAGCCCTCTGGCATGGAACCGATACCCATGTGCTGGAGCATTTCGAGATTCGGGCACCTGTCATGCTGGATGAGGGACAGACCCGAACCCTGCGCTTTCTGCTGGAACCGGCGGATGGCCGTTTCCGCATTGTCAGTCGGGTACGCCTGAGTGAAGATGCCTGGACCGAGCATGTGGTCGGGCGTATCACCGGCCAGGTGTGGAAGGACCGTGCGGATGTGAGACTGCCGGATACCGCTGAACTGATGGCTCAGGCTCGGGAAGTTCTGGAGGGTGAGGAGCATTACCGGCTGGCTGCATCCGTGGGGCTGGGGTACCGCGATGGTTTCCGGGGGGTGCAACGGGTCTGGGCCGACCCGGCTGATCAGGTGCTGGCGGATATTACCTGTCCGGCCAGTCTGCAGGCTGATGCCGGGCAATACCTGCTGCATCCGGCCCTGTTGGATGCCGGGTTCCAGCTGCTGGTCGATATTTTTCGGACTTCAATCCGGGCCGGACAGCTGGCGGCCATGATTCCGGTACGCATCGGCAAGTTGAATCTGTTTCGTCCCCATGGCGGCATTGCCCGTATTCAGGCCCGCCTGCGTCATCAGGGGCCCCGTTCGGTCGTAGCGGACTTCCTGGTGCTGGATGGGGACGGACAGCTGGTGGCCGAGCTGGAGGCCACCCGTTTCAAGGGCGTGCGGTTTGCACGCCAGCAGCACGCACTGCCGGGGCTGTATGAATTTGTGCCTCGCCTGCAGCCTTTGCTGCTGCCGGGGACCCCGGCACCGGAAATGCCGGTTGACCTGCTGGCACAGGCGGTGCAGACCGTGCTACAGCAGCGTGAAGACCTGCTGCAGCGTGCCCGTCACAATACGCAGGTCGTGCCGCTTTTTGATGTGCTGGCTGCCTGTTATGCCTGGCAGGCGATACAGGCTCTGTGCGGTGAGCGTTGCCATGCCATTGATCCGGTGGCCCTGATGCAACAGCACGGGATTGCAGCAGAATACCGGCCTCTGGTTGAGCGCCTGTTTCGACTGCTGGCAGAGGATGGGCTGGCGCAACAGCACGGAGGCCTGTGGTCGCTGGCCACCGATGCTGACCAGCCTGCCGCTCGTGATGTCTGGCTTGCGATTCTGGGGGGAGCTCCGGCTTATCTGCCGGAGTTGGTATTGCTGGGACGCTGTGGTGAACACCTGTTGCAGGTTCTGTCCGGCGAGCTGGAATGTGATGCCCTGCTGGAGCCTGCCAAAAGCAGCACCCACGAGCACTGGCAGGATTCTGCACCAACCTTCCGGGCGGTCAATCTGGGGCTGGCGGAGGTGCTGGTGCAGCTGGTGCAGGACTGGCCGGATAACCGGCGTCTGCGCATTCTGGAATTGGGGGGGGATGGTACCCTGACCCATGCCCTGCTGCCGGTCTTGCCGACGGCGTATTGTGATTATGTTTTTGCCAGTGCACAGCCCGAGCTGCTGGAGGCTTTGCAGGCCGAGTTTGACGAGTATGCCTGTTTCAGCACGGCACTGCTGGAGGCGGACTTCCGGGGTGAAGGTTACGAAGCCTTGCGGGAGCAGCCATTTGATGTGCTGTTGTCCGGTGATGCCCTGCAGGTCTGGAATGACGCGGTATCCGGCCTGATGCGCCTGAAACACCTGCTTAAGCCTCAGGGTCTGCTGGCTATGGCCAATGCTGCCGACAGCCGTCTGTTTGATCTGACCCAGGGGCTGAGGCCGCAGTGGTGGGTGGCGCTGGAAAATGCAGACGATGAAGCGACAGGCAAGGCGTGGGTGTCACGGCTGTTCAGTCCGGATGAGTGGCGCAGCCAACTGGCACAGTCTGGCTTTACTGCGGTTGAGCATGTATTTGAGCCTCAGGATACCTTCCATGGCAGTGCCTTTCTGACGCTGGCTCTGGCGGATACTGTCGTGCCCGCAATGCTGGAGCAGGGCAGTGTGGTGAGTGCCGGACCTGATGCCGCACCGGATGGTGCCGTGTCAACTGAGGTTCGCCAGACACAAGGCTGGCTGATACTGGCCGATGGCAGCGGGTATTCCCGGCGGCTGGCCGAACGGTTGCAGGCAGCCCTGCAGGCTCGGGATATGGCCTGTGAACTGGCCTTTGGTCTGGAGGGGCTGAGGCTGGAGCGGTTTGCCGAGATAGTGCAGTTGAGTGGTCTGCCCGAGCCGGGGGTGGAAACTCGGACCGGGACCCTGCAGCATTTGCAGGAGAATGGCCCGACCCTGACTCTGGCACTGGTGCAGCAGCTTGACCGGCTCGGGATTTCGCCACGCCTGTGGCTGGTGACGCTGGGTGCAACCGGCCTGGATGGGGGGGCGGTTGAACTGAGTCAGGCACCGTTATGGGGGCTGGGCCGGGTGCTGATGAATGAGCACCCGGACCTGGATTGTCACCTGCTTGACCTGCAGCCGGCCTTGAGTGAAGCACAGGCGGCACAGCTGCTGTGGCAGGAGTTCTGCCATGGGGATGGGGAAACCGAGGTACTGTTGGGCGTGCAGCGGCGTCAGGTTCTGCGCATGCGTCGGGTGGGTGGGCTGACACAGACCCCCGACGATGAAAGACCGCAGGTAACACTGGACTTCACGGCACCGGGGCCTTTGAAAAACCTGTACTGGCGTGCCCTGCCGGGGCAGGACCTGCAGCCTGACGAGGTAGAGATACTGCCGCTGGCGGCGGGACTGAATTTCCGCGATGTCATGTATGCCATGGGATTGCTGTCTGATGAGGCGGTGGAAAACGGTTTTGCCGGGGCTGCGCTGGGGATGGAGCTATCCGGCGCGGTCATGCGTGTGGGAGCAGCGGTAAGGGATTTCCAGCCCGGTGATGCCGTGATCGGTTTTGCCCCTGCCTGTTTCAGTACCCGGGTGATTACCCGCACCACAGCGGTTGCACACCGCCCGGTGGCGTGGACCGATGAAGAGGCGGCGACCGTTCCGACCACCTTCTTTACCGTTTATTATGCCCTGCAGCAGCTGGCACAACTGCAGCCTGGCGAGCGTATTCTGATCCACGGGGCCTCTGGTGGGGTCGGGCTGGCGGCAATCCAGTTTGCCCGTTATGTCGGCGCGGAGATTTTTGCCACTGCCGGCACGGATGAAAAGCGTGATTTTGTACGCCTGATGGGGGCGGATCATGTGCTGGATTCACGCAGTCTGCACTTCGCCGAGGATATTCTGCACATCACGGCGGGTGAGGGGGTGGATGTGGTACTGAATTCCATTTCCGGTGAGGCCATCAACAAAAACCTCGATATTCTGCGGCCATTCGGGCGTTTTCTGGAGCTGGGTAAACGTGACTTCTATGAAAACAGCCGGATTGGTTTGCGCCCGTTCCGCAATAATATTTCCTATTTCGGTATTGATGCCGATCAGTTGCTGATTGAGCGTCCGGATATGGCCGGACGCCTGTTCCGGGACATGATGCAGCTGTTCGCGGATGGCGTGTTGCGTCCGCTGCCACACCGGGTGTTTCCGGCCAGCCGCATCCGTGAGGCGTTCCGCTATGTGCAGCAGTCGCGCCAGGTCGGCAAGGTCATTGTATCCTTCAAAGGGGCCGGACTCCGACCCACGTTTGCCGAGCCGGTGCGTCAGTCGCTGGCACTGGCATCGCAGGGCACTTATCTGGTGACTGGCGGTCTGAGCGGCTTCGGGCTGCGTACCGCCCAGTGGCTGGCAGACAAGGGGGCGAAGACGCTGGTCCTGCTGAGTCGCAGCGGTCTCTCACGACTGGAAGCCCACAAGGCGGTCAATGAACTCAGGGCCCGGGGGGTACGGGTCGAGGTGTTTGCCTGTGATGTGGCTGACCCGTCTGCACTGGCAGCGGTCTTTGCCGAGGTGCAGGCCAGCCTGCCACCCATGCGGGGGATTGTACATGCCGCCATGGTGCTGGAGGACGCGATTCTGCGCAATATGACACCGGACAGTTTCCGGCGCGTACTGGCACCCAAACTGGTGGGGGGGTGGAACCTGCATGAGCTGAGCCGGGGGCTGCCGCTGGATTTCTTTGTATTGTATTCCTCGATCACCACATTTATCGGCAATCCGGGACAGGCCAATTATGTGGCTGCCAATATGGCCCTGGAGTCACTGGTGCGCCTGCGGCGGCAGGAGGGGTTGCCAGCCAGCTTCGCAGCTTGGGGGCCACTGGATGATACCGGCTATCTAGCACGCAATCGTGAGGTCAGGGATGCGCTGCAGGCCCGTCTGGGCGGGGAGGCCCTGACTTCGACCCGGGCGCTGGAGGTGCTGGAAAAACTGATCCTGAGCGGTCACCCGGGCTTGGCCGTGATCGATATGGACTGGTCGGTGGTTCAGCGGGTTATGCCCGCAGCCCGATCACCGAAATATGCTGACCTGCGGCGCTTGCTGCGCGGTGGCGACGAGCATGATCAGGCTGAAGATATCCAGACCCTGATTACCGGGCTGGCTCCGGAACAGGTGCATGCCCTGGTGACGGATTTGCTGATTGCCGAGGTGGGTGAGATTCTGCGCCTGCCACGGGAGAAACTGTCGGCCGACAAGTCGGTCTTTGATCTGGGGATGGATTCGCTGATGGGCATGGAGCTGGTCATGGCGATTGAGGAGCGTTTCGGGGTGCGGCTGCCTGTCATGGCCTTGACTGAAGGGGCGACGATACACCGGATTGCCGAGAAAATAAGTGCCGGTTTGCTGTCCGGCAGTGAAGCAGCAGCCACCGGGTCAGTGCAGCAGTCCGTGGCCGACGTGGCGCGCAGGCATGGTACCGCACTCAGTGAAGAGCAGCTGGCACGACTGGCTGCCAGTGTGGATGTGGATGAGGCGGCCAATGCCGGGCCGGTGACATTACCGGCTGTGCGCCAGGGATGAGAATGGCCAGGCCGGGGTAACAGAATGAGGCGATGACATGACAGGCAAGGCGTTGTTTGGTTTGAGTGACCGCATGAAGGAGCGACTGGCTGGCGAAATGCTGGAGCGGCAGCGCAGGAAGCAGGTGGCAGCGGATGCCGGTCACAGGGAAATGGCCGAATCCAGAAAGCGCAGTTTGTCAGATGACATTCCGGATGAGTTCTGCCGCTTTGACCGGATGCCGGGGTATCAGCAGATTCGGGTGATGGAAGAGGGCGGGAAGCAGCTGGGTATTCCCAGCCCGTTTTTCAAGGTTCATGATGGGGTTGCCGGTGCGGTGACCCGGATTGACGGGCGCGAGTACATTAATTTTGCCAGTTACAACTACCTGGGGCTATGCGGCCATCCGCAGGTGAATGCAGCGGCCAGGGCCGCTGTGGACCGGTATGGCACATCTGCTTCGGCCAGCCGCCTGGTCTCGGGTGAGCGTCAGGTGCAGCAGGAGCTGGAACAGGCACTGGCACAGGTGTATGAGGTGGATGACAGTGTCGTGTTTGTCAGCGGGCATGCGACCAATGTCACGACTATCGGCTACCTGTTTGGTCATCGGGACCTGATTCTGCATGATGCGCTGGTACATAACAGCATTCTGCAGGGAATCCAGCTGGCCGGGGCGCGACGCATGCCGTTCCCGCACAATGACTGGCAGGCGCTGGAGCAGTTGCTGCAACAGCACCGGCGGGACTTTGAGCGTGTATTGATCGTGATTGAAGGCATTTACAGCATGGATGGAGATTACCCTGACCTGCCGCGTTTTATTGCGCTGAAAAAGCGCCACAAAGCCTTTCTGATGGTGGATGAGGCCCATTCGCTGGGGGTTATGGGTGCGAGTGGCCGGGGAATCCGCGAGCATTTCGGCCTTGCCGGGCGCGAGGTTGATATCTGGATGGGCACGCTGAGCAAGACCTTGTCCGGTTGCGGGGGGTATATTGCCGGGGAGAAAGCGCTGGTGCATCACCTGCGTATTTCCGCGCCGGGTTTTCTGTACAGCGTGGGTTTGTCACCGGTGCTGGCAGCGGCATCGCTGGCGTCGCTGCAGCTGATGCTGGCCGAGCCGCAGCGGGTAGAGCAGCTGCAGGCCAATGGCCAGCGGTTTATCGCGCTGTGCCGTGAGCATGGTATCAATACCGGGCACAGTACCGGTCTGGCGGTGGTGCCTGCCATTATCGGGGGATCGGCACGGGCCGGTATGGTGGCCAACCGCCTGTTTGAGCGCGGGATCAATGTGCAGCCCATTTTCTATCCGGCTGTTGAAGAAGGCATGGCCCGGCTGCGCTTTTTCATCAGCAGCGAGCATGTCGAGAGTCAGCTGCAGCAGACGGTGGAAGCCCTGGCTGACGTGCTGGCCGGATTCGGCTGAGCCGGGGTGTTGTTTTGTCTGTATTTGGCGAAAAAACGGGGCAGTCATCTGATCAACGTGTCCGGGTAGTGTTCTGCACTTACCCGAGCCTGTATTCCGATCTGGTACTGGCCACGCTGCTGAAGGCCGCACAGGTTGAACTGGTCGGTGTGGTTTGTTCCAGCCGGGTGCTCAGCCCTCGCTGTCATCCGTTTACGGGCAGCTTGCGTCAGCTGTGGCGTTCCGGTTGGCATTATGCCTTTTACCTGTGGCTGATCACCGATGGCTGTCGGTTGTTGCGGCGCTGGTGGTATCGGAATGACCTGCAGCGGGAGTTAAAGCGGCGCAGTATTCCACAATGGGTGACACGGGATGTGAATAATGCTGCCGGACAGGCCTTTGTGGCGGGTTGCGGGCCGGACCTGATACTGATGGCCCATTTCAATCAACTGCTCAAGGAGCCGTTGCTGAGCCTGCCACCTCTGGGATGCCTGAATCTGCATCCGTCTCTGCTGCCGGATTATCGCGGGGTTGATCCAGGTTTTTATGCCCTGCTGGATCAGTGTCAGCATACCGGTATGACCCTGCACCGGGTGGAGGACCGGTTCGACAGTGGTGCCATTATACGACAGCAGCTCGTGACGATTCGCTGGCATGACAGTCTGCTGAGCCTGAATGTCAAGCTGTTTCACATCGGGGCCAGGATGGCAGTAGAGGTATTGCAGGCGGTGGCAGCGGGACGGGTGGATCATGCCCTGCAGGCCCGGCCACAGGCGGCGGGCGGGCGCTATGACTCTTGGCCGGCTCCTGCTCAGGTGCGGCAGTTCCGTCGCAGGCGCAAGTTCTGGTTCCGTAAGGAGTTTGGGGTGCTGGTACGTCAGCAGCCGGAGCTGACTGACCCGGACCGGATGGCAGATCAGCCTGTTTCTGCGGGTAAGGCCCGGTAGTTGGTGAAGGCCGTCATGCGCCTGTTTCAGGAAACCTTTCCGAAACTTTCCGACGCCTTCCAAATGGCTCAGCAGGGCTTCAGTGCGGCTTTGTGGCCAGATCGCCGACCATCTGCAGCAGGTGTTGTCCCAAGGTGTGCGGCTCCAGTGAAACGGGTTGGCCTTGCTGCCCTGCAGGTGGGTTGCCACCATTTTGATGGTTGTGCCAGAGCAGGAATTCAGTCTCGCCGTCCGGATGGCCCAAGTCCTGATAAACCGCCGGCATGCTGGGAACATGATCACCATACCAGCACAGCAGGGTATCCCGGTGCTGTTGTGACAGGCTCCGGGTCAGTTGCTGGAGCATCCGGTCGGCATTGGACAGATGGCGCAGGTAAACGCTCAGGTCATGATGACGGAAAGTTGGTGGCGACTGATAATACTGGCCGGTATTGCTATCCACTGGCTCCAGATGCAGCGGGCCATGATTCTCCATGGTGATGGTGAAAATGAAGCGTGGCCGTTGTTGTGGGCGTGGAGCCTGCAGGAGTGTCAGGATTTTGTCGGCACAGGCGGCATCGCTGATATAGGGGCCGTGCCGTTGTGAATCAGCAAAGCCGGCAATATCAATGAACTGCTCAAAGCCCAGTAATGGAAAGACCCGGTTGCGCTGGAAAAAATCGGCATGGTTGGGGTGAACAGCAATGCACTCATAGCCCTGTTCCCCGAGCAGGCGGACCAGTGAATTCAGGGGCTGGTCGGGCAGGAAAGCATAGGGATTGAAGCGGTAGTGTTGCAGGGCCGGATTGCTGATGCCGGACAGAAAGCTGAATTCCGGACGCAGGGTATTGGCTCCCCAGGCGGGGGTTTTGAGCTTGCCGCTCAGCAGCGATGTTGCCCGTATGCGATCAAAGTGTGCCAAAACCTCGGCTTTGATGGCAGCGGGCAGCTGGCGTGCATCGAAAAAGGACTCGCTCTGGACCACGACAATATCCGGGAGTCTGTCGACGTTGGTGGTTCTCAGAAAGCGCGCCGGATCATTAGTGGCCAGCCTGGTCTGCAAAGTCCAGCGGTTGGCGCGGAGCAGGCTCTGGATGCCATAAACCAGCAGGCTGACATACAAACCGAGTCGTTGCACGTCCGTATTGGCATCAAAAGTCAGGGGCTGGTCACGGGCCAGCCGCCAGACCAGCCATCCACCCGCGATCAGGCCGGCCGGCAGCCAGAATCCGGTCAGGTCGGTGTATTTATAGGGAGGTTCCAGCTGCAGGGCGGCATACAGCAGGCCCAGCCCTGTAAAACCGGCTCCCAGAACCAGCGGCAGGTTCAGGAAGGGCAGAAACAGGCGCGGATGGCGAAAAACCTGCAGGTACAGGTACAGGTCCGAAAACAGCAGGGGCTCACGCAGCGCCTGAAATTTGGCCTGATTGACCACCAGCACAATGAGCAGGATCAGCAGTACCAGCAGTCCGGCCAGCAGGGGGCGCCGGGTCAGCAACAGCAGCAGGCCATACAGGCAGGCAAGACCCAGCTGTTGCAGCAGCCATGCCCGGTAGGGACGTTGGTGGGGGCGCAGCGATGCCGGCAGCAGGCCATGGCTCAGCTGTGCCAGTACCAGTGTCAGCAGCAGGCCGGTCAGCAACAGCGCGTTTTCCATGGATTGTTGTCGTATTTTTCATTGCGGATTAGCTGCTGACCGGTCATGGCAGCCGGGCGCGGTTATAGCCCGAAAGTCCCAGAAAAAAGGAGGCCAGCGGGAAGGGCAGCATCGGTAACAGGCGCATGCCCAGACTGAGCAGGAGCGGGAAGGTGATATGGGCACGATTACGCTCCAGGCCGCGCCGGATCCGGTGTGCGGCTTGCTTTGGGCTGATCATGAAGGGCTTGGCACCGGGAAAACGAGCGCTCATGTCAGATTCGACAAAGCCGGGGCAGATAAGATTAATCCGGATTCCCTCTGGCGCGAATTGGCCGCGCAGGGCTTCTCCCCAGGCCCTGAGGGCAGCTTTGCTGGCGCAGTAAGCCGGTGTGACCGGCATGCCGTAAAAAGCGGCCAGTGAGCTGGTCAGGGCAATCTGGCCATGACCACGCTGGCGCATGGCATGCAGAACCGGGTCGACTGTTCGGATAGTGGCCATCAGGTTGATTTCCAGCAGTCGACAAACCGCCTCCAGTGGCTCAGGCGCATGGTCCGGGCCGATAGAATGAGTCACCCCGGCATTGGCAATCAGGAGGTCAATCGGGTAGCGGTGTTCGAAATCCTTCAGCCACGGGTTCAGGTACGCGGGGTCGCTGATATCAAACTGTCCAAGATGTACCTGAGCACCCTGATTCCGGCAACGGTGTGCTACCTGCTCCAGCCGCTCCCGATTGCGGCCGATCAGCCCCAGTACCTTGCCGGGTGCCGCATAGCTTTCCGCCAGTGCAGCGCCGATACCGTTACTGGCACCGGTAATCACGATGTGCTGGCAGTGGTTGGGCATGGGGCCGTATCAGTGTGTCCGGGTGGTATTCAATTTTGCTCAGGTTTTTTTGTACAGATAACCATTAGCTGCTGCAGGCAGCTTGCCGCCATAGGCCGGGCCTGTGGCCAGGGGTTCCACCACCAGGGGAGGCGACAGTACCCGTGCTGGCGCTGGTGCTGGGGCTTGTGGGACAGGTAGGGCTTCTATCTGCATGGCCTTGAGGCTGCCCTGAACGGCTTGGCGGATACCGGTACGGGTATAAAAATCCCCGGCAATCTGGGCCTGTCGGATCAGGGTGTGCCGGAAACGCAGAAACAGTTCCCGGTCAGGCTTTTGGCCTTCAGTCCAGAAACGGTCCAGCCCCTGCTGAAACGTCAGGCCCGGCAGGTCAAAAATGGCCTTGCCCAGCGCAATGGTCGGGGAGCCGTGGAACAGGGCCGAGGTACCGGTGGTGCTGTTGACCAGCACTGTGCCACGGGTATTCATCAGCAGTCTGGGCAGGTTGCCGGCTTCCAGGTACAGCACGCGCTGATGGATGCCAAGCTGCCGGGCCAGATGATATACGGTTTTATGGTGTTTCAGGATGCCGGTGTCCAGCGGGTGATTCTTGATGACCAGCAGGCTTTCTGACGGTGCATGGATGGCAAAGGAGTGCAAGACCGTGTGGATGGATTCGGCGATACTGCCAAAGCCGGAATGCACCCGAATCTGGGCATCGGAATCAAGTTGCAGCGGGAACAGGTAATAAGGCTGGTGCTTTGTGATCAGTTGTTCGATCCGCCGATTGGCCTGCCGTTCCAGGCGCAGTTTGACGTGCGGCATGCGCCCGATCCAGCCCAGGTATTCACGCAGGGCATTGTGAGGGCGATGGCTTCGGTAGGGCCGGAACCAAGGCTTCATCAGGGTGTTGGCCAGATGGTAGCTGATGTCGTAAAACCCGCGTATGCCAAGTGTCTTGCGTCCGGGAATATGTGCATGCTCCATGACCGGGAGCAGCGGATTGGCCCAGAATGTGGCGGATTGCCCCATCAGGCTTGAGTAGCCATTGACTCCGCCCTGCTCAAGAGTAATCCAGTTTGGACGCAGATAACCTTCTTCAAAGACATGAATGCGCACTCCCAGACTTTTGAGCATCGGGATGGCCTGGGCATGAAGCGGGCGGGTATCACCAAATAGAACCACGTCAGTGAAGCGATGTTCAAGGTGCCGAACGTTCAGCCACTGGGGGAGTTGCTCCGGCGTTCCGCTGAAATGCCAGCCGGACTGGCCGATGGAAAACAGCCTGTCGCCACCACAAAAGCGAACCCGGTGTACGGTATGCCCCTTGGCCCGGATCGCCTGACCCAGTGATTTGAAAAAGGGAGTTGCCATTCCCTGCAGGAATAGAAAACTTCTGCAAGCCATAATCATTTCTGACGCTGTTAATACACTGCTAATTATCGAGAAGCCGAGTATAAGTTATTGAGGGCTTCCCTATCAAATCATGTCGCTTAAGCGGCCATCAGGTTGGCTGGAGAAATACCCAGTCGGGTCTGTTTATGCAGAATTTCCAGCATGACAATGGCACGCTGCTCCCCATCATAGGTTTTAAAAACCCCGAGCAGGCCCTTGAACGGCCCTTCAGTGATTATGACCTGATCTCCGCTGTGAAAGCGATCCAGGTTGATAACCCGCTCACCCAGCAGGCGTTCGTTTTCCTGCAGGGTGTGTACCAGGACATCCAGTACCGGGCTGGGCATGTTTTCACGCCCGAAACGCACAAAATTCTGTACGCCTCGGGTGGAGCGAATCGGGGCCCAGTTGTCATTCAGCTGATCGAGATGAATGAAGATATAGCGCGGAAACAGGGATTCGATCGTTTTGACCATCTTGCCCCGGCGTTTGCGCAGGCGCTGGGCCAGAGGGCGGTAGATTTCATATTTCTGGTTCCGCAGATTTTCTTCAGCCACATCATCGTTGTGCGGCTTGCTGGTCAGCAAATACCACCTTCGCTCTGAAGCACTCCCGAGTATCATGCCTGTTACGCCCCTGATTCGATCAAAACCGGATGCCACCTTAACGCATACAAGGCTGATGTCAAATGTTTGTCCGCGTTATTGACGGAATTTTGATTCAGATCATGACAGGTGACACGGATTGCGTCTTGAAATTCAGCACCTGCTATTGCAGGATGCCAAACTGGAAAAAGTATAAAGATGTAACAGGGCAGGCATCACGGAATGGAAGACGAAATATTGCTGGAAGCCAGGGGGCTGGTGCGGGAGTTCAGTGGCGGTTACGGTGTCCGGGAGCTGGATTTGCACCTGCACCGGGGCGATGTGCTGGGACTGCTGGGGCCGAACGGGGCCGGCAAGTCCACTACCCTGCAGATGCTCAGTGGTAATCTGGCACCGGAGCAGGGCGACATCCGGGTCAATGGGGTGAACCTGTTAGCCCGACCACGTGCTGCCCGGGCCTGTATCGGTTATCTGCCCGAGCGCCTGCCGGTTTACCGTGACTTGTCGGTACGCGAATATCTGGGGTATTGCGCCCGTCTGCATGGGTTGACGGGCGCTGCAGCCAAGGCGGCAGTGGCACAGGCTCAGACGCGTTGCGGGCTGGATGCGGTGCAGAAGCGCCTGATTGGCAACCTTTCCAAAGGGTTTCAGCAGCGGGTCGGTATTGCCCAGGCGATTCTGCATCAGCCTGCCGTGATTATTCTGGATGAACCGACAGTCGGGCTGGACCCGTTGCAGATTCGTGAGTTGCGTACCCTTATTCGTGAGCTGGGGCAGGAGTACAGCGTCATCCTTTCCACCCACATTTTTCAGGAAGTGCAGGCCATCTGCAATCGGGTACAGATTCTTAATCAGGGGCGCACCCTGCTGGCGGACAGTCTGGAAAATACCGGGGTACTGGAGCAGGTGTTTTTTGATCTGGTTTATCGTGATGACCCGGCAGCAAGGGAGCAGGCGGAAACCGCATGAGTATTATCTGGACCATTGCCGCTATGGAGTTCCGGCGTCTGTTTCATTCCCCGCTGGCCTGGGTGGTGCTGGCACTGGTGCAGTTTGTGCTGGCCTGGGTCTTTCTGCTGGGGCTGAATGAGTACCTGACCCAGGTCATGCCGCGCATGGCCGGGCGTGAAAATGCACCGGGCATCACCGATCTGGTGGTGTCGGCGGTCTGGCTCTGGGCCGGTCTGGTGATGCTGGCAGTGATGCCGGTCCTGACCATGCGCACTTTTGCCGAGGAGCGCATGAACCATACGCTGCCACTACTGACTTCGGCACCGGTCAGTGCACTGCAGCTGGTGCTGGGCAAGTACCTGGGGCTGCTGGGGTTGCTGGGGCTGGCGGTGCTGATGTGGGCGCTGATGCCGGTGTCGCTGGTATTGGGAACTTCACTGGATTGGGGGCGCCTGTTGTCCGGCATGCTGGGGCTGTTTCTGCTGCTGGCCTCATTTGCTGCGGCAGGGCTTTACCTTTCAGCCCTGGCCAGCCAGCCGGTGGTGGCTGCCGTGAGCACGATCGGTCTGCTGATATTTCTGGCTGTGCTGTATGTGTCAGGCAGTGCCCAGGGCAGTGCCAGTACATTGTTTATTTACCTGTCTCATTTCGGGCACTTCCTGTCTTTTCTGGAGGGGATGTTCGATAGCAGCGATCTGGTGTATTACCTGCTTTTCATCGGTTTCTTTCTGGGGCTGGCCGTGCTGCGCATGGGCAATGAGCGGTTCAGGGGGTAGGGCATGAACGTTTCCCGCTATCGCGCCCGCATGCTGCGCACCCTGGCTCTGCATGCCCTGCTGGTCATGCTGGTTATCGGGGCGGGCTGGCTGGGCTATCATTACCGGGTGCAGCAGGACTGGACCTGGGGCAGTCGTAACAGCCTGACCCCTGCCAGTCAGCAGTTGCTGTCCGAGCTGACCGATCCGTTGGAGTTTGTGGCTTATCTTCCGGAAAATTCGCCGCTGCGTGAACAGATGGCCAAAATCATCAGCCGTTATCAACGTGCCAGGCCGGACATCCGTCTGGAGATGGTCGATGCCGATCTGGACCCGGTACGGGCGCGTCAGGACGGGGCAGATGCCAACGGGCAGCTGGCCATCCATCTGGGCGAGCGTACCGAAGTGGTGAGTTCGGTGGGAGAGTCCGTGATTGCCAATGCCATTCTGCGCCTGAGCCGTGGCCATGAGCGGCTGGTGGTGGTGCTCACGGGGCATGGTGAGCGGGATGTGCTGGCTGCCAGTTCCCAGGGCATGTCGACACTGGTGCAGCATCTGGAGCACAGTGGTTTTACCATCCTGCCCTACAGCCTGGTCCGCACGCAGTCCGTGCCGGACAATGCCCGTTTTCTGATGCTGGCCTCGCCGCAGCAGACGCTGCTGCCCGGTGAGCAGCAGGTGCTGGAGCAGTATGTGCTGGATGGTGGCAACCTGCTGTGGCTGCAGGACCCCGGTGGTCTGCACGGGCTTGGGGGGCTGAGTGATATTTTTGACGTCACGCTCGGGGACGGTACCCTGGTGGATGCCAATGAAAACCTGCACAACCTGCTGGGCATCAAGCATCCGGCTGTGATCCCGGTGGTGGAGTATGGTGGGTCGGTGCTGGCGGCCAATCTGGGCGGAACCCAGACCCTGTTTCCTTTTGCTACCAGTGTGACCCGTCGCCCTGAGTCGGCGCAGTCGGCAATGACGTGGCAGGTGGATGAATTTCTGACAACCCTGCCCAACAGCTGGCTGGAAAGCGGTCCGCTGGGTGGGGATGTCACGCTGGATGAGGCGGACGGGGATGTGGCCGGGCCACTGACGGTCGGACTGGCACTGAACCGGAAACTGGCGGATCCGGCGGCAGGGGATGATGGCCGCAATCGTGCCGGAGCGGTTGCCGGGGGGCGTCAGCGGATTGTGGTACTTGGGGACAGTGATTTCATGCTCAACGGTTTCATCGGTCAGGGAGCCAATCTGGGGTTGGCAACCAATATCTTCAACTGGCTCAGTGATGACGATAACCTGCTTAAGGTTCCCCTGATTCAGGCTCCGGATACCCGGCTGGAAATGGATGAGCGGATATTGCTGGGGTTGGCGGTATTTTTCCTGCTGGGGCTGCCGTTGGGGCTGCTGCTGGCCGGGTTCTGGCTCTGGTGGCGGCGCAGGCGTCTGTGACAGGATGCAGCCCGTGATGCCGGTGAAAACGGTTTTAATTACGCGTATTGCTTTGCAGGCTGCTGGCTTGCAGTGTAGTATGATCAGCGTTTGTCCCGGATATCCACTCCGGGATAGTCTGGTTTGTATGTTGTTGCCCGGTTTGGGTGCGGGCAGCGGGTCTCTCACGGAAAGCAGTGTTGGTGAGCCTGTTTTCCCTGAGGGATGGAGAAAGCCCCTGCGTTAAGTTTTTGTCTTTTTAAACTGTCATAGTATGAAAATCACCAAAGGTCTGGACTTGCCTGTTTCCGGTGTCCCGGAGCAGGAGGTCAGTGCGCATCCGCGCCCTTCACGGGTAGCTGTCCTTGGACGGGATTTTCATGATCTCCGGCCTGCCATGCAGGTACAGGAGGGGGATCATGTCAAAATCGGGCAGGTGCTGTTTTCTGACCGGAAAAATACCGGCATCAATTTTACGGCACCCGGTGCCGGTACGGTTATCGCAATCAACCGCGGTGCGCGCCGGGTATTGAACTCTGTCGTCATTCGGCTGGACGGGCAGGAGGAGTCGCTGGATTTCGGGGCCCATGCCGCTGCCGATCTTGCGGCACTGGATGCGGATACCGTGCGCACCAAGCTGCTGGAATCCGGTCAGTGGATCGCCTTCCGCAACCGCCCTTACGGCAAGCCGCCGGCGGCTGATGCCGTGCCATCCTCCATCTTTGTCGGTGCCATGGATACCCGCCCGCTGGCGGCTGATCCGGCTGCCGTACTGCAGCAGGAACCGGGCATGAGAGAGCGTTTTCTCCATGGATTGACCATCCTGTCACGGCTGGCCCCGGCAGTGCACGTCTGCTACCGCAGCGGAGCCGACATTCCGCGCAGTGAGGCACCCGGCGTCAGTTACCACGACTTCGACGGCCCCCATCCGGCAGGTCTGCCGGGTACCCATATCCATTTTATTGATCCGGTGTCGGAGGCCAGGTCGGTCTGGTACCTGAACTATCAGGATGTGGCCGCCATCGGCTCCCTGTTCACCACCGGCAAACTGCAGCTCGAACGTGTGATAGCACTGGCCGGCCCGTCAGTGAAGCATCCGCGCCTGATTCGTACCCGGCTGGGTGCCAGTACGGATGAAATGGTTGAGGGTGAACTGGACGGTGGTGCCGTGCGCGTGATTTCCGGCTCGATTCTGGCCGGTCACCGCTCTGCCGGCTGGAGTGCCTATCTGGGGCGTTATAACCTGCAGGTCTCCGTGCTGTCGGAGGAGGAACCCAGAATTTTCCTGCACTGGCTCAACCCGTTCCTGAAAGAGTTTTCGCTGCTGCGCGTATTTTTCAATCGGGATGTTGCCGACAAGTCCACCCGCTTTGCCTTCACCACCACCCAGAACGGCAGCCCGCGTGCCATGGTACCCCTTGGCAATTTCGAGCGCATCATGCCGCTGGACATTCTGCCGACCCAGTTGCTGCGGGCATTGCTGACCCGTGATACCACGCTGGCCCAGGAGCTGGGCGCGCTGGAGCTGGATGAGGAGGATCTGTCGCTGTGCACCTTCGTCTGCCACGGCAAGTATGAATATGGTTCTGCCCTGCGCGACTGCCTGCGCATGATCGAAAAGGGGGAATAAGGATGACTAAAATTTTACGGCAGTGGCTGGATGCCGTCGAACCCAACTTTACCCATGGCGGCAAGTACGAACGTTTTTACAGTCTGTTCGAGATGGTGGATACGCTGCTTTACAGTCCGCCCAACAAGACTGCCGGCAATCCGCATGTGCGTGATGCCCTCGATCTCAAGCGTGTTATGGGCTATGTGTGGCTGGCAACTTTTCCGGTCATGTTCATGGCTTGCTGGAACACCGGTTATCAGGCCAATATGGCGATCCAGTCCATGGGGCTGGAGTCGGTGGAAGGCTGGCGGGGTGCGATTGCCGGACTGTTTGGTTTCAACCCGGACAGCTTTTTTGACAACTTCATTCATGGCCTGCTTTATTTTCTGCCCATCTACATGACCACGTTCATTGTCGGCGGCATTGCCGAAGTGATTTTTGCCATGGTGCGCGGGCATGAAGTCAATGAAGGCTTTTTCGTCACCTCCATCCTTTATACCCTGACTTTGCCACCCGGCACCCCGTTGTGGATGGTGGCAATGGGCATCCTGTTCGGTGTGGTGCTGGGCAAGGAAGTCTTTGGGGGTACGGGCAAGAATTTTGTCAATCCGGCGCTGGTCGGGCGGGCGTTCCTGTTTTTTGCCTATCCGGCCTACATGTCCGGTGACGCCGTCTGGGTGGCTGCTGACGGCTTTACCGGTGCGACTCCGCTGGCCAATGCGGCTTCTGCCGGTGTGGCCGGTATTCTGGCCGGCAATGTCAGCTGGTGGGACAGCTTCCTCGGGTTTATCCCCGGCTCCATCGGCGAGACCTCCACACTGGCCATCCTGATCGGTGGCGGCTTCCTGCTCTATACCGGTATCGCCAGCTGGCGCATTGTCGCCGGTGTCCTGATCGGTATGGTGGGACTGTCACTGCTGTTCAACCTCATCGGGCTCACCGGTGATGTGAATCCCATGTTCAGCCTGCCCTGGTACTGGCACCTTTCCCTCGGCGGTTTTGCCTTCGGCATGATGTTCATGGCGACCGACCCGGTGACTGCGGCCCATACCAACACCGGGCGCTGGTATTTCGGCATTCTCATCGGGGTGATGGTGGTACTGATCCGCGTTGTCAACCCGGCTTTTCCGGAAGGCATGATGCTGGCGATCCTGTTTGCCAATATCTTTGCGCCCCTGATTGATCATGTTGTGGTGCAGGCCAACATCAAGCGTCGCAGGCAGCGTCAGGCTGCCACCGGGGAAGGAGGTGTGGCATGAGCGTGATCCGCAAGTTTCTGGACATGCCGAATGACAGTACCCAGAAGACCATCGTGGTGGCTGTTGCCTTGTGTCTGGTGTGTTCGATTCTGGTATCGGGGGCTGCCGTGGCGCTCAAGCCGGTACAGGATCAGAACAAGGCGCTGGACCGCAAGCAGAATATCCTGCAGATTGCCGGGCTGATGCAGCCGGGCAGGTCGGTGGATGAGCTGTTCAGTCAGGTAGAATCACATGTGGTTGACCTGCAGACGGGGGAATATGCCGAGGACGTTGATCCGGCGACATTCGATGCCCGTGCTGCAGCTGTTGATCCTGCCCGGAATGTGGTGCTGACACCGGCGCAGGATATCGCTTCCATCAAGCGCCGTGCCAAATATGCCACCATCTATCTGGTGCGTGATGCCGAAGGCAAAGTCGAGAAGATCATTCTGCCGGTGAATGGCTATGGTCTGTGGTCAACACTGTACGGTTTTCTGGCGCTGGGCAGTGATGCCCGTACCGTGACCGGATTCGGCTTTTACGAGCATGCCGAAACACCGGGGCTCGGTGGTGAGGTGGATAACCCGAAATGGAAGGCGCTCTGGCCGGGCAAGCAGGTGTTTGATGATCAGGGCCGGATAGCCATTGATCTGGTCAAGGGGGGCAGCGGTGATAATCCGCATCAGGTAGATGCCCTGTCCGGTGCGACCCTGACCAGTAATGGTGTCACCAACCTGTTGCATTTCTGGCTTGGTGAGAACGGCTTCGGTCCCTTTTTGCAAAAAATTCATAACGGGGGTGAACTGTGAACGATACCCGCAAGATTCTTGTTGACCCGCTGGTCGACAACAACCCGATTACCCTGCAGATTCTCGGGATATGTTCCGCGCTGGCGGTGACCAGCTCCATGAAGACAGCCTTGCTGATGGCGCTGGCCCTGACCACGGTAACGGCATTTTCCAATGCCTCCATCAGTGCGATCCGCAACCACATTCCCGGCAGCATCCGCATTATCGTGCAGATGGTGATTATTGCCTCGCTGGTTATTGTGGTCGACCAGTTCATGCGTGCCTACGCCTACAGTACTTCCAAGCAGCTATCGGTGTTTGTCGGCCTGATCATCACCAACTGTATCGTCATGGGGCGGGCAGAAGCCTTTGCCATGAAAAACGGTGTCGGTTTGAGCTTCCTGGATGGTCTGGGCAATGGCCTGGGATACAGCCTGATCCTGGTTGCAGTCGCCTTTATCCGTGAGCTGTTTGGTGCCGGCAGCCTGTTCGGGCTGCAACTGCTGCCACTGGCCAAGGATGGGGGCTGGTATGTTCCGAATGGCCTGCTGTTGTTGCCACCCAGTGCCTTTTTCATTATCGGCATGATCATCTGGATCGTGCGAACCTGGAAACCGGTACAGCAGGAAACGCCTGATTACAGGATTCACGAACAACATGCCCTGGCCGAGCGCTGATAAGGAACCTGTCACATGGAAGCTGCAATTAGTTTATTCCTGAAGTCCGTGTTCGTGGAGAACATGGCCCTGACTTTCTTTCTCGGGATGTGCACGTTTCTGGCCATCTCCAAAAAAATCAGCACGGCGCTGGGGCTGGGCGTGGCGGTGATCGTGGTACAGGCCATTACCGTACCGGCCAACAACCTGATCCTGAATCTGTTCCTGAAGGAAAATGCCCTGGTGCAGGGCGTTGACCTGCGTTTTCTGGGGCTGATCAGTTATATCGGGGTGATTGCTGCCATCGTGCAGATTCTGGAGATGTTCCTGGACAAGTTCGTTCCCGCCCTTTACAACGCACTCGGTGTGTTCCTGCCCCTGATCACGGTCAACTGCGCCATCCTGGGTGGTTCGCTGTTCATGGTCGAGCGTGACTATACTTTCGGGGAAAGCATGGTATACGGGGTCGGCAGCGGTCTGGGCTGGGCCCTGGCCCTTGTTGCCCTGGCCGGTGTGCGTGAAAAGCTGAAGTACAGTGATGTCCCGGCCGGCCTGCAGGGGCTTGGCATCACGTTTATTACCGCCGGCCTGATGTCATTGGGCTTCATGGCCTTTTCCGGTATCCAGTTGTAAGGGGGAAATATGTCTACGGTGATTCTGGGGGTAACCCTGTTTACCCTTATTGTATTGGCGCTGGTAGTCATTATTCTGGCTGCCCGTTCAAAGCTGGTGGCGACCGGTGATGTAACCATTCTGGTCAATGGCGAGAAGGAACTGACTGTCTCACCGGGCAGCAAGCTGCTGGGTGCGCTGGCCGACAAGGGGCTGTTTGTCTCTTCAGCCTGTGGTGGTGGCGGTACCTGTGCCCAGTGCCGGGTCCGGGTTTTTGAGGGGGGCGGTTCGCTGCTGCCTACCGAGTCCGGCCACATCAACCGGCGTCAGGCTGCGGAAGGTGAGCGGCTGGCCTGTCAGGTGGCCGTCAAGCAGGACATGAAGATCGAGGTTCCCGAGGAGGTCTTCGGGGTCAAGAAGTGGCTCTGTACCGTGCGCTCGAACGAGAACCGGGCGACCTTCATCAAGGAGCTGGTGCTGGAGTTGCCGCCGGGTGAGCATATTCATTTCCGTGCCGGGGGGTACATCCAGATCGAAAGTCCGGCCTATGACCTCAAGTTTTCAGAGTTTGATATTCCGGAGGAATACCGGGAGGATTGGGACAAGTACAAACTGTGGGATATTGAGGCCCATGTGAAGGAGTCGGTCATGCGTGCTTACTCCATGGCCAATTTCCCGCTGGAAGATGACATCGTCATGCTGAATGTGCGTATTGCTACACCGCCACCGGGAACCAGCCTGCCACCGGGGGCCATGTCCTCCTTCATCTTCAACCTGAAGCCGGGTGATCAGGTGGTGGTATCCGGGCCGTTTGGTGAATTCTTTGCCCGCGAAACCAGCAACGAGATGGTCTTTGTGGGTGGGGGGGCTGGCATGGCTCCGATGCGCTCCCACATTTATGACCAGCTGATCCGCCTTAAGAATCAGGGCCGCAAAATGTCGTTCTGGTATGGTGCACGCAGTCTGCGTGAGGCGTTCTATGTGGAGGAGTTTGACAAGCTGGCTGCCGATAATCCGAATTTTCAGTGGCACATGGGGCTTTCCGAACCCATGCCGGAGGATAACTGGACAGGCTATACCGGCTTTATCCATAATGTTCTGTATGACAACTACCTCAAGGATCACCCGGCACCCGAAGAGTGTGAATACTACCTGTGCGGGCCGCCGATCATGAACTCCTCCGTGATCCGCATGTTGACGGATCTGGGTGTGGAGCCTGAAAACATCATGCTGGATGATTTCGGTGGTTGAGGAAGGTGAGTCCTGCCCGTTCGTATTGTCGGGCAGGGCCTGAACAGCGGATAAAAAAATGGGGTGAATAAATCACCCCAAACCGCTAGGAGGAGATTGGATTGTAGTCCAATCGCCGTGAATTATAGGGTTGCTGCACTGCACGATCAAGCACTGCAGCATGGTTTTAGGTCTGAACCATTAAGTTTGGCCGATTTTCGGATGAAAAATCCCGGAGGGCGACTGATGTTGGTATTTTTATTGACATTCGTGTTTTTTGGACTGGCCATGCTGGGGCTGGCACTGGGCTGGCTGTTGAACCAGCGTACCCTCAAGGGCAGTTGTGGCGGTCTGTCTGCCATTCCGGGTATGGAAAACAGCCGTTGTGCCTGTTCCTCACCCTGTGAAAAGCGCCGCAGGCTGATGGCTGAGGCTGAAAGCAGCTGATGGTTGCGTGTTGAAAAAATTGCAGAAATGCTAACGTTTAACGTGGTATTTAAATTTTAATCCCATCCGTGGATTTCAGGAGGACCAAACATGCCAGCACCTTCTCTCCGTGTCCGTAACTACATGTCGAAACAGTTTGCCAGCATCCGGGAAAGCCAGTCGGTTGAAGAGGCTGTCAAGCTGCTGAGTGAGCGTAACTCCTATGGAGCCGCCGTACTGGATCAGCTGGGCAACATGGTGGGTGTCATTTCCGTGACCGACTGTATTGATGCTGCGATCAAGCATGGCTTTACACCGGGCTGGGGAGGCACCGTGCGTGACCTGATGACAACGGATGTGCGTTATGTCGAGATGGATGACAACATCCTGGATGTTGCCAAGATGTTCATGGACGAGCCTTACCGCCGTTACCCGGTGATGGATGATAACCGTGTGGTCGGCGTGGTTTCACGTCTGGATGTGGTCAAGGCCCTGCACAAGATCAACAAATCCGGTGTTGCGGTCTGATTCCTGATTCCGGTTCTCATGCCTGAATTACCCGAAGTGGAAACCACCCGGCGCGGGGTGGAGCCTTATCTGCAGGGGCGCATGATTCGTTCCGTGACCGTGCGTCAGCCCCGCCTGCGCTGGCCGGTGCCTGATGAGGTCCGGGAGCTGGCAGATTGCAGGGTGACTTCTGTCGGACGCCGGGGGAAATACCTGCTGTTTGAAACGGACCGGGGCACCGTGCTGGTGCATCTGGGTATGTCCGGCAGTTTGCGTATCAGCCCTGCCCGGACCACACCGGAAAAGCATGATCATGTAGACTTCGTGCTGGAGCAGGGCAGGGTACTGCGCCTGCGTGATCCACGTCGTTTCGGGGCCGTTTTGTGGTCTGATGCGGGAGAGGTCCATCCCTTGCTGCAACAGCTGGGTGTTGAGCCGCTGGAGCCGGCTTTTGATGACACCGTGCTTTATCAACGTTCGCGTGGCAAACGGCAGGCTGTCAAAGCTTTTATCATGGATGCGCGTGTCGTGGTCGGGGTCGGAAATATTTATGCCAATGAGGCCCTGTTTATGGCCGGGATTGACCCGCGTCGCCCGGCTGGAGAGCTTTCCCTGGCACGTTATCAGCAGTTGTCACAGGCCATTCGTACCGTATTGAGCCAGGCCATCGGTCAGGGTGGGACCACCCTGCGTGATTTTGTGCGTGAAGACGGGCAGAGCGGTTATTTTCAGGTGGCCCTGCAGGTCTACGGGCGTACCGGGGAGCCGTGTGTAAGGTGTTCTGAACCCGTTCAGCAGCTTCGGCAGGGACAGCGCTCCAGCTGGTACTGCCCCTGCTGTCAGCAGTGATGCCGAATGCCTGTCAGGCGGTATGTCCGTTCCGGTATTTGCCGGATGGAATTTCGGTTTTTTCAATGATGCCGCACATGGTCAGCTCACGCAGCAGCTGGCGTCTGACACCGCGCTGAATGCCGGCATCAACGCCCAGACGATAAAACACATAGCTGGGAATGCCGACAATGGCCAAGCCGAAAATGAAGTTGATAACAAGATCCAACATGCTTTTGCCCTCTCTGTTGTTATTGTTTTTCAATAAAATAACGTGAATACACTGAACAGAAGATTTACTGTCGCACCCATGCTCGACTGGACCGACAGGCATTGCCGGTATTTCCACCGTCTTTTGACCCGCCATGCAGTGCTTTATACCGAGATGGTCACAACCGGAGCCTTGTTGCAGGGGGACCTGAAGCGGCATCTGGCATTTGATGCCGGAGAGCATCCGCTGGCCTTGCAGCTGGGTGGCAGTGAGCCTGATGAGCTGGCACGTTGTGCGGTGCTGGCGCAGTCCTGGGGTTATGACGAGGTCAACCTCAATGTCGGCTGCCCCAGTGAGCGGGTACAGCGGGGGGCGTTCGGTGCCTGCCTGATGGCCGAGCCACAGCTGATTGCCGATTGTGTGACTGCGATGCAGCGTGTGGTGGATATCCCGGTGACAGTCAAGCACCGAATCGGAATTGATGACCAAGAGGACTATCCGGGTCTGCACCACTTCGTGGAAACGGTAGCGGAGGGCGGCTGTCGGGTATTTATCGTGCATGCCCGCAAAGCCTGGCTCAAAGGGCTCAGCCCCAGGGAAAACCGGGAGATTCCCCCTTTACGTTATGAGCTGGTTTACCGCCTCAAACAGGCATTTCCCCAGCTTGAATTTATCATCAATGGCGGTATACGGACGCTGGAAGCCTGTCAGACGCACCTTCAGCAGGTCGATGGCGTCATGCTGGGGCGTGAGGCATATCATAACCCCTGGATACTGGCACAGGTTGACCCGGTCTTTTATGGCCGGCAGGCGCTCTGTAGTGAGCCGCAGGACGTGCTGGACGGCCTGTGTGCGTATATTGATACCCGGCTTGAGCAGGGTGTGCACCTGAACCATATCAGTCGTCATATTCTGGGGCTGTTTCAGGGCAGGCCGGGTGCCAGACAGTGGCGGCGCTACATCAGCGAGAATGCCCACAAACCGGGGGCGGGCAGTGAAGTCATCCGGGCAGCGGCAGCTTTTGTCGATCTGGCCCGACAGCACCGGAGCCGCCTTTGATCAGGCCGATCACCGGGCGTGATGGTGAGCCGGTTTTTGCTGATACCATAAAATCAGATAGTTGGATAACCCTGTGGGGGCGTAGCTGTGCCGGCCTGGAGCAGGTGCTGAAAAAATTGCAGCACAGGTGTTGACTAGGGCAGAAGCAGGCCTTATAGTTTGCGCCTTTCCGGCAGTTCCCCAGTAGCTCAGTCGGTAGAGCAGTTGACTGTTAATCAATTGGTCGGTGGTTCGAGTCCGCCCTGGGGAGCCAAAATTCTTAAAAAAAGCAGCAAGTTACAATGAGAAGTAATTTGCTGCTTTTTGCATTTTAGGGGTCAGTAAGCTGGTTTTAGGGGGTAGTTTGCTATCTGGCCGGTTTGTGAGACTCTTTTTTGGTGTTGTACCTCTCGCGCATTGCTTCGGTTCTGTGACCGGCAATTCGCTTGTCCTCCGCATCTGATACGCCCTTGCTTTTTCAACTTCACTTCCATGGTTCACTGCCTGTCTGAGCTGTTGCAACGCTGAAACCTTGCTCATTATGTTATTCTGTCGGGCGTTTTCAACCTCTTGTCGGCACTCCCCATGCTTGAACCTTTCATTGCCATGTTTGATTTTCTGGTGGCTAACCAACTGTTCTGGCTGGCGGCCTTCATGATTCTGGTGCTGTTTCGTGGCGTGATGTATTCCAGCCTCTGGAATGGTGCGGGGGAGTATCCGGAATCCATGGAAAAGTATAAGCAGATGATTCGGGTGGAGCGCTGGGGAGAGTGGTATCTATTGGCGTTGGGCAGCCTGATGAACTGGCTGACCGGGCGGATCGGGGACAGGGCAGGCGTTGGCGGGCTGGGTTGACCCGACCCTGGGGCATATCACAGCGGGCCAGTAACCCGGACTTTTCTGCTGACAAAGAAAATTGAAGCAGGGACTCCCGTTGCGCTCCCATTTCCAGAATCAGGGTTCTCCGCCTCACGGGCACTGTACAGGACCCGCTCAGCCGCCATATAAACCCGATGGCCTCCGGCTACAATCTGCCCACCTTGAAAAGGCTGGTGGAGGTTACTCCTTGAACCGAATGGCGAGCATTTCTCCGGTCACACAGACCTCTCCATCTGCGCATAGAGTGAGGTCGACCCAGACCTTTCTTCCTTCGATACTGCGAAGCTTTCCGTGCACAGTAAGCTCCGTTCCCATGGGCGTCGGACGACGGAAGTCGATTTTCAATGAGGCGGTCACGTAACGAATAGGCTCTTCACTGGCGCCCATTTTGCAGTTCAAAGCGCGATAGGTAAATGCTGCAGCCGATGCTGCACCATGGCAATCCAACAGTGAGGCAATTAGGCCGCCATAGACGTGATTTGGTACGCCGCCACTGTAAATGGGATTCGGTGTGTGCCGAGCCACGGTATCCTCACCGTCCCAGTAGCTCTTGAGACGATGCCCGTCGGGATTTTGTTTTCCGCATCCATAGCAGTGGCTAAAGTTGTCTGCGTAGAAGTCTTGAAATGCTTTATCCATGAATACCTCCGTAAGAACAGTTGGCAGCAATCAGTCACTGCCGAGACAATCAGGTCCGGATGCTTTTTCCCCCTTATCGCATCAATGCCTTGAGCAGGACGACTCCGAGGAGCATGAAGCCAGCAGTAATCATCAGGGCGCCGTGGTAGCTGCCGGTAGCCGTAGCGATATGGCCGGCCACTGCCGGGGCGACAATTTGAGCAACATATGCCCCACACCATCACATGATCGGTAAGGCCCATTCCTGCCGTGCCCAGCAGTGCAAAGACCAATCCAATCCGGTAGAGAACGAACTTTCGGCTGAGGTTGCTGATGGATGCTGCCAGAAGGGCGCCAGACAGGTAGCCGGCGTAGTTGATGGTTGCAAGCCAACCACCTGCCAGATATGTCAGACCAGCCTGGTCACGCATGATGGGGAGCATTGGCGTGTAGGCGAAGCGTGCAAGCCCTACCGAAAGGATAAGAGCGCAGATGCCGGAGAAAATTACGCGATAGCGTTCACTCTGGTCTGCGCTTGTTATTGTTGCTGAAGCCGTGTTCACAAAAACGCCTTAAAAAGCCTGAAACGGCTTAGCGGCCCAAGCTATAAAACTCGGGATTCGGACGCATGCTGGTTACATTGGCCAAGCGATTGGACATGCCAAAGAATGCAGAAATGCCGGCGATGTCCCAGATGTCGTCTTCGGTGAAGCCATGAGCCTTCAGTGCTTCAAAGTCAGCCTCGCCGACCAATTGGGCGGTTTGAGAGACCTTCATTGCAAAGTCGAGCATCGCTTTCTGGCGGTCGGTGATGTCGGCCTTACGGTAGTTCGTGGCGACCTGGTCAGCGATGAGCGGGTTCCTGGCGCGAATGCGCAGAATGGCGCCGTGCGCAATGACGCAGTACTGGCACTGATTTACGCTGCTTGTGGCCACAACAATCATCTCGCGTTCTGCCTTGGTGAGGTTGCCCGGCTTTTCCATCAGGGCATCGTGGTAGGCAAAGAATGCGCGAAATTCGTCAGGACGGTGGGCCAGTGTCAGGAAGACGTTGGGTACAAATCCGGACTTCTCCTGAACAGCAACAATCCGTTCGCGAATATCGTCGGGCATATCCTTCAGTTCAGGGACGGGAAAACGGCTAACTACGGCCTGGTTTACCTGGGTCATGCTTCTCTCCTTCCAGTAATCGATGTTGTTTCTGAGGTGCTACGGAAATTCGGTTATTGATTCACGTCGACGATGACGCGGCCGCGGATTTCGCCCTTAAGAAGGCTGCTGGCGAGCGGAATCGCCTCACTGAGTCCGACGACTCGACTGATTTCTTCCAATTTTTCGATGTCCAGATCGGTTTCCAGGCGTTGCCATGCCTGGAGCCGGTCGACTCGGGGGCACATAACGCTGTCGATACCGGCCAAGGTCACGCCCCTCAGGATGAAGGGGGCAACACTGGACGGGAAGTCCATGCCAGCCGCCAGGCCGCAAGCGGTCACGACGCCACGGTACTTGGTCGTGGCGCAGACGTTCGCCAGAACATGGCTTCCCGCTACATCGACCGCACCGGACCAACGCTCTTTGCCCAAGGGCTTTCCCGGGGATGAGAACAGGGAGCGCTCAAGCACTTCCACGGCACCCAGTGACTTCAGGTAATCCGCATCTTGCGGGCGGCCAGTAACAGCAACAGCCGGGTAGCCTAGCCTGGACAGGATGGCGAGGGCCACACTACCGACGCCACCGGCGGCACCTGTCACCAGGATTTCGCCGTCTGTTGGCTTCACGCCATGGTGCACCAGAGCGAGCACGCAGAGCATTGCGGTATATCCGGCAGTACCAATTGCCATCGCTTGCTGCGGAGAAAATTTGGCAGGCAGGGGAATGAGCCAATCCCCGTTCACCCGCGCCTTCTGTGCCAGACCACCCCAATGAGTTTCGCCAACACCCCAGCCATTCAGCAGTACGCTGTCTCCGGCCTTGTATTCAGGGTGAGTGCTCTCCTCGACGGTGCCTACCAGGTCGATGCCGGGAACCATTGGAAATTTCCGAACAACCGGACCTTTGCCGGTAATCGCCAATCCATCCTTGTAATTGAGTGTGGAGTGGCTGACACGAACCGTGACGTTGCCATCTGGCAACTGCGCCTCGTCCATATCCTTGATGGCGGCGCGATAACCGGATTCGTCCTTCTCAATCAAAATTCCCTTGAACATCCTGCTCTCCCTAAATATGGACCGATTGTCTAGTTAAAGGTAAAAAAATATCAGCTCGTTGGCAAGCTGGCGAAAAAGTACGATGCAAACAATTCCAATGGCTTTGCGGACTGCTCTAGTTTTGCTCGTAACACCGCGCCTTCCCAGCCAATCCAAAAGAAGGCTGCGAGTTGATTCGGCTCAGCCTTGTCAGTCAGCTCACCGACGCTTTGAGCCTCGATCAGACACCCGGCAAAGCGGTCCTGCCAGTCCTCAAAAGTGTCTTTGAGCCGGTCACGGAAACTTTCGGGAAGAGCGCCCATTTCCTGCCCGAGATTTCCAATCAGGCAACCGCGACGATAACCATGGCGAGACATACCCGCTAACGCGTCATCAACAAACGCATGCAAACGATTCAGCGGAGACAGCCCGGTATTCTTCAGATGCCGGTCAAGCTTCTTTGCAAAGAACTGGCCGTAGCGCTCAATGAGTTGCAGGCCGAACGCTTCCTTGCTCTCGAAGTAGTAATAGAAGGAACCTTTGGGAACCCCAACACGGCTGAGAATTTCGTCGATACCAGTCGCTGCAAACCCTTTCTCGGTGAGAATTTCCAGGCCTGCACGCAACATGAGCTCACGCGTGTCGCTTAAACCGTCACGTTGCTTCGGAGGGCGTCCGCGGCGGCGTGGGGATCGTGGTTGAGCTTCCATAGCGGACATATTAGACCGATCGCCTAGATAAATCAATATCACAATATATCACCGCCAGCGTTGACAGCTTTTGTGGCCCACAAATGACCACTGTTCATCCAGTTCCGCTTTACAAACCCGGCCCGGACTCACTGCCAGGCCAGCATCCTGCTCTTGGCTGCATGCCGGAAAGTGGGGGTTGACTGCGCTCAGGCTGTTTGCTTTTTTCAGGGTGTCTGGCTGGCAGGCCGTGTAACGGTAGTTGAGCCTGAAACTCCGGGTGTCGCAGTCCGGACTGGCACAGCGATAACGCGGTTCACGCCGTGCACTGTATCCGGCCTTGCGGGATATCGGTGCTGCCACAGACAGGGCAGCAAATCGTTTGATCACAAGTCATTCGTCCCGTTTAATGCATTTTCACAGCTTTGACCCACTACCCGGCCTTGTTTATCGCCCACACTGTTCCACATACCAGACCGCTGCTTCCACCCGTGAGCGCAGTCCCAGCTTGCGCAGCAGGTGCTTGACATGAACCTTGACCGTGCCTTCGGCAATGCCCAGGGCGCGTGCCACCAGCTTGTTGCTTTTGCCGGCGGCGATCAGCTCCAGAATGCGCTGCTCCTGTTCGGTCAGGCCGGCTTCGGACGGGGTGGCCGGATGAGCGGCATCATGGCGCATGGCGTGTGCGAGCAGGGTGATGAGGCGTTCGGTCAGCGTGATCTGTCCGGCTGCGGCTTCAGCCAGCTTCTGCACCAGATCTTCGGGTTCCATTTCCTTCAACAGGTAGCCATCCGCCCCTGAGCGCAGTGCCGTCACCAGATCATCGGTCTGGTCGGATACCGTAAGCATCACCACGCGCGTATCACTGCCGCCGGCCTTCACGGTTTTCAGGACCTCTATCCCGCTCATGTCCCGCATATTGAGGTCCAGCAGGATCATGTCCGGTTCCAGTTCCATGGCCAGATCAATCCCTTCCTGCCCTGAAGAGGCTTCACCAACGATAATGAAGTCGTTGACCATGTTGACCAGATAGCGCACACCCTTGCGGAACAGGGGGTGGTCATCGACGATCAGCAGGCGCTGGGGGGAGTCAGGGGGCATGATGAATCATCCTTGTCGTTGGCGGGAGACGGGCGCACGTGGCCGGGTGTGAAATCGAGCTGCACGATGGTACCGCCGCCCGTGCGTGGCAGGTAGCGTATCACACCATGGAGGGCACGGGCGCGCTCTTCCATGATGGCCATGCCGTAATGGTGTACGGCGGCTGATTTCCGGATGCCGACACCGTTATCCTCGACACGCAGGCAGACCGCGCCGTCAGTGCCCGGCTCCATGATGACCCAGGCCTGATCGGCCCTGGCATGTTTGACGACATTGGACAGTGCTTCACGCACGATCTGCAGCAGGTGAATTTCCTCATGGGGTGACAGGCTGAGGCTTTCCAGCCCGAGCCTGAGCGTGATTTCCAGCCCGGCACGGGCGGCAAATTCGGTGCCGGTCTGTTCCAGGGCATGGCCGAGGTTGGCATCTTCCATTCGCAGCCGGAAAGTGGACAACAGCTCACGCAGCTGCTGGTAGGAGCTGTTCAGCCCTTCGCGCAGTTCTTCCAGTGCATCGGCAGCATCATTGGCAGCAGCCTGTCCCGGTTGATCGAGTGCGTGACGCAGGCGGCTGACCTGAATGCGCATGTAGGCCAGTGACTGTGCCAGCGAATCATGCAGTTCACGGGCAATCACCGCCCGTTCTTCCAGCAGCGAGACGCGGCGGTTCTGTTCGATGCGCTGCTCCGAGGCGATGGTGACGCTGATATGATGTGACAGGGCTTCAAGCAGTTGTTCCTGCCAGCGTTCGGTGGCGGTTTCGCCGGAAATATCCACTGCCAGCATCCCGTAATGCTTGTCGGCATTGTTCAGCGGCAGGCGCAGACGGTGCCCGTCGTGCTGTGGCTCCCGGTGGCCGGCAGCACTGAGGTTGCAGGTGCCGCAATCGCTGTTTTCCCGGCACAGGGGGCTGATGCCGTCGGGGCTGGTGGTGGCGATGACCTGACCTTCGCTGCTCCGGGAGTCCATGAGGCAGAGGGTGCCGTTTTTCAGCCCCAGCAGATTTTCAGCATCCTTCAGCACCTCATGGAAAACGGTATGGTCCGGGGCCATGCCATGCAGGCGTGAAATGGAGCGGTACAGAAGGTCCAGTGAGCGGTTGCTGCGGGTCAGTTCGGCGGTTTTCTGCTCCACGCGGGACTCCAGGTCCTGGTACAGCTTGGCCAGGTCCTGCGCCATGAGGTTGAAGGCTTCACCGAGCTGGCCGATTTCATCCTCACCGGCCAGCGTGGTGCGTGCCGCCAGATTGCCCTGACGCAGCTGGTCGGTCAGGGCCAGCAGGTCCTTGAGCGGTGCGACCAGCAGGCTGTTGAGCAGGTAAACCGACAATGCAGCCACCAGTGCGGTGCCAATCAGGGAAACACCGAGAATCACGCGCAGTACGAAAATCTTGGCTTCCGTTGCGTCCTCGATCTGCTTGACCAGCGAGTTGATCAGGGCGACAAACGTACTCATCTCCGGTATCCGGGTGTGGAGCAGGGGCTGTTCCGGCGGGGCTTCGAGGGCCGGCCGGACCTGTTCGTACCAGTGCGTGGTGATCTGCCGGTAGGTCTGGTTGACCGGGCTGGTGGTGTCGGCAGGCAGTACCGACTGTATCAGCGGTGAAGTCAGGTCGCTCTCAAAACGGGTGATGGCGGCTGCCAGTGTGGTACGGTCCTGTTGTGTCTGCAAAGCTACCATACGCCAGCCCTGCATGCGCAGGCTGCCGGCGATATTGATGGCTGCCCCGTTGCCCTGGGCGGTATCCGCTACCATCCAGGAAACCGACAGCCCCACCAGTCCCATCAGGACAATGGCGGCCAGCATGCCACCTACCCGAATGAGCAGGGAACTCTGCAGCTTTTCCCTGTCCAGCAGGCTGAACAGACGGTGATTTGTCATTTTTTGTTTCAGGAAGTTGATCAATGCGCTGTCCTTGAGTACCGGCTCCCCCTGATTGATTATGGGTATCCCCTTACCGGAATATAACCGCTTATTGGTTATACCCCTTTTGTGCCCCGTGAGTATTTCTGGTGGTGCTGCCTGATTTTTCTGTCGATTAAACAATCGATTACAGCATACTCCTGCTACCACCAAAGTGGTAATCCGGTTTTTTGGAGCCCTGTTCCCGCAAGTGGCCGGTACTGGACCTGATGGATGGCCGCTCTAGAATGTAGCTGCTCACAAACGCTTGCACACACCTTTACTTGCCGGTTTTCCAACCATTTTCTACCGGGGGATTCAATGATGTCCACACAAAATTATAAGGCCTGGTCGGTGCTGATCATGAGTACGCTGGCTTTTACCGTCTGTTTCATGATCTGGATGATGTTTGCCGTGATCGGCATTCCCATCAAGGAGCAGCTGGGGCTGAATGAGACCGAGTTCGGGATTCTGGTGGCGACACCGGTGCTGACCGGCTCCCTGATCCGTTTGCCGCTGGGGATGTGGACTGACCGTTATGGCGGGCGCATGGTCTTTTTCATACTGATGCTGTGTACCGTGATTCCGATCTGGCTGATCAGTTATGCCACCAGCTTCTGGCAGCTGCTGGTTACCGGCCTGTTTGTCGGGGTGGCGGGCGGCTCGTTCACGGTCGGGATTGCCTATTGTGCACGCTGGTTTCCCAAAGAAAAGCAGGGCACTGCCATGGGTATTTTCGGGGCCGGCAATACCGGGGCTGCCGTGACCAAATTGCTGGCTCCCATCATTGTGGTGGGCTATGGCTGGACCATGGTGCCCAAGGTTTATGCCGTGCTGATGCTGGTGACGGCCCTGCTGTTCTGGTTTTTCACCTTCACCGACCCCGGCCACCGGAGTTCAGGCAAGGTCAGCACAAAAGACCAGTTGGCGGCCCTCAAAGACCCGCGGGTGTGGCGCTACAGCCAGTATTACTCCATTGTATTCGGAGGCTATGTGGCACTGGCCCTGTGGATGACCAAATATTATGTCAGTGAATACGGGTTCGGCCTGGAAACTGCAGCCTTTCTGGCCGCTGCTTTCAGTATCCCCGGTGGTTTGCTGCGTGCGGTGGGTGGTTTTTTCTCGGACCGTTTCGGTGCCCATACCATCACCTGGTGGGTATTGTGGGTCTCGCTGGTCTGCCTGTTTTTCCTGTCCTACCCCCAGACCAACTTCACCATCCAGACCGTTGATGGCCCGGTCAGTTTCCACATCGGCCTCAGTCCCACCCTGTTCACCATCCTGATGTTCACGCTCGGTATTGCCTTTGCCATCGGCAAGGCCTCGGTCTTCAAGTACATCTCGGATGACTACCCGGACAATATCGGGGTGGTGTCTGGCATTGTGGGCCTGGCCGGCGGGCTGGGCGGCTTCCTGATGCCGATCATGTTCGGGGCGCTGGTGGACCTGACCGGTATCCGCAGTTCCGCTTTCATGCTCATGTTCGGCATCGTCTGGGTGTCACTGATGTGGATGTATTTCACCGAGGTGCGTCCGGTCTATGCGGCACGTGAACGTGCCCGTGATGCAGCGACAGCACCCGGCCTGATGCAGTAACCAGGCTGTTATGCCCTTCGGGTCCGGTCAGTGCCGGTTCCGGGGGGCGCAAGAGAATCTGAATCTGACCTGAATCGAGGATTACCTATGGCTGATATTAAACACTGGGACGTGGAAGACAACACGTTCTGGGAACAAAGCGGAAAGAAAGTAGCCTATCGCAACCTGTGGATTTCCATTCCGGCACTGTTGTGCGGTTTTGCCGTATGGATGATGTGGGGCATCATTACCGTGCAGATGCTCAACCTCGGCTTTCCGTTCACCCAGGAGGAACTGTTTACCCTGTCGGCGATTGCCGGGATTTCCGGTGCGACCATGCGCATCCCGTCCTCCTTCTTCATTCGCCTTGCCGGGGGGCGTAATGTCATTTTCCTCACCACCGCGATGCTGCTGGCACCGGCCATCGGCACCGGCATTGTATTGCAGAACCCGGACTGGCCACTGTGGTCCTTTCAGCTTATGGCGCTGTGGTCCGGCGTGGGTGGCGGTAACTTCGCCAGTTCCATGTCCAATATCAGTACCTTTTTCCCCAAGCGCATCCAGGGGACCGCGCTGGGGCTGAATGCCGGGCTGGGCAACTTCGGTGTCACCAGCATGCAGATCATTATTCCGCTGGTCATGACGGTGGGTATTTTCGGTGCACTGGGGGGGGAGCCGATGACGCTGGTCAATGACAGCGGCTGGATTTTCGGCAAAATTGCAGCAGGCACCCAAACCTGGATTCAGAATGCCGGTTTTGCCTGGGTTCTGTCGCTGATACCGCTGGCAGTGCTGTGCTGGTTTGGCATGAACAACCTGAAACCGATCTCACCCGATACCGGCAATCCCGTTGTTGCCTTCGCCAAGGTGACCTACCTTTATACCCTGGCGTTCATCCCTTCCATCACCATTCTGTACCTGTATCTGCCGGCACCCACCGGGCTGGGACTGTTCAGCATGTGGGTGGCGGTGCCGCTGGATATTATTGCCGCATTGCTGATGATGAAGCTGGCCGCTTTCGGCTCCATGAAGGAGAATGTTGCCAAGCAGTTTGCCATTTTCAACAATAAGCACACTTGGTCATTAACCGCGTTGTATGTGGTTACTTTTGGCTCATTCATCGGCTTTTCCATGGCGCTGCCCTTGTCCATTTCGGTCATCTTCGGTGAAACCCATACCCTGGATGCTGCCACCGGGGTCTGGACACATGCCAAGAATCCGAATGGTCCCTCGGCTTTGCAATATGCCTGGATCGGCCCGTTTGTGGGTGCCCTGACCCGTCCGGTGGGGGGCTGGATTTCCGATAAGGTTGGTGGCTCCATTGTGACCCAGATCATTTCCGCGATCATGGTGGTGGCTTCGGTCTATGTGGGCTACCTGATGATGCTGGCTTACCACTCTGCCACCCCGGAGCAGTATTTCATGCCGTTCCTGGTCACTTTTATTATTGTTTTCGCTGCCTCCGGTGTGGGCAACGGCTCCACTTTCCGTACCATCGGCGTGATTTTCGACCGCCAGCAGGCCGGGCCTGTACTGGGCTGGACATCCGCCGTAGCGGCTTACGGTGCTTTTATCGCCCCGGTTGTAATCGGTGACCAGATCAAGGCGGGTGCACCCCAGAACGCCATGTATGGCTTCGCCATTTTCTATGCCCTGTGCCTGATCCTGAACTGGTGGTTCTACCTGCGTAAAGGTAGCGAAATCAGAAACCCGTAAGGCGCAGCAAGGAGACCTGAACATGAGTCATTTCATTGATCAATTGAATTTTTTCAAACGCAGCAAGGTCGCGTTCTCCGACCGGCATGGTGTCACCACCGACGAGCGTCGTGACTGGGAAGACAGCTACCGGCAGCGCTGGCAGCACGACAAAGTGGTGCGCTCCACCCATGGCGTCAACTGCACCGGCTCCTGCAGCTGGAAAATCTATGTCAAAAACGGGCTGGTCACCTGGGAAACCCAGCAGACCGACTACCCGCGTACCCGCCCGGACCTGCCCAACCACGAACCGCGCGGCTGTCCGCGGGGGGCCAGTTTTTCCTGGTATATCTACAGCGCCAACCGCCTCAAATACCCCTTGATGCGCAAGCCCCTGATGGAATTGTGGCGTATCGCGCGCCGCCAGCACCCGGATCCGGTGGATGCCTGGGAATCCATTGTGGAAAACCCGGATGCTACCCGGAAATACAAAAGCAAGCGCGGGCTGGGCGGTTTTGTGCGTTCGGACTGGGAAGAGGTCAATGAGCTGATTGCGGCGGCCAATGTCTATACCGCCAAACAATACGGGCCGGACCGTATTGTCGGTTTTTCACCGATCCCGGCCATGTCAATGGTGTCTTATGCTGCCGGGAGCCGCTACCTGTCGCTGATTGGTGGTGCGTGCATGAGCTTTTATGACTGGTATTGTGACTTGCCGCCTGCCTCGCCGATGGTGTGGGGTGAGCAGACCGATGTGCCGGAATCGGCGGACTGGTATAACAGCAGCTACATCATTGCCTGGGGTTCCAATGTGCCCCAGACCCGTACCCCGGATGCGCACTTTCTTACTGAAGTGCGCTACAAAGGCACCAAAACTGTCGCCATCACCCCGGATTATGCGGAAGTGGCCAAGCATGCGGATCAGTGGCTCAATCCAAAACAGGGTACAGATGCGGCCCTGGCGCTGGCCTTTGGCCACGTGATCCTGACGGAGTTCCACCGGGATCAGCCCCGCGAATACTTCACTGAATATGTGCGCCAGAATACCGACTGGCCCAACCTGGTGCTGCTGGAAAAGCATGATGACGGCAGCTATCAGGCTGGCCGCTTCGCCCGCGCCAGTGACTTTGTGGAGAACCTGGGGGAAGCCAATAACCCGGACTGGAAAACGGTGGCGATTGATGAGGCCAGTGGCGAGATTATTTCTCCCAATGGTTCCATCGGTTACCGCTGGGGCGAGGAAGGCAAATGGAATATCCACCAGAAAAATGCCGCCAGCCAGCAAGATGTCACGCTGCGCCTGTCACTGGTTGACCAACATGATACGTTGGTGGAGGTTTCCCTGCCTTACTTTGGGGGCGTGCCCAGCGATTATTTCCCCGGCAACCCCCTGAAGGATGTGCTCAATTATAAGTTGCCCGCCCGCAAGGTCACGCTGGCAGACGGCAGTGAGGGGTTGTTGGTCACGGTGTATGACCTGAATATGGCCAATTACGGGGTCAGTCGTGGTTTGGGTGAAGATGATTGTGCCAAGGATTTTGATGATGCCAATGCCCCTTACACCCCGGCCTGGCAGGAAGCGATTACCGGGGTATCACGTGACAAGGTGATCCGCATTGCGCGGGAATTTGCCGATACCGCCGCTAAAACCCGGGGCAAGTCCATGATTATTGTCGGGGCGGGCATGAACCACTGGTATCACATGGACATGAACTACCGGGGTTTGATTAACATGCTGGCGATGTGCGGCTGTGTCGGGCAGTCCGGTGGGGGCTGGGCACACTACGTTGGACAGGAAAAGCTCAGGCCACAAACCGGATGGCTGCCGCTGGCGTTTGCCCTGGACTGGAGCCGCCCACCCCGCCACATGAATTCCACCTCTTTCTTTTATAACCACTCCAGCCAGTGGCGCTATGAAAAGCTGGAGGTCAAGGAAATCCTGTCACCCTTGGCGGATACCAAACGCCACTCCGGCAGCCTGATTGACTATAATGTGCGCGCTGAACGCATGGGCTGGCTGCCTTCTGCCCCGCAGCTCAACACCAATCCGCTGCATATTGCCAAGGCGGCCCAACAAGCGGGGCTAAGCCCGCAGGATTACACGGTGCAGGCGCTTAAATCGGGTGAGATTGCGTTTGCGGCTGAGGACCCGGACAACCCGCAGAATTTCCCGCGCAACCTGTTTGTCTGGCGCTCCAACTTGCTGGGCTCTTCCGGCAAGGGGCATGAATACATGCTCAAGTATTTGCTGGGCACCAAAAACGGAGTGCAGGGCAAAGACCTGGGCGAGGAAGGCGGTGCACGGCCGGAAGAGGTCAAATGGCATGAGCAGGCCCCGGAAGGCAAGCTGGACCTGTTGGTGACACTGGATTTCCGTATGTCGACCACTTGCCTGCACTCCGACATTGTGTTGCCAACGGCCACCTGGTATGAGAAAGATGACCTGAACACGTCCGACATGCACCCCTTTATCCACCCGCTGACTGCTGCGGTTGACCCGGCCTGGGAGTCACGCAGTGACTGGGAAATCTACAAGGGGATTGCCAGGGCATTTTCCAGGGTTTGTGAGGGGCATCTGGGGGTGGAGACCGACCTGGTGACACTGCCCCTGCTGCATGATGCCCCTGCCGAACTGGCACAGCCCAAAGACGTCAAGGACTGGAAAAAAGGTGAGTGTGAGCTGGTTCCGGGCAAGACTGCACCGAACCTGATGGTGGTTGAGCGCAATTACCCTGAAACCTATGCCCGTTTCACCTCGGTGGGGCCTTTACTGGAAAAGCTCGGTAATGGCGGCAAGGGGATCAGCTGGAACACTGATCAGGAAGTGGCACTTCTGGGGCGGCTTAACCACCAGCACACCAGCGGTGCCAATGCGGGCCGTCCGCGCCTGGACAGTGCCATTGATGCAGCGGAAATGATTCTGTCCCTGGCTCCGGAAACCAATGGCCAGGTGGCGGTGAAAGCCTGGGATGCGCTGTCAAAGCAGACCGGTATCGACCACAAGCACCTGGCCCTGCCCAAAGAAGACGAGAAAATCCGCTTCCGGGATATTGTGACCCAGCCGCGCAAGATCATTTCCAGCCCCACCTGGTCGGGTCTGGAGGATGAACATGTGTCCTACAACGCCGGTTATACCAATGTGCATGAGCGTATTCCCTGGCGCACCCTGACCGGACGCCAGCAGTTTTACCTGGACCATGCGTGGATGCGTGATTTTGGTGAAAGCCTGTTGGTGTACCGCCCGCCGATCAATACCAAAACAGTCCAGCCATTATTGAATCAGCGCTCCAACGGCAACCCGGAGCTGGCACTGAACTGGTTGACACCACACCAGAAGTGGGGCATCCACTCCACCTATACCGACAACCTGTTGATGCTCACCCTGTCGCGGGGCGGGCCGATTGTGTGGATGAGCGAGACCGACGCCAGGACACTGGGCATTGAGGATAATGACTGGATCGACCTGTTCAACGCCAACGGTGCCATCGCAGCACGGGCGGTGGTCAGCCAGCGTGTCATGCCCGGTATGGTGATGATGTACCACGCCCAGGAAAAGATTGTGAATACCCCCGGTTCGGTGATCACCGGCAACCGGGGTGGTATCCACAACTCCGTGACCCGTGTCTGTCCGAAACCGACCCACATGATCGGGGGTTATGCACAGCAGGCTTACGGCTTCAACTACTACGGCACTGTCGGCTCCAACCGCGATGAGTTTGTCATCGTGCGCAAGATGAGCAAGGTGGAGTGGCTGGATGGTGAAGGCAATGACTACGCTCAGGAGGCTGTGCAATGAAAATCCGTTCCCAAGTCGGCATGGTGCTGAATCTGGACAAGTGCATCGGCTGTCATACCTGTTCCATTACCTGCAAAAATGTCTGGACTTCACGCGAAGGCATGGAATATGCCTGGTTCAATAATGTGGAGACCAAACCCGGTATCGGTTACCCCAAGGAGTGGGAAAACCAGGAAAAATGGAAAGGGGGCTGGCTGCGGGATGCCTCCGGCAAGATTAAGCCCCGTATCGGGGGCAAGTTCCGGGTATTGGCCAATATTTTCTCCAATCCCGACTTGCCGGCAATTGATGATTATTATGAGCCGTTTGATTTTGATTACCAACACCTGCACACCGCGCCATTAGGCGATGCCCAGCCCACCGCCCGGCCCCGTTCACTGATTTCCGGGCAACGCATGGACAAGATCGAGTGGGGGCCGAACTGGGAAGAAATTCTCGGCGGTGAGTTTGCCAAGCGTCGCCAGGACAGGAACTTCGACCAGGTGCAGGCCGATATTTATGGTGAGTTTGAAAACACCTTCATGTTCACCCTGCCGCGTTTGTGCGAGCACTGCCTGAACCCGACTTGTGTGGCTTCCTGTCCCAGTGGCGCGATCTACAAGCGTGAAGAAGACGGCATTGTATTGATTGATCAGGACAAATGCCGGGGCTGGCGGATGTGTGTCAGCGGCTGTCCGTACAAGAAAATTTACTACAACTGGAAATCCGGCAAGTCCGAAAAATGCATTTTCTGTTACCCGCGGATTGAATCCGGTATGCCGACGGTGTGCTCCGAGACCTGTGTCGGGCGCATCCGTTATCTGGGGGTATTGTTATACGATGCGGATCAGATTGAAGCCGCCGCCTCCACGGCCAATGTGCAGGATTTGTACGAAAAGCAGCGTGAAGTCTTCCTGGACCCGTTTGACCCCAGGGTGATTGAGCAGGCCCGCAAGGATGGTATTCCCGACAATGTGCTGAAGGCGGCACAGGAGTCTCCGGTCTGGAAGCTGGCGATGGATTGGGAGCTGGCGCTGCCGCTGCACCCGGAATACCGTACCCTGCCGATGGTGTGGTATGTCCCGCCGTTGTCACCCATTCAGTCTGCCTTTGAAGCGGAACAGATCGGCTCGGAAGGGGTGTTGCCGGATGTGGACAGCCTGCGCATCCCGCTGCGTTATCTGGCCAACCTGCTGGCGGCCGGGGATGAAAAGCCGGTAGCACGGGCACTTAAACGTTTGATGGCGATGCGTCATTTCATGCGCGCAGAAACCGTGGAAGGTGAGCATGATACCCGTGCCCTGGAGCAGGTGGGCCTGAGTGAGGCACAGGCACGGGAAATGTACCGTTATCTGGCCATCGCCAATATTGAAGACCGCTATGTGATCCCGACCAGCCACCGTGAACTGGCGCACGATGCCTTCCCGGAACGGGGTGGCTGTGGCTTCAGTTTCGGTGACGGCTGTGGCAACAGCAACGGCAAGAGTGACTTTAACCTGTTCGGGGGCCGCAAACAGACCGTGACCATGGTTAAGAAGATCGAATTCGTCAAGCAGGAGGCGCACCATGAGTAGTCCTGCCAGAGTCCGCCCCGGCCTGCACAGTCTGGTCGTGATTGCGCGGCTGCTGGATTATCCCTCTCGGGATTTACAGGAAGCGGCCCCGGCCATGCTGGAGGTGATCCGTACTGAAACCCGCCTGCCACAGGCACAGCGAACGGCATTAATGCAGTTTGTCCGTCAGTTGGCGGATGCAGATTTGTTGGCCGTACAGGCGGATTATGTGGATACCTTTGACCGGGGGCGTTCACTGTCTTTGCTGCTGTTTGAACACGTGCATGGTGAATCCCGTGCTCGTGGGCAGGCGATGGTTGATTTGCTCCAGCAATACCGGGCGGTCGGGTTGGAGCTGGATGCCCGTGAGTTGCCGGATTATATCCCGCTGTATCTGGAATACCTGTCCACCCGTACGGAGGATGAGGCGGCCCAGGGCTTGGGGGATGTCCACCCGATTCTGGCGCTGTTGTCAGCGCGTTTGCAGGAGCGCGATAATAACTACCACCTGCTGTTTGATGCCCTGCTGGGGATGATTGATATCCAGCCGGATATGGCCGGTTTGCGGGAGCAGGCGGCAGCGGAAGCCCGTGACGATACCCCTGCCGCGATGGATGCGGTCTGGGAAGAGGAAATGGTCAACTTTGTCGAAGACAAGGGGGCGTCCTGCCCCAGTCAAATGCCACGCCAGTCAAACACCCATACCCTGCATTTTCAGGAGAAAATCCATGTCACATCTTGATACCTTGTTATTCGGTTTGTATCCCTATCTGGCTGGCAGTGTGTTCCTGATTGGCAGCTGGCTGCGTTATGACCAGGCACAATATACCTGGCGTGCCGGCTCCAGCCAGATGCTCAGCAACCACAATATGCGCTGGGCCAGCAATTTGTTCCATGTCGGAATTCTGGTGATCTTTTTCGGTCATCTGGTCGGCTTGCTGACCCCGCACTGGGCGTATGACTGGCTGATGACGGCGGGCACCAAGCAGGTGCTGGCAATTCTGGTCGGTGGCATTGCCGGGGTGGCTTGCTGGATAGGTGCTTTCATACTGTTCAAGCGCCGCCTGCAAAACCCTCGGGTACGTGCCAGCGGCTCCACCATGGACCTGGTGATTATCGGTATCCTGTTGCTGCAGGTGACCCTGGGGCTGCTCACCATTATCCCGACTCTGGGGCATCTGGATGGCAGCAACATGCTGAAGCTGGCGGCCTGGGCACAAGCCGTTGTCTTCTTCCAGGGTGGTGCTGCAGCTTATCTGGCCGATGTCGGGCTGATTTTCAAGCTGCACATCTTTCTGGGGCTGACCATTTTCCTGTTATTCCCGTTCAGCCGCCTGGTACACATCTGGAGTGTGCCGCTGCAATACCTGGGGCGTAATTACCAGGTTGTGCGCCAGCGCAATTGACGGGGGACAATATTATGGAGATCGGTGTTTATACCCCACCTGCAGAACCCGCAGCAGCACAGGCGGCTATTCCTCCCGTGCCCTCCGATGGCCATGATTCGGCCATCCGGGTGGGTAGTGTCGTCATACCGGAAGAAGCCATTGCGCAGGAGTTGCAATATCACCCGGCAGAAACGATGGAGGCTGCCTGGCAGGCAGCAGCCACCAGCCTAGTGATCCGTGAACTGCTGGCACAGCGTGCTGCCAGTCTGGGTGTTCAGGCTGGCAGTGAGGAAGAGCGGACAGCGCTGTTGCTGGAACGGGAGTTGCCGGTGGCTGAGCCGGGTGAGGCACAGTGCCGGCATTATTTCAGCAATAACCGCCAGCGTTTCCAGACACCCGCGTTACTGGCCGTCAGCCATATCCTGTTACCCGCCGCTGCGGATGACCTGCCACAGCGGGATGCCCAGCGTGAATTGGCCCGGTCTTTACTGGCACAGTTACAGGATACACCCGACAGCTTTGCCGCACTGGCACGCCAGCACTCAGCCTGCCCCTCTGCCGGGCAGGGCGGCAGTCTGGGGCAGTTGTCGAAAGGTCAGACCGTGGCCGAGTTTGAGCAGGTGGTCTGGAGTCTGCCAGCAGGTTTGTGTGATTTTCCGGTAGAAACCCGGTTTGGGTTTCATCTGGTGCGCGTTGACCAGCGTGTGGAGGGCAAGCCACTGGATTACCCCCAAGTGAGCGGGCACATCCGCCGCTACCTGCACGAGCAGGCAACCCGTACCGCGCTCAACCATTATCTGCAACGGTTGAGTGCTGATATTGGGGTGGAGGGAATGGTATTGGCGGCGGCTGATTAACACCCCGGCCCCGCCCGCGCCTCCCGATTTGCTGTTTGGGGCCACCTGCGTGAGCCCCGGGCAGGTTTGGTGGAACAAGCCGTTGTTGTGTGCATTGGCTGGCCTGGGAGGCAAACTCCCCATGCGCCGTTTGGCGCAGGCTGTCGCACGGTTTCAGGAGCGGCTTCCTCCTGTTAATGGCTCCTTTGTACTGGATTCACCAGGCCAGTAATAACTGTCCGGCAGGGGGCGTGCACCGAAAATGGCCTGACCGACACGCACGGTGGTGGCACCTTCTTCAATGGCAATTTCAAAGTCACCGGACATACCCATCGACAACTCATCAAGCACAATACCTGCGGGGGCACCTTGGCGTAATTGGTCACGCAGGTGACGCAGCCGTACAAAACACTGGCGCACCTGTTCGGCCTCGCTGGAAAAAAGCGCCAGCGTCATCAGCCCGCGCACCTGCAACGCCGGAAATGCCAGTAGTGCCTGAAGGAAAGCAGCTGCATCTTCGGGTGCCAGGCCATACTTGCTGGATTCGCCGGAGGTGTTGACCTGCACAAGCACATCAAGCGAACGGCCCTCCACCTGCAGACGACGTTCCAGCGCCTCGGCCACCCGCAGGCTGTCCAGTGCCTGGAACTCGCTGGCAAAACGTGCCACCAGCCTGGCCTTATTGGTCTGCAAGTGGCCGATGACCGACCATTGCAGGTCGGCCAGGTCCTGCATCGCCTCCCATTTATGGTAGGCTTCCTGAACCTTGTTTTCGCCCAGTATGCGGCAACCGGCGGCATACGCCAGGCGCAAACTGGCCTCGGGTTTGGTTTTGCTGACCGGTAGCAGCCGGACTTCAGCGGGGTCACGCCCGGCACGGTGGCAGGCAGCATTGATGCGTGCTTTTACAGCGGCCAGGTTGTGCCGGAAATTGTCGATGGTGGTGGCCTCGGGATAGAGGCCGTGCTGGTCATGGCCGGTTTGTGTAGCGTCTGTCGCTACAGGATGACCTGATGTTTGATAAATTTTACTCATAATCTGTTCACGCAATTCTGGCCCACAACATAAAACCCGGACCCTCAAACTGACCGCAGCCGGTGCCACGCCCGGTTCCTTTGCCGCCAAACACGAAACTGCCGGAGCGGGCGCTGGCTTCAAAGGCTTTCAGGGCATTAACGGGGAAAATTTCATGCAGCTTAAGTATATACCGTGTTGACGGTGGTACGTGGCCGGTTAACAGTCTGTGCGCTGATGAGGCAAGACAGATGCAGGATTTTGATGTGTTTTTGGGGTGTTTCCCCGTTACGGAACCGGGCTTGCAGGCCATCAGTGATGACCCGCAGCATAAAACTGTGCAGCTTCTTCAGCCCGGTAAAACCGGCAGGGCAGCAGGAAAAAACCCTGCTACCCTGATCTGTTGGATTATTTACTCACAGACCGGTGGTTCAGTCGCTCTGTGCATCCATTTCCGTGGCGGTAAAGCCCGGCATGCGTGCCGTCATAATGGCATCGGTGAATGTAGCACTCGGGCGCATGACTGCCTTGGTTTTTTCAGAATCAGCGAAGAAATAACCGCCAATATCCACCGGCTGGCCCTGCACACTGTTGAGTTCGGCCAGGATTTTCGCTTCATTGTCCGCCAGCACCTTGGCCAGTTTGCCGAAATGGGCGGCCATTTCCGGCTCTTCGGTCTGCCGGGCCAGTGCCTGGGCCCAGTACAGTGCCAGATAGAAGTGGCTGCCGCGTGTATCCAGCTCACCGGTTCGTGGTTTCGGTGACTTGTCGTCCAGCAGCACATTGCCGATGGCCTCGTCCAGCGTTTCCGCCAGCACCTTGGCCTTGTTGCTGCCATACTGTCTGGCCACCTGCTCGAAGGATACCGTCAGTGCCAGAAACTCACCCAGGGAATCCCAGCTCAGGTGGTTTTCTTCCAGCAATTGCTTCACCAGCACGGGTGCGGTACCGCCAGCGCCGGTTTCATACAGACCACCGCCTTTCATCAGCGGCACCACCGACAGCATTTTGGCGCTGGTGCCCACTTCCATGATCGGGAACAGGTCAGTCAGGTAATCGCGCAGGATATTGCCGGTCACGGAAATCGTACTCTTGCCGCGAATAATGCGCTCCAGGCTGAAACGCATACCGCGCAAGGGTGACATGATACTGATATCGACACCGTTCAGGTCATGATCCTTCAGGCAGGTTTTGACCTTCTTGATTAATTCATATTCATGCGGGCGGTACTCATCCAGCCAGAATACTGCCGGCAGTCTGGATTCACGTGCCCGCCTGACCGCCAGTGCCACCCAGTCACGTACCGGCAGATCCTTGGTCTGACACATGCGCCAGATGTCGCCGGCTTCCACATTCTGTTCGATCAGCACCTTGCCCTGGTCATCGACAATACGCGCCATGCCGTCTTCCGGAATCTCGAAAGTTTTGTCATGCGAGCCGTATTCTTCCGCCTTCTGCGCCATCAGGCCGACATTGGGCACCGTACCCAGGGTCTTGGGGTCAAACGAGCCATTGGTTTTACAGAAGTTGATCATCTCCTGATAGATGCGCGCAAAGGTACTTTCCGGCATAACCGCCTTGGTGTCTTTCAACTGGCCCGATGCACCGTACATCTTGCCACCGTTGCGGATCATGGCTGGCATGGAGGCGTCTACAATCACGTGATTCGGGGAGTGCAGGTTGGAAATGCCTTTGGCCGAATCCACCATCGCCAGTTCCGGGCGGTGTTCATAGCAGGCGTGAATGTCGCGCTCGATTTCCTCCCGCAGCGAGGTCGGCAATGTGGCAATCTTTTCATACACACTGCTCATGCCGTTGTTCGGATTGACGCCCAGCTCCTTGAACAGCGCGCCATGCTTGTCGAACAGTTCTTTATAGAAAATTTTCACGCAGTGGCCGAATACAATCGGGTGCGAGACCTTCATCATGGTGGCTTTCACATGCAGCGAGAACATGACGCCGGTCTTTTTTGCATCTTCGATCTGCTGTTCATAAAATTCGCACAGGGCTTTCTTGCTCATGAACATGCTGTCGATGATTTCACCTTCCAGCAGGGATACCCTGGGCTTGAGCACGATGGTTTTGCCGCTGTTGGTCAAAAGCTCCATGCTGACATCGCAGGCGCGATCCAGGGTCAGGCATTTTTCGCTGTGATAGAAATCACCGGTTTTCATGTGTGAGACATGGGTCCGGGAGGCCGGGCTCCATTCCTTCATCTCATGCGGATAGGTCTGTGCGTAACGCTTCACGGCAGCCGGCACACGGCGGTCCGAATTGCCTTCCCGCAACACCGGGTTGACCGCACTCCCCAGTACTTTGGAATAACGGCGCAGAATGTCTTTGTCGGCTTCACTCTGCGGGTCTTCGGGATAATCCGGCAACGGGTAGCCCGCAGCCTGGAGCTCCTTGATGGTGGCTATCAGTTGTGGCACGGATGCACTGATATTGGGCAGCTTGACGATATTGCTGTCCGGCTCCTGCGTCAGTTGCGCCAGCACGCCCAGATCATCAGAAACCTGCTGCTCCGGTGTCAGGTAGTCCGTGAACTCTGCCAGGGTGCGTGCAGGCAGGGATAAGTCGTTTTTGGCAATTTCGATGCCGGCCCCCGATGCAAAAGTGCGGATGATCGGCAACAGGGAACAGGTCGCCAGCAGCGGTGCCTCATCCGTCAGCGTGTAAATTACCTTTGGTGTTTTACTGGTCATGTCAAAGATTCCTGAATGGTCAGATTGCTGACAATCACCTGTAAATCCCCCCTGACAGGCATCAAAATGCCAAAAGGCTGCAAAAACGGCGTTCCAGCCTGAAGTGGATTTACAGAGCCTGCATATTATGGTTTTTCGTAAGTCTACCTGCTCTTTCCGGTGCTGCATAGTTAAACGCGGCCTGAATGCTCAAATCCGAATTGTCGACAAAACAAAAATCCCGTCAGGACAGATTGCACCGGTTTGTCATGCCTGCCGACGGCTTTCCGGCATGGCGGAATACCGTGCCCGGCGGCCGGAGAGCCGCTGGTATGGTCGTAAAAATATCAGTTGACAAATCAACTTAAAAAACTTAAATATATTGAGTTGATTTATCAACTAACTATGGAGGCTGACCGGGAGTACCTGACCGGCCAGAAAACACACTGAGGAGTCAAAGCAATGATTGAAACGACAGGGTTGATTGAAGGCCATCGTCGCATATCGCCCCCGAAGGGTGTCCCGAGCTGGGATATGGACCCGTATGATGAGGCGGTTCTGCGCTCGCCCCATGCCTATTACCGTGAGCTGAGGCGGCTTGGCGATGTGGTTTACCTGCCAAAATACAGCGTGTTTGCGGTGGGTCGCTACGAGGTGACGCGCACCGTGTTCAGTGATCATCAGCATTTCGTGTCTTCCCGTGGTGTGGGGCTGGATGATTTCAAAATCGCCAAACCCTGGCGCGAGCCGTCCATCATTCTGGAAGCAGACCCGCCGGAACACACCCGAACACGCAAGGTGATGGCCAGGGCTTTATCACCCCGGTCGGTGAAGAATCTCGAAAACCTGTTTCTGCAGGTGGCTGAAGCCCTGGTGGATGAAGTGATTGCCAAAGGGGCGATTGACGGGGTGGCGGAACTGGCCGAACTTTTTCCCACCAGGGTATTTCCGCTGGCTGTCGGCATGAAAGATGCCAATACCCGCTATCTGGTCGATTACGGAGCCATGGTGTTCAACGCCGGCGGGCCGGATAACGCCCTGCGGCGCAGGGGCATGCAGTTGGCAGGTGAGATTGTCCCCTGGATTACTACGGCCTGTACGCGGGAGCGGCTTGAGGATGAGGGGCTGGGTGCCATGATATACCAGGCTGCCGATGCCGATGACATCAGCGTGAAAGAGGCAGCCATGCTGGTGCGTTCGTTTCTCTCGGCGGGTGTGGATACCACGGTGACTGGTATTGGCAATGCATTGTGGTGCTTTGCGCAGTTTCCCGATCAGTGGGAAAAGCTCAAGGCTGACCATAGCCTGCTGCGCCCTGCCTTTGAGGAAGTGCTGCGCCTGACTTCACCGGTGCATACGTTTGCCCGTACCGCCGGCTGTGATACTGAAATTGCCGGCATGCCCGTGGAGGAGGGCAGCAAGGTGCTCTGTGTGCTGGGGTCGGCCAATCTGGACCCGGACAAATGGGCTGATCCTGATCGCTTTGATATTGAACGCCGCCCGGTTGGACACATGGCTTTCGGTGCCGGAATTCACGGCTGTGTCGGCCAGAACCTGGCACGGGGTGAGCTGCAGGCGCTGCTAAGTGTCATGTTGCAGAAAATTGACCGCATCGAACTGGCGGGTGAGGCGGTCTGGCGTCCGAATAATGGTATCCATGCACTTGACAGACTTCCCCTGCGAATCATCCCGAAATAAGGAGTTTTCCAATGCCCAAGGTAAATTTTATCGCTGCCGATGGCAGTACCACCTGCTGTTCTGCTCAGGTTGGCGATACGGTCATGCAAACGGCAATGGCCCATGGCATCGATGATATTGTGGCCGAGTGTGGCGGTTCCATGATGTGTGCCACCTGCCATTGCTACGTGGACGAAGCCTGGCAGGCCAAAACCGGCCCACGCGTGGATGGTGAGGATGATCTGCTGGAATGCGCCAGTAGTGAGGTGCGGCCCGCTTCACGCCTGTCCTGCCAGATCAGGCTGACTCCGGAACTGGACGGGCTGGTGGTACATTTGCCTGCGTCACAGCAGTAAGCCTGCTGCCGATGCTGCCGATATCGTGCTGTTTGCCAAGCCGGTATGATTGCGGTATCGGCAGCCGTCCGGGGGTGAGAGGCAGTACCGGGACGGTGTTGCCTCCACTTCAATGCCATTTGGCACCTGTGCTATGCTGAAATGACAGCGGGTGAATGTTTTCAGGACAGGCAGACAGGGATTAATGGCACGCAATATGAAGTTGGATAAACAAAAACAAAGGCTCTCCAGTCCGGTCACCCTGCGCGATGATGTCACCATTCTCGATATCGATCACTACGCCCCCTTTCTGCTGAACGCGGTCAGCAATGCCTGGCAGCGCAAAACCTCGACCATCTACCGTGAGCAGTTCAACCTCGGCATCACTGACTGGCGGGTGCTCTCCATGCTCAATATCGAGCCTCAAATCACGGCCAACCGTATCTGTGAAGTGATCCATCTGGACAAGGCAGCGGTCAGCCGCTCACTGCGCTGCCTGAGCGAACGTGAGCTGGTCACTTTTGAAACCGCTTCGCCGACGGACCCGAGAAAACGCTGCTGGTGCCTGTCGAGTCGGGGTTTGCAGGTTCACGATGCATTGCTGGGGCAGGCACTGGCGAGTGAAAGTGCACTGGTCAGCGATATTGATCCGCACGAGCTGGAAACCTTTTACCGCGTCATGCGGCAGATGTTGGCCAATCTGTCCGGATAAGCTGTGGTGGGGCGGGAAAATTCCCTTCGGGGCGGGAGGCCGGGAGTCCGAGGCTGGCATTCAGGCGGCAAGCTTTGTATCCTTCCCGTTTTCATTAACACAGCCCTGGAAGCTTGATGAGCACCATGCAGGAACTCTACAACCACAAAACCCTTGAGCCTCTGGTCCAGACGTTCTGGAATGAAAACCGGACCTTTATCGTGACCGAGGATCCGGAGAAGGAAAAGTACTACTGCCTGTCCATGTTTCCGTATCCCAGTGGCGTGCTGCACATGGGCCATGTCCGGAATTACACCATCGGCGATGTGATCGCCCGCTTCCAGCGCATGCAGGGCAGGAATGTGCTGCAACCCATGGGCTGGGATGCCTTTGGTCTTCCCGCCGAGAATGCCGCAATCAAGAATAAGGTACCGCCTGCCGAGTGGACCTATTCCAATATTGACTACATGCGCCGTCAGCTCAAGAGCATGGGGCTGGGGATTGACTGGTCGCGTGAAATCGCCACCTGCCGCCCGGAGTATTATCGCTGGGAGCAGTGGTTTTTTACCCAGCTGTATGAAAAGGGGCTGGTTTACCGCAAGAAGTCCACAGTCAACTGGGACCCGGTGGACCAGACCGTGCTGGCCAACGAGCAGGTCATTGACGGACGGGGCTGGCGTTCCGGTGCCCTGGTGGAACAGCGCGAGATTGACCAGTGGTTCCTGAAAATCACCGCTTATGCGGATGAGCTGCTGAATGAGCTGGGGCGTCTGCCGGGCTGGCCGCAGCAGGTGCGTACCATGCAGGAAAACTGGATCGGGCGCTCCGAGGGGGTGGAACTGCAGTTCGGGCTCAAGGGCCGTTCCGGGACCCTGACCGTGTTCACTACCCGGCCCGATACCCTGATGGGCGTCAGTTACATGGGACTGGCACCCCAGCATCCGCTGGCTCAGGAGGCAGCAGCCCACAATCCGGCCCTGGCGGCCTTTATCGAGGCATGCCGACAGAACCGCACTTCGGAAGCCGAGATGGCAACCATGGAAAAGCAGGGCATGGCTACCGGGCTTTATGCGATTCATCCACTCACGGGGCAGGAAATTCCGGTCTGGGTTGCCAACTTTGTACTCATGGCCTATGGCTCGGGCGCAATCATGGCGGTACCGGGGCATGACCAGCGTGATTGGGAGTTTGCCAGCAAATACCAGCTGCCGATTATCCAGGTCATTGCACCGGCAAGCGAGGATGAAACGGTGGATGTGGGCGTGGCGGCCCATACCGAAAAAGGCGTGCTGGTCAATTCCGGGGCATTCAATGGTCTGAGTTCCGATGAGGCGTTTGATGCCATTGCCGACCTGCTGGTTGAGCAGGGCAAGGGCGTGCGTCAGGTCAACTATCGCCTGCGTGACTGGGGGGTTTCGCGCCAGCGCTACTGGGGTTGCCCGATTCCGATGATTTATTGTGATGACTGCGGGGTGGTGCCGGTCCCGGATCAGGATTTACCGGTGGTTCTGCCTGAAAAGGTCGTCTTTGATGAAACCGGCGGCTCACCGCTCAAAAAGATGCCGGCATTTTATGAAACCGAGTGCCCCGGCTGTGGCAAGCCGGCCCGGCGTGAGACCGATACCTTTGATACCTTTTTTGAATCTTCCTGGTATTTCGCCCGCTACGCCTGCCGGGATAATGATGATGCCATGCTGGATGCGCGTGCCAATTACTGGCTGCCGGTCGATCAGTATATCGGGGGAATCGAGCATGCCATCCTGCATCTTTTATATGCGCGCTTTTTCCACAAGCTGATGCGTGATGCCGAGCTGCTGGATTCCGATGAGCCGTTCACCAACCTGCTGACCCAGGGCATGGTACTGGCAGATACCTTCTACCGTGACGGGGAGCAGGGTGGCCAAAGCTGGTACCCGCCCACCGGGGTTGAAGTACAGCGTGATGACAAGGGCCGCATTCTGGGGGCGACCCTGCTGGAGGACGGGCTGCCGGTCACGCCGGGCGGGATGAGCAAAATGTCCAAGTCCAGAAACAACGGTGTCGATCCGCAGGCGATGATCGAGAGATACGGAGCGGACACCCTGCGCCTGTTTGCCATGTTTGCGGCACCGCCGGACCAGAGCATGGAGTGGTCGGATTCCGGCGTGGAAGGGGCGCAGCGTTTCATCAAGCGCTTGTGGAAGCAGGTGTTTGAACACGTGGCCGCCGGGAATGTGATGACCCGCCAGGGGCTGGACCGGCTGGAGCGTCCGCAGCGGGTCATGCGGCGCAAGCTGCACCAGACCGTGCGCAAGGTGACGGATGACATGAGTCGTCGCCATACCTTCAATACCGCGATTGCGGCCAATATGGAGCTGCTGAACGAGCTGGCCCGCTTTGAGGATGAGAGCGACATCGGGCGCTCCATCCGTCAGGAAACCCTGGAGCATATTGTGTTGATGCTGTCACCGGTCATACCGCATGCCTGCCATGCCTTGTGGCGCGCTTTGGGGAAAACGGATGCCGTGGTCGACTGCCCTTGGCCGGACGTGGATGAAAGCGCACTGGTACAGCGGACGCTGGAGCTGATTGTGCAGGTCAACGGCAAGGTACGCGGCAAGGTTCAGGTTGAAGCCGGGGCCGAGGATGAGGCGGTGCGTGAGGCGGCACTGGCCAATGACAATGTGCAGCGTTTTCTGGAAGGTAAAACCGTGGACAAGGTTATCGTGGTCCGGGGGCGTCTGGTCAATATCGTGGTGCAGTGATCATGCCGCAGTGCCTGAGGCCGTTGCTGCGTTTGCTGTCACTGCTGATGCTGTCGGCCCTGCTGGCGGCCTGCAGCGGTTTTCAGCTGCGTCAGCCCGGTTCCGTGACCGAAACGCCGTTACAGGGGCTGGCCGTTTTTATCGATCCGGCCCGGATGCCGGATCCGGCGTTTATTGTGCCACTTGAGGTTGCCCTGCGTGATGATGGGGCACACCTGTTGTCAAAGGCGGCGGCTGGTGCGGTGATTATCGGGGTTGACCGGCTGGAGCAGGATAAAACCGTGTCCGGCTATTCGGCCCTGCGTCAGGTCAAGGAGTTTAATCATTATATTGAAGTGACCTTTCATGCCAGCCGCAAGGTCGGGGATGCCGAGCCGGAACGGGTCGAGGACCGGGTGCGTGCCGAGCGCACCCAGCTGTATGACAGTCGTTATGTGCTGGGAGTGGCCGAGGAGGAGCGCAGTATCAGAAGGGCGCTGCGTGAAGAGGTGGCGCGTCTGCTGGTATTGCGTTTGCGCCGCCTGATGAACCGAAGTCCACCGGCAGGACTTCCAGCCCCGGCTGGAAGCTGATCCAGGCCAGTCCGGCTCCCAGCAGGATGCCCATCAGCACATCACTGGGGTAATGCAGTCCCAATATCACCCGCGACAGAGCGACCAGGATTGTGAACGGAATCACCAGCAGTGCCCATTCCGGATAATAATGCAGCAGAACCATGCTGAACCCTACGGCATGCAGGGTATGACCGGAGGGGAAGCTGAACGGGTCCAGTGCCGTGACATTCTGAAAAATGTCATTGTGGTAGCCGTAAGGGCGTACCCGTCCGGTCGAGGTTTTGAGCCATTTGTAAATCAGCACGCCCATCAGTCCGACCAGCGCCATGTGCAGGGAGACCAGAATGGCCGGCAGGCCATGGACCAGTGGCAAAACCAGCATCAGGACATACCAGAATACACCATTTCCAAGCCGGCTGATGACCGCAAAGAAACGGCTGAGTGGCAAGCGGTGATTGATGCGGTTGAACAGGAGGCAGAGCGGAATTTCATGGGCATTCAGTTGGTGTAGCAGTTTCATGCCGTACCTCATTGAGCAGGTTGCGAACGGTGGTGTCGAACTGACGGATGACTTTTTCCCAGCCCAGCCCGGTCGCCGTGTGTCTGGCCATGCTACCAATGGCACGGCAGCGCTCACGATCCAGTGATAGTTCCAGGGCTGACGCGATGAAGGCGTCAGGATCGGCAAACGGTACGCTGATGCCGTTGACCGTGTTGTGGATATGTTCCCGTGCCGCTGCATAGTCGAAGGTGACGACCGGCAGGCCCGAAGCCATGGCCTCCAGGATCACGTTACCGAAGGTTTCCGTGGTACTGGGATAAAGGAACAGATCGGCACTGGCATAATACTGTGCCAGTGCCCTGCCGGTCTGCATGCCGACGAAGTGACAGTCCGGGTGCTGTTTTTGCAGTCGTGTCCGCTCCGGGCCATCACCTGCCAGCAGGAAGCGGGCCTCGGGGGTTTGCTGCTGGATGGCCCGGAAAGCCTTGAAGGCCAGGTCCAGATTTTTTTCCTGTGCCATGCGGCTGACCAGCAGGACCAGCAACTGTTCATCCCGGATGCCATGGCCGTGCCGCAGGGCCGGGGAGCGGTGCCCCGGATGAAACTGTTGCGTATCAATACCGCGAGTCAACAACCCCAGGCGTTCGTAACCGTTTTGCTGCAGCTCTGCGCGCAGGCTGTTGGTCGGGACCAGAGTGAGCCGGGTCTGGTTGTGCAGGTGGCGCAGATAGGCACGAATGAGCCGGAACAGGCACGGGTAGTGATAATGACGGCTGTATTGATCGAAATTGGTGTGGAAGTCGCTGATCAGCGGGATGCCGAGCTTGCGTGCGGCCTTTATGGCCGAATACCCGAGCGGTCCTTCGGTAACAATCTGTACCAGATCCGGGCGGTTGCGGCTCCAGCGCCGCTTGAGGGTGAAGTATTGGGGATGGCCCAGCTGGACTTCGGGATAAAAGGGCAGGCGCAGGCCATTGACCAGATGCTGCTCCAGTTTCAATGCATTCCTGGTGACTGATGGCATTTCTCCGGTCTGCTCCGGACGTATCAGCTCAATGTGATAGGCACCGGATTCCAGCAACCCCTGCACCAGCCGGTGGATGGTATGAGCTACGCCATTGATCCCCGGTGGCCATGTTTCGGTAATGATGGCCAGATGGATGGGGACAGGGGGGCTGGCCAAGGGTGTTTCAGTACTCACGCTGTAACGATCAATGATGAGTGGATTGCTGTTGTTGCCATTCTGCAACCGTAATGCTGCAATTCGGTGACGCTGACATGAAGGTTTTGTTGCATTGCCGGCGCAATATCATGGCTTGTCACGGGACGGAGCGGGTGGGAAGATACCGGTTCAGATTATTGAGAGGAGCCATCAGTGCAATGACAACCAAGATTTACCTGCCTGAAAGCGAGATGCCGACCCACTGGTACAATGTGGCGGCGGACATGCCCAATGCACCGGCACCGTATCTGGGGCCGGATGGCAAGCCGGTTCCGCCCGAAGCCATGCTGGCCATCTTTCCGGAAACGCTGGTCATGCAGGAAATGAGCAGCGAGCGCTGGATTGAAATTCCGGCAGCAGTGCGCGAGGCATTGACGCTGTGGCGGCCCTCTCCCCTGTACCGTGCCCGCCGGCTGGAGCAGCTGCTCAAGACCCCGGCAAAAATCTACTACAAGAACGAGGCGGTGAGTCCTGCCGGTTCACACAAGCCCAATACTGCGGTGGCTCAGGCCTATTATAACCGCGAGGCCGGTATCCGCCGCCTGTCCACCGAAACCGGCGCCGGACAGTGGGGCAGTTCGCTGGCGCTGGCCGGGCAGATGTTCGGGCTGGATGTGCGCGTCTACATGGTCAAGGTCAGCTATGAGCAGAAGCCTTACCGCCGTTCCATGATGCAGACTTGGGGAGCGGAGGTATTCGCCAGCCCCACCGACATGACCGAATCCGGGCGCAAGGTGCTGGCTGTTGATCCGGATTCCCCCGGCTCGCTCGGTATCGCCATTTCTGAAGCCGTGGAGGAGGCTGCCAGCCGTACCGATACCAATTACGCCCTGGGTTCGGTCCTCAACCATGTGCTGCTGCATCAGACCATCATCGGGCTGGAGGCGCGCAGGCAGCTGGAGCTGGCCGGTGATTATCCAGACATGATTTTCGCACCCTGTGGCGGTGGTTCCAATTTTGGCGGGTTGGCGTTCCCGTTCTTCGCTGACAAGGCTGCCGGTAAAGACGTTCGGCTGATTGCGGTGGAACCGACCTCCTGTCCGACCCTGACCAAGGGGGTCTATGCCTATGATTTCGGCGATACGGCCGGATTGACGCCAATGATGAAGATGTACACCCTCGGCCATGATTTCATGCCCCCCGGCATCCATGCGGGCGGGTTGCGTTATCACGGTGAGTCCGCACTGGTGAGTCAGCTTTACCATGAGGGCCTGATTGAGGCCACGGCGGTTGCACAGCTGGACACTTTTGCTGCGGGAGTCCTGTTTGCTCAAAGTGAAGGTATCATCCCGGCACCGGAATCCTGCCATGCTGTGGCGGCGGCCATCCGTGCAGCCCGTGAGTGTGCACAGACCGGGGAGCCTAAAACCCTGCTCTTCAACCTGTCTGGTCATGGGCACTTTGACATGGCCGCCTATGATCGTTATCTCAAGGGAGAACTGACCGATTACGATTATCCGGAGTCGGCCATTCAGGCGTCACTGGCACACCTGCCGAAAGTTGGCTGATTCCCGTACCGAAAAGAAAGACCGAAGGAGGAAAACCATGCAAGACCCGCGTTTTGAACTGCAACTGCCCCCCGCACCGGCGGGCATGGATGCATCCGAATGGGAGGCGCGGCTGGAGCTGGCTGCTACTTACCGTCTGGTGGATTATTATGGCTGGACCAGCGTGGTTTATAACCACATTACCCTGCGTGTTCCCGGTACGGAGCATTTCCTGATTAATCCGTTCGGGCTGCGCTATGATGAAATCCGCGCATCCGATCTGGTGCGCATTGATCTGGATGGCAATCAGGTAGGCAGCAATTCCGGAAACTGGCCGGTCAACCGTGCCGGCTTCGTGATCCACTCAGCCATCCATGCGGCCCGTGCCCAGGACCTGCACTGTGTCATCCACACCCATGAGCCGATTTCCCAATCGCTGTGTGCGCTGGATGCACCGTTCGTCCCCGTGACCCAGGAGGGCTGCCAGTTCCATGAGCGGGTGGGTTACCACGATTTCCGCGGCATTGTGCTGGACGAGATGGAAAAGGCCATGCTGGTGGAGGCGCTGGGCAGCCGTAACCATACCCTGGTGCTGAGAAACCACGGCCTGATTACCGCCGGTCCCAGCTGTACCTGGGCTTTTGTGCGCCACAAGGACTTTATCCGCAATGCGGATGTGCAGCTGCGTGCACTGGCTGCCGGCCAGTTGCATCCGATTGAACCGGCGGTCATGGCCCATACCCGTGAGCAGTTTGAAGGTGGAGCCGCACAGGCCGGAGCCAAGGTGCGCCATCCGGAGTGGCCGGCGCTGCTGCGGCTGGTGGACCAGCTTGACCCGACCTGGAAAAGCTGAAGAAGCGGAACCTGTCGGACGGGGGCCGGCCTGACTGGCCCCTTGTACGGTGGTGATCGGGTCCGCCGTGACATTGGTGTTGTTGGCATTTGACGCACGGTAAAAGCGTCTGGCTGACATTGCTGCCGGCATCTGGCGCATTGGTTTCAGTCCATCAAGCGCTTAATGGGCCATCACGTTTTGCGATGTCACGCCTGACAAGCCACTCCTAAACGGAATAACTGCTTCCCGCCGAGCCCGGCGCAGTCGTTGCTGTTGTTGTTGTCGGTGGGGGCGCGGGTATGGGGGGCTCTGCCGCCTGAGACCCGGTACCGGGCAGGGTGGCGACATGCACAGTCTGCTGTGGATAGGGAATGGTGATGCCTGCTGCCCGGAAGGCCTTGTCGATGGCCAGGTTCAGCTCACTGATGACCTGGATGGTTGCTTCCACGTCACGAATATGGCAGCGCAGCTCGAACAGCATGGCGCTGTCCCCGAAGCTCCGGAACAGGGCTTGTACCTGCTGTTTGCCATGCTCCTTCAGGGTCAGGGGGTGATTCTCTCCTACCTTGCGCAGCAGGGTAATGATCTTTTCCGTATCGCTGCCGTAGGCAATACGCACCGGAATGATAATGCGCCCGTACTGGTTGTGCAGCATCATGTTGGTGACCTGCCCGGCGATCAGTTCCGAGTTGGGTACGATAATGTCGGCACGATCAAAGGTCTCGATGGTAGTGGAGCGGATGCTGATGTCCTTGACATAGCCTTCCGCCGTTCCGACCCGGATCCAGTCGCCACGCCGTATCGGGCGCTCGAACAGCAGGATCAGGCCGGAAATGAAGTTGCTGACAATATTCTGCAGGCCGAAACCGATACCGACCGAGAGTGCCCCGGCAATGATGGCCAGATTGCTGAACTGGATGCCGGCGACCGAAAGCCCGATCATCAGTGCCATCAGAATGCCGGCATAGCCGGTGATGGTGGTGGTGGCCTCACGTGCGCCCCGGCTCAGGTTGGTGCGCTTGAGCCAGCTGCCGGCCAGCGAGCGCTTGAGCACATGCGTCAGGCTGATCAGCAGGGCCATCAGCAGCAGGCCGTACAGGATGCGCAGGGGCTGCAGCAGAAAACCGCCGATTTCAATGCCATTGGCAATCCGGTTCAGCAACAGCTGGAATGACTGCTCGGACATGCCCCACAGGCGCACCAGCAGCATCAGGGTCAGGGCACTGACAACCAGTACATGCACCAGCCGCAGCCAGATCAGTCCCGGTATGATCTGTTCACCGGTCAGGCCAAGGCGCTTGCGCAGCCGCTGCTGCCAGGGCGCACGCCCTTCATCCATGCCGTCAAAGATTTCCACCGGAATCAGCATCATCAGGCTGCTGATCAGCAGCACAAACAGGGTGCCGAGAATGCCCACAAACAGGAATTCGGCGAAATTGTGATAGCCCAGCCAGAGGGCGATAATGGCAGTCAGCAGCAGCAGGATGCCAAACAGGTGCAGGCGCAACTGCTGTACCACCTTCAGGTGCCTGCGCAGGATCCAGACCAGGCGCATCAGGGCCAGCCCGATCAGGGTGCCCAGCCCGGTGCGTATCAGGCCGATCAGGCTGCTTTGTTCCGGGTTGTTGAACAGCGGAGACTGAAACAGGGCACCCAGCACAACGGTAAACAGAAACAGCTTGGCCCAGAAGTGCAGTTTGCGGCTGGTGGAGGGCGGGACGGGCGTGTAACCGGGAATATTGGCCTGGGGACGCAGCAGGGTACGCAACAGGTCATTACAGAGGCTGAAAACCAGCAGAATGAGCACGGTCTGCTGGATGACCGGTACGCCGGATGATTTGTAGTGCAGGCTCAGGCCGATGAGGCCGAAGAACAGCAGCGAGGGCATGCTGCGGATCAGGCTGCGCCAGGTGGCGGCCAGTACCGGGCTGTTGTTCTCCAGCGCCGGGCCGGTCTGGCGATAGCTGCGGCGTTTGTACAGGCTCCAGACCAGCCCGGCCAGCATGCCGCTGACACCGTATACCAGCGCCAGCCCGAGATTGTAGAAGTTGATCGGCAGCGTGCTCAGGGTCGTGGCAATCCGGGTTGCCTGTGAGGCCAGGCTGCCGGGTTGCTCAATAATCCGCAGCAGCAGGGTCAGGGCGGAGTCACTGGGTGCCAGCAGCCGTTCCTTGAGAATGTTCTGTTTGGCGCTTTCCGACTGGGCCTGCAGGTTTTTGGCGCGCACATCAATCAGGCGGCACTGGGCCAGTTGCTGCTCCAGCCTGATCTTGTCACTTTCCAGCTTGGTGCGCGTGCGTACCAGCTCGACATCGGAGGCCGAACCCACATCGCCCAGGCTGTCCAGCGACTGTTGGGCCTTGGTCAGTTCCGGCTCCTGTTTGGCAATACAGCCCTGCGCGAATTTACCGGCTTCCAGGGTGCCCTTGGTGACATCCTCCAGGGTCGAGTCCTGCGGGTTGGGCTGTTTGAGGAGTTTTTCAAAGCGGTCCAGGTTCGCCGTATAGTATTTCAGCGATTCTTCCAGGGACGGGGGCTGTTCCTCTGTCGAAGAAGGTGCTTTGCCGCTGTCGGTTTCGGAAGCCGCCCAAGCGGGTGCCAGCACGACAAACCAGCCCAGCACGATAACCAGCAGCAGGGCTGGAAGCTGTCTCCACTGCAGGGCGTACATCAGGATGGTTCGGTTGTTATCGTACATTTTTCCGTCAGGCTACAGTGTGCCCGTATCCGGGTCCATCTCGTGGTGCAGGTATTGCATGGCACTGGCCACATCATGACCCTTGTTGATCTGGGCAATATGGAAAATGGCCTCACCCTCATGGATCAGGGGCAGGGTCGAGCGCCCGATGATAATCCCGGAGCAGGTTGCGCGTACAGTAACCTCAGTGGTTCCGAACGGATCAGCCACATGGCCCAGAATGTCACCCTCATTGACCACGCTGCCCATGGCCTTGGTCACGCGCATGATGCCGCTCTGGGGCGTGCGTACCCATTTGCTGCCATTGCTCATCAGCGGCTCAAAGCTTGGCAGCTTGCGGCGACCGGGTGGCAGCATTTTCAGGTGGCGCATGACGGCGACAATGCCACGGACCCCGACCCGGATCGGAATTTCATCAAAACGCAGGGCTTCTCCGGCCTCATACAGAATGGTGTCCACATTGCAGCTGGACGCGGACTGGCGCAGGGTGCCTTCACGGATGCCGGCATTCAGGACAACCGGGGTCTGGAACGCACAGGCAAGTGCCGTCAGCTCCGGTTTGCTGTTGAGGTCAACCCGGATTTGAGGCAGGTTGTCACGTCCGATGGCAGCGGTATGCAGGTCAATCCCGTGCGTGGTGCGCGAGACGATTTCCTCCATGAACAGGTGCGCGATACGGGCCGCGAGGGAGCCGCTTTCATGGCCGGGGAAGGAGCGGTTCAGGTCACGCCGGTCCGGCAGGTAGCGCGATTTGCTCAGAAACCCGAACACGTTCACCACCGGTACGGCCAGCAGGGAGCCGCGCAGGGAATCCAGTGCCTTGAGGCGTACCAGACGGCGAATGATTTCCACGCCGTTGATTTCATCCCCGTGCAGGGCCGCACTGACAAACAGCCGTGGTCCCGGCTGGCGGCCATGGATCACATAAACCGGCATGGTGATGCGGGAGTGGTTGTAAAGGTCGGGCAGGGGCAGTTCAATATAGCGGCGCTCCCCGGCTGCCACTGCCATTCCCCCGACACTGATCGGTGATTGTTTCATCAGCGTTATTCTCGTATTTCGCTCAGCCCTGTCAAGATAGGCAAAATGCAGCCAGGGTTTTTATCAGCCGGTTTCAGCCCTTGCCACGGGTGGCCGTTTTGCCCTTTTTGCCTTCATCCTCGATGAATTTGATGATCATGCCGGCCACATCCTTGCCGCTGGAGGTCTCAATGCCTTCAAGGCCGGGGGATGAATTGACCTCCATGACCACCGGGCCATGATTGGAGCGCAGCATGTCAACACCGGCTACATTCAGGCCCATGATGCTGGCGGCGCGCACGGCGGTCGAGCGTTCCTCCGGCGTGATCCTGATGGTATTGGCACTGCCGCCCCGGTGCAGGTTGGAACGGAATTCACCCGGTGCGCCCTGGCGTTTCATTGCGGCCACCACCTTGCCGCCCACCACCAGGCAGCGGATGTCGGCACCACCGGCCTCCTTGATGAATTCCTGCACCAGAATGTGGGCCTTGAGTCCCATGAAACCCTCGATGACGCTTTCTGCCGCCTTCTGGGTTTCTGCCAGTACCACGCCGATGCCCTGGGTACCTTCCAGCAGTTTGACCACGACCGGTGCACCGCCGACCAGATTGATGACATGCTCGACATCATCCGGTTTGCTGGCAAAGCCGGTCACGGGCAGGCCGATGCCCCGGCGTGACAGCAGCTGCAGCGAGCGCAGCTTGTCGCGTGAGCGGGTCAGGGCCACGGATTCATTGAGCGGAAACACACCCATCATTTCAAACTGGCGCAGGACGGCGGCTCCGTAGAAGGTGACGGAGGCCCCGATACGCGGGATCACGGCATCAAAGTCTTCCAGCGCTTCACCCCGGTAATACACCATGGGTTTGTGGGAGGCAATGTTCATGTAACAGCGCAGAATATCGATTACGCGTACCTTGTGGCCCCGTTCCTCGGCGGCCTCGACCAGGCGGCGTGTGGAATAGAGCTTGCGGTTTCTGGACAGAATGGCAATTTTCATGGGGTTTCCTCCCTGATGGTGTGTTGCGGTACTTATCCGGAATCTGTTCTCAAGTATAGTAATCACCGGGCTTCATGACACCGGTCAGGTAGGAGGCCGCCGGGTTCACCTGCAGCCGGCCCCGCATGGCCTGCCTGCCGAGCAGCATGCGAAAGCGCATGGTGTC